>BFBZ01000568.1_pt1 | contig 33614 bp, 35 predicted proteins | sample 1888401 | NCBI WGS metagenome assembly BFBZ01 (sample SAMD00112614, study PRJDB3348) | symbiont metagenome | host: Chara braunii | reverse complement strand
TCGAGATTGCCGATGATCACGTTGACGGTCTGCGGCGTCAGCAGCGCGACGCGGGCGAGGTCGGCGCCGGACAGCCCGGGATAGGCCTTCAGCATCGTCAGCACCACGAATTGCGGATGGGTCAGCCCGGTTGGGATGAGCGCGCGGTCGAGCGACAGCCGCGCCGCGGCCTGCGCCTGGCGCAGCAGATAGGCGAGGTAGCCATCCTCGCCGCGCTTGCCCTCGCCGGGCGATGGCGGGCGGGCCGCCGTCCTGGGTCGAGTCCGGGTTTGACTCCTGGGCCGACGCGCGGGGCCGGCCTTTCGCGGCGCTCGCGCGGTCGTCAATTCCGGTGCCTTGCGCATATCATCAGAGCCCTGATAAGTTGTCAGACATCTGATAACACGAGAGACAGGCCCATGTCACATGCGCGAAGCGAGTACACCGCGTTCCGGAGCCAGGCGCCGGAGCTTTACGATGCCATCCTTGCGGTGAGTCAGCAGGCGGCGAAGGCCGGCCTCGACAAGCAGTTGCTCGAACTCGTCAAGATCAGGGCGTCGCAGATCAACGGCTGCGCATTCTGCGTGCAGCATCATGTGCTGCTGGCCGAGAAGCTCGGCGTGTCCGCCGACAAGATCAATCTCGTCGTGGTGTGGCGCGAGGCGCCGCAATTCTCGGCCCGCGAGCGCGCGGCGCTGGCGTTCACCGAGGCGCTGACCACGCTGCAGGGCGGCGTCAGCGACGAGGTCTATGCTCAGGCCCGGGCCGAATTCTCGGAAACGGAGCTGGTGTTCCTGACGTCGGCGGTCGGCGTGATCAATCTCTGGAATCGCTATGGCGTCGCCTTCCGCTGGACGCCGGCGGAGCGGCCGGTGCGGGCGGCTTCGTGAGTTGTCCGGAACCGCAGCACGGCCCGGCGGATTATACGCGGGAGGCAGAGGAGGCGCGCATGACCGGGACGGACGAACCGCTCAAGCCGGAGGATTTTCCGCTGGAAGCCGACAAGGAGCGCGTGCAGCGCCAGGACGGCAAGCCGATCGCAACGACGAAGAACGAGGCGATGGCGCAAGAGATTGCGGATCGTCTCAACGCCGAGGAGCACCGCCGCGAAGAGGACAAGTGGTCGGCGTGACTCCTTGCTCCTTGGCCGTCTCCTTGGAGTTGCAAGAGACACATGCCGCTTGCAGTCAGCTCGAACCAATCAGCAAGGGGGCTGCGCTCAAAACGGATTCGCCGGCTGCGCCCGCTGGGGACCTTCCGGCTTCGGCTCGACCGCGAGGCTGGGGTCGGTCGGCATCACGCGCGCGCCGGCGGCGCGGGCGACCTGGCCGGTCATCGAATGCCGTGCCGCCTCGGCGGACTTGATTTCCGGCGGATGCCAGCGGTCGCGCACCAGCATCGTCAGCGCGCCCACGCAGAGCAGCGCAATCGCGGTTGAAACGAGCGCGGGTCCGGCTCTGCGATGCGGGTTGGCTGTCATCATCTGCGATCCTCCTGACAGACAACCCGGAGCGGTGGGTCTCGGTTCCGGGCCCGCCGGCGATCAGTTCCGGTCGCGCCCTGCGGCGGCGTCGGCCGCTGGTCCGAGCGGTGACGATCCGAGTGCGCCGGTCGTCGACGGCGGCGACGCGGCGATCTCCTCCAGCCCGACCTCGCGGCCGCGGCCGCCGATCAGGCGCTCATAGGCTGTGATCAGCGTCACGTAGGGATTGACCCAGATCCAGCCGTCGCGCGTGAACAACTGGACGTCGAAATGCAGATGGCGCGTGGTGCCGTTGGGATGGTCGAGATAGTTCGAGACCACGCCGATCGGCTCGCCCTCGCGAAGGCTGCGGCCGTTGAGCAGGCCGTCGGCATCCATCGCCGCGGGGTTCATGTGCATGTAGCGGAAGCGGATGTGCTCGGTGCTGCTGTTGACCTGCACCGTCACGGCCTGCTGCCGGGTCGAGCGGATCACGACGCCGTCGCGCACGGCGAGCACGCGCTGCCGCCACGGGTTGCAGCCGTCGGCGCCGTCGCGGCGCACCGGGCAGGCGCCCGGCCTGAGATCCTGGCCCTGATGGCCGAAGCCGCTGGCGCACTGGCCGACGTTGAAGCTGCGCGCCTCGCAGAAATTGTCGCGCCAGGGATACTGGCTCCATGGCTGGTCGAATTTGTCGCTCGCGCGCCGGCGGCCGAACGACTGCGAATGCACATAGGCCGGCGCATCCAGCGGATAGCGGATCTGCGAATAGACGGTGCGGTCGGCCCGCCCGCTCCGGCCGCGGCCGCCGCTGTTGGCGACGATGTCGCCAACGGGCCGATAGGTGAAATCGGCATCCAGCGTGAGCGGGCGCTCGGCGGCGAGCGGCGCGATCTCCGGCGGGATTCGCGACGGCTGTCCGCCGGCGATGCGCAGCGCCTTGAGAAAGCGTTCGGCGATGGGATAGGCCTCGCGGCAGGCGAGCCGGCGCGGCCGCGGCGCGCTGTCCAGGCACTGGATCGAGACCACGTAGGGCACGCCGAAGCGCGTGAAGGCGTAGCGGACATAGCCCTCGCGGATGAAGCGGCGCAGATCGGGATATTGCGCTGACAGCGCCTTGACGCCTTCGCCCTTGCCGCCGGCGGGATCGGCGACATCGTAGGTGAGGAGCGAGCCGGTGATCTGGATCTCGACCGGCTTGGCGAAGACGCGCGGCGGAAGGCCGGAGGCCGTCTCCGGCGGCAGCGAGAACACGGCGTCATAGCCGGACGGGCCGGCATCGAACAGGTCGGTCTGGAAGTCGGCCTGATAGCGCGGCAGATCGCGCGCCGCGATGGCGGCGCTGCGGCGCGCAGCGAGATAGGACGCGGCGTCGAACGGCAGCAAAACGGGGACCGGACTGCGTCCGATCCCCGTGAAGATGGTCGAGGTCACGCCGTTGAGCTGGACCAGCGCGGGCCTGCGCCGCGCATCGCCGGCCGAAACGCTGCTCCGGTGCGCGGACAGAGCGAAGTCGGCGGCGACCTCGGGCGCCGCGTTGAGTTCGGAGCGGAGCTGGTCCAGCGCCGCGCGCCAGTCGGCGCGGTTGATGGTGAGGGCGGGCGGAGCAAAGTCATCGGCCGCGCGCGTCGTGGACGGCGCGGCCAGCGTGATGATCGCCGCCAGGGCGGCGATGAGTGTGATGATCCGTGCCCCCAAATCCCCCCGCGCCCCCCGGCGTCAGATCCTCGAGATGCCTCAGTCCTTGGCGCGCTCGCAGTAGGAGCCGTCCTCGGTCATGACGACGATGCGGGTGCCAACCGTGATGTGCGCCGGCACGCCGGTGCGAACGCCGTTGGAGAGCACCGCCGGCTTGTAGGACGACGACGCGGTCTGGCCCTTGGTGACCGGCTCGGTCTCGACGACCTCGAGCGTGACGCGCTGCGGCAGCGTGATCGCCACCGGGACCACGTCGTGCATCGACAGCTTGACCGTCATGTTCTCCTGGAGATAGGCGGCCTGGTTGCCGACCACGTCCTTCGGCACCTGGACCTGGTCGTAGGTCTCCGGGTTCATGAAGTGGAAGCCGTCGGCATCCTCGTAGAGGTACGTGAAGTTGCGCTCCTCGATCGTCGCCTTTTCGACCTGGTCGGTGGTCTTGAAGCGCTCGGAGATCTTCACGCCGTCGCTGATTCGGCGCATTTCGATCTGGCTGACCGGGGTGCCCTTGCCGGGATGGATGTTCTCGGCGGTCACGACGACATAGAGCTTTCCATCTTGCTCAATGACGTTACCCTTGCGAATAGAGCTGGCGATGACTTTCAAAGCTGTTTTCCTGACACTGAAAAGGGGGCGCCGGACAAAGCCGGGGCGCCACGCGACGCGGAATGCGGTTTCGGGCGGCAACATACTGATTTTGTCCGGGGTTGCCAGTCTTTTGCGGCCCGAACGGGCGACCTCCTGATGTCTCGGGAGCCCGCGCCTTCGCCCTGGTGGTCGCCGCAGCGGCACGCCGATGTCAGGCCGTTCCTGCTCGCCCGGGCCGCCATCACCAGGGCGTTGCGGGCCTGGTTCGACGAGCAGGGGTTTACCGAGGTCGAGACCGGCATCCTGCAGGTGTCGCCGGGCAACGAGACCCATCTGCACGCACCGCGCACCGACCTGACGGCGCCGGACGGAACCCGGCACCGGCGGTATTTTCGAACCTCGCCGGAATTCGCCTGCAAGAAGCTGCTGGCGGCCGGGGAGCGGCGGATCTTCGAGTTCGCCCGCGTGTTCCGCGACCGCGAGCGCGGCGACCTGCACCTGCCGGAATTCACCATGCTGGAATGGTATCGGGCGGAGGTGCCCTACGACGCGATCATGGCCGACACGGTCGTGGTGATCGCCCATGCGGCTCAGGCGACCGGAATCCGGCGGTTCGCCTTCCGTGGCCGCGCGGCTGATCCCTTCGCCGAGCCAGAGCTGCTGACGGTTGCCGGTGCGTTCGCGCGCCATGCCGGGATCGACCTGCTCGCGACCATCCGCGACGGTGCGGGCGACCGTGGGGCGCTGGCCCAGGCCGCCGCCGGCAAGATCCGGATCAGCGACGACGACACCTGGTCGGACCTGTTCAGCAAGGTGCTGGTCGAGCATGTCGAGCCGCATCTCGGGCAGGGTCGGCTCACCGTGCTCCATGAATATCCGGCGCCGGAGGCCGCGCTGGCGCGGGTGGCGGCCGACCCCCGCGTCGCCGAGCGGTTTGAGGTCTATGCCTGCGGCGTCGAGCTCGCCAACGGCTTCGGCGAGCTCACCGACGCCGCCGAGCAGCGCCGCCGCTTCGAGCAGGAGATGGCCGAGAAGGAGCGCCGCTATGGCGAGCGCTATCCGCTCGACGAGGACTTCCTCGCCGCCGTGGCCGCGATGCCGCAGGCGAGCGGCGTGGCGCTCGGCTTCGACCGCCTGGTGATGCTGGCGGCCGGCGCCACCAGGATCGACCAGGTGGTGTGGACGCCGCCGGCAGGTGAGCGATGAACAGAATCGAACGTCCGACCACGTTGCGCAGCGCCGAGGATCTCGTCGCGCAAGGACTGGCTGACGCGGCGGACCAGCCGGCGCTGGCGCGCGTGGCGCAGCGCTATGCCGTGGCGGTGACGACGCATCTCGCCGACCTGATCGACGTCGACGATCCGAATGATCCGATCGCGCGCCAGTTCGTGCCCAGCACGGATGAGCTGAAGGCCGCGCCTGGCGAGCGCGGCGATCCGATCGGCGACGATTCGCATGCGCCGGTGCCGGGCATCGTGCACCGCTATCCCGATCGCGTGCTGCTCAAGCTGGTGCATGTCTGCGCGGTGTATTGCCGCTTCTGCTTCCGTCGCGAGATGGTCGGGCCCGGCAAGGACAATGCGCTGTCGGAGGAGGCCTATCGCGCGGCGCTCGACTACATCCGCGCACATGACGAGATCTGGGAGGTGATCCTCACCGGCGGCGATCCGCTGATGCTGTCGCCGCGGCGGCTGAAGGAGATCATGGCCGATCTCGCCGGCATCGATCACGTCAGGATCGTCCGTATCCACACCCGTTTGCCGGTCGCCGATCCCCAGCGCATCACGCCGGCGCTGGTTGACGCGCTGAAGGCGCCGGGCGCAACGACCTGGATCGCGCTGCATGCCAATCATCCGCGCGAATTGAGTCCGCCGGTGCGCGCGGCCTGCGCGCGGCTGATCGAGGCCGGCATTCCCATGGTCAGCCAGTCGGTGCTGCTGCGCGGCGTCAATGATGACGCGGCGACCCTGGAGGCGCTGATGCGCGGCTTCGTCGAGACCCGCATCAAGCCGTATTACCTGCACCATGGCGACCTCGCGCCGGGCACGGCGCATCTGCGCACCACGCTGGCGCAAGGGCAGGCGCTGATTCGAACGCTACGCGGCCGGGTGTCCGGCCTGTGCCAGCCCGACTACGTGCTCGACATCCCCGGCGGCTACGGCAAGGCGCCGGTGGGGCCGCAATACCTCACTGCGGATGAAACTGTTGAGCAGGATCATGCGGCAGCTGCGCAAACGCGCTATCGTGTGATTGACTATTGCGGTGAGGCGCACCTCTATCCGCCCGCCGCGGGATGAAGTGTCCTGCCGATTCCGCTGACACGGAGGAGCAACATGAAGAAATTTGCGATCGCGATGGGGCTCCTGATGGCCGTCACCGATGGCATCGCGCTGGCGCAGAGCGGCAGCGGCTCCTCCGCCGGCACCGGATCGAAGAGCGGCATGCCGCCGCAGGCGCCGGTCGGCCATCGTCAGGTGCGCCCCAGCGACCTGCCGAAGGCCGAGCAGGCCGAGGACAATTCGATGAGCGGCACGACCAAGGAAGACCGCGAGCTCGATCGCAAGATCAAGGGCATCTGCCGCGGCTGCTGAGCGCGATCTGCGGCGCGCCCGACGCGCGCCGCTTGATCGGTCGTGAGTGTTACGCCGAGCGCTCACGCGGAGAGTTGCGAAGCGCCGCACGCCGGGCGGCGACGGCTTCGGCGAGCTGCTCCAGCACCTCCACCGTCGTGTCCCAGCCGATACAGCCGTCGGTGATGCTCTGGCCGTAGGTCAGTGCCACGCCCGGCTTGACGTCCTGGCGTCCCGCGATGAGGTGACTCTCGATCATCACGCCCATGATGCGCTGCTCGCCTGCGGCGAGCTGGCGGCCGACGTCGGCGGCGACCAACGGCTGGTTCTCCGGCTTCTTGCTCGAATTGGCATGGCTGGTGTCGATCATCAGCCGCGCCGGCAGTCCGGACTTGATCAGCTCGGCCGCGGCCTGCTCGACATGGGCGGCGTCGTAATTGGGGCCGCTGCCGCCGCGCAGGATGATGTGGCAGTCCTCGTTGCCGGTTGTGGCCGCGATGCCCGAACGGCCGCCCTTGGTCACCGCCATGAAATGGTGCGGGTGGGCCGCCGATTTGACCGCATCAGCGGCGATGCGGATGTTGCCGTCGGTGCCGTTCTTGAAGCCGACCGGGCACGACAGGCCGGAGGCCAGCTCGCGGTGGATCTGGCTCTCGGTGGTGCGCGCGCCGATCGCGGCCCAGGCGACGAGGTCGGCGATGTACTGCGGCGTCGTCATGTCGAGGAATTCGCATCCCGCCGGCAGGCCGAGATTGTTGACGGCGGACAGCACGCTGCGCGCGAGCCGCAGGCCCTTGTTGATGTCGAAGGAATTGTCGAGGCCGGGATCGTTGATCAGGCCTTTCCAGCCGACGGTCGTGCGCGGCTTCTCGAAATAGACCCGCATCACGATTTCGAGGCGGTCGGCGAGGCGCTCGCGCAAGGCGGCGAGGCGGCCGGCGTAGTCGACCGCCGCGTCGGGATCGTGGATGGAGCAGGGGCCGACGATGACCAGCAGGCGGTCGTCGCTGCCGGTCAGGATGGCATGGATCGCATTGCGGGCGGCCATCACCACACGGGTGGCGGTGAGGGTGCGGGGGATTTCACCCATCACCTCCGCCGGCAGGCTCAATTCCTTGATTTCCTTGATACGAAGATCGTCTGTGGTGCTCAGCACGGCGGGCTCCTGGGTCTCTTGGGTGGGCACCTGCCGGCAATAAAAAAGCCGCCAGGTCTGGCGGCTCGTTCGGATATCTTGCTGCAATGTGTCAGATTGAGCGCGATCCTCCCGCCGCCAGCGAGCTGTCGTAGCTAAAGTACCAATAAAAGCTGGTGGCGGCGTTGATCATGCCCATCCTATAGCGGCCGCGCGGCCGCTTGTCATCCCGAAAATCGAGCCCTCCGGCGTCAACCGTTGCGCGCGGCGAGCGCCATGCCGATCATCGAAAGCCCGCCGAACAGCAGGTTGATGCCGACCAGCAGACCGATCGCCCACAACGCCGTGCCGGGCAGACCGGAAATGATGATGCCGGCGATCGCGATGTCGACCACGCCCGAGATTGCCAGCCACGACCAGCGCCCGGACAGCTCGCGGCGGTGCTCCAGCGCATACATGATGGTGGCGACGCCTTCTGCGAGAAAATAGACGCCGATCACGATCGTTAGCGTCACCGTCCCCTGGACCGGCTGCGCCACCAGGATGACTCCGGCGACGATGGCGAGCACTGCCGACAACAGCGACCACCAGAAGCCGGGCATGCCGCGGGCCCAGAAGGTGAGCGCGAGTCCCGCGATGCCCGAGATCAGGAACATCCAGCCGAGGAAGATCGTGACCGCGAGGCTTGCCAGCGGGGTGAGGATCATCGCGAGCAGGCCGAGAACGGCGAGCAGGATGCCCTCGATCAGGAGGGCCTTCCAATGCGCGCGCACGGCTGCGCCCATCTGCGACTTCATGCGCTCGAGCTCGGGCGGAATCGTATCCTGGGGAAGGGTCATGATCGTCACTCCGGGCAAGCTCACGCGCTTAACGCCGCGGCCGCCTGCCCACGCACATGGTGAGGACCTGCGGCCCGGACAAGCGCGCAATGCGCATTTGGTTGCTCTGCCGGCCCCGCGATGCCGGGATTATGCCGTCGTCCGAATCCGGTTGCGACCGAAAACATAGATCGTCGTTGTGACAATCAGAAGGGCCATCCCGACGATGATCGCGGTGAGACCGAGGGGAACCAGAACCGCGGCGACATTGCGGTCAGGGTTGAGCAGCCAATGCCGGATAGAGGTCAGCACGAATCCGAGCCCGACGAAGCCGGCGGCGCCGCCGAGCAGGAGCAGCGCCCACATCCTGCGCAGCTGGCTCAGCCTTGCCCGCGCCACCTCGGTGCGCGGCGTGTGGTGATGGGCGACGCGGCGCACCAGCCGCACGGCAAGGGCGATCGACGAGAACCCGATCAGCACGCTGATGCCGCCGAGCCAGAGGCGCGCGGCGGTGTCGAGGGTCGATGCCCGCTGCAGCAACAGCAATGGATAGTCGAAGGCCGCATGCAGCATCACGGGTGCGGCCAGCACCAGCGCCCAGCTCGACAGCCGCGCCCCTTCGCGATTGTGGCGGTTGGCGCCAAGCGCCGTACTGGTGCGGGCGATCGCGAGATAGGCACCGGCAATGATGCCGAGCGCGCCATGAAACGGCACGGTGAGCACGCTGCGCAGCACCGCCAGCGAGCGCCACATCTCGGCATGCTGGACGAGATAAGCCAGGTTCTCGTAAGCCGCGAAGCCGAGCCCGACGGCGGCACCGTAGAATACCGTGTCCATGGCATTGCCGACCTGCCGGCGCCGCGACCACAGCGCGGCGATCACCGCGACCTTGGCGAGCTCTTCCGGCAAGGCGACGCCAAAAAGGGCCCGGACCGCCTGGGCGATCCAGGGATTCTCCAATGTCAGCCCGACATGCTGGAACGGCGTCCTGATAATGCCGAGCAGGAGCACGCTGGCTGCCCCGAGCAGGAAGGCGGTCCAGATCTTGAGCGGAGGGCCTGAATTGTCACCGGCGGCGACCACCAGCCAGAGGATCAGCAGCGCGGGCGCGATCGCGGCGGTGCCGATCACGGTCGCGAGGGCTTCGAGAAGGTTCATTTGCGATGGCAAGTAAGCCATGGTCTCCGATCATCCAATGCGGCGGGGCCGAACCGACCCTCCACCACCCGCGCGGAGAATGGATTTGATATCGGTCCGTGGCCGCACGGCAAGATCTACATGTCGGCAGAATGAGCCGCCCTTCAAGGGAAAGAACCCCGTCCGGGGGCTCGATTGGGGGAGGGACCGCTGCAGGGCCGAGTGCAGCCGCCGTCGGCTGCCGCCCGGCTGGTCTCAACGGGGCCGGGAGGCTCTCGGCGCCGTCGCATCGCCGCCGCGCACCGGGGCCTCCTGGCGCGGTTCGACCGGGGTCCAGGCGTCGGTGCGGGAGGTGGTTGGCGCCTGGGCGGTCGTCGGCGTTTCCACGCAGCTCAATCGTGGTGTCGGGTCGGCCACACGCCGGCATTCCAGACCTTCAGCGAAAGCGGCCTGACTGATCGCGCACGCAACCAGAACAATCGAAAGAACTCTCATGGTGCCCCTCGGAGCAGGCTTGGGTCGCCCGTGATGCAGGCTCGACTCGGTCGTGCCATTCGATGATGCCCAGCTTGGCCGCAAAAGCGTGCAAATATTTGACCATTCTCGCCGTCATTCAAAAATTCTTCCGAAATTCGCGCGTGCATTCCATGAGTTGCAAGCGATGCGAGCGTTTTTCGCTGGCGCAAACGCGAAGCCCTTTCGCTCCGTTGCGGTGCCAAGGCGCGGCAGCCGGCGCCGAACTGCCATTTGCCCCCAGCTTGCTCGGCATGGGCGGCCGGGCGGGCTTGATGCGGCAAAGGGATCATGGTCGGTTGCCGCGATGAATTCGCCGTCTTGGTCAGCTTCCGACAGAGCCTGTGGTCCACGCTATCGCCGTGGCTGGGTCGACGACGCCGTGGCGGCCATCGAGGCCGACCAGTGCCGGACCGCCGACACGCACTTGATCCGGCTGATCGTGCCCGCGCTCGCCGGCATCGACATCTACCTGAAGGACGAATCGACCCACCCGACCGGGAGCCTCAAGCATCGGCTGGCCCGATCGCTGTTTCTCTATGCGCTTTGCAACGGCCACATCCGGGAAGGCACGCCCGTGGTCGAGGCCTCCTCCGGGTCGACAGCGGTATCGGAAGCCTATTTCGCGCAGATGATCGGCGTGCCGTTCTACGCGGTGATGCCGCGCACCACCTCGGAAGAGAAGATCGCCGCGATCACGCATTACGGCGGCAATTGCCATCTCATCGATGACGGCCGGTTTCTCTATGCCGAGGCGGCCGCGCTCGCGAGCCGGCTCGGCGGCCATTACATGGACCAGTTCACCTTCGCCGAGCGCGCTACCGACTGGCGCGGCAACAACAACATCGCCGAGTCGATCTTCAACCAGTTGCAGGGCGAGCGCCGTCCGCTGCCGGAATGGATCGTGATGGGCGCGGGCACCGGCGGCACGTCGGCGACGATCGGCCGCTATCTGCGCTACCGCCGGCACCCGACGCGGCTGTGCGTCGCCGATGTCGAGCATTCGGCCTTCTTCGACGCCTTCTGCAACGGCGACAGCGCCCGGACGTGCGAACGGCCGTCGCTGATCGAGGGCGTCGGCCGTCCGCGCTGCGAGCCATCCTTCGTGCCGGGGGTCGTGGATCGCATGATGAAGGTGCCGGATGCCGCCTCGGTCGCGGCGATGAACGTCCTGACGCGGCGGCTGCGCCGGCCGGTCGGCGGCTCGACCGGGACCAACTTCCTGGCGCTGTGCCGGCTGGCGGCCGAGATGCGGCAGGATGGACAGAGCGGCTCACTGGTCACGCTGATCTGCGATTCCGGGGAGCGCTATCGCCAAACCTATTACGAGCCGCAATGGCTCTCCGCGCGCGGTCTCGACCCCGCGCCGTACGAGGCAGCTCTGTCCGCCTTCCTCGACACCGGTGCGCCGCTGCGGCTCGAGGTTGCCGATGCGGAGAACCCGCTGCGCGCCTGAACGCCTCCGGCGGGCGTCGCGGACCGCGGCGAGCGGCATCCGGATGCCCGGCATCGTGCGCGATCCCTGATCTGGATCAACGAAGGACGCGACGGATTGCGCTTTGGTCCGACCCCGAACAGGCCTCCAAGGGCGCGCCGGAACGCAGGTTCGGGACGCGAGCAGGGGAAGGACGGATCAGGTGATGAACTACGACAGCTATTTCGACCGTGCCCTCGACCAGTTGCACCAGGAACGGCGCTATCGCGTCTTCGCCGATCTGGAGCGCCTCGCCGGCCGCTTCCCCAGCGCGATCTGGCATTCGCCGGAGGGGCCGAAGGATGTCGTGATCTGGTGCTCCAATGACTATCTTGGCATGGGCCAGCATCCGAAGGTGATCGGCGCCATGGTCGACGTTGCCGCGCGCATGGGCACCGGCGCCGGCGGCACCCGCAACATCGCCGGCACCAACCATCCGCTGATCGAGCTCGAGCGCGAGCTTGCCGATCTCCACGGCAAGGAAGCGGCGCTGGTGTTCACCTCGGGCTACGTCTCCAACGAGACCGGCATCTCGACCATCGCGAAACTGCTGCCGAACTGCCTGCTGCTGTCGGACGCGCTCAACCACAATTCGATGATCGAGGGCGTCCGCAAGGCCGGGAGCGAGAAGCAGGTCTGGCGGCACAACGACCTCGCCCATCTCGAAGAGATGCTGCGGGCGGCCGATCCCGACCGTCCCAAGCTGATCGTCTGCGAGAGCCTGTATTCGATGGATGGGGATGTCGCGCCCTTGCACCGGATCTGCGATCTCGCCGAGCGCTATGGCGCGCTCACATACGTCGACGAGGTCCATGCGGTCGGCATGTACGGCCCGCGCGGCGGCGGCATCGCCGAGCGCGACGGCGCGATGGCCCGCATCGACATCCTCGAGGGCACGCTCGCCAAGGCCTTCGGCTGCCTCGGCGGCTACATTGCCGCCAATGCCAATCTGATCGACGCCGTCCGCTCCTATGCGCCGGGCTTCATCTTCACCACAGCCTTGCCGCCGCCGGTTTGCGCCGCCGCGACCGCCGCGATCCGCCATCTCAAGACCTCGCAGTGGGAGCGTGACCGGCACCAGGACCGGGCGGCGCGGCTCAAGGCCGTGCTGAACGCCTCGGGCCTGCCGGTCATGCCGTCCGACACCCACATCGTGCCGGTGCATGTCGGCGATCCCGAGAAGTGCAAGACGGCGTCCGACCTGCTGTTGTCCGAGCACGGCATCTACATCCAGCCGATCAACTATCCGACCGTGCCGCGCGGCCTGGAGCGGCTGCGCATCACGCCATCGCCTTACCATGATGACGGCCTGATCGACGCCCTGGCCGAGGCGCTGGTCGACGTCTGGGACCGGCTCGGCCTTGCGCGGGCGCCGCAGGCGCTGGCCGCGGAGTGAGCCGTTTCCGCTGACCTGTCACATCGGTCTGTCAGTTTGATCTGCCGCAATGCCGCCCGCGCTCGCGCGGGCGTAGTCTGTTGCGTTCAGGGAAAATGCCGGTTCGGCAAGGCCCAGCCGGCGCACAGGCGAGGGCGGCCATGGCAAGGATCATCGAAGCGCTGCTGCAGGAGCACGAGAATCTCGAGAAGCTTCTCTCGGTGCTCGAGCACGAATTGGAGCTGTTCGATCACAATCGGCGGCCGGACTACGACATCCTGCAGAGCATCATCGCCTATTTCGAGGACTATCCGCAGCGCTGTCATCATCCCAAGGAGGAGATGATCTTCGGCAAGCTGCGCGAACGCGACCCTGCCGCGGCCGCAGCCTATGGCGACGTCGACGACGAGCACGAGACCGAGGCGCAGCGGCTGCGCGGCTTTGCCGACGCCGTGAACGCGGTGCTGTCGGACCAGGAGATCCTGCGCGAGAGCTTCCACGCCGCCGTGCATGAGTTCATCGACAGCCAGCGCGAGCATCTGCGCAAGGAGGAGACCCTGCTGTTTCCGGCGGCGCTGCGCGCCCTTCAGGCGGAGGATTGGGCCGATATCGACGCCCGCATGTCGGACCGCAAGGACCCGCTGTTCGACGGCGACGTCGCCGAGAAATTCCACAATCTCGAGCGGACCATCCTGCGCTGGGAACAGGAGGCGGAGCAGGCGCGCGCCACCGCCGGCTGATGGCGTTTTGCCCAATTGCGCCCCGCGACCGGTGGACTATAGTTCCAGTGGGGGCAGGCACTCTTTCGCGGAGCTGGCTATGGCCGCTTTGAACACTGGGCTCGATCCGGTCCGAGGTTCGTCGAATGCAGGGGCAGGGGCAGATGCGGCCCGAACCCCTGCGCAGGTCCCGATGGCGCAGCAGAGTGCCTTTGGCAGCCATGGCTATGACATGTATCCCCAGGAACTCGTCCGGCTGTCGGGCTGCCAGGAGCAGGCGCTGCGCCGTGAGACGAAGCGCGCCTTGCAGCTGAGCTGACGGCCTTGTCCGATCTCGCCGCTCGATGGTCCCCGCGCTGGTTCATGGCCGGAACGCAAACCCGGGATCATGGTTGTAGTTCATGATCGTGGTTATTCCGGTATACGTGCGTTAACCTATCATTAACCAGATCGCGCGACCCTGTTCGCATACCCCAGGAATGCGACGGAACCGGACGGCCGGAGCCGGCAGTCGCGACAAGAGGCCGGCGGCGTAACGCCCGCCGGCCTTTTTGCGTGGGCGGGTCGGCTGGAATTGACCACCGCACCCTTGCGTCAGTTGCGCCGCGCCAGCGAGCGCAGGAAGCCCTGATATTCCTCGTTCAACTCCATATCGACGGCAGGCGCGAGCTTCAGCAGGACATTGGCGATGAACGCCTGGTCGTTGCGCGGCTCCTCCAGCACCTCGCGCAGCACCGGGACGTTGTCCTCGATGTGATGCAGAAAGGCGACGCCTTTCTCCGCCGTCTCGGTCCAGCGCGCCCGCGTCCATTTCGCCAGCGGATACATGATCTCGTGGACGAAGTTCGACTTGCGCGCCTTCTCGAAGAAGCGCAGTCCGGCGCTCCAATATTCCTTGGCGCGCAGCGGCGGTGGCGGCAGATCGCCTGTCAGCATCTTCTTGCCGGCCTGGCCGACGAAATCGTCGAGCGTGGTCGGCGCATCGATCGTGGCGCGGAAGTGCCACAGCGCGAACGAGCCGGGAAAATCCTTGCCCATGCCGTCGAGCAAGGCGGTCTCGACCTTGTCGACCGCGGCCTTGTCGCCCTTCAGCGACGCCGTCATCGCGAAGGCGAACAGCGCGTCGTTGCCGACCTCGTGGACGCCGCCGTTCTGCAATTGCGCCGCCGACAATGCGGGTGTCTTGCCGTCGGCAGGCACCGCGGCCTCGCCGACGCGCTGCGCCTTGATGAAGGTGGTGATCTCGAGCCAAGCCATGAGGTTGGCGATGAAGGCGTCGGGATCGACATGCACGATGGCGAGATTGAGCGGCTCCTTGCGTGTTCTCAGCTCGGTCATGTCGGTCATGTCGCACTCCGCCGCAACTCGCCGCCGAGCGGTCTGTCGCCTTTGCGACACGATGGCTCGTTCGACGAGAGATGCCGGGAAGGGCAGCAAGAAGGGTGCCACGGTCTTGTCGGGCTTGGTCTTGTCGGGCTCGCGGGCACAGCGCGGTCCGCGGAACGAGTTTTGCTCGTGGTCCTTCGATTGCGATGGTCGCAATGGAGCATGAGGCCAGCGAATGTTTACCCGCGTCTGCAAGGCCGACACCATCGACGAAGGCGGCATGCGCCTCGTCATCGCCGACGCCCAGCTCGTCATCCTTGCCTGGCCCGACAATGGCGAGCTCAAAGCGTTCCAGGGCGTCTGCCCGCACACGGCGGCGCCGATGGAGGAGGCCGGCTTCGACGGCCGCGTGCTCAGTTGCCCCGTGCACAATTGGACGTGGGATGCTTTCACCGGTACGCCGCTCCACCCGCCGGAGAGCGCGCTGGCGCAATATCCGGTCAAGGTCGAGGACGGCGTGGTCTACATCGACACGGACGGTATCGCTCCGCTGTTTGCGGCCCGTTGAGCACGCGGGAAGAGACCGGAAACACCGCCACGGGGTGGCTTGCCCGGCCGGCGAAACGCCTCTATACGTTCGGCGCGCGGCACGGAATCACCGTCGGTGGTTCAGCCGACCTCGCAGATCATCGCCTCAAGCTGCTGATTTGCTGAAGGTTTTACCGAAACGTGCAAGCGGCGATGGCACCGGGGCCTCGTGCCCTCTGGCATCGTGCGTATTGCTCCCTTCGTCTATCGGTCAGGACGCCACCCTTTCACGGTGGAGAGAGCGGTTCGATTCCGCTAGGGAGCGCCACTCCGCGCCGGCATTCCTTCCATCTTCGATCTTGAAACGGACGGTTTGCGCCGAGACGCGGTCGGCGCGAGGTTCTGCAGCGATGAATCGCACGCGCAGTCGGGGTCCGGTCAACCGTCCATTAGGGTCCTTGCCGTACTGCAACGGGCGAGCAGGAGCAGGATGATGGCCGCGCCCAAGAAGCGGGAAGCCCGCAAATCGATGAAGCAGCCGGCGTGGATCACGCTGGATGGCGGGTTCGCCGTGCGCCATTGCCTGGTTCAGGACATTTCCAGCGCCGGCGCCAAGCTGACCCTGCAGGACGCGGCGGCGCTGCCGGCGACCATCCGGCTCGCCTTCGCGCGCGACGCAAGAACGGGCCGCCAGTGCCAGGTGGTGTGGCGCCGCGGCGCCTCGGTCGGCGTCAAGTTCATCGGCAAATAGACGGCCGGTGTCGCTTCGCCGCGGCAGACGCGCTAACAAGCGGAATGTGTCGATCTCTCATCCTGGGCGCCCTCGCGGTGCTCGCCGCCGTGACCGTGGCAGCCGCCGGCTCGCCGGGGTCGTTGCTTCTTGCGCCATCGCTTCCCGGGCCAAAGGCGGCTGGACCGAATAAGGCCGCATCCCGTTCAGGGGCCGCTACCAGCAATCCCTGCGCGTCCTACGGCGCCAACTTCGTACGCGTCGAGGGAACCGATACCTGCGTGAAGGTCGGCGGCGCCCTGCGCGTCGAGATGGGCACCTCGACCAGCCGCTGAGGTGCTCATGACAGCGGCGGCGCGATGTGGCGGATGAAGGCCGGGCGTTGCGCGATCTGTCCGTACCAGCGCGCGAGGCTCGGCAGCTCCGGCTTGACGACACCTTCGACTCCGAACCAGCGCCGGGCATAGGCGCCAAGCGCAATGTCGGCGAGCGTGAAATGCTCGGCCTCGACGTGGCTGCGCGTGGTCAGATGCGCGTCGAGGATGCGCCACATCGCCGCGGCGTCGTCGGCCGCCTTCTGCAAGGCGGCCATGTCGCGCTGCTCCGGCGGCGTTCGCACCAAGCCCCAGAACAGCGGACGCTCGATCGGCTGCACCGTCGACAGCGTCCAGTCCAGCCAGCGCTCCACCGCGGCGCGGTGCTGTGGCGTCGTTGGATAAAGCGGCGTGCCGTCGCCATAAGCGAGGCAGAGATAGCGCATGATCGCGTTGCTCTCCCACAGCACGAAATCGCCATCGACCAGCGTCGGGATGCGGCCGTTCGGATTCATTGCGAGATAGTCCGCCTCGTTGTTGCGGCCGTACTGCATGCCCGCGTCGATACGGTCATAAGCGACATCGAGCTCGGCGAGACACCACAGCACCTTCTGCACGTTCACCGAATTGGGGCGGCCCCAGATCGTCAGTCTGTCGTCGGCGGACACGTTCGGCTCCTCTCTGGGCGAGCGTCATCATTAGCGCATGTTACGCAAAAAGCCCCGCTCGAAGCGGGGCTTTTCCGACGAACGCATCGTTCGCGGCGATCAGTGGCCGAAGAACAGCCAGAGCAGAATGATCACCGGAATCGGCACGCCCAACAACCACAATAGAAGTCCTCGACCCATCTCGGCCTCCTCGTATCCTCTCCATCAATCGGAGCGACAACGCGAGGGTGGCCACGATGTTCCGGCTGGATCATGAAGGCGAATGACTCACCAATGTCCGGTGTTCGGCATCGACAGCCAGGGCTCGGCCGGCGCCTTCGGCTCGCCCTTCTGCAACAGCTCGATCGAGTGCAGGTCGGGCGAGCGGATGAAAGCCATGTTGCCGTCGCGCGGCGGTCGGTTGATGGTGATGCCGAGCTTCATCAGCCGGTCGCAGGTGGCGTAGATGTCGTCGACCTCATAGGCGAGATGGCCGAAGAAGCGGTCCTCGCCATAGCTCTCCTCGTCCCAATTGTAGGTGAGCTCGACCAGCGGGGCGCCACGCGTCGGCGGCAGGCTCTTCAGCAGGTATTCATCTTCGGGTGCGCAGAGAAACACCAGTGTGAAGCGACCCTTGTCGTCGTCGATCCGGCGCACCTCCTTGAGGCCGAGCGCATCGGAATAGAATTTGAGCGCGGCGCCGAGATTGCGCACGCGCAGCATGGTGTGGAGATAACGCATCGTGTCTTCTCTCCCTGAACTCGAAGCGGATGGTCAACGGCCGCCTGCGGACGCCGATCCATAGCAGCAATTCGCCCGCCCGTGTATCGAGCCTGATGCTGCGGCGGTGCCGGCTCGCTCGGATGTGCGGTGCGCGCGACGACGCATTCGACGGGGCTGCGCGGTGTTGCGAGAGCCCCTCCGTATGCCAGCGAATCGCTGTTTTGGCAGTGATTCGCGGCATGGATGAACGAGCGCGATGCGACCGCATGCAGGGATTTCAGCATGTTTCCCCTGCAATGTGCGGCCAAAATCACGCAGGACCGTCGAAAATGCCTGGAAATATAGGGGAAAATGAATCGCTTGCTCCGTTCGATCGCCATCGCAGCTTGACTTCTGCGCGCTCCGTTGGAATTTTGGCGCCGCTGTGGGTGCTTCGGGGCCCCTTGAAATGCAGGAGAATCCCGAAAATCGCGGGGTGATACGCCACTAGACGACTGAAGTCCCGGCTGTGCAATGCAGCCAGAAAGCCCCGACCAGTCTGCGCAGCAATGCGCTGATAGCCGCGCAGTCGTCACGTCATTCACCGGTATCAATCACAAGGAGATACGATGGCTACCCAACTTTCCAAGTCGCAACTGATCGAGAAGATTGCGACCTCGACCGAGCTGTCCAAGCGCGACGTCAAGAACGTCATGGAGACGCTCACCGACGTCGGCCACAAGGAGCTGAAGAAGAACGGCGTGTTCCTGGTGCCGGGCTTCGCCAAGTTCGTCGTCGTCAAGAAGCCCGCCGTGAAGGCGCGCAAGGGCACCAACCCCTTCACCGGCGAAGAGATGATGTTCAAGGCCAAGCCGGCCCGCAAGATCGTGCGCGCCCGCCCGGTCAAGGCCGCCAAGGACGCGGTTGCCTGATCTGAACCGTCAGTCACGGTCGTGATCACGTCAAAGGCCTCCTGAAAAGGAGGCCTTTTTCGTTGCGGGCTGTGTGGTTGCAGCGCGGCTGAGTGTTGCGGTCGCCGAAGCGCCGACGTCCCCGGACCGCGAAGGTTGGCACCGCGGGGGCCCGAAAAACGACAGCAGCGCCAGCGCGACGGAATATCTTCGTCGCCTGGCGCCACCTCGAAGACTGGGCCCTGAAATCCCCAGTACCTGTCTCTTATACACATCTAGATGTGTATAAGAGACAGGCGGTGTCGGAGGCCTATTTCGCGCAGATGATCGGCGTGCCGTTCTATGCAGTGATGCCGCGCACCACCTCGCCTGAGAAGATCGCGGCGATCACCCATTATGGCGGCAATTGCCACCTGATCGATGATGGCCGGGCGCTCTATGCCGAGGCGGCTGCGCTCGCGGCGCGGCTCGGTGGTCATTACATGGATCCTGTCTCTTATACACATCTAGATGTGTATAAGAGACAGGGTCAGGGCCGAGGCCGGACAGGCTGTCGCCACGCCGGCCATCGATCTCGCGGCGGTCGACAGCCGTATTCAGTCCCTGCTCGCACCGCAGGCCGGCCGGATCGGCGATGTCGAGACGCGCGTGCAGAGCCTCAGCGCCGAGGTCAAAACCTCGGTCGAGGCGGCTCAAAACCTGACGACCCGTGTCACCGCCCTCGACAGCGCCCGCGCCCAGGCCAGCGGCGCCGGCCAGCGGGCCGCCCTGCTGGTCGGCATCGAAATACTCCGCTCGGCGGTCGACCGCGGCACGCCCTATGCAACCGAACTCCGCGCATTGAAGGCGCTGGGCGCCAATGCGCCGGCGCTCCAGCCGCTGGAGGCCAGCTCGGAGCGCGGCCTCGCCCCCACGGCGCTGCTCGCCAAGCGCTTCACCGACATGGCCGCCGCCCTGGTCAAGGCCGCTCCGCGGCCGACCGATGGCAGCCTGTTCGACCGGCTGGCCGCCAATGCCCAATCGCTGATCCGCATCCGGCCGGTCGGCGAAGCCGCGGGCGATGACACGCCGATCGTCGTCGGCCGTATCGAGGCGAAACTCAACCGGGCCGATCTTTCCGGCGCGCTGGCCGATTTCGACCGGCTTCCGGAGGCGGCGAAAGTGGTCGCGAAGGACTGGGAACGGGATGCGCGCGCCCGCCTCGCCGGCGAAGCAGCGCTGAAGCGGATGGCCGACGAGGCCATCGGCGCACTCGCGACGCGTTGAGGAGAAGATCATGGTCGGCGTCATCCTCTTCCTCCTGCTTCTCGCAGCGCTCGCCACCGGCGGCGCCTGGATCGCCGACCAACCCGGGACCGTCACGGTGGTGTGGCTGGGGCGTCACATCGAATTCGAGGTCTTGACCGGCCTGATCGCCGTCCTGATCGCCGCCGCCGTCATCATGGCCTTGATCGCGCTGGTGAAATGGCTCATCGCCAGCCCGCGCATCGCAGCCCGGGTGATGCAGCGGCGCAAGATCGAGAAAGGTCAGGAGGCGATCACACGGGGCATCGTCGCGATCGGCGCCGGCGACCGGCGGGCCGCCGAGAAATATGCCTATGACGCCGACCGTCTCATCCCGGACGCGCCACTGACATTGCTCCTGAAAGCCCAGGCCGCGCAGCTCGCCGGCGACCGCCCTGGTGCCGAAAAGGCCTTCCGCGCCATGCTCGACCGGCCCGATACCAAGGTGCTGGGCTTGCGCGGGCTTTATGTCGAAGCGCAGCGCCGCACCGATGTCGTGGCGGCCCGCGCCATTGCCGAGGAGGCGGCGAAAGCCTCGCCTTCGGCGACCTGGGCGGCACAGGCCGTGCTCGAACAGCAAGGCAGCGCCGGCGACTGGGACGGCGCGCTGACCAGCATCGAACGGCAATATGCCGCGCGCGTCATCGACAAGGACACCGCCAAGCGCCAACGCGCCGTGCTCTTGACCGCCAAGGCGGCCGCCCTCGAGGAGCGCGATCCGGCCGCCGCCAAGGCCCTGGCCATCGAGGCGGTGGGCCTGGCACCCGACCTGGTGCCCGCCGCTGCCATTGTCGGGCGGCTCGCTGCCGCCGACGGCGATATCAAGAAGGCGTCACGGGTGATCGAGGCTGCCTGGAAGATCGCGCCACATCCCGATCTGGCCGAGGCCTATGCCCATGCTCGCCAGGGCGATTCGCGCGGCGATCAGTTGAAGCGGGTCGAGACGCTGGCCCGGCTGACGCCCTCGCATCCCGAGGCCCTGCTCGCCATTGGCCGGGCCGCGATCGACGCCAGCGACTTTGCCGCCGCGCACCGGGCCCTCGACGAGCTCGCGGCCGGCGCGCCGACCCAGCGCCTGTGCCTGCTGATGGCCGAACTGAGCGCCAAGGAGAGCAATGACCAGGGCCGGGCCCGCGAATGGATGGCGCGCGCGCTGCGCGCGCCGCGCGATCCCGCCTGGACCGCCGACGGCCAGGCCAGCGACGTCTGGCTGCCCGCCTCTCCGGTGACCGGCAAGCTCGACGCCTTTCAATGGAAGGTGCCGGTGGCCGAACTGGGCGGCCCCATGCTGCATGTCGACGATGTGCTGGCCGACGCCTCCGAAGCGGTAGTGCCGGCCGCCCCGATCGTCGAGATTGTCGAGGTCGAGGCCAAACCGCAGCCCGATACCAGGTCCGAGGTCGAAACGAGACCCGAGCCGACCGTGCGGCCGGAGCCCGAGGCGCCGCAACCGATCACCTTGCCGGCCGCCGCTGATCCGGCACCGCCGGCCGACACGCCATCGGCCAGTCCGGCCGAGGCCGCGCCGGAGAACGGCGCCAAACCGCGTGTCGTCCGTGGCGAGACCGTGTTTCCGATCGCCCGGGCCCCGGATGATCCGGGACCGGACGGCACCGGCGAGCCGAAACGGCGCATGTCGTTTTTCGGCAGCTGAGAGCGGTTCCGGAGCTAATCGCGCATGGCTTGCGCTGACGACTTGCCGGGCCGGACCCGGCTGTGAGATAGAGAGCGCGTCGGTCCCGTAGCTCAGCAGGATAGAGCAGCGGTTTCCTAAACCGGAGGTCAGGGGTTCGAATCCCTTCGGGATCGCCATTTTCTTTTTTATATCAAAAACTTAACGTAGATATTCGCCGGCCGGCCGCAGCGGCCAGCCGGCGAACGCCGTGGGGCGGGACCGATCAGGCCGCTTCCGCGTGATGCTCGGCATGCGCCTTGGCGGCTTCTTCGTGATGGTCTTCGGCATGGGTATGATGGGCATGGGCGAGGTGCGCGTGATGCGCCGCCTTTTCGTGCTCGCCATCCTTGTGGGCTTCGGCGGCATGGCGATGATGTTTCGCCGCTTCCTCGTGGTGCTTCGCGGCGTTTTCGTGATGCTCGGCGGCTTTGTGGGCGTGTTCCATGACAAATCCCCGTCACTGCGCGGTCTTGCGCAGGACTGAAGGATCTGCCCCGCGCGCGACAGGCATGCGAAGGATCGGCATCGGTTTGATGACCGGATTTGTGGCCTTCGCCCGGGCGCCCTGAAGCGCGATCGTCAGCGCGCGCCGAAAATGGCGCTGCCGACCCGCACATGGGTGGCGCCCATGGCGATGGCGGTCGGATAATCCGCGCTCATGCCCATCGAAACGACGCCGAGCTGGTTGCGCCGGGCTATCGTGGTGAGCAGCGCGAAATGCGGGGCTGGCGGTTCGTCGGCCGGCGGTATCGCCATCAACCCGGCAATGGCCAGGCCGTGCACGTCGCGGCACTCGGCGAGGAATGCGTCGACCGCCTCGGGCAAAATCCCGCCCTTTTGCGGCTCGGCGCCGGTATTGACCTGCACCAGCAGCTTCGGCCGACGCCCTTGCTTCGCCATCTCCTTGGCCAGCTCCTTGGCGAGCGATGTCCGGTCGAGGCTCTCGATGACGTCGAACAGCTGAACCGCGTCCTTGGCCTTGTTGGACTGTAGCGGCCCGATCATATGCAGCTCGGCATCAGGATAACGGACCCGCAGGTCAGGCCATTTGTCCTTGGCTTCCTGGACATAATTCTCGCCGAAGACACGCTGGCCGGCGGCCAGCACCGGCTCGATCGCCTCAGCCGGAAAGGTTTTCGAGACGGCGACCAGGGTCACCGCGCCGGCCGGCCGCCCGGCTGCGGTCGCCGCCGCGGCGATGGCGGCATTCACGTGGGCAAGGCGATCGACGACGTCAGACATGGAGGCGCTCCGCAGGTTGGCCTTGCGCTAACCTGTAAACGGTTGACCGGTCCAGACCTTTCGTGTGTTGTCCGGCCTCGCTTATTCGCTCACTTTTTCGACTGCCGAACCGCCAATCATGTCCATTGAACGCTACAATGCCCGTGTCGCCGAGCCGAAATGGCGCGGGATCTGGGACCAGAACAAGATCTTCGAGACGAAGAACGCGGATCCGCGGCCGAAATATTACGTGCTCGAGATGTTCCCCTATCCATCCGGGCGCATCCATATGGGCCATGTGCGCAACTACACCATGGGCGACGTGGTGGCTCGCTATAAGCGCGCCAAGGGTTTCAACGTCCTGCATCCGATGGGCTGGGACGCCTTCGGCCTGCCGGCCGAGAATGCCGCCATGGCCTCCAAGGTCCATCCGAAGGAATGGACCTACAAAAATATCGAGACCATGAAGGCCCAGCTGAAGAACATGGGCCTGTCGCTCGACTGGTCGCGCGAGCTCGCGACCTGCGATCCCAGCTACTACCGTCACCAGCAGAAGCTGTTCAACGATTTCATGCGCGCCGGCCTGGTCGAGCGCCGGTCCGCACGGGTCAACTGGGATCCGGTCGACCAGACCGTGCTGGCCAATGAACAGGTCATCGACGGCCGCGGCTGGCGCTCGGGCGAACTGGTCGAACAGCGCGAGCTGACCCAGTGGTTCCTCAAGATCACCGCCTATAACCAGGATCTGCTCGATGCCCTCGACGGGCTCGAGCGCTGGCCGGACAAGGTCCGGCTGATGCAGAAGAACTGGATCGGCCGTTCCGAGGGCCTGATGGTGCGCTGGGCCTTGAAGGACGGCACCGCGCCGGCCGGCGAGACCGAGCTCGAAATCTACACCACCCGCCCGGACACGCTGTTCGGCGCGAGTTTCATGGCGATCGCGCCGGACCATCCGCTGGCCAAGGCCGCGGCCGCGACCAATCCGAAACTCGCCGCTTTCAGCGACGAATGCCGCCGCATGGGCACGTCAGTCGCGGCCCTCGAGACCGCCGAGAAACTCGGATTCGATACCGGCATCAAGGCGTTGCACCCGCTGGATCCCAGCTGGGAAGTGCCTGTCTATGTCGCCAATTTCGTGCTGATGGACTATGGCACCGGCGCCATTTTCGGCTGCCCCTCGGGTGACCAGCGCGATCTCGACTTCGCCCGCAAATATCGGCTGCCTGTCGTCACCGTGGTGCGCCCGGCCGAAGCCGACGACGATTTTCAGGTGAGCGACACCTCGTTCGACGGCGACGGCGTGATGATCAATTCGCGCTTCCTCAACGGCTTGCCGAGCGGCGCCGCCTTCCAGGAGGTCGCCTCGCGGCTGGAGAGCGCGACCCTTGGCAACAAGCCGGTGGCCGCGCGCAAGGTGAATTTCCGCCTGCGCGACTGGCTTATCTCGCGGCAGCGCTACTGGGGCTGTCCGATCCCGGTGGTCCACTGCGATGCCTGCGGCCCGGTGGCCGTGCCCGATCAGGATCTGCCGGTGCGGCTGCCCGACGATGCCGACTTCTCCAAGCCCGGCAATCCGCTGGATCGGCATCCGACCTGGAAACATGTCGCCTGCCCCAGCTGCGGCAAGCCGGCCCGGCGCGAAACCGACACCATGGACACCTTTGTCGACAGTTCCTGGTATTTCGCCCGCTTCACCGACCCCTGGCGCACCGATACGCCGACCGATCCGGCCGTGGTCAATGACTGGCTGCCGGTCGACCAGTATATCGGGGGCATCGAGCATGCGATCCTGCATCTGCTCTACAGCCGCTTCTTCACCCGCGCGATGAAGGCCACCGGCCATGCCGGGCTGGATGAGCCGTTCCGTGGCCTGTTCACCCAGGGCATGGTGGTTCACGAGACCTATCGCGGCCGCGACGGGGCCTATGTCACGCCGGCCGAGGTGACGATCTCCGGCGAAGGCGATCAGCGGCGTGCGGTGCTGACCGGCACCAACGATCCGATCGAGATCGGCTCGATCGAGAAGATGTCGAAGTCGAAAAAGAACGTCGTCGATCCCGACGACATCATCGACACCTATGGCGCCGATACGGCGCGCTGGTTCATGCTGTCGGACTCGCCGCCCGAGCGCGACGTGATCTGGACCGAAGCCGGCGTCGAGGGTGCCAGCCGGTTCGTTCAGCGTGTCTGGCGCCTTGTCGGTGATATCTCTGACAAGACCACCAGCCAGTCTGCCGATGGCCCGGTCGGCGAGGCAGCGACCGCCATCCGCCGCGCCGCCCACACGGCCCTGGCGGCGGTCGAGACCGATGTCGAGCGTCTCGCCTTCAACCGCTGCGTGGCCCATATCTACACCCTCGCAAACGCGCTTGGCCGTGCCCTTGATGGCCTGAAGCGCGACGAGCGGCCATCGGCCGATCTTGCGGCTGCACTGCGCGAGGCCGGCGACATCCTGGTCCAGCTTGTCGCCCCGATGATGCCGCACTTGGCTGAAGAATGCTGGACCGCGCTCGGCCATCACGGCCTAGTCGCGGAAAAGGCCTGGCCGGCGATCGACCGCGCAGTGCTGGTCGTCGACACCGTCACATTGCCGGTGCAGGTCAATGGCAAGAAGCGAGCGGACTTGACGATCGCGCGCGACGCGGCCCAGAAAGACATCGAGGCCGCCGTGCTCGCGCTCGAACAGGTTACCAAGGCCCTGGAGGGCCGGCCGGTGAAAAAGATCATCGTTGTGCCGCAGAGGATCGTGAATGTCGTCGGCTAACATCTCGCGGCGCGCGATCATGCGCGCCCTTGCAGTCACCGCCGGCGCCGGAGCGCTCGCCGGCTGCTTCACACCACTTTACGGCGACCCGACCGTGGTTCCGGGGGCCCGCGGGGCGCAGGCCTACCTGCAGAACCTGGAAATCCCCGAGATCGGCGGACGGTCCGGCGTCGTCTTGCGCAACGAGCTGATCTATCTGACCCAGGGCGGTGGCGGCCGGGCACAGGCGCCCACCCATGTGCTCAGGATCGCACTCGGCGTCGACAGCGTGCCGCTGCTGCTCAACACCGCGGCTGGCCGCCCTTCGGCGCAGTCGATTTCGCTCATCGGCAACTATACGATCACCCCGGTCGGCAGCCAGCAGGTGCTGCACCGTGGCCAGGCCGTTGCGACCGCCTCGTTCGATCGCACCGCCCAGCGCCTGGCCTCCGACCGTGCCGTCATCGAGGCCCAGGAACGGGCCGCCAAGACGCTTGCCGAGACGATCGTCACGCAGGTAGCGGGATGGTTCGTCACCCAGCCCCGGTGATGTCGTGACCGTATTGAAGGGCGGCGAGATCGACCGGTTCCTGAAGAACCCGGAGACCCGCCGCGCCATCGCGCTCGTTTACGGACCGGATTCGGGACTGGTCGCGGAACGGGCGCGCGCCATCGCAAAAACCACTGTCGCCGATCTCGATGATCCCTTCGCGGTCATCCGGCTCGACGGCGATGTGCTCGCCGGTGATCCCGTGCGGCTTGCCGACGAGGCCAATACCATGGCGCTTTTCGGCGCCAAGCGGTTGATTTGGGTTCGCGCCGGCGAAAAGCCGATCGCCGCGGCCGTCACCCCGCTGCTCGCCGATCCGCCGACCGGCGCCTTCGTGCTGATCGAAGCCGGCGACCTGAAAAAGAATGCCGCGCTGCGGGTCGAAGCCGAGCGCTCCGGCCATGCCGCGGTGATCCCGTGCTATTCCGACGGCGAGGCCGACCTGAAGCGGCTGATCGCCGAGGAGACGGCCGCGGCTGGGCTCACCATGGAGCCGCCGGCCATCGCCGCGCTCTTGTCGTTTCTCGGCGGTGATCGCGCCGCGTCGCGTGCCGAGATCCAGAAGATCTGTCTTTATGCCCACGGCCAGGGGCGCATTACCCTTGCCGATATCGAGGCGCTTGCCGGCGACAGCCTGGCGCTCGGCGTCGACGAGATCGTCGATGCCGCCGCCTCCGGCGACCCCGCCGGGCTCGACCGCCTGCTGCTGCGCGCCTCCGCCTCCGGCGTCGCCGTGCCGCAGATCATGATCGCCATGGGCCGCCATCTGTCATCGCTGCACAAGGCCCGCGTCGCGATCGAAAAGGGCGCGGCCATCAGTGCCGCGACCGATCGCTTCGAGCCACCGGTCTTCTTTCGTCGCCGGCCCGTGGTGGAGCGGCAGCTCGGCCTGTGGAACAGCGTCCGGCTCGAACGCATGATGACCCGGGTCGCCGAGGCCACTTTCGAAACCCGGATCAAGTCCGTCCTGGCCGAAGCGATCGTCAATCGCACGCTCATGGCGATCGCTATGACGGCGCGCGCCGGCCGTAACTAGGCCGATCGGACCCGAGGACGACGTGACGGTTCTGTCCCTGGATCGAAAGAATGATCCAACTTATTGTTTTATTGTACTTTTTTGACGCCTGAATGCCGTCCATTGCCGGCATCGGAATGGCGCTATCTTTGCAGCCGGCGGCAGATATCGTCCAGCTGCTCGAGCGATTTGTAGCGAATCTTGAGTTCGCCACCCGAGCCGCGATGATCGACGGTGACGATCATGCCCAGCGCATCCGACAGTGCCTTTTCCAGCGCCTTGGTATCGGTGTCCTTCTCGACCCGCTCACGCTGTTTGGGAAGGCGCCCGGATCTCTGCTCGGCCTGCTCCTGGGCAAGCGCCTCGACCTGCCGCACATTCAGTCCGCGTTCGACGATATCGGCGGCCATCCGTTCCGGGTCGTCATGGGCAAGCAGCGCGCGGGCGTGGCCAGCAGTCAGCTGGCCATCGCGCAGGTAGTTCTGCACGCTATCCGAAAGCTTGAGCAGCCGCAGCGTATTGGCGACATGGCTTCGGCTCTTGCCGATCACCTTGGCCATATCGGTTTGGCTATAGCCGAATTGCTCGATCAATTCGTTATAACCCAGCGCCTCTTCGAGCGGGTTGAGATCGGCGCGCTGGACATTTTCGATGATCGCCAGTTCGAGCGCTTCGCGATCGCCGACCTCGACCAGATGGATCGGCACCTCGTGCAGACCGGCCAGCTGCGAGGCGCGCCAGCGGCGCTCGCCGGCGACGATCTCGAAGGCATCCGCCGTGCCGGCCACCGAGCGGACGACGATCGGCTGGATGATGCCGCGCTCGCGGATCGAATCGGCCAGCTCCTGCAGCTCTTCATCCTTGAACATCCGGCGCGGGTTGCGCGGATTGGCCCGAATGAATTCGATCGGAACCTTGCGGGTTGCCCTGACACGGTCGATGGCGGCGGTTTCTTCGCCAACATCGCCGATCAGGGCCGCCAGACCCCGGCCCAGACGCGATCTCGCCGCCTCTTCCGCCATGACATTACTCTCCTTCAACTCGGCTTCGAAACGAAGCGCCACATATGAATCGATGCGGGTCCGAATCGATCTTGGATCAGGCCGCGCGCAAGTGCTTCTCGCGCTGGATGATCTCGGAGGCGAGCCTGAGATAGGCTTGGCTTCCGACGCATTTCAAATCGTAGAGCAGCACGGGCTTGCCATAGCTCGGCGCTTCCGACACCCGCACATTGCGCGGGATGATCGTCTGGTAGACCTTGTCGCCCATGAACTGGCGAACGTCGTCGACCACCTGAGCCGACAGGTTGTTGCGCGCATCATACATGGTCAGCACGATGCCGTGGATGGTCAGCCCGGGGTTGAACATGTTCTTGACCTGCTCGACCGTCTTGATCAGCTGCGACAGGCCCTCGAGCGCAAAGAACTCGCATTGCAACGGCACCAGGATGGCATTGGCCGCCGACATCGCATTGATGGTCAGCAGGTTGAGCGATGGCGGGCAATCGATCAGGACATAGGAATATTCATTGCCGAGGCCCTGGATCGCATGCCGGAGCCGATAGGCGCGGTCCTTTTCCCTGGAAATTTCCAGCTCGACACCGGAAAGATCCATGGTCGACGGCGCAATGGACAGCCGCGGCACCGAGGTTTCCTGCGCCGCTTGCAGCAGCGTCAGCTCGCCGACCAGCACATGGTAGGTCGAACGGTTGCGGGCACGCCGGTCGATCCCCAGACCCGTCGAGGCATTGCCCTGCGGGTCGAGATCGATAATCAGGACCCGCTCGCCAATGGCAGCGAGCGCCGTGCCCAGGTTGATCGCTGTGGTCGTCTTGCCCACCCCGCCCTTCTGATTGGCGAGCGCGAGGACCCTGGGGCCGGTCAACGGAAGAGACGAAGAAAGCGTCGCCATGACGAACCGTCCGACGTTGGAAGTGGTCAGGAAGAAACGGGAGCCGCGCTTCGGAGCGTGACGATACGCGCCTGGGGATCCGTCGCGCTGGGCGTCAATACGGGATCGAGTGTCCAATATTTAGCGGCTTCCGTCAATTCTCGCGCTACATCTTGTCCCTTGAGGAAGAGCCCCATGGCTCCAGTTTTCAACAGGTCATGGCTCATGGCGACCAGATCGCTGAGCGGGGCAAGAGCACGGGCGGTCACCACGTCGACCGGACCGGACCAGTCGCCGACGACATCCTCGATCCGCGCGGCATGGATGGTCGCCGGCACCTTCATGATTCGCGTCGCTTCGCGCAAAAAGGCCGCCTTGCCGAGTTTGCTCTCGACGCAATGGATCCGCGCGCCCGGCTGCTCCGCCAGCACGGCCGCGATCACCAGGCCCGGCAAGCCGGCACCCGATCCAAGATCGACCCAGATGCGCCCCTCCGGAACAAAGGTCACCAGCTGAAGGCAGTCGGCGATGTGGCGCGTCCAAACCTGCGCCAAGGTCGCGGGGGCCACCAGGTTCTTGGTCGGGTTCCATCGCCGCAGCAGCTCGACATAAAGAGCCAGCCGCTCCATCGTTTCACGTGAAACCGCGACGCCCGCCATGGCTGCGGCGCGCTCCGCTTCATCCATTTCATGCCGTGCTGTCATCGCGCTGCCCTTCACGCCGCGTCGAGCGCACGCGCCCGACGCGCCCAGACGGCGATCAGCGTCAACGCAGCCGGCGTCATACCGTCCATCCGGCTGGCCTGGCCCAGTGTTTTCGGCCGGACCAAAGCCAGCTTGGTCCGTATTTCATTCGACAGGCCGGGGATCGCATCGACATCCCAATCTTCGGGAAGTCCCAATTCTTCGTCCCGCCGATAAATCTCCGCTTCGGCCGCCTGTCGGCCCAGATAGACCGCATATCGCGCATCAGTCTCGACCTGGTCGCTCAGCCGCGGATCGGCCGCCGAAAGCTCCGGCCAGACCTTGGCAAGATCCGCCCAGCCAATATCTGGCCTCGATAGCAATTCGAAGCCGCTTCGCCGGATGCCATCGTGATTGAGCGCGATGCCATGCTTCGCGGCCTCATTGGGCGTCAGGTTCAGCCCCTTAACCTGGCTTCGCAGCGCATCGAGGCTCGCTTGTTTGGTCCGGAACCGAATCGATCGCTCCTGGCCAACACAGCCGATCACGAGGCCCTTGCCCGTCAGTCTTTGATCGGCATTGTCGGCGCGCAAGGTCAGTCGATATTCCGCCCGCGATGTGAACATCCGGTAGGGCTCGCTGACACCACGTGTGGTCAGGTCGTCGATCATCACGCCCAGATAGGATTCTTCCCGGCCGAAGGTAATGCCTTCGCCGCCACCGGCGCGCCGCGCCGCGTTGAGGCCGGCGACCAAACCTTGACCTGCGGCCTCTTCATAACCGGTGGTGCCATTGATCTGGCCGGCGAGAAAAAGCCCTGACAGGCGCCGCGCCTCGAGCGTCGGTTCAAGTTCACGCGGATCGATATGATCGTACTCGATGGCATAACCGAATCGCCGGATCGTCACCCGGTCCAGCCCAGGGATTGTCCGCAGGAATGCCTCCTGCACATCTTCGGGCAGCGACGTCGACAGGCCATTGGGATAGACCGTGTCGTCGTTGAGACCTTCCGGTTCCAGGAAGATCTGGTGGCCATCCCGATCGCCAAAACGAACCACCTTGTCTTCGATGGATGGGCAATAGCGCGGACCGACGCCTTCGATCCGGCCCCCATACATGGCCGAGCGGGACAAGTTGTCACGAATCAGTTGATGGGTCGCTGCCGTGGTTCGCGTAATGCCGCAAGCGATTTGCGGGTTGGTGATCCGATCGGTCAGCGCCGAAAACGGTTCCGGATCCGAATCGGCTTCCTGGCGCTCCAGGCTTTGCCAGTCGATCGTCCGGCCGTCCAGGCGCGCCGGCGTCCCCGTCTTCAACCGTCCCAGGGCAAAGCCGTGCTGAAGAAGGCTTTCTGCAAGGCCCAGGCTCGGCTTTTCGTCGACACGCCCGGCCGGGATCTGCTTCTCGCCGATATGGATCATGCCGCGCAGGAACGTACCGGTGGTGATCACCAGCGCGCCACAGGAGAGATGACCGCCGTCGCCCAACTGCAAGCCGGATACCCGCCCCGCCGCGACATCGATGGCACTGGCTTCGGCTTCGATCACGGTCAACCCGGGCTGGTTGTTGATCGCCGTCTGCATGGCCGCGGCATAGAGCGAACGATCGGCCTGCGTGCGCGGACCGCGGACCGCCGGTCCCTTGCGTCGGTTGAGCAGGCGAAACTGAATGCCCCCGGCGTCCGCCACCCGCCCCATCAGACCATCCAGCGCATCGACCTCGCGCACGAGATGACCCTTGCCGAGGCCGCCGATCGCCGGATTGCAGGACATGGCTCCGACGGTCTCGAAGCGATGGGTGACCAGGGCCGTGCGAGCACCCATGCGCGCCGCCGCGGCCGCCGCCTCGCAGCCCGCATGCCCGCCACCGATCACCACCACGTCAAAGTCGGATCGACGATCCACCATATCGCGCAAGTCCATTGATGTTGTCGTCTTCCTATCTGGACCAGCAAGCCCGGTCAAAAGGGAAAGATCATTTGCCAGTCGGCCGCGCCAAAAAGTGCTCTCAGGAGTCGGATCGGGGCCGAATCGACTTGATCCTGTTTCACGTGAAACAGCGCCGAGTCATTTCATTTACCGATGCAGAAAGAAGAGAAGACGACGTCGAGCACAGCCTCGACATCGACCCGGCCCGTCGCGCGGCCCAGCGCGATCAGGCCAGTGCGGAGGTTCTCAGCCACGAGCTCTGTCTCGAGCGGCCAGTCGCCAATCGCAAGGCTTTCAGCCAAGGCGCGGTGCAGGTCGCCAAAGACCAAGCGATGGCGCTCACGCACCAGAACCGCCGGTTCTCCGCCCGCGTGATCTCGGCCATACTCCGCCAGATCCAACAGAAGCTCACGGATTCCAATGCCTTCGACCGCCGAAATGCGGTGACGGAAAAACGAATCAACCGGCATATCGGGCCCGAATCGATCGATCTGTGTCTGGACATGCCAGATCTTGACGTTCTGGCCGGCGTCCCAGTCTGGGTCGATAACCGCCTCAGCTTCCGCAGACTGGAGAAACAGAACGAGGTCCGCCGAGCGAATTCGCGAGCGCGCCCGTCTGATCCCTTCTAGCTCGATCGGATCGGCGCCGGCGCGCAAGCCGGCTGTGTCGGTCAGAACGAACGCGACACCGTCGAGATCGAGATGAACCTCGAGGGCATCCCTGGTCGTTCCGGCTATCGGCGAGACGATCGCGACGTCGCGGCCGGCCAAGGTGTTCAACAGCGTGGACTTCCCCGCATTGGGCGGCCCGGCAATGGCGATGCTCAAGCCGTCCCGGATGCGCTCGCCACGGCCGCTATCGGTCAATAGCGCCAGGACATGTCGTTCCAGAGCCTCGACCTGGCGGCGCGCATCGGTCAGAGCCGAAGCGCTGACGTCGTCTTCGTCGGGAAAGTCGATTGTCGCTTCGACCAACGCCAAGGCGTTGACCAGGCTGTTCCGAAGCTTTTCTCCGACGTCGGCGATCTTGCCGTCATATTGCGCATAGGCTTGGCGACGCTGCGCTTCGGTATCCGCCGCGATCAGGTCCGCCAGCCCTTCCACCGCGGCCAGGTCCAATTTGCCGTTCTCGAAAGCGCGGCGGGTAAACTCGCCTGGTTCGGCCGGCCGCACGCCTTCGACCGCCAGAACCGCGCGCAGAACAGCCGCGGTGACCGCCCGTCCGCCATGAACCTGGAGTTCTGCGATGTCCTCGCTAGTGAAGCTGTGCGGTGCTGGAAACCACAGAACCAGAGCCGAATCGATCGGTTCGGCGCCAACAGGATGACGAAGCGTGCAATACGAAGCGAAGCGCGGTCGCGGCAAACTGCCGGAAAGCTTGCGCAGAACATCGCCGGCGGCCGGGCCGGAAATGCGCAGGATCGCCACACCGGCCATACCGGGCGCGGTCGAAATCGCCGCGATTGTCTTCACCGGAAGTCGTCTCCCGTGGCAATCGCCCACGGCGTTAATCGCCGTGGAGTTCATTCCGTATACGAATCGGTGGTCGCGAAAGCATCGCCGGACTCGCCTAGGTTGTTACGCTAGCGAATCGATGGGCCTTACGTGTTCATCGAATCGAAGAAGTCCCCATTGGTCTTGGTCTGCCGCAGCTTGTCGAGCAGGAACTCGATCGCATCGACCGTGCCCATCGGATTGAGGATCCGCCGCAGGACATACATCTTCTTGAGGATGTCGGGTGCGACCAGCAACTCTTCCTTGCGGGTGCCGGAACGGGTGATGTCGATCGACGGGAAAGTGCGCTTGTCGGCGACCTTGCGGTCCAGGATGATTTCCGAGTTGCCGGTGCCCTTGAACTCTTCGAAGATCACCTCGTCCATGCGGCTGCCAGTATCGATCAGCGCGGTCGCGATGATGGTCAGCGAGCCACCCTCTTCGATGTTGCGGGCGGCACCGAAAAAGCGCTTCGGGCGCTGCAGCGCATTGGCGTCGACGCC
>BFBZ01000567.1_pt1 | contig 33733 bp, 26 predicted proteins | sample 1888401 | NCBI WGS metagenome assembly BFBZ01 (sample SAMD00112614, study PRJDB3348) | symbiont metagenome | host: Chara braunii | reverse complement strand
CCGCTGATCCTCGATCTGGAAAAGGCCTATGCCGACGCCAAGGCCGATCCGTCGTTTCAGAAGGAAATGAACGGCTACCTGAAGGACTATGTCGGCCGGCCGTCGCCGCTGTATTTCGCCGAGCGGCTGACCGAGCATCTTGGCGGCGCGAAAATTTACTTCAAGCGCGAGGAGCTGAATCACACCGGCTCGCACAAGGTCAACAATGTGCTCGGCCAGATCATGGTCGCACGGCGCATGGGCAAGAAGCGCATCATCGCCGAGACCGGCGCCGGCCAGCACGGCGTGGCGACGGCAACTCTTTGCGCGCGCTTCGGCCTCGAATGCATTGTCTATATGGGCGCGGTCGATGTCGAGCGGCAGCAGCCGAATGTGATCCGCATGGAAATGCTGGGCGCGAAGGTCGTTCCTGTACAGTCGGGTTCACGCACGCTGAAAGATGCAATGAACGATGCGCTGCGCGACTGGGTCACAAACGTCGCATCCACGTTCTACTGCATCGGCACCGTGGCCGGTCCGCATCCCTATCCGATGATGGTGCGCGATTTTCAGTCGATCATCGGCACCGAGACACGCGCGCAGATGCAGGAAGCGGAAGGCCGCTTGCCGGATTCGCTGATCGCCTGCATCGGCGGCGGCTCGAACGCGATGGGGCTGTTCCATCCCTTCCTTGACGATCCATCGGTAGAAATTTTCGGTGTCGAGGCTGCGGGTCACGGCCTGACGCAACTTCACGCGGCATCAATCGCGGGCGGACGTCCCGGTGTTCTTCACGGCAACCGCACATATCTCCTGATGGACGATGACGGCCAGATCCAGGACGCGCATTCGATTTCGGCGGGTCTCGACTACCCCGGCATCGGGCCCGAGCATTCATGGCTGCATGAAACCGGACGCGTGACGTATTTGTCGGCGACCGATGAGGAAGCTCTCGCGGCGTTTCAGTTGCTGTCGCGTCTTGAAGGCATCATCCCCGCGCTTGAGCCGGCGCATGCCATCGCCAAGGTGATGGACCTCGCGCCGAAGCGGCCGAAGGATCACCTGATGGTGGTCAATCTGTCGGGACGCGGCGATAAGGACGTGCCGCAGGTCGGCGACATCTTGAAGGGTAAAAAGAAGTGACGACGCGCATCGACACAAAATTTGCCGAACTGAAGAAGGATGGCCGCGCGGCTTTCGTCACATTCGTGATGTGCGGCGATCCGGACATGGCGACGTCGCTCGACATTATCAAGGCGCTGCCGAAGGCGGGCGCCGACATCATCGAGATCGGCATGCCGTTCACCGATCCGATGGCGGACGGCCCGGCGATTCAGGCTGCAGGACTACGCGCCCTCAAAGCGGGCATGACGCTGAAAAAGACGCTTCAGGTCGTGCGTGATTTTCGTAAAAATGACTCGGCAACGCCGATCGTACTGATGGGCTACTACAACCCGATCTATATCTACGGCGTCGATAAATTTCTCGCCGATGCGAAGGCGGCGGGTGTCGATGGTCTGATTATCGTCGATTTGCCGCCCGAAGAAGACACGGAACTTTGCATTCCGGCGATGAAGGCCGGATTGAATTTCATCCGCCTTGCGACGCCGACAACAGATGATAAGCGGCTGCCTGCCGTCCTGGAGAACACATCCGGCTTCGTCTACTATGTCTCGATCACGGGCATCACCGGAAGTGCTGCGGCAAACGCAACGCAGGTCTCCGACGCGGTCGCCCGTATCAAGCGTCATACGAAACTGCCGGTGTGTGTCGGCTTCGGAATCCGCACGCCGGAGGCCGCGCGTGACATTGCGAAGGCCGCGAACGGCGCTGTCGTCGGATCGGCGCTGATCGACGTGATGCGCGAAACGCTCGATGCGAACGGCAAGGCGACCGCTAAAACCGTGCCTGCGGTTGCGGATTTCGTTGCGTCGCTTGCCCAGGGCGTGCGCGGCGCAAAACAGGCCGCCGAATAGGCCATTCATCAAGTGTTTTATTGTGGTGGGTCAGGGTTGCCGGGTCCAATCGGGACGGCCATATATTGAGCGCAGCAAGACGGAGCCTGCCATGAACTGGTTGACCAATGTCGTCCGGCCGAAGATCCGGAATATTCTCAAGCGCGAGACGCCTGAGAATTTGTGGATCAAGTGCCCGGATTCCGGACAGCTTGTTTTCTACAAGGATGTCGAACAGAACCAGTTCGTCATTCCCGGCTCCAACTATCACATGCGTATGGGCGCGATCGCGCGGCTGAAATCTATTTTCGACAATGAGACGTGGCTCGATGTGGCACTCCCTGAAGTCATCGCCGATCCGCTGAAATTCCGCGATGAAAGGAAATATGCCGATCGCATCAAGGATGCGCGCGCAAAGACGAGTCTGCATGACGCCGTGAAAGTCGGCTACGGCAAGCTGGAAGGCAACGGCGTCGTCGTGGCCGTGCAGGATTTCGATTTCATGGGCGGTTCGCTCGGCATGGCGGCAGGCGAAGCGGTTGTCACCGGACTCGAACTTGCGGTCGAGAAGAAGTGCCCGTTCATCATGTTCGCGGCCTCGGGCGGCGCGCGCATGCAGGAAGGCATTCTCTCCCTGATGCAGATGCCGCGCACGACCGTTGCGATCCAGATGCTGCGCGAAGCCAAGCAGCCCTATATGGTTGTTTTGACCAATCCGACGACCGGCGGCGTGACTGCGTCCTATGCGATGCTTGGCGATGTGCAGATCGCTGAACCCGGCGCATTGATCGGCTTCGCCGGAGCGCGCGTGATCGAGCAGACCATCCGCGAAAAACTGCCGGAAGGTTTTCAGCGCGCGGAGTATCTCAAAGAACACGGCATGGTGGACATTGTCGTGCATCGCCATGACTTGCGGCCGACGCTTGCACGGCTGTGCAGACTGTTGACGCGCGCGCCGGCCGCCGAGGGATTCGCCTCCGAGCGTCCGGCGCATTCGCTCACGCAGCCCGACGCACCTGCGGTTACGTCGCCCGCGTGACGCTGCCTGCGGCCCGACCTTCGCCTTCCTACGGCGATATTCTCTCGCGGCTCGCTTCCCTGCATCCGAAGCGGATTGATCTGACGCTTGAGAGAATGTGGCGCATCCTCGAGCGGCTCGATCATCCCGAGAGAAAAATTGCGCCGGTCATTCATGTTGCCGGCACCAACGGCAAAGGGTCGACCGTCGCGTTTCTGCGCGCGATTCTGGAAGCTGCCGGATTGCGCGTGCATGTCTATACATCGCCGCATCTGGTCCGCTTCAACGAGCGATTCCGGCTTGGGAAGGTTGGCGGGGGTGTTCTGGTCAGCGACGACGAGCTGCGCGAAGCACTGGATCATTGCGAGCGTATGAACGGCGGCGAGCCCATTACTATTTTTGAAATCGAGACTGCGGCGGCTTTCTATCTTTTCTCGAAGCATCCGGCCGATATCGTTCTGCTGGAAGTCGGCCTCGGCGGCAGGCTCGATGCGACCAATGTGATCGATGTGCCGCTCGCAAGCGTGATTGCGCTCATCGGTATGGATCACGTCGAATTTTTGGGCGATACGCTTATCAAGATCGCAACTGAGAAGGCCGGCATCATCAAGAAGAATGTTCCGGTGATCTGCGCCGAGCAATCCGCAGAGGCGACGGCTGTGATCGAGCAGACTGCGAAAAAACTTCGCGCACCGCTGCATGCCGCGACCGAAGAATGGCATGTCCATGTCGAGCGGGGGCGGCTGGTCTATCACGACGAACATGGGCTTCTCGATCTCGCCGCACCGCGCCTGTTCGGACGCCATCAGTTCGACAATGCGGGTCTTGCGATTGCGGCATTGCGGGCCGTCGACAAATTCAGGATCGAGCCCTCGGCTTTCGAGCAAGGCATCGCGAACGCCCAATGGCCTGCGCGGATGCAGCGCCTGACTGCGGGCACTCTCTTGGGTTTTGCTCCGCCTGATTCTGAAATTTGGCTTGACGGCGGACACAATCTCGATGGCGGGCGGGTGATCGCCGCAGCTCTCGGCGATCTCGAAGAGCGCGTGTCACGACCGCTCGTCGTGATTGCGGGAATGATGGGCAACAAGGACGCGCGCGGATTTCTTGCGAACTTCGCCGGCCTTACGCGTCACATCATCGCGCTGAAAGTTCCGGATCAGGACAACGCCATGCCGCCGGACATTCTGGCTGCGACCGCGCGGGATCTGGGAATGCGGGCGGAGACGGCGTCGAGTATCAAAGCGGCGCTTGAGGCAATAGCGAAGCTGGCTTACGAAATCCCGCCGCGGATTCTCATAACCGGCTCGCTTTATCTCGCAGGCCATGTCCTTGCTGAAAACGGTACGCCGCCGCAATAGCAAAAAAGGCCGGCTTGCGCCGGCCGTTCAAATTCCGAGTGCGATCAGACCGCGGCGGAAATCCACTGCTGAAGTTTCTGCTTCGGTGCCGCGCCGACCTGACGTGACGCCATTTCGCCGCCCTTGAAAATCATCAGCGTCGGAATCGACATCACGCCGTACTTGGAAGCTGTCTTCGGGCTTTCATCGACGTTGAGCTTCACGATCTTGACCTTGTTGCCCATCGCGCCTGCGATTTCATCGAGCGCGGGAGCGATCATGCGGCATGGGCCGCACCATTCCGCCCAGAAATCGACGACGACCGGACCGTCTGCCTTGAGAACTTCCGCGTCGAAATCGGAATCCGAAACCTTGCCCACACTCATGCTGTGCCTCTTTGGATGGAGCGCGGAATTGAGAATCGCGCACTGAAAAGCGTGACATCAACCTATGAACGAGGTGTTGCCGGGTCAAGGTTGGTCACCCGGTCGTGTTTGCCGCGCCGGAATTTGGACGGCAAAAATAGTGAAACGATTCCAATGCTATGACAGCAGTTGCTGCTACCCGGGCAGCGGTCATTCCACTACGTAGCGATCGATTGCAGCTCTGCGTCCAGCGCGGGGGAGGGAATCTCCATTATCGACGCTGTTTCGGTCCAAAGCAGCGCGCAGCGTATCCGCTTGCCGGGATAAAGCTGCGTCAGTACGGCGCGATAAAGTGCAAGCTGGCGGATGTAGGACAAAGGTGCACCATCAATAGACGATGGCGGCGCGTGATTGGTTTTGTAATCGACGATCAGGACTTCGTCGGCGGTCACTGTCAGCCGGTCGATCTGGCCGGATACCAGGAACTGCTTGCCGTCCTCACGCGCGATGCGCCCGACGACAGAAACTTCGGCGCGGCTTCCGGTCTCGAACAACGCCGCGAACTCGCTTTGCTCGATAATTGAAAGTACCTGCCTGGCAGCGGACGCGCGTTCGCCGTCTTTCCAGTTTGCAGCGTTGCGCGAGAGGAATTTTTCCGCTGCCGCAGCGCGCTGCTCCGGCGCGACATCGGGCAGCGATTGCAGCAACCGGTGGATCAATGTGCCGCGCAGAAGCGCATTGGCTCGCGCGGCGAGCGACTCGGCGGTGACGACGCTGTGACTTTGATTTTGCGAATCCGACGGACGAACTTGAACATCGGCAGGTGTCTCGGCGGGAGCCGGCAGCCTTAGCCAGTCCGGTAACGGGACCGGTTTCTGGCTGGATCGTTCGGGGATTGCGGGGGCTGGAGGCTCGACATCGTCGGCGCGCCTGTATCGCGCGCCGCCCTCGATTTCGCTCTTCACGAGCGCGGATGTTTCGAGGCCCTTCGCAATCATGTCGTACCATGACAATTCACGCACGGCATTGCGATTGCCCGGCAGAATGCCTCCGACGATCAGCCGGTCCGCTGCCCGCGTCATCGCGACATAGAGCAGGCGGCGGTACTCGTCCTCGGTTTCTCTCTTCATCTCTTCGCGTGCGGCGGCGGCGACTTCCGTGTCATCCGATTTTTTGCCGGCCCAGACGACGACCGCAGGCGAATGCGGATTTCCATTGCCTTGCGGCAGACGAATGAGATTTTTCCGCTGCGTATCGGCGGGTGCCGTCGTGGTATCGACCAGAAACACGACCGAGGCCTCGAGGCCCTTGGCACCGTGCACGGTCATGACGCGAACTTCGTCGCGCCGTATTTCCATATCGCGTTTAATTTCGGTTTCGGCGGCGCGCAGCCATGCCATGAAGCCTTGCAGCGTCGCCGCTTCCTTACGCTCGTAAGTCAGCGCAAGTTCGAGAAACTCGTCGAGCGCATCGTTGGCTTCCGGCCCAAGACGCTTGAGAATTAGTGCTCGTCCGCCGTCGCTGCCGAGCAGCCATGCGAAAAACGAGAACGGCGTTTCACCCGCAACGCGCCGCTCGAATGCAACAAGCCGCTCAAACGCCGCCTTCAGCCGGCCGTCGCCGCCAGCGCCTGCCTGAAGCGCCTCGCGCAGCGAACCCTCGCGAAGCGGCGCGAACGTCAATAAGTCCTTGTCATCGAGACCGAAGAGCGGGCTTTTCAGCGCAACGGCGAGCGCAAGATCGTCGGAAGGATGAAGCAACGCGTCCGCCAGATTCATCAGGTCGATGACGGCGATGTGCTCAGTCAGTTTAAGCCGGTCGGCGCCTGCAATAGGAATGTTTGCATGCTTCAGTGCCTGAATCACCGCGTCGAATACAGTGCCGCGCCGCCGGACCAGAATCAGAATGTCGCCGTAGCTTATTCTGCGGCGTCGTGATCCCGCGCCCGTCATCGTATTCCCGGCGATGAGCGCGGAAATTTCCTTCTGCACGCGGCCCGCAAGAATGGCTTCCGGGCTCGATTCCGGTAATGCGTCGAGCGGCGCCGACCAGCCGCCTTCGTTCTCCGACTCGGTCGGCTCTTCCAGATTCCACAGGTCGATCAGCGCGGGCGGAGCGCCGGTCAAAGCATTGTGGACGGGCCCGCGGCCTTTGTCGGCCTGAATGCTTTGATAGATTGCTGCATCGTGAAAGACGGCGTCCACTGCGTCCAGAATGGCTTGGCCGGACCGGAAGGAATGCTGGAGGTTGACGCTCTCGAAGGCGAGCTTTGCTTCGTCGAAAAATTTCTTCAGCTCGCGCCGCCGCAAATCGAATTCGCGCGGTGCTGCCCCCTGAAATGAAAAGATCGATTGCTTCTCATCGCCGACGGCGAACACCGTCCGCTTGGCGTCACGCGCACCTGCGCCCGACCAGAATTCCTCGATGAGTTTCTGAATGATGTCCCATTGTTTCGGGCTGGTATCCTGCGCTTCGTCGATCAAAACGTGATCGACGCCGCGGTCGAGCTTGAAGTGAACCCAGCCGGAAGCGCCGTCGTTGAGAAGCGCCAGCGTCCTGTCGATCAGATCGTCGTAATCGAGAAGCCCGCGCTCGCGTTTTTTGCGGCGGTAGTTGTCCGAGACAGCCTTCGCGATCGTGAGCAACGCGCCGGTCCGGTCGCGAAGATCGAGCGCACGCAGCTCTTCGATCGCTTGCAGCACGCGCGCCTGTTCGCGCTCAAGTCGCGCAGCCAGATCAGGATGCTCCTTGACGAGCGCCTTCGTCATCAGCGATTTGCGAGGCGTGCCGGATCCCGTCACAAAGAATGAGAGATAAGTGTCGATCCGGTCGCGGCCTTCCATCGCGGTCGCCTCGCGCAGACACTCTGCCAGCGACGCATCTGTTTTGCTGCCGGTGGCGAGAATATCCGCCACAGCGGTCCATTCCCCTTTCGGCAAATGAGGCCCATCGACGATATTGCGTCCCACCTCAGCCGCGCGCTCGTCAACACTGATACCAAGCGCCGATGCGACCTGAGTCATCGCAGCCTCAAGATCGCCGGGGCCGTCCATCGAAGCCAGGAATTGGTCGCGGCTGAAACAGGCCTCGCGCACGACATCCTTGAATGTCATGTCCGCTGCATTTTCCATCGCGATGGTGAGCGCGCGGCCGAGATGGCCGCCGGGCGCACCAGCGACAGCCGTCAGCACCTCGATATTGGCGCGCTCCATAAGTTCGTCCTGGTCGCGCTCGTCGAGCACAGAGAAATGCGCGGGGACTTTGGCCTCGAAGGGAAACTGCTGAAGCAGCCGCGTGCACAACGCGTGGATCGTTTGAACTTTCAGTCCGCCGGGGGTCTCCAGTGCGCAGGCGAACAATTTGCGCGCACGGTCGCGTAGATGCGCATTCGGCTTTGCTTCACCTGCTTCGCGCATCTCTTGATCGAGATGGCCGTCTGGAAGCGTGACCCAGCGTCCGAGTTTCGTGAACACGCGCTCGGACATGTTCGCTGCGGCGGCCTTTGTGAAAGTGATGCAGAGAATTTTCTCCGGCGACGTGCCTTGCAGCAGAAGACGGATCACCCTGTTGACGAGGACATGCGTCTTGCCAGAACCGGCGTTGGCGGCAACGAATACCGAAGTCACCGGCTGCGAAGCCCTGGCCTGCGCGTCACGGACGATGTCGGGAATGTCGATACGAAGCGAACTCACGTTTCGCCCCCGCCGACTGCCGACCATTCCTTGATGCGTGCGAGATCGTCGTAGTCGCCGTAACGATAGCTCCACATCGGCAGGCTCAGCGATTTGTAGCTTCGCGATTCGCTTTCAAAGAGTTTGACGCGCCGCTCCAGCTCCTGGCGTGCCTGATCGGCGGCCTGATCGGGCGAGATCACATCGTCCTTGCCCAGCGCAAGTTTGAGGCTTTCTGCCTCGCCGGGAGGGTTGTTGCCGCTGAGCCGGACATACATCAACTCGCCGACGGATGATCCTGCGGCAATTCCTTTGAACCCACCGTTCCGCAAAATCGCCGCTTCGAGACTGAGTTGGGGCGCAAGTCCGAGCCGAACCTGTTTGCCGCTCGCTGTTTGTCCCGTCTTGTAATCCAGAATCGCAAACGTTCCGTCGCGTCGGTGCTCGATACGGTCGGCTCGCGCCGTCAAAATAAACTCGCGCGATTTTCCGAGCTTAATCCTCAGATCGCCGGAAATTTCAGGGTCGATATCCTCGATTTGTTCGCGGCGCTTGGTTTCCCAATCCGCAAACCACGACGCGATCCGCAGAAAACGCGGCCACCACAGCGCGCGTGCTTCCGGACGCTCCATCAGGGGCGCGAAATGCTTCTCGCCATACTTTCGCAACACCGCAACGACGCCATTCGGCAACTTCTTGCGATGATCCGATGTGAACTCACCCAGCGCCTCATGAATCGCCGAACCGCGATCTGCGGCGGTCAGCGGCATGTCCACCGGATCGAGGGGGCGCAACTTCAGAATGTGCTTTGCATAGATGGTGTAGGGATCGCGCAACCAGTGTTCGATCTCGGTCACGGACAGCTTGAGTGGCCGCAACGCAACCGCCGGCATCGGCGCGGGTTGCGAAACAGGTTTTACCTTGTCAGGCCGGTCGAGTTCGCCGGCAAGGCGCGCATACTCCGAGCCTTTCTTTTTTGCAGCGGCCCAGAGATCTTCGCCAGCCACCGCTTCCAGCCGATGAAGGAAACGCGAAGCGACGGCAGGCGCGCCGCCAACTTTTGCCGAGTGAGACAGGATAACCTCGCGCGCGCCGAGCAGTTGCGCAAAATCATGCGCGGTGAGGCCGATGCGGCGCTCGGGTAGGTCGAGACCTAAATCCTGCCGCATCGGGCGGCTGAGCCAGGCGTCGATGCGCGGTTGCGGCGGCCACACACCTTCGACGAGGCCTCCGAGAATCACGCGAGGGTTCTCGGTCAGTCGTGCTTCGAGCAAACCGTAGATTTGCAACTGCGCGGAAGAGGAGGAGGGCTTCCGCACGATGTGTCCGGAAAATGCCGTCTCAAAGACATCGGCGTAATCGCCGATTTGAATCAAGAAGCCGCTCGATGAAGCAGCATCGCTGCCTGCGGAATTGAGCAATTCATCGAAGGCCGAAGCCAGTGACGATCCGTCGGCATCTTCGAAAGCACGAATGTGACCCTGATCGTCGCTCGAAAGCGCAAGAATCGCTTCATAGTGGAGAGCGGCGAGTTCCATGAGGCTGGAAGATTTTCTGCCCGCTTTCACTTCCAGCGATTTAAAGGCAGCCGCCAGCCGGTCGATCAACTCTTGAACGGCATTGATACGCTCGGCGTCAATTTTGGCGCGTTGCTCGGAGCTGTGAATTGAAGAAGGCTCGCCGCGACGGCGGTTTTCCAGTTCCTCGCGAAAAATCTTGAACGCCCGCGATAGTCCGGCGATGCCGGGCGGCGGCCGCGTACCCCGCAGAATTGCAAGCTCAAGATCCGCAATCGCGGTTTTATGCGCGCCTCGCGCGGCCCCATAGTGAAAGAGCGGATGCTTGAGAAGCGCCAGCAGAGCCGCCGGCGCAAATTCTTCCGCAACGGCCTTCGCAACGAGGCGCGCGAAAATGCCCGCCGGCGTATCCATGAGAGGGTCGCCGCCCGAATCGTCGAAGTCGAGGTTCCAGCGTCCGAGCGCAGCCATCACGCGGCGGGCGAGCGCGCGATCCGGTGTGACTAGCGCGGTTGGTATGTTGTTGTGACGTGCCTCTCGCATCGCGACTGCGATGGCCAGCGCCTCCATTTCGGGATTGGCGGCTTCGATGACCGAGACGTTTGTCATCGCAGCGGCGATTGAAGATGCGATTGCCGGCTGCGCAAGTCGTCGATGCCAGATCGCGCTCGATCCGGCAGGCCGCATGGCTTCGGACGCAAGAACCTCGCGACCGGCGTCGAGCACCTGACCGAGGGTTTCGACGCTCTCGCGCTTGATGCCCAACACATCCGTCAGCAGATGATGGAGCGCGTATTGTGGATGGCTCCAGGCCGGCGACGTCAGGTATTGGCCGTCCGCGTCGCGTGCGCCGCCGATCGATTGCCATGCTTCCTCTTCAAGCGACAAATCCAGTCCGGGCAAAACGACCGCGCCTTGTGGATGCCTTGCAATGGCTTGCAAGAAAGCGGCCGTGGTCGGCATCGATCCGGTTGAGCCTGCGGCAATCACGGGGCTTTTGAGATTTTTCAGCCGTGCTGCTTCGGCGGCAATCAGTCGGCCCCGCCGCTCCATCGGTTCGATGCGTCCGATTTCGCGCAGATATTCAGGCCACTGCTCCGTCGCAATTTTCAGAAACTGGAGAGTGAGCTGCCAATATCGATCGTGCTCGTCGGGAACGATCGTCTCGAATGCGCGCCAGTCGACGTTGCGGATCTCCATGTCGTCGATCAGATGCGCGAGATCGTCGGCCAGTGCCAGCATCGACGCGGGCCCGCCGGCGACGAGCGGCGCTGCGGACGAATCCTGCGGCGTGAGCCTCGTGGCCCACGCCGTCACGAGTCTCGCCAGTGTAAGCCGGCGCTGCAAACCGTCGAGTGAGGGTGGGATGTCGAGCGTCGACGCGGTTAGCGCGTCGCCCGATGCAAATTCCAGTTCATCCTCATCGACTGCGCCGAGCGGAACGATGCGCGGCAGAACGGCCGCACCGGTTTGAAGAACATCCAGAAATACTTCGCGCGCCATGCGGCCTGCCCGCTGGGTCGGCAGATACAGCGTGACGTCGGCAAGCCGTTCGGGATTTGCGCGCGCTGAAAATCCTTCGACGAGTTTCCCGTCGATCAGCGACTCAATGACGGTGTGTAGAAATCGCGCCGATGACGGCACGTTGAAGATACGCATGATCATCCCGATTCGTATTCGGGGGCATCATGGCATGGCAAAGACCGGCGTGGCGAGAATTAGGCGGCGCTTTGCAGCAGCGCCCGTTCGGCCGCCTGAACAGCGTCCGGCGTTCCGACATGCATCCAGAGGCCATCGAGCCGCAAGCCGAACAGCCGGTCGCGTTCATTGGCGTCATCGAAGATTTTCGTGAGAGAAAATTCGCCCTTCGGCGCATCGGCCAGCGCGGCCGGTGAGACGATCGCCACTCCGGCATAGACGAACGGCACGACCTGAAGCTCTTTGCGCTTGCGAAGGCTGCCGTCGGCATTCATCGCGTAATCGCCGTTGCCCGAATATCCGATGCTGTCTGCTGTCGGCGCCATCAGCAGAAGAACATCCATCTTCGACGGATCGAACGCCTCGGCCAGCCGAATCAGATTTGGCTGAACCCCATCGATCCACATCGTGTCGGCGTTCAAGTGGTAAAACGGCGCTTCGCCGAGCAGCGGAAGTGCTTTGACAACGCCACCGCCGGTACCGAGCACCACATCGCGCTCGTCAGAAATTATCACGCGAGGCCGCTCGCGACTGGCGACGTGCTGCACGATCTGATCGGGAAGGTAATGGACGTTGACGACCGCTTTCGTCACGCCAACATCGGCGAGACGGTCGAGGACATGATCGAGCAGCGGCTTGCCTGCGACCGGCACCAGCGGCTTCGGCATCTTGTCGGTCAAGGGCCGCATCCGCAGGCCGAGGCCGGCGGCGAGAATCATGGCAGTGGTAGGTTGAATGGGCATTGTTCTCGAAATCGAATCCGTCGGCCGCTATCGGCGCATTATGCTGCACGCTGTAGTCGTACAATATGACATTCGCGCGACTCCGGCACCGACGCGAGCCGGTGCTATCGGATCAGACTTCCACGATCTGCGGGTTTGCGCCACGGCGCGCCGGCTTTTTCTTGATATCCTGCGGCTTCAGGAAGCCCGCACCGATCTGGTCGCCATTCACCCACGACAATTCGCAGCGCCGATAGGCGAGACCTGTCGAGGACAGCAGCAGAAAGAATTCCTTGAGGTTGATTCCTTCGAGTGAACCCTCGACGACCAGCTTCGCACCCGTCTCGGAAATGTCTTCAACGACGCAGCTGCGGCGCCATGTGCCGTCGATACCCATCATGTGGGCGGCGAAGCCGCGTTCGAAAACGACCCGCTCGCCTTTGCGCCGTTCCGTTGCCATGACCTAACTCCGTGAATTCCACGCGTCCTAGGGGAGCACCCTACGATACGGCGTCTGCCGAAACGCATGGATTAAGGAACCCAAATTAAGGCGCAGGTGGCTAACAACCGGTAAATCGGTGCCAGCGTTTCGGTCAGCCGGGCGGCGGGACGTAGGCCATGCACCATTCCCGCAGCCCGACCAGCGAAGGATGGGCCAAAGCGCGCTTGAGATAGCCCCAGGCCCTCGGCTGATGTTGCAAATACTGGGGTTTGTTGTCGCGGCGGTTAAGCCGCGCGAAGGTCCCGAGCAGGCGGGTGTTACGCTGGGCGGACATGATTGCATAATATTCGACAAAGGCAGCAGCGTTGAAGGACGGATCCCCTTCACGCATGAGCTTCGCATAGTGCGTGAGCATCGCGATCTCGACGGACTCCGGTACGTCGATCCGAGCATCTTGTAGCAGCGAGACGAGATCGTAGGCGGTCGGTCCGATCACCGCGTCCTGGAAATCGAGGATACCGACACGGGCGGTGTCCATTCGCCGGTCGAGCCAGATCAGGTTCGGCGAATGAAAATCCCGCAGCACCCATGTGCGCGGCGCAGCTGCGAGCCTGGTCAGAAGTTCGTTCCAGACCAGCAGAAACTCCGCGTGCAGGTTGCTTGTGATGGCAACCTTCTTGTCCGGCAGATACCATTCCATCACGAGGCCGACTTCGGTCATCATCGCGGCGTTGTCGAACTGCGGGATGCGATAGTCGATCTTGGGCATGATGGGCAAAACATCCGGAACCTGCTCCAGATGCAGCGCCGCGAGCATCTCGACCGCAGCTTGATAGCGGTCGATCAGGATCGCAGGCGGATCGCCCGAAACAAAACTATTGCTCCCAAAATCTTCGATAATCAGAAAGCCATCGTCGATGTCGGCGTGATGAATCGTCGGTGCGGAGAATCCGTGATCGCGCAGTCCGTTCGCAAGCGCCATGAACGGCCGCACATCCTCGGCGAGATGGACTGCGGCGCTGTACGATTTGCCGTCGTAAGCCGGAGGGCCATCCGGCCGGCGCGGAGAATTCATCAACACGACTGACTCGTCGTTCTTAAACAGACGCGCATAGGAGCGCGACGACGCATCTCCCGCCATGCGCTCACGTCGCGAGTCGGCATGTCCTGAAAGCGCGAGAAAATGCCGCAACGAGACGAGGCGCGCAATTTTTGCCGCGCAATTGCCGTAACCGCGTAACTCCGCGGCGCGCGCATTCAGCCCGAGTGACGGACGATGCGTCAGCGTGATGTCGATACGATCGGGCGGCAATAGCGACGGCGCACGCTCCGGCCATTCGACGAGAACGACAGTGCCGTCGGGCAGCGGGACCAGCCCGATCTCTTCGAGTTCGCTTGCATCGTTGACGCGATAGAGATCGGCGTGCAGCAGCGGATAGGGCGGCAGATCGTAGCTCTGCGCGAGAGTAAATGTGGGGCTCGGCACCTCGAACGCGTCGTCGCCGGCAAGATAGCGGATGAAAGCGCGCGCGGCCGCGGTCTTCCCCGCACCGAGATCGCCGGTCAATGTGATGACGTCGCCGGACGAAATCAGCAGCGCGAGATCCGCCATCAATTGGGCGGTTGCAGCCTCATTCGCGAGCGCAACCGAGAATGGAGCCGGGTCGCTCATTCTGCGGCATTGCGCTGAGCGGTCTGATCGACGGGAAATTCGCAGGTCACGGTCGTTCCTTTGCCGACGACGGAATCCACCAGAACCTTTCCGCCGTGCATTTCAACGAACGATCTTACCAGCGAGAGGCCGAGACCGGCACCCCTGTGACGGGAGCCATTGGCGTGACTTTCGAATCGATCGAAGACCCTGTCCTTGAAGTCTTCGGGTATGCCGGGGCCGGAATCCGAGACCGAAAACGAGATGCGGTCCTCCGACCGCCTCGCCTGAAGATGGACTGTGCCGTCGGAGGGCGAGAAGCTCACGGCATTCGCGAGCAGGTTATAAAGCACCTGCACGATCCGATGCTCGTCGGCGACGAAGCGGCCGAGATTTGCATCGATGTCCAGATCGAGGTTGATGTTCTCGCGCACGAGGCGGTCCTGAAGACCGGCAGTTGCCTCTTCGATGGTCTTTCGCAGATCGACCGGGCCGAGATTGAGCTTCATCGCGCCGGCGTCGATGGTGGCGAGATCGAGAATATTGTCGGTGATCGCGAGCAGCGCGTTGGTCGATGTCGTGATGTAACTGAGATACTCGCTCTGCTTCAGCGTCATCGGGCCGGTCGCGGGGTCGCTCAGGAAATGTACGAAACCGATGATCGTCGTCAGCGGCGAGCGCAGCTCGTATGACACGTGATGGACGAAATCGATTTTCATCTGATCGGCAGCGACAAGCGCCTCGTTGCGCTCGCGCAGCGCGCGTTCGACGTTCACAGAATCGGTGACGTCCTGGAAGGTCAGCATCGTCGCGCCGTCCGGCAGCGGCATCGTTGTGCAGTCGAGCACGCTGCCGTCCTTCCGTTCGATCCGCGTCGGCACGGTGTTGCGGTCGTCGATCCCGGTGATCGCGGCCTTCAGGATGTCCCAGGTCGCTTCGTCGTCGAACAGCGGCTTGCACGACTCGCGGATCGTTTCGATATGCGGCTGTGCCTGTAACGCTTCGGTCGAGAGTTTCCACATTCGCGCGAAGGGCGGATTGAACAGCTGCGCGCGGCCGTTGCTTCCGAACACGGCGACAGCTTCGGCGAGGTTGTCGAGTGTCTCGCGCTGAACGCGGATCAGACCGTCGTTCTGGCGAGCGAGTTTGAGACTTTCGGTGACATCGTCGAACAGATACGTGACGCCGCCTTCGGGGTTAGGCGTTGTCACGACGCTTAATGCACGCCCATCCGGCAGATACCAGGAATCTTTCGCCGGTTCGAACGCGCGGTAAGCCTCGAACAGCTTGGTCTTCCACGCGCGGAAGTCAGGCTGCTCGGGAATTTTCCGCTCGACGCGCAATTTGTCGAGGATGCCGGAATCGTCGGGCTGGCCGTCGAGAAACGCGGGATCGAGATCCCAAAGCCTGCGATAAGAGTCGTTGTAGAACGTCAGCCGGCGATTTTGGTCGAATACCGCTACGCCGGATGACAACTGATCTAGCACCCGTCGATGCGCTTCCGCCATCCGCTCCAATGCAGACGACAGCGCCTCGGCTTCCGTCGCATCGACAGCGATGCCTGCGCTGCCGTCTTTCAGCGCGAGCGCGTGAACGTCGAAAATGCGCCGCTGTCCACCGGAAACAATAGGGAGCCTTGCCGCGTAGGCGCTTTCCTTGGCCAGACCCTGCATCATCGCGGTGTGGTCGTCGCGGTCGAGAATTTCAAGATTGCGATCGAGCGCATCGCCGACGGTGGATGCATCGGCGACGCGGGCGTAAGCGGCATTCGCGAATGACAGCGATCCGTTGCTGCGCCGTGCCCAAACCGGCATCGGGATGGCCGCAGCGAAGGCCCGAAGCGCCTCGGTCTCTTCACGCAGCTTCTGAAACTGTATGTTTGTCTCTGCGACTTCGAGACGCAATCCGGATAATTCGCGGATTCGCACGATTGCCTGACCGCCGATGGCGCGGCCCAATGCTTCGATGTTGCGCCCTGTTGCAGTCGCCATGTTGAGGCGAAAACCTTCGCCGGCATCGCGCAATGCATCGACGGCGTGATCCATTTCGAGCGCCTGCTCGGGATGCAGCCAGGTCCCGAATGCAAGTATGCGTTGCTGAACGATCGGCTGCGATCCATGCGGCATGACCAATGAGAGGTCGCCGCTGATATCGGGGCGATCATCGCCTGCGTGCCACGAAATCAGGATTTGCGGCTCGGCGAACAGCAGCGCGCGAAAACGGTCGGATTCCGCTTGAAGCGCCTGATTTTCGGAAAGCAGCTGCGCTTCGACGCGGGACGCGCGGACACGCGTCCGCATCAGCAGAATGGCGGCAACGACGGAAAATCCGAGAACCGCCGCTGCGACCGTAAGAGTTGCGAGTTCCTGACGATTGACGTCGCCGAAGGCCGCAAATGTGCCGTCAAGCAAACCGCGTTCGCGGGCAAAGGATGGCGATGCGACAAGCGAAGCGACAAGACTTCCGATGCCAACGCGCACAATCGAAGTGCACGACAGCAGGGTCCGCCGCATCCCCCCGACCACGCCCGACATTGATGATCCCAACCGCCACTCTCGAATCGATTGACAATATCCTCAAGGGGACTCGCCGCATAAGAGTCCAGACCGTGAACGCGATTCGTGCCGCTAAATAATGGCTTTGCGCGGGTCGTCGCGCGCCGTTCAATCGATGAATTCGTAAAAGTTAACGACCGGTCGAGCCGAACCCGCCGCTTCCGCGAACAGTGGAGGACAGGGTCGCGGCAACGGCAGGATTGGCGCGCGTGACGGGCGCGACAACAAGCTGCGCCACGCGCTCGCCGCGACCGATCGTGAACGGTTCTTCGCCGTGATTGATGAGAAGAACGCCAACTTCTCCGCGATAATCGGCGTCGATGGTTCCGGGCGCATTAAGAACTGTGACGCCGTGCTTGAATGCCAGACCGGAACGCGGCCGCACCTGCGCTTCGTGGCCCGGCGGAACCGCGATGATGAGTCCCGTCGGCACCAGCACGCGATGACCGGGCATCAGTTTAATCGGAGCATCGTCCCGGATCGCGGCGAGGAGGTCGAGACCGGCGGCGTCCGCACTCTGATAGCTCGGCAGCGGAAGGCCGTGCGCGTTGGGCAGAATTTGAATCTCGATCGTTACGGAACCGGTCATGCCTTTGCTCCAATCGCATCGGCGATGCGCTTGACAAGCGCGTTCGCAACTTCGTCCTTTGACATTACCGGCCAGGACTCTGTTTCGTTGGCGCTGATGATGTGCACCGTGTTCCGGTCCCCGCCCATCACGCCGCTTGCAGGTGAAACGTCGTTGGCCACGATCCAGTCGCACCCTTTTCGCTTGAGTTTGGCGGTGGCGTTGGCGATCAGGTTTTCGGTCTCGGCCGCGAAACCGATCACGAGCTTCGGACGGTTTTGCTTCAGCTTCGATACGGTCGCGAGAATGTCGGGATTTTCGGTCAAGTCCAGTTTCGGCAATCCGCTTTGAGTTTTCTTGATCTTCTGCTCGCCGGCATTGGCCACTCGCCAGTCCGCCACCGCGGCGGCAAATATCGCAATGTCCGACGGCAGCGATTTTTCGACCTGCGCGAGCATGTCCCGGGCCGATTCCACGCGGACCACCTGCACACCTGCGGGATCGTCGAGATCGACCGGGCCTGAAATCAGAACGACATCTGCGCCCGCGCGAGCGGCGGCTTCGGCGATGGCGTAGCCTTGCTTGCCGGACGAGCGGTTGGCGATATAGCGCACCGGATCGATCGGTTCATGTGTCGGGCCTGCGGTAATCATTATCTTCTTGCCGGCCAGCCGTCTTGAATTTAGCGGACGCAGCATGGTGTCGGCGAATGCCGCGATTTCGGTCGGCTCCGACATGCGGCCGACGCCGGCTTCATTTGCTTCCGCCATCTCGCCTGCGTTCGGTCCGATGAAGGACACGCCGTCTCGCGCGAGCTGCGCGGCGTTGCGTTTCGTCGCAGCATTGTTCCACATCAGCGGGTTCATGGCGGGCGCGACAAGGATCGGCTTGTCGGTTGCGAGCAGGATTGCCGTCGCAAGATCGTCGGCATGACCCTGCGCCATCTTCGCCATCAGATCGGCGGTGGCAGGCGCGACGACAACCAGATCGGTATCGCGCGCGAGACGAATATGTCCGGCGTCGAATTCGCTCTGGGGATCGAACAGGTCCGTGTAGCACCGCTCGCCGGCGAGCGCGCTTGCGGTCAACGGCGTCACGAATTGCTGGGCGGCGCGTGTCATCACACAACGCACATGAATGCCACGCTCTTTCAGGCGGCGGATCAGGTCGAGCGCCTTATAGGCCGCTATGCCGCCGCCGATGATGAGAGTGACGCGCGGCAATTTGGACTTTGTTGCGGAGCGGGGTCGCCGCACAGGAGCCGCATCTTCAACGGGTCCGCCGCTGGAATTGGACGACACCCCCGCATCGGGGCCGTTGGCGGCTTCGCGAAGAATGACGCGCACCTCGTCCTCGACCGAGCGGCCGGACTTCGCCGCGCGAAGCCGCAGGCGCGTTTTGATGGCATCGTCGAGCTGGCGGACGGTGAGGCTGGCCATAAGCCATTCTAGCAAGTGATTGCGTTGCAATCAAATTATGATTGCACTGAAATCACTATCGCATCGACCACAAAATCCCGAGGAATGCGAAGGCGATGACCCACAAGGCTCCCGTCTGCCAGCGTGTTCGCTTCGCTTCCGCTGTACCGATGGCAGCGACCGTTTCGGGCGAAAGCACCAGCCCGTCGCGGGTCATGGCCTCGAACTGATTGAGCGCGGCAACCGAGCGGGCGGCGATCGACGGCAGGCCCGACAGCACCCGGCCAAGTTCGCCCGCGCCTTGAACCGCGCCCTCGATCTTTCCGATGGGGCCAAGATTGCGCTCGATCCATTCGCGCACGACGGGTTCGGCGGTGGTCCAGATGTCGAGCTTTGGATCGAAGCCGCGTGCAACGCCTTCGACGACCACCATCGTCTTCTGCAACAGGATCAGTTCGGGCCGCGTGCGCATGTCGAACAGCCCGGTGACTTCGAGCAGCAGCGACAGAAGTTTCGCCATCGAAATTTCGTCGGCGGCACGATTGTGGATCGGCTCACCGATGGCGCGGATGGCCTGCGCGAAGTTTTCGACCGAATGATGCGGCGGCACATAGCCCGCCTCGAAATGCACTTCGGCCACGCGCTGATAGTCGCGCGTGATGAAGCCGAGAAGAATTTCAGCGAGGAACATGCGCTCCTTCGGGCCGAGCCGTCCCATGATTCCGGCATCGACCGCGACCAGCCGCTCCTGCGCATCGACGAAAAGGTTTCCGGGATGCATGTCGGCGTGGAAGAAACCGTCGCGCAATGCGTGACGCAGAAAATTCTGAATGATCTTTCGCCCGAGACCTTTCAGGTCGACATGCGCCGCTTCGAGCCTGATGCGGTCGTTCAGCGCGATGCCGTCGATCCATTCCATCGTCAGAACATGATGGCTGGTGCGATCCCAATCGACGCTGGGGACGCGAAACTCAAGATCGCCGCGTGTATTCTCCGCCATCTCGGAGAGAGCGGCGGCTTCGAGACGCAAATCCATTTCCATCGCGACCGAGCGCGCCAGCGTCTCGACAATCTCGACGGGCCGCAGCCGACGCGCCTCTGCCGACATCGCTTCCATTTTGCGGGCCGCGAAATGGAACGAACTTAGATCGTGCTGGAAACGTCCGCCGACATTGGGCCGCAGCACTTTCACCGCGACCTTCGTGCGGATGCCATCTCGCTCGACTTCGGCTGTGTGAACCTGCGCAATCGAGGCCGCAGCAACCGGCTCGCCGAAACTTGCGAAAACCTGCGCCACAGGCTTATCGAACGCAGTTTCGATCATCGCCTCGGCCTGCGCCTGCGGAAACGGCGGCAGCCGGTCCTGCAAATTCTCGAGGTCGCGCGCCATGGCGACGCCGACGACATCGGGACGTGTTGCAAGAAATTGTCCGAGCTTGACGTAAGTCGGTCCTAGCCGCGTCAGCGCACGCGACAGACGTCCGCTGGTTGCCGCATCTCGCCGCTCGATCAGCCGCGCCAGCCGCAAAGGAAAACGCGCTTGCGGCGGCACGGTGTCGGGATCGACAATGCCGAACACACCCTCACGCGCGAACACGAAGGCCGCACGCGACAGTCTCAACGTATGCGTGATGGCAGCGATCACAAACGCCAGCCCGAATGCAGTGCGACGATGCCGCCGGACATGATGTCGTATTTGATGCGGGAGAATCCGGCTGCGCGGATCATGTCTGCGAAGACGTTCGGCTTCGGAAATTTCCGGATCGATTCGACAAGATACCGATAGGACTCTGCATCGCCGGTGACGGCTTTGCCGAGTTGCGGAATGACGTTAAAGGAAAACGTGTCGTAGATTTTGTCGAGGCCCGGTACATCGACGGACGAAAACTCAAGGCAAAGAAAACGCGAGCCCGGCTTAAGCACGCGATAGGCTTCCGACAGCGCCATCGGAATGCGTGGCACGTTGCGAATGCCGAATGCGATTGTATAGGCGTCGAAGCGTCTGTCGGCGAAGGCGAGCTGCTCGGCGTTGCCTTCGACGAAATCGACCTGATGTTCGAGATGCTTCGTAATGGCGCGTTCGCGCCCGACCGCGAGCATGTCGCCATTGATGTCGCAGACGGTCGCATGAAATCCGGACCCGGATGCCTTGGCTGCGCGGAATGAAATGTCGCCCGTGCCGCCGGCGACATCGAGCAACGCAAACGGCGCATTGCTGCGTGGCGGATTGAGCGCCACGATCATCGCGTCCTTCCAGGCGCGATGCATGCCCGCCGACATCAGATCGTTCATCAGATCGTAGCGCCTGGCGACGCTGTGAAACACGTCGTTCACCAGCGACTGCTTCTGCTTCAGATCGACATCCTTGAAGCCGAAATGCGTAGTTTCGTCGGATCGTTCCATGCCGTGCAATCTTCGGGTGATTTGTGGCGGGACCATAGCGCGCCGCCGCCAATGGCGCTATCACGTCCGTTCCTAAAGGTGAACGTCGCCGAAATGCCTGAATTGCCTGAGGTCGAGACCGTGCGCCGGGGCCTCCAGCCGGTGATGGAAGGGGTCAGAATTGCGCGGGTCGAAGCACGCCGCCGCGATCTGCGGTTTCCGTTTCAGAAGGATTTTGTGCCGCGCCTCGAGAACAGGACGGTGACGGGGCTCGGCCGTCGCGCCAAATATCTGATGGCCGATCTGGATACGGGCGATGTCCTGATGATGCATCTCGGCATGTCCGGTTCGTTTCGCGTCGGCAAGGGTGCCGGAGAAACATCGCCCGGAGCGTTTCATCATCCGCGCAGCGAAGACCGCGCGCACGATCACGTCATTTTTCATATGGCGTCGGGTGCCGTGATTTCGTTCAACGATCCGCGCCGCTTCGGTTACATGAAAATCGTTCGCCGCGCCGAGCTCGACAAGGAGCCGCTGTTGCGCGGGCTGGGGCCGGAGCCGCTCGGCAATGAATTTGATGCATCGATGCTGGCGCGCGCATGCGCTGGCAAGAAGACCAGTCTTAAGGCGGCGCTGCTCGATCAGCGCGTCGTTGCCGGGCTTGGAAATATCTATGTTTGCGAGGCACTGTATCGTGCGCATTTGTCGCCCAAGCGAATGGCATCGACGATTGCAAACAAGGACGGATCTCCCAACGAGCGTGCGACAAAACTGGTCGATGCGATTCATGATGTTTTGAACGCAGCGATCAAGGCAGGCGGCTCGTCGCTGCGCGATCACCGCCGAACCGACGGCGAACTGGGATACTTCCAGCATTCGTTTCAGGTTTACGACCGCGAAGGCGAGACATGCAAAACACCGAAATGTGGCGGAACGGTCAGGCGCTTCACGCAGAACGGACGTTCAACCTTCTGGTGTCCGAAGTGCCAGAAGTGAATTCTACTTTCTGACGCAGATCACACGCAGCACGGATGCTTTCGCGTCAGAAGGTCCGCCTGCCGGCAGAATGGAATTGGCCTTCAAAAACTCGCGCACCGAATCGGCGCTGACGAGAATGGCCTGCGATGAGGGCGCAGCGTTCGCGGGCCCGGCAACCAGTGCAGGTTTGAGCCGCGCCATGCCGGTGAATTTCCCTTCGCTGTCGAGGGCAGCTGCACCCGAAAATCCAAGTCCGAGATCGGGCGCGAGCGCGCCGTCCGTCGAGCTCGCCGCAACGGTTGAAACAAATGCCCGCCCGCCCTGGCTTTGCGGATCCGCGATGCCAGTCACGAAGGCGGTCGGTTTTGCGGAAGCGATTGCGGTCATCGGCAAAGGCTTCAGCCCGGTCGCGCCGTAAATCCGCAACAGTGCAATCTCGCGTGTTTCATCGTCGGCGATGCGCTCGGCATTACCGTAGCCGGGGATGACGATCGATGCGCATGACTCGGTGGCTTGCCGGTCTGCGACGATCGCGCCGTTCACATTCACGACGATACCCGTCGAATACTCGATCTTCTTGCGCGAGGTGCCGCTCTGCGCGGCGGCCCCGCCGGGAAATGGATTGAACGCGCTCGACATCGCAACACTTACGGGAATCATCGTACCTTCGGTCGCCTGATCGTAAAGGATCGTCATGACGCGGACTTCGCTGTCGCGCGTCTGGCCGCGGATATAGAATTTCTTCAGGCCCTGCGAGCCCGACAACACGAAGAAGTCCGGCTTGATAACGCTGTAATCCGTCTTGCGAGCGTTCGCCCTTCTCTCGCCGTCCGCGACTTTTGCCGTGGTGGCGCCAGCTTCCTTGCGGCGCGTAATCTCGACCAGGATCGTGCCGGTCGATGACGACCATTTTGTTCCGCTATTCGGATCGCTGACGATGATCGGCACAAGTTTTGTCGGAAGCCCTACGCGTGCGCCGGTTTGCGGGTCGCTGACGATTTTCCAGCCGACATTGTCCTGAAGTTTCCCCGCCGCATCGCTCAGCGTCTCGCGTTCTTTTGGATTGAGAACGCCGGTCTGTCGCGGCGCACCGTGATCCTTCTGAAAGGCCTTGATGGCCGCGACCATCCGGTCGCTGACTTCGCCGTTGATGGCGCCATTATAAAGGCCCACCCAGGCGAGGTCGGACTGGATCGACAACCGGTCGGCTTGCGCCATGTCATTGGCGGTATCGGCCGGTGTTTGAAGCTGCGGGCGCGCGGTGGCTGCTGCTTTCGGCTTGACAGGAGTTGAAGTTGCAGCCGATTGCGCGAAGGCAGGCTGCACCAGGCCGGCAACAAGCAACGCGGAGGCGAACAACGGCTTCATGCCTGCACTCTTTACTGATACGACGCTTACCTAAGCACAGTTGGTTTGTCCGCAAAAGCACGGCGTGGGTTCGATGCTGTCACCTGAAGAATTGGAACGATATGCGCGCCATATTGTGCTGCGCGAAGTCGGCGGGCCGGGTCAGGCCGCGCTGCAATCCGCGCGGGTCTTGGTGATCGGCGCCGGCGGCCTTGGCGCGCCCGTGCTGATGTATCTCGCAGCCGCCGGCATCGGGACACTGGGTGTCGTCGATGACGATGCCGTTTCGCTGTCGAATTTGCAGCGCCAGATCATTCACGCCACACCGGATGTCGGCCGTCCGAAGGTGGACAGCGCCGCCGAAAAAATTCTTGCACTCAATCCCCATGTCACGCTGCGAACGCACGCGGTGCGTCTCACCGCAGCGAACGCGATGGCGCTGATCGGCGGTTACGATCTCGTCGTCGACGGCTCGGATAATTTCGCGACGCGCTACCTTGTCTCTGACGCCTGTTATCTCGCTGGCAAGATTCTTGTCGCCGGCGCGCTCGGCGTATTCGACGCTTCGCTCACCACCATCCGGGCGCATGAGAAGAATGCGAGCGGCGAATTGAATCCGACCTATCGCTGCCTTTTCCCCGAGCCGCCGCCGCCCGGTACGACGCCGACATGCGAGGAAGCAGGCGTACTCGGCGCACTCGCCGGCGTTCTGGGTTCGATGATGGCGCTGGAAGCGATCCGCGAAATCGTCGGCTTCGGTGAGGGACTTGTCGGCCGTCTCGTGATGATCGACGCGCGGGCGATGCGGTTCGAGACGCTGCGCTATGCGCGCGATCCGTCAAACCCGCTGAACGGCGACAGGCCGACGATCAGGGATTTGAGCGGGCATAAATAAATTAAGCCACGCCCGGCAGCACGCGATCCGGCGGCTTGTGGCCGTCGAGGAAGGTGCGGATGTTGATCATCACCTTCTCACCCATCTCGACACGGCCCTCAAGCGTGGCCGAGCCCATGTGCGGCATCAGCACAACCTTGTTGGCCTTCGCCAGCCGCACGAGTTTTGGGTTCACCGCTGGCTCGTTCTCGTAGACGTCGAGTGCCGCGCCGCCGATTTCGCCATCCTCAAGCATTTTGACCAGCGCCGCCTCGTCGATCACCTCGCCGCGCGCGGTGTTGACGATGTAGGCGTCCTTGCGGATCAGCTTGAGCCGTCTCGCTGACAGCAAATGGAATGTCGCAGGCGTGTGCGGACAATTCACCGAGATGAAGTCCATGCGCGCGAGCATCTGGTCGAGGCTTTCCCAATAGGTTGCGCCCAACTCTTCCTCGATCTGCGGCGCGACGGGGCGGCGATTGTGATAATGAATCTGCAAGCCGAACGCATGCGCGCGCCGAGCAACAGCCTGCCCGATGCGGCCCATGCCGATAATGCCGAGGCGCTTGCCGCCAATACGATGGCCGAGCATCCAGGTCGGCGACCAGCCGGGCCAGTCCTTGCCTTCTGGCAGGATGGAAGCGCCTTCGATCATACGGCGCGGTACGGCGAGGATCAGCGCCATCGTCATGTCGGCGGTGTCTTCGGTCAGAACCTTCGGCGTGTTCGTGACCATGATGCCGCGGGCGACCGCTGCGGCAACGTCGATATTGTCGACGCCATTGCCGAAATTGGCGATCAGTTTCAGTTTCACGTCCGGCTGATTGATGATGTCGGCGGTGATTTCATCGGTCACGGTCGGAACGATGATGTCGGCGGTCCGGAATGCTTCGGCCAACTGAGCCGGCGTCATCGGCGTGTCGTCGAGATTGAGACGGGTGTCGAAAAGCTCGCGCAAACGCGTCTCGGTGCTGTCGGGCAGCTTCCGGGTCACGACGACGAGAGGCTTTTTCTTAACCGCTACCATTCAGCAACAAACCCGATTGGAACTCGCGACGATCGCCCCGGCGTTCAGCCCACATTAACCGGCCTGTTCGATGGTGGAAATCGGGCCGGTCCGGCGGGCTTTCCGCAGGTTTTTCAGCCCTTGGATGCTTGACCCTCTCTAGCAGAAGGCGGGCCCAAGACAAGAACCCGCAGAATGCGGAGAAGACAGTTAGATCGCGCCGCGAAGGCCGCGAATTGGCACCGGCCAGAAGGCGATGGGGAGAGCGATGAAGTCCGGACGGGTTTGTGCGTTGCTGATTTCGGTGCTGGGGATGACCGTTGGGGTCAGCCTGCCGCTTCATGCCGCGAAAGATGCAGCGATCACCACGAGCGGACTTCCCGTGCCGCGCTATGTCAGCCTGAAATCCGATCACGTCAACGTTCGCGGCGGCCCGACGAAGGATCACGATGTCGCGTGGGTGTACACGCGCGCAGGCTTGCCGGTGGAAATCACAGCCGAATTCGAGAACTGGCGGCGCGTGCGCGACTCGGAAGGTGCCGAGGGCTGGGTCTATCATTCATTGTTGTCGGGCAAGCGCACGGCCGTCGTCACGATGAAGCAGAAGGACGCGCTGGCGCCGCTCTACGACAGCGCCGATCCGCAAAGCGCGGTCGCCGCGAAGCTGCAAGTCGGTGTGCTGGTGCAGGTCAAGAAGTGCCGCGAAAGCTGGTGCCGCGTCACCGGCAACGGTTTCGACGGCTGGATCGAGCAGCAGCGGCTGTGGGGCGTCTACGGCGACGAGAAGATCGAGTAGCGCGAAAAAATTCAGCGTTTCTTGCGCAGGCGCACGACCATGTCGATGCGGCTGATCTCGAAGCCCTCGGGGACTTCCGGCATTTTCTGCAACACGAGATTCGGGTCGGGAATATCGACCAGCTCGTGATTGCCTTCCATGTAGAAATGATGGTGCGCGCTGGTGTTGGTATCGAAGTAGGTCTTCGTGCCATCGACGCTGACCTGGCGCAGCAGTCCGGCTTCGGTCAATTGATTGAGCGTGTTGTAGACGGTCGCGAGCGACACCGGCACCTTGGCGTGGGTCGCTTCCTCGTAGAGCATTTCCGCCGTCAGGTGACGGCCGCCTTTACCGAACAGAAGCCAGCCAAGCGCCATGCGCTGACGCGTCGGACGCAGGCCAACGGATTGCAGCATCTCATTGACGTCGTGCCACGGGCATCCTGTCAGGACCGGCGCATGGCCGTGACCTTCAGATTCTTTGGTCCGCTCGTCGGCAATAACTTCGCTCATACGCAAACGGGCACACGCCCGCCCTCATCCTGAAAACCGGTTCCTTCTACTATAGGAAAGGATGCAGTTACATGCAAGTTTTTCGCAACTGGATCAGGGGCTTGGAGGCCGCAAATCGACCCGAAAATGCGGGATTTGGGACGCTTTGACGGTTAATGCGCCTATGTTAGAGGTCCACTAAATTGCATTGGACGCATGCCGGGAAGGGCCTCGTAATGAATGACCGCAAAAGCAGCTTCACCTACGAGGAGTTGCTGGCCTGTGGTCGGGGCGAGCTGTTCGGAGCCGGCAACGCGCAGTTGCCCCTGCCTCCCATGCTGATGTTCGACCGCATCACGGAAATCACAGAAACCGGCGGAGAGTACGGCAAGGGCGTGATCCGGGCTGAGCTCGATGTGAATCCCGACCTCTGGTTTTTCAGTTGTCACTTCAAGGGCGATCCGGTGATGCCGGGGTGTCTGGGCCTCGACGCGCTCTGGCAAATGGTCGGTTTTTATCTCGGCTGGACCGGCGGCGCGGGGCGGGGACGCGCACTCGGTCTCGGCGAACTGAAATTCTCCGGTCAGGTTCTGCCGAACGTCACCAAGGTTGTGTACAACATCGACATCAAGCGGGTGATGCGTTCCAAGCTGGTTCTCGGCATCGCGGATGGCTCGCTATCCTCCGACGGCGACATTATCTATCGCGCCAAGGATTTGAAGGTCGGTTTGTTCCAGCAGCCGGAAGCCGCAATGAAGTCCGGAGCTTGAGGCAAGATAGTCCCGGCACAACAAACGCCGGTGCCGCCAACGGGCGGCGAACGATCTGAGAGAAACGAAGAAGGCGAGGCGATCATGAGGCGAGTTGTCGTCACGGGGATGGGCATCGTCTCGTCCATCGGAAACAACACTCAGGAAGTACTGGCATCGCTCTACGAAGCGAAGCCGGGAATTTCGCGGTCGGAAGATGCCGCCAAGCTCGGATTCCGCTCCCAGGTCCACGGCGCGCCAACGCTGAATCCCTCCGAAGTGATCGATCGCCGCGCGATGCGTTTTCTCGGCGAGGGTGCGGCATGGAATCATGTCGCGATGGAGCAGGCGATCCGCGATTCCGGCCTCGAAGAAAAAGATATTTCGAACATCCGCACCGGCATCATCATGGGATCGGGCGGACCGTCCGCGCGCACCATCGTCGAGGCGGCGGATATCACGCGCACCAAGGGGCCGAAGCGCGTCGGACCTTTTGCGGTTCCGAAGGCGATGTCCTCGACTGCGTCCGCGACGCTTGCGACATGGTTCAAGATCAAGGGCGTGAACTATTCGATCTCGTCGGCCTGCGCGACGTCAAACCACTGCATCGGCAATGCCTACGAGACGATCCAGATGGGCAAGCAGGACATCATTTTCGCAGGCGGCTGCGAAGAACTCGACTGGTCGCTGTCAGTTCTGTTCGACGCGATGGGCGCGATGTCGTCGAAATATAACGACACGCCATCGAAAGCCTCGCGCGCCTACGACGTCAACCGCGACGGCTTCGTCATCGCCGGCGGCGCGGGCGTCGTTGTGCTGGAAGAACTCGAACACGCAAAAGCGCGTGGCGCGCGCATCTACGGAGAGATCGTCGGATACGGCGCGACCTCCGATGGCTACGACATGGTTGCGCCATCCGGCGAGGGCGCGGAACGCTGCATGCGCATGGCGATGTCGACGGTGAAAGTCCCGATCGACTACATCAATCCGCACGCCACATCGACACCTGCCGGCGATCCGCCGGAGATCAACGCGATCCGCGCGGTTTTCGGAACGGGTGACAAATGTCCGCCGATTTCGGCGACCAAGTCGCTGACAGGTCATTCGCTCGGTGCGACAGGCGTGCAAGAAGCGATCTACTCGCTCCTGATGATGAACAACGGTTTCATCTGCGAAAGCGCGAACATTCAGGAACTCGACCCCGCATTCGCCGACATGCCGATTACGCGCAAGCGCATCGACGGCGCCAAAATCGGCGCAGTGCTCTCGAACTCATTCGGTTTCGGCGGCACCAACGCGACGCTGGTGTTCAAGCGCCTCGAAACGTGATTTCAACGGCCTCTTTGTGCAGGCGTAACTATTTCATAGGTTGGGGCTGATGAAAGATCTCATGAAAGGCAAGCGCGGGCTCATCATGGGCGTCGCCAACGATCATTCCATCGCATGGGGGATGTCGGAAGCACTTCATGCGCAGGGTGCGGAACTGGCTTTCACATATCAGGGCGACGCGCTTGGCAAGCGCGTGAAGCCGCTTGCGGAATCGATCGGCGCGAAGTTGGTGTTGCCTTGCGATGTCGAGGATATAGCGTCCGTCGATACGACCTTTGCGGCGCTGAAGAAGGAATGGGGCACGATGGATTTCCTCGTGCATGCCATCGGTTTTTCGGACAAGAACGAATTGAAAGGCCGCTATGCCGACACCACGCGCGAGAACTTCTCGCGCACGATGGTGATCTCGTGTTTCTCGTTTACGGAAGTCACAAAGCGCGCTGCCGAAATGATGCCGAACGGCGGGTCCATCGTTACGCTGACCTTCGGCGGTTCGACGCGTGTGATGCCGAATTACAATGTGATGGGTGTTGCGAAGGCCGCGCTCGAAGCCTCGACGCGTTATCTCGCCGCGGACTACGGCCGGCAAAATATCCGCGTGAACGCTATTTCCGCAGGACCGATCCGGACGCTGGCGGGTTCAGGCATCGGCGACGCGCGCGCGATGTTTGCATTTCAGCAAAAGCACTCGCCGCTCGGCCGTGGCGTCACGCTTGAAGAACTCGGCGGCACTGCGCTTTATCTGCTGTCCGACCTATCGGGCGGCGTGACCGGCGAAGTGCACTTCGTCGATTCCGGTTATAACATCATCTCGATGCCGCATCCGGATGCGCTCAAGGCTGCGGGCGAACTCTGAGCATCAACCGGCTGCGATTTCCGACGCACGCTGGAATGCGGGCCGCGCAGCACACGCTGCGATGTAGCGATCGAACGACGGCCGTGTCGGCACCATTTTGAAAACCTTGATCGCGAAATTCAGCCCCGAGCAGATGACCACGTCTGCGGCTGAAAATTCCTCGCCGAGAATCCATGGGCCTTTCGAGACGGCGGCATCCAGCACATCGAACACCTGCGTCGCCTCGCCCCATCCGGCCATCATGCTCGGCACCTGCATCTTGGTGTAGATCTGCATGATCGCGGGCTCGATGCAGGTCGGCGCGAAGAACAGCCAATAAAGATATTTCGTGCGCCTCGGATCGCCGAGCGGGGGTGCGAGCTTCGTCTGCGGGTAACGCTCGGCCACATAGGCACAGATTGCGGCGGCTTCCGCCATTGTGGCGTCACCGTCCTTGAGCGCGGGCACTTTACCCATCGGGTTGATGGCGAGATAGTCCGGAGACTTCTGCGCGTTCGCCGACATATCGACGAGCACCCGCTCATAACGCTGTCCGGCTTCCTCCATCATCCAGATTGCAGAGAACGATCGCGTGCGAGGCGCCCAATAGAGCTTCATCATCAGACACTTCCTCCCGGATTGAGATTCGTCAGCGGCGGCAAATCTATCTCGCAACGCAGGCGCACACAAACCGCCGCGCCGTCAATAACGAGGGTTCAACCGCGAGATGACGAATCAGTGACGAATGATAGAATCGCGCATCGGCCTGCTGATTTGCGGGTCTTCAAGCCGGGGGATTTTTATCATGTTCGATTCAAGACAGCTTGGCGCGGAATTTTTAGGGACGTTTGCGTTGGTGAGCGCGGTTTGCGGCGCGGGATTGTTTTCAGCGCCGAGCGCGGGATTGGTTGCGGTTGCATTCGCGGTCGGACTTTCAGTTCTGGCGATGGCTTTCGCGGTCGGCTCGATCTCGGGGGGACATTTCAATCCTGCGGTGACACTCGGCCTGGTCGCAGCCGGGCGCTTCGAGATCAACAGGGCGCCGGGTTACATCATCGCTCAGGTGCTCGGCGGCGCCGTAGCTGCCGCAATTTTCTGGTTCATTCTCTCGGGATTGCCGGCGGGCAAATGGAACACGTTCACCGCGATCTCGAATATCGCAGGCCCCAATGCTTTGGTTTCATCGGGCCTGCTTGAAATCGTCATCACCGGATTGTTCGTTTTTGTCATCGCCAGTGTGACAGGGGGAAATGCGCCCGTCGCGTTTGCGCCGATTGCAATCGGTCTTGCGCTGGTGCTGTTTCATCTCATTGCGATTCCCGTCACCAATGCGTCGCTCAATCCGGCGCGCTCGACCGCTACCGCGCTTTTCGGCGGACCGGCGGCCGTTCAGTCGCTGTGGCTGTTCTGGGCCGCACCCATCGTCGGCGGCGTGATCGGCGGAATGGCGGCGCGATGGCTGCACAACGAGTATCCCCGCAGCGCAAGCCGCAGACGCCGTTCGCGCAGGTAAGGCGCGGGCGATACCCGACAAAAAAAGGGCGGCTGAAAAGCCGCCCTTCATTTTTGTTTTGAGAGCAGAGATTACTCGGCCGCAGACTCTGTCTTCTGCTTGCCTTCGAGGTCTTCGCCGGTGGTCTGATCGACCGCCTTCATCGACAGGCGAACCTTGCCGCGATCGTCCAGACCGAGCAGCTTGACCTTGACCTTGTCGCCTTCCTTGACGACGTCCGAGGTCTTCTGCACGCGGTTGGCGGCGAGCTGGCTGATGTGAACGAGGCCGTCCTTGGGTCCGAAGAAGTTCACGAACGCGCCGAACTCCATGACCTTCACGACAGTGCCGTCGTAAATCTGACCGACTTCCGGATCGGAGGTGATCGACTTGATCCACTTGATCGCCGCGCGGATGGAATCGCCATTCGCGGATGCAACCTTCACGCTGCCGTCGTCCTCGATGTTGATCTTGGCGCCGGTCTTTTCCACGATTTCGCGGATCACCTTGCCGCCGGTGCCGATCACGTCACGGATTTTATCCGTCGGAATCTGCAACATCTCGATGCGGGGCGCATGCTCGCCGAGTTCGGCGCGGGCGTTTGTGAGCGCCTTTGCCATCTCGCCGAGAATGTGAATGCGTCCGTCCTTGGCCTGGGCGAGCGCCTGCTTCATGATCCCTTCGGTGATGCCCGCGATCTTGATGTCCATCTGCAACGACGTGATGCCGGTTTCGGTGCCCGCCACCTTGAAGTCCATGTCGCCGAGATGATCCTCGTCGCCGAGAATGTCGGACAGAACCGCGAACTTCTCGCCTTCGAGAATGAGACCCATCGCGATGCCTGCGGTCGGCCGCTTCAGCGGAACGCCCGCATCCATCAGCGAGAGCGATGCACCGCAAACCGAGGCCATCGACGACGAACCGTTCGACTCGGTGATCTCCGAGACGACGCGCAGCGTGTACGGAAACTCGTGCGCCGCCGGAAGCATCGGATGGATCGCGCGCCAGGCCAGTTTGCCGTGGCCGATTTCGCGACGCTTGGTGCCGCCGAGGCGGCCGGTTTCACCGACCGAGTAGGGCGGGAAGTTGTAGTGCAGCAGGAAACGCTCTTTGTAGGTGCCTGAGAGCGAGTCGATATACTGCTCGTCTTCACCGGTGCCGAGTGTGGTGACAACCAACGCCTGCGTTTCGCCGCGGGTGAACAGCGCCGAGCCGTGTGCACGCGGAAGAACGCCGACTTCGCAAACGATCGGCCGAACCGTTTTCAGGTCGCGGCCGTCGATGCGTTTGCCGGTGTCGAGAATGTTCCAGCGGACGATCTTGCCTTCGACTTCCTTGAACACGTCCAGCACGCGCAGCTTCTCGAAGCGCGGCTCCTCGCCGTCCTTGAAGAAATGCTCAAGCAGCTTTTGCTTGACGGCACCGACGGCGGCGTAGCGGTCCTGCTTGATCGCGATGCTGTAGGCCTTGCGCAGATCCTGCTCGACGACGCCGAGGATTTCCTTTTCCAGATCGGCGTTGACGGTGGCAACGACGTCGCGCGGCTCCTTGGCAGCCTTCTCCGCCAGTTCGATGATCGCCTTGATGACCGGCTGGAAGTGCTTGTGGCCGAACATCACTGCGCCGAGCATGATGTCTTCGTTCAGCTCCTTGGCTTCCGATTCCACCATCAGTACGGCTGTGGCGGTGCCGGCGACGACGAGATCGAGATTGGTTTCGGTCATCTCGTCGAGCGTCGGGTTGAGGACGTATTCGTCGTTGATGAAGCCGACGCGTGCTGCGCCGATCGGACCCATGAACGGCACGCCGGATATCGTCAGCGCGGCGGAGGAGGCCACCAGCGCGAGAATGTCAGGATCGTTCTCCATGTCGTGCGACAGCACGGTGACGATGACCTGCGTCTCGTTGCGCCAGCCGTCGGCGAACAACGGGCGGATCGGACGATCGATCAGACGGGAAACCAGCGTTTCCTTTTCGGTCGGACGGCCTTCGCGCTTGAAATAGCCGCCGGGAATGCGGCCGGCCGCGTAGGTTTTTTCCTGATAGTCGACAGTGAGCGGAAGGAAATCCACGCCTTCGCGCGGCGCTTTCGCAGCAACGACGGTCGCGAGCACGATGGTCTCGCCGTAGGTGGCGATGACGGCGCCGTCGGCCTGACGTGCGATCTTTCCGGTTTCGAGCTTGAGGGGACGTCCACCCCAGTCGATCTCGACTGAATGAGGCTTAAACATTGTCTTGTTCTTTCATGAATGACCGAAAGAACGGACGCCTGAAACGAAAAAACCATGCGCAAGATTGCGAGACGCTGACGAAATATCAGCGTCCGGCGATCCTGCCATGGTTCTCAGGTTTGAAATGGCGTCCATCCTTTCGATGGTCCGGGCCTATTACCCGTTATCGCCCAGAAGCCGGATTGCTGCTGGACACGCCGCATGGCCGTTTTCAAAACGACAATGCGAAACGCGCGCATACAATGCGCGCGTGAAACTGTTAGCGGCGAATGTTGTGCTTATCGAGCAGCGCCTTGTAACGCTTCTCGTCCTTGCGCTTCACATAATCGAGAAGCGAACGGCGGG
>BFBZ01000566.1_pt1 | contig 33767 bp, 56 predicted proteins | sample 1888401 | NCBI WGS metagenome assembly BFBZ01 (sample SAMD00112614, study PRJDB3348) | symbiont metagenome | host: Chara braunii | reverse complement strand
CGTACAGGCTCTGGACCGACGTGCCACTTGTCGATGATGCCGATATGGAGCCGGCAAACCGTTAAGGACGACTTCGCAGCTGGTGGCCAAGGCTATGGCCGCGGACGAGCGAGTGTAGAGCTCCTCGACCTCGCGGATCATTTCATAGTGAGCAAAGGTTCATTCTGGGTCGTGTCAATCATTGGGATCACCTTTGACGAAGGCCCTCGGCGATGGAGGGGAGCGGTTCGCGGCCAGGCATTGGGCGGCGATTTTATTGCCGCTCGCTTGCGTGGCCGAAAGCGCGCCGGGCGCCGCGGGCGATGCGTGTCAAGGTCTGCGCAGCAAGCGGACGTTTGGAAGGGTTTGTGAAAAGGCGGCGGACGTCAGCATCGCCCCACCGAATTGCCACGGTTTTACGGATGCGCCCATGATCGTCAACCCAAAGGCCCGTTGAGTGCACGCCTCCCTGTCGCACGTGGCGGTGGGCAACGATTGCGCTAACGAGGCGATATTCCTGCTTGCGGCCGCCGGCATGAATGACGTCGAGATCTGTGGCCGTCATCTCCACCAGCTCGGACAGTGCTGGAATTTTGGCCAGGCAAAACGACCGAAGATAGTAGGGCATCGAGCGGGAGCCTTTCGGTGCTGCATGGGGGATGGTTGCAAGCAAGGTTCGATCTGTGGGTTGAGCCTTATCACCAGGTTCGCCAACCAGATACGGAAGGATCGGTTTTGCTGATTGTGGCGCTCCAGCGGTTGTCGATCGCGGGGCATTCGTCGCCGATGGGGCGGATTTGGTAGAAATCGCCCTCATCGCGTGCCGCCACGTTGATCACGCTGCGGTGGACCACCGGATATTTGAGGAGCAATGCTCGTTCAATTTCTTGAAGTCGGTGGCGCTCTTGATGAACTGTAGCCCAGGCCGAGACTTTGTCTCGCCAAGGGTTGTGCGGTCCGTCTTTGGAGCTCGTAAAGTGCCAAGCGCCGCTAAGTGCGGCCCCGATTGAACGATGGTAAGACCGGACGCTATCGTGGCGTGCCCAAAATACGGTCCAGACTAGGCCCGGGACGTTCGGAAGGCTTCTCGTCCCGTAAGGCCTCACCTGAAACCGGCCGCTGAAATTCAGCCCAATTCCATAATTGATAAGATCGATGTCGCGCTGGTCGAAACGTTCAAGCTCAGGGCGACGACGCGCGATGAGCCGCGATGTGAAATCCTCGCGTCGGAGCGCTCGAAGGCTACTTCGCGCGCGGTTCGGCGAGCTCAGTTCGACGATTCCGCGCTCGTCGATTTGATGAGCGATACTTTCACGATGCCAAGTATCGGCCGAGTCGCGGGTGACTATAACGCAAACAGCCGCACCTTTGTAAGTTTTGCGCTTCAGCTCGAACACGCGGCCGATCGCGTATTCCCGTTTCCATTCGGAGATCTTACTCACTGGCTTGGCCCTCTGCTTCGGCGATGGCGGTCTGGAGCGCGCCCCAGACATTGCCGTCGCCCTCGTCCATCGGTAAGCGAGCAAGCCACGGAGCTACGTGCGGGCAGCCCCTTACGGCTTTGAAGACCGTCAGTATGTTGCCGTAGGCCTGGAGGCGCCGGATCCGCTCCTCCCATGATGAGATTGATTGCTCTGTCGGGTCGAATGTTGCGATAGCGACGCCATCGGCGCCGACGATTTCGCCAATGTCCAGAACGATCAGGTCTTCTTTCGGCATGGTCACGTCAGCGTCCTTCGACCCTGGCGATCAGCGCGTCGATCGATGCCACAGCGGGGCTGTTTTCAGGGGCGCCGTAGGAGAGCAAGTTCGCTCGAGTGGTTTGGAGTTCCGCGAACATTTCGGGAGCGAGCGTGACGAGGTTGCGGTACTTGTGGGCGTTCCAGCCAAGGCCGGGATATTCGGTCAGGCCAAAGATGAACGAGCCCATTTGGCCTGTTTCTTTTAGGATTTCCTTGCCGCCGGAATAGGTGGCGATTTCCCACGTCTTGGTCATGAACGGTGCTCCGCCTTGGCTGCTGCTGCCGCGCTTTCGCTTGCGACAAGTTTGATCTGTGTTGAGATGGTTCGGAGCGTCTTTGCGGTCTCGCCGGCGCCGAAACTTTCTGCGACGAGCGCCGCCACTTCCATGGCGCCGAAATGTTCGTTCAGCCCAGCCGATTTTCGAAGGGCCTCGAGCATGACGGGCTGCGCGTCGCGGAGAGGATCAGCAGGCAGGTCTTGCATGATGATGCCGTACAATTCGTTATAGTCGTCGCCCGTCGGAGGCAGGGCGTTGTGACCGTCGTTTGCTACGTCGCCCATCTTGTCGTCGTAGGCCTGGACCTGGCCGCGGATGACTGCCAGCGGTTCGGTCGTTAGCGTCGAGCTCTTGGATGGGGCGGCCGGACTGGCTTCAGGATCGCCCAATAGGTCGTCCGGATTCCAGCGAGCGATGTCGTTCAGGAAGCGGAAGACGACCTTTCCGTCTTCGCGGAGGACGTCACAGCCCAGGGAGAGGGCACCGGAATTCAAGTTTGCAAGTTCATGGCGAAGGGCATAAATCTGCCCCCGCATGAGGGGAGCTGAAGAGGACGGGCCGGAGACGAAAATCGTCTTACCCACGGCGAATTTCATCGATCTTTCCTTTCGTGGGGGCGCAACCGAGAGGCTCGGAGGCATATCCGGGGGTCAGGCGGTCTGGCCAAACGTCATCGCGTTCCACTCGGAGCGGACTCGATCGCCATGGAGGCGCAACACTTCGCGGTCGGACTTTGCGTAGGCCAAATCCAGGGAACCGCAACGGTGGGTGCCGGCCACGGGTTTTGTGTCCCCCTGCCGGGCGTGACTGACCGTGACGAGGTATGGGGCGAGCCGGCCGGTGGGGCAGTGTTCAATTTCGGCGAGGATCTGTCGGCCGTCGTGAACCTGAGCGAGAAATGGAATTTGCCGAACGACACGTCTCCAGATCACTTCAGCGCCAAACAGAGGGACGCGCGCAATGGGCGTGTCGCGAAACGGGCCATTGAGGTCAACCATTGGCGCGCGCCTCCAGCGGAACGACCTTCCATTCGGTCCCCGGGTTGGCCTGCGCGCTCAGGTCTACAATTACCTGCGCGTCCTCGCGACTGGGGTGGCGGAGTGCGTGTACCTTCAGTCGGTTCGTGTCGCCGCTGACACTGGCGAGGAACCTCCATGCCCGTGCGCGGTTGCGCCGGACTTTGATGGCGAAGAAGTCAGCCATTGGCGCGGCCTTCCGCCCTAGTAATGGCGGCCTCAACAAATTCAGGCGTTGCCTTTTTCCCGAACCATTCCTGCAGGATTGTCTCGATCTCGTGACGCGGCCGATGTGAGACCTTGCGGATCACGTTGCGCGCTGTCTGGAGGTCGCGGTCATCCATTGGTCTTCCCCTCCGCCTTGGCGACCGCGGCGCGGGCTGTATCGATGGCGTCTTGGAGGACTTCGACGGCAGGGCTGCCGTGTCCATCGTCCGCCCAAGATATAGCGAGATCCGCCTCGGAGCAGGGCTCGCCCTCCTTAGGTATTTTGGCGATCGAGCGCAGCGCTGCCAACATGACCGACGCGGCATCGGCCATGCGTTTAGGCCGTTGTTCGCGGCGTCGTCCATTTTGTCGTCGTAGGCCGTGACTTCGGCGCGGATGGCCGCCAGTGGGTCGCTCGTGCAGCGCTCGAACGGAAACTTCGGCGGCTGGTCACCAGGCTCGAACACATTGACCACCCACGCGTCGGTGCAGTCGCTGGCGAGGTCCACCGATATGGCGATGGTGACCGATCGGAGTTCACCGTCCGGACCGATCGCGATCTTTCGATCCGAGCGACGGCGCCCGATTGAAACGCACGCTCGTCGCCGCAATGATCGTCGCCTGAACCAGGCGCCGTCATGACGACAAGCGTGCCCTGCTCGATGTGAAAACCGATCTCGGGAAAGATGCAGGGCATGTCGGTCACGCGGGAGCCCTCTTTTCGGCTTCGAGGATCAGCGGCATAGGAAGTCCTTCACGTGAGGGCGCAGCCAAGGAGGTTCAGGTGCGCGGGAGCCGGTAGGTCTCGAGCCAGGTCGGACCATGGATGTTGCGAAGTGTGCGGAGTGTGCCAGCGTCGTCATGCGGCGGGCTGCCCATCCAAGCGTTGCGAAGTGTGGCCTTCCATTTGCGGCCGTGCTTCCTGGCGTAGGCCGCCAGAGCGGCGTGCTCTTCTTCGGTGAGCGGGCGAAGCTTCATGGTTGGTTCCTCGCTTTGGGGGCAGAAATTCGGATTCCTCACAGTGCTTCCAGCGGTTGCGCATGCGATGTGCCGCTGCATTTGTCCTGCGGGACGGCAGCCACGTCGGTGGCCGGCTTCATTGGGCAGTGCCGGCAGACCGAAGGCGCTGGTTGGGATCGGAAATGCGATCGAGCCAGCGAGTGGGATTATGGAAGGACCACAGCGGCAATGCGGGAATTGAACCGGATGGAGCGGACGCACGACGGTACGAAAACGTTGCAGGACCACTCGCGGCGCTCGTCCGACATCAAAGGCAGGAGCCGGCGGACGCGAGCGATCTCGCCTAACCAATGAAAGGCCGCGCAGTTGTGGAGCGCCTTGCTGGTCAGGCCGTGTCGACCGTCCGACCAAGAGGGATAGCGAGGCTCGAGGGCTCGTATGCGGCGTTGCTTGGGTGACATGGGAATCCTTCGCCGCGGCGGCGAGTGTCGCAGCTGGTCAGGCAGGCAGGGAAGCGGCGCGCTCAGCTGCGCGCCGCCGAGGATGGTCTGTGACGGGGCCGGGCGTAGGCATGGTCGTCCGAAGACGCTCTTTCGATCGGGCTCAAGAGCTCTCTAGGCCTCTCGGTCGCTCGACAAGGTGCGGCTAACGAGCCTCTTGCTACACCGCCGTCTCGATGGACGAACATCGCGTTTTGCGTCGCGCTTGCCATTGGGTGAACCGATCTCATCTCCGTAGGAGACGATGTGGTCTTCGATTACGCGCGCTCCGCCAATGCGCGGAAGGTCGCTATTGATGCGCCTTCCGCGCTGATCGCGTTTCGAACGGGACATGGTCTGGCGTCTCAGCCAGCTCCGACCGGTCCTTAGGCGCCGATCGGGCGGTCGAACGGGACATTCTTCATGGAGGCGAAGTCGATTTCGCCGCGCGCGGCGACGACCAGGTTGTCGATGGCGACCTTGTAGGCCTTCGGCATCGATACGATCTCGAGGATCTTTGAGACCGCCGCCTTCAGCGCGGTCGGCGACGAAATGTCGATCCGGACGGTGCTGCGGTAGAAGCGGAACACGTGAGGGTTCCGAACAACCTCGACCTCATTGGTGCCGAGCTTCTTCAGGAACGAGGTGAGGGCGCGCGACTTCGACGGAACCTTGGTGGTCATGGGACTTCCTTTGTCATGGGGGATCAGGAACTGCGTTCCGCTGAAACGAATTCCCTTCGCCTGCCTTTCAAGAGCCTTGAAACGCAGAAAGGGCCGGCGTTACTGCCATCCCTTTCAGGTCAGTTGGTGACTTTTCCCTACGCGGTTCTTACCGCGGGCGCGGTATCGAAAGTCCAGCCGCGATTTAGTTGGAAGACCTCAATCCCATTGATCTCGATGAGAGTCGCGTCGCCGGCGCCGAGTGCGAGGATGCGGTCGACAGACGAGGTGACGTCGGCCGCGTCGGTCGGGTCGACTCGCAGGAAATGTGGACGCCGCCCGGGGGCCGGCGTCCATTCGACACAGACAGGTGCTGTTGCCATCGTGATGATCGTGAAGAGCGCGATTTGGGTGGAGCTCGGTTTCATCTGATCCCGGGGGCTTCTTGGATCTGAGTTCACCGCATCCTTTGCTGCAATCGCTACCTGGAATGTCGCGAGGGTCTCAGTTGCTACGGACGGGGCAAGCGGTAATCAGCGACCGCATCCAGTTCTATTTGATTTCGTAGTCGGATGAGCGTCGTGCTTACGCTTTGGCGGCCTTAAGCTCCAGACGGAACGCCTTGAGGGCAGAGGCTGGGACACAAGGCACTGGTCCGCCCCGCTCTCGCATCAGTCGCCATGGCACGGTCTTTCCTGCCACGACGACCACACCCGTTGTCTTGCCGCCCTTCACTGCGGCCTTCATGGCCGACCATGTCGAATCTAGCACCGGATTACTGTGACTGACTCCAAGGGCTTGTGCGACGGCATTCCGACTGAGGTCGTATGGTCCGGATAGGGGTGCGCCGAGCGCCTCGCGAAAGGCTTCCAAGCAGGAAGCAGGGACGTGTGGCGCTGCCCCCCGACCTCTTGCCGATCCGCCCCATTTCGGCCGCATCAATCGCCATTGGACTTTCTTGCCTGCCACGACGACCTCGCCCGCTGTCTCGCCGCTGTCGGTCGCGGCCCACATGGCCAACCAAGGCTTGTGGACGGCGAGATGCCTGTGGTTTAGCCCCAGCGCCTTCACCAGCCTCGTCTGGCTTAGATCGCCTGGTCCTGCGCGGGGCACGGCGTTGACCGCTTCCCGAAACGTATCAAGTGCGGAAGCAGGAACAAACGGGACTGTCGCGCCCTTGCTTGTCCGCATCAATCGCCACGGCAAGACCTTACCGGTCACCACAATCTCGCCCGCTGTCTCGCCGCGGTCGATCGCAGCCTCCATGACGGACCAGGCGGATTTGATCGCGGCCTGCTGTCCGTGGACGCCGATGGCCGTCGTCAGTCCATTACGGCTGAGATCGTCCGGCCCCGCCGGCGGAGGACCGGCGAGGGCCTCGCGAAATGCACCGAGTGCGGTAGACGTAACGACGGGCACGGCTCCGTATTGGGCTCGCATCAGGCTCCACGATACGGATTTTCCGGCAACCAGGATCTCGCCTGCGGCATCGCCACGTGCAATGGCCGCCTCCATGGCCGTCCAAGCCCTGATCACGACGCCATGCCTGTGGCTGATCCCGAGCGCTTTCACCAGCCCATTTCGGCTGAGAACCTCCGCTGGTAATTGATCGGATTTGACGGTCATCTTGCTGATGAAAGGCATGTGCCGTTCCATTTGGCATCCCCAGCTAGTAGACTGAAAGAGCTCATCTTGCGCGCTGGCAAAATTGCCTTGCAAACCATGCCCTTGTGGGAAGCTGGGTGCTCCGGCAAAGCGATCTGCAAGCGGCATCGATCCGCTCGTATGAGAGGCCTTCGTAACGCCTGGTGACGGCGACGACTTGGCGCATATCGGCCATGGAGGTTCCGCTCAGACCGTCTTGGCAAGCCGCCCCATTGTTTAGGCAAGATCCGAGTGCCTCATACATGGCCGAACAGTCAGGGGGTCTCACGTTGGTACGGCCGGCAGTTTCGCGGACGTTGAATGTAAATCGCCCGTCGGCGAAGCTCATCGAGGCTATCTGACCGTCTTGGTAGGGCATTGTAATGCTGAAGCCGTTAGCGCCCTGCATCCGCGGTGTGGTGGTGGACCAGGCGCTGCTGAAGGAACCCTTTGTGTGGCGCTCAGTAGTGGCATCAAGAACGATGAAGCTCGTTGAAGGGACACCGCAAGCTGTTCCGCCGCAGTCCTCGTCAATTGGCACGACGACATAGTCACGCATGGATATGACGCTGCTGCTTGCAATCATCAGATGGTCCATGCGTGAGCAGTGCAAGCGCCGGCCTCGCGCAACGGCGCATTTTTGCTGGTCATCGATGGAGCGTATCTCGACGGTCCCAAGCCGGGTTTCAAGGCGCATTCGCTCGTTCGCAGCAGCCGTCATGGTGCTGAGAAGGAAGACAGCCGTTGTGCCGAGGGTGCGGGACCAATGCATCGATTCTCTCATGCGGTTCGATGGCCGAAGAGCGCGAATGTTGAGGTGTTTTCAACCGCGTCTTGACTCCTCAACCAGGGTTTGCAGCCCAAAGGCGTCATTGATTTCCGGACTATCACCAGGATCGTAATCGTTGGCGCGAGCCATTTCGGCGAAGGACCCATAAAGCGCAACGTCGCTCACGATCTCATCGGGATCGAGGCGGCCGCGGGCGAGCGCGAGCCGCACCCGGAAGTTCTGGAGACCCGCGACGAGGAGATAGCCTGCACAGGCGAACTCGCCTCCTTCTGTGGACATATGGCACGCGAAAAGGCGCCCGAAGCCTTGGCGGCAGCTGCTCTCCATTGCCTCGAACCGTTCTGGTGGAAATTTCCCGATTTCCGCATCCCGGCGCCACGGGCATTCGGCACAAGGTCGCTTTGCGGTGGGAAGCCCGTCATCGTTCATTATTCGCCTTTCGTTGACGGCCGTCGGTCGAATAGTGAAGACCGATACCTGAGGGAAGCGGCCCCATCTCGATATCCTTGGCGACGATGAGCAGGTTGCCGATGTTTGCCTCGAGCATTTTGCCGAAAGTGTACTCAAACTCAGAGACAATTTCTCGGCACCAGGGAAGGTTGTCGTACCATCCACGATCTTCCGCTTCTTTGAGCTGGGCTCGACGAGCTTCCAGTTCATTCCAAAGCTGTTGGAGAGTTGCCATTAGGAACCGCTGCTTGGCGTTTTGGACCAGGTCGGAGGAAGATCGCACCATTCGGTTGCGTCGCTCGCCTCGCCGGCGACGTCGCCGATGAGCGACTCGGCGTATGCCCAGTAGCCTGGTTCCCCGATCTCCTCCATCGCCTCCGCGTCGTAGACTTGCCAGTAAATGACTGCCGGACATTGCCAGCCGGGTGAATTGGCGAGGATCTGACGATCTTGCGGAGCTGTTTCGAAAGGCTGCGGGATGAGGATCATAGCTTATCTCGAAAGCCGAGCGGCTATGCTCTTCAGGTGTTTTTCAAGCCGTTCGGCGTGTTGAGTGATCTCGGTCTTTTGATCATCGAAACGGGCGTCGGCGTAGATCAGAGCCTCTTCCCGGCCGCGGCGTAGCGCGAGCTCCAAAAGGCGGAGATCCTTGAGCGTTAGACTTGTCGTTGCCGTAGGCTCGTCCGCCATGAGATCTACTCCGTCACCGAGGCTCTTATCAATGAAGAGAGGCTCGAAGGTATATTCGACATCGCATTCGCCATCCTGGTCACGACGATATGTGATCCAGGATGCGAACAGAAATCGATCTCCGGCTTGAAGCGAGTTTTCCGCAAGGAACTCGCGCCAATGGTTGTCGTAGGCGTATCCCCAATCGCCCAGGATGGCCCACGGCGAGAGTTCGGCGGCTTCGCGGGCCGGGAGATTCATCCGAAGCGAGCGAGGGCTCCAGGCGGCTTGCTGCGGGCCCTGGGCGGGGAACCTCGGCGGCAGCGGTGCCCAGACCGAGCACAGTGGGGAAGGGCGCCCGTCTCGATCTCTGGGATCGGAACGCACCCTTCGCCATCGTCGGTCAAGGTGCACCAGAGGTACGAGGGCGCGCGGCAGGAGCACGACGCCACGCTTTCGTGCCGGCCGATGACTTTCGTTGCAATGGCCGAAGGTGAATAACGTAGCCCGCTCTTGAACCCCGGTTGCTTGGAGTGACGATGGATGTGTTCGAGGACATCCAGCATCGTTCCGAAGGCGTGGCGGAGGGCGTGGCATGCAGAGCGGGCGGTTCGCTGTGGAAGGGGATCAAGCGAACGCCCTTATTGTGCTGCGAAAGCTTCGATCGGGCGGACGTGTTCATATTCCTGGCCGATCAGTTGCGCGAACGAGAAGTTCACCGGATCAAGCCGGGTCTCGCCTTGATGGGTATAGGCGGCGAGGACTCCATCGGCTGCGATGGAATAATCGAGGCATGCCGTGGTCGGCGTTAGGGCGGCCGGGTGACCCTTCAGCCAGTAGTGACCGAAGAAGGTGAGGCCATGCGGAGCCTGCTCAAAGCGCTGGATGGACTGGAGCTCACTTTCACTACCATCAGGCAGTTGGACGCCGTCGATGAAGAGTGCGTCATTCAGCGTGGTGGGGTTGGGGTTCCACCAGCGGACGCGGCTCCGGCGGCGGGAGATGCCGTCCTTGTCGAAATAGCGAAGTGTACGAGGAAGCGGATGCTCCGGTCCTTTGAGGAGGCGCTCGAGGATGTCCCCGACCAGGGTCGATTTCTCCAAGGCGTCAGGGAATGCCTCGTTCAACAGGACACCGTCGGATCGAGTATGATCCTTGAGAAACTCGATATCGATGGTGATCCACGCGGCATGAACAGCCTGGATCGCGTCGTCGCGGTAGCAGATGGCGAGCGAGCGCATGAAGTTGATGGCATCGCCATAGGCCCTTGAGCCGGGCTCAAAGGCCTGCAGGAAGGCTTCGTGCTGACTTTCGTTTCCGAGGCTGTGTGGGCGATAATGGCCGCCCTTTGGGCGCTCGGTTGCATAGGCAATGGCATTGAGTTCGTGGTTGCCCATGAGTGCGTCCGCATCGCCGGCGTCTCGCATCGCTCTGACGATCGCCAGCGTTGACACCTGTTCGGGTCCACGGTCGATATAGTCGCCCAGGAACAAGGCACGGCGGTTCGGATCGGGATGGCGATAGCCAAGGCCGTGCCGCCGGTATCCGAGGCCTTCAAGAAGGGCCTGAAGCGCGCCGGCATAACCGTGAACGTCGCCGATGATGTCGCGAATGCGCGGCATGAGATTTTCTCTTGGGGGAGATGGAAGAACTGGTCAGGTTGGCCACTTGAGGCAGTTGCTCTGGATCTGCATCTTACGGCGCCGAATTTTAATGGCGCGAGCGGCTATAGCCTTGCGCCAGGAGAGCAAGCCAGCCCGCTTCAGTGAGCTCGGCGGTCGGCGTGAACAGAAAGCCGTCGTCGAGAGGCTCTTCCTCGGTCAAGACGAGCAGCCCCTGGGCCTCAAGCCTTCGGTACACCGCAATGCCGGGATCGATTTCTCCAAGCTCGTCGGTGCCAGTTCTATCCGGGATATAGGAGACGAGCATAGACCCGCCGCGCCTGGACAGAGCAAGAAGGGCGGCCAGATCTGTCGCGTTCATGTTCTCCACATCATCCAAGTTCGGATCGGGCTCCAGGCTGCATCAAATGTCAGCGCACGGATCGATCGCCAAGTTAGGTGATAGCCCATATCGGTCCAATAGGATGTCGAAGATCTCATCGGATATTTCTTCGATGGACCTCATGCCATCAATAATGATGCAGCGCTGGGGGGTGGCCTTGGCGATGCTAAGGAACTTTGCCCGGAACACCGCGAAGAGGGGCGCCTGCGCTTCGAAGAAGTCAGCTGCGACCGCGGAACGTCGTGCCGCGGTTCGCTGAAGCGATACCTCAACTGGGATATCGATGACGAAGGTGGTCGATGGGCCATTGTTTCCAAAGGCATGAGCATCGAGCGTGTCGAGCTCGGCGTCGCTGACACCGCGGACGCCTTGGTAAGCGCGCGTGGAGTCGGAGAAACGGTCGCAGATGACAAAGGCGCCGTTCGCGAGGGCAGGCAGGATGACCTTCGACATGTGGTCCGCGCGGGCGGCCGCGAATAGAAGTGCCTCTTGGGATGGGGTCATGCTGCAGCCGTTCCGTTCGACCAGCATCGTTCGAAGCAATTCGGCGATGGGGGTTCCGCCGGGCTCCCGTGTCGTGACCACATTGATGCCTAAGCAGTTCAGGCGCTGTTTTAACAACTTTACCTGGCTACTCTTTCCAGTGGCATCAATCGAATCGAACGTTATGAAATTGTTCAGTTTCATGTCGTGCTGTTGCCCGCGAAAAGCTAACTGTTGATCTAGTGAGCGACTATGATCCGCCGCCCATTGGCAAGGACCTTTGTGGTTGCTTGTGCATCGAAGATGAGCTTCTGATCGCGGCGGAGCCCGGCGCGCTCATTGACTCTCATGTCGACCGATGATGAGACCAGGCCCTCATGAAAATCCCTTAGGATTGAGCGCGGAGGGCAGGGTATGAGGCGGTCGCGCATCAAGGCGCTGGGGCCGGGCATTACCCCCGTATAGAAGCATTCGACGTATAGGCGCATGAGATCGATCCTCAAATTCGAGGTTGGTTGGAAACTGTTGATCGTTGCGAGAAGCGGCTCTTACGTTTCCGACCGTTTTGTCGCTCGCGATTTGCGTAGTTCGTCGGCGAGCATTTCTCGGGCGATGTCGACAAAGACGTGTGAAACTGCGGGCGGGGCCACGGCGCAGCGGCCGCCTTGGTCGCGGCTCAGAGCGATCGCTATGGCGCCGTTTGGGAAGTGGTATCGTCGCAGCGATCCACAATTCCAGCGATCAACACGCATTTTTGGGCTCCGATGGCGCCTGAGGCGAGCAAACCGGACCCAATTGATTCTGGGGGCTCAGACGACCTCGCTTTGGCAATGAAAGCCTCTGCAAGATCGGCGTTCGGAGAATCAGGCTCCGAAAGCGCCAGGATTGTCGGTGACGAGGACGCCGCTGCCGTACAGGTCCTCAATCTCTTCCGGCGTCAGCTTATCAAAGGCAACTCTCATCAAGTCTTGATCCGGGACGGCCAAGCCGAGCGGGTGCGGTTTGCCCAGCCAAAGCCTGGCGAGAATTCGCCGTTGGGCCTCGCTGATGGTGCCCTCGTGATTGGTCAGAACGAGCTGGTTGGAGTCGCCGATCCGGCTCGGATGGACCGATCGCACTTGCGTTGTGCCGTCAGGATTGATGTCGGCCTCGAGTGAGATGGCGATCGGAGGTGAGCCTATGATCGCGCAGGTGACGGTGAGAGTGCCTTTGACGCGCAGGTAGCGGTGATTTGTTCCGAAGGGAAGTGTCACCACACCGTGCGCGGTCTCGATCGAGATCGTTGGGGTTAGCATTGTTCGGCGCCCTGCACATAGGCGCGCCCGGCCCCGAGTTTATGCGAGCTCGCCGGTGGGGGACCATATAGGGCCACCGGTAACCGACAAAGCCTACGGCGAGGACTCAAGCCTGCCGTCCACCGGAATTTTCGACAGCTAGGTGATGGAGGTCGGAACCGGCGGTTCGAAGTATCCTTCGCTTTCGGCGAACAGATAGAGGATTGGCTCGAGATCCTGCCTGTCGATCGAATTCCACTCGACGCGGCTGATGAGCAGGTGCCATTGATCGCTGCGCTTTTCGATGTACAGGGCATTGAGATAGAGGCGGCCAGGAGCGTTCTCCAACGCTAGGTCCTGGAGGGGAACACCAAGATCGGGAACGTCCCGTCCGGATGCAACGAAATCATCGAAACTCATGGCCGAGCTTTCGACGAACCCCGTCAACGGCCAGGACTCGCCATTCGTTGCGTCGAAGACATTCATGATTTGACCGATTGCGAGGTGTAGGGCGAGCCCTTGGCTCCCTTCGTAGAAGGCAACATCAGCAGCTGTCCCGACCATGCCGGCAGGATACAGCTGCTTTTCGTCGTCCTCGTCATCGCCCATTGTGTCGATTCCGATAACGACCCGCGTTCCCGCTCGAACGGGGAAGCCCAGTTTCTCGCTGACTGCCTGCCACAGGGCATGCGAGCTGGAACGCGCCGACACGGCGACCGTCGGGGCGAATGGGATGTTCTCACCCTCGCAGCAGTCGATCCAGGTGGAATAGGTCCGGTGACCCTCGTGCTCTCCCTCGCCAGACCACGACACGGCTTCCTTCCAAGAGGAGAAATGGCCGCGATTGAAGATCACCCCAGCGTTGTCGCCTCCATGATCCCAGCCGGCACTGCGTGCCGCCTTCTCCGCCAAACTCTCGCGGAAATAGCCGCCGGCGATCGCCGCGGCCTCGAAGGTGGCTTCGTCGAGGCCGCAGGAGAATGCGCCTTCGGTATCGTCATAGACCGCTTCCGGACCGAGGGAGAGGTTAGGCCAGCGGTTCGAGATTTCTTGAAGGGCATTTTCGGCACGGGCGAGGCGAAATTGCAGCGTGAGAATATCATCCGCGAGGGTCTGGGGTTTCGGAGCGGGCATGGCTTTTCTCGAGGAAGAAACGAGGGGCGGCTTGGTGAGACTCTGAAGGCAGGCAGAGCGCCGGCTCATCAACGGCTCGTGATGCCTCGAGGATCGCGGATGTGACCTCTGAGGCCCTGCTACTCGTAGGTCGGGAGTTCCGGGACGGCGACGGCGTCAGCGTCGAAGAGGATGTAGCCGCACTGGTGCTTTCGGCTGAACTGCATGCACGCGATGAGATCGGCCGGGAAATCGTCGTCAGTGGGTTCCTCATCCGCATAGACGAACCAGCCGTAGCGGGTCATGGCGACCCAGCGCACGGCGCTTTTCCGATCGGCCGCAGTCCGTCGGCCGTGTTCGTCCAGCCAGACATGTGTCGTCGGGCGGAGGTGTGCGGTGGACAGATCCATGTGGGTCTGGATGGACGAGTGGGAGGCGGTCATGAGCTGCCTTGAACTTTGATTGCGTTCCTGGGGGAGGGGCGACGGGAGGCCATATCGATGGCAACGTCTGCTCATGAGAAAGGCCGCGCCCGTGAGGACGCGGCCTTTAATTCGAAGTGCTTGTCGGGCTCAGCTGGTCTCGTCCAACGGGACGTCCCAGTAGAGCCGGCCGAGGAAGTCATTCCAGCTCTCGTGTGGAATGTCGTCGACGGCGAGCCTGAGTCTCGCTTCGACGATCATTCGTTCGGTCGGATGGTAGAGTGGCATCTGCAGGTGCATCCCGGCCTCCCGCAGCGTCTTGTTTCCCTTGCGATTATTGCAAGGGAGACAAGCGGGCGCCACGTTGGCGAAGCCGCGCAAATTGCCGCCACGCGAGCGCGGGACGACATGCTCAAATGTCAAATCCTCTGATTTGAAATGGCCTCCACAGAGGACGCAGCGCATGCCGTAGGCCAAGAAGACGTTACGCCTGGTGAACGCGGCCGGCCGGTCAAGATCGACAAAGCGGTTGAGCGCGATGACGGATGGCAGCTGGAAGCGCGTGGAAGGGCTTGCCACCGATGCATTGTATTCGGCGACAGGATAGGCGACCCCGCGGAAAACCGCACGGATTGCGTCCTGCCAGGTCCACAGCGCGTATGGCGTGAAGTCGGCATTGAGGGCGAGCGCAGGGTAGGCGGAAGCGGCAAGCATGGTGCACCTGGTGACAAAGCATCCCGGCGCCGCTTGGTTGCGGCGCCGGGATCATTCATGCGGTGGCCTCGAGGAGGAGGCCGCGGGCCTCGGCAAAAGAGACGAGGTCCTTTGCCGAAGCGATGGCGTGGCGATGGTCGATCAGCCAGCTTTCCTGGTCGCGGGTGATGACGTAGCCTCGTGCTCGAAGGCGCGAGATCACGGCATCCGGGCCGCTGGGCACATCGCGGGTCACGCCTTTGGAGGCGATGAATTTCGCGACCGCTTCCTTTGCGGCGTCGGCAAGCGCAAGAGCTTCCGTGCGAGTGCCGCCGCCGGCTGCCTTGGCGCGCTGCGGGCGACGCGTCGTTCTCCAGCCGCCCCGACCCGAGGTCATCAAAGGGGCGTCGGCCTTAGTTTTGGTAGCGGCAGGTTCGAGAAGCACGACGAGCGGTTTGACCGGTTCGTCGATCCGCGGCTGCAGCCTCGGCGCCCGAGCCAGCTGGGCGAGGTTCGCAGCGAGCCGCTTCTCCTCGGCCTTCTTCTCGGCCGCCAGAGTGCGACGAATGTCGCGCTCCTTGATGCGCAGCGCTTCGCGAGCTTCGCGATCCGCCTTCAGATGGGCATCCTTGGCGGCCGCCGCCAGACGCGCGACGATGCGCTTGTGCTCGCCGATAGCCGCGATCGCCGCCGTCCTGCTTTCGCCGGCAGCTGCCTTCTCGGTCCGCTTCAGCTTGACGGCAAGAACCGCTTCGACGCGTGCGACTGCGGCAGCGATCTCGCGCTTGAGCGTTCGATCACTTTCCCGATGCGCTACGTGGATCCGGCGCTCCGCGGCAAGCTTGGCTTTGGCCTCGGCCCGACGAGAGCTGACAGCCTTTAGCCGGGTGGCCTTGGAGACTGTGCTGGCGCGCCGCGGCTTAGCGGTTAGCGGAGAGGCGGCCGCCGCCGACTTGCGGGGATGCGAGACGCGGGCGAGAGCGCTCAGATCGCGCACCCCGATCATCTCAAGATGCTGGATCTTCCAGCGGACTGAGGTGACTGTGCGGCTGAGGTTGGCAGCGATCTGCTTGTCGGTCTGCGGAGGGTTGGCCTTCAGCAATGCCTTCAGCTTTTCGACCTCGTCATCCGACCATCCCTTGTGAGGCTGGACGAGCGTGCCGATGATCCGCGCGCGGGTATAGGTCGCCGCGACCGGCCGGTTGAGCTTGGCTGCGATAACCGGCACGGGTACGCCGGCGGCGCGATCCTTGCGAAGGATCTCTTTTTCTTCGTTGGTCCAGACCCTGTTCATCTGGGCCACTCCTTCTCTCAGCGATTGCTGTGATCCGGCTGGCCCAGTCGGGACCTCTTAGGTCACGACGAAACGGATGTGGGGCGCCGGCTTGTTGCCGGCGACGGTGTCGTCAATCCGGCAGGTATCAGGTGGTGATTGGTTGCGGGTTCGAATCCCGCCTGGTCTGGCCGTCGACGGTTCTCATCGAAAGGGAGAACCGGTTTCCCGTAAGGGTTTTGGCCAAGAAGGCAGGCATGACGGCTCGACCGCATTCGCTGCGTCCGCCGGCCGTCCAATATGATGTCGGGGAACCGATCATCGCCTGCAACTTCCTCATCAGTAGAGTTCGCGGCTTTTACGGGAGAACCACGATGAACTCAAGCGATTGCTAAATGAGTTCTTGGTGATGGCCCGACTAGCGAGCCAGACGGCATACGATCTTTCTTCTGGGTTTTCCTGGACGCTCTGGCGACCCTGAAACGACGACCGTACCTTCGATCCTCGTCGGGCGATCGAAGCGAAGCCTGTCGGGATCGCCGAGATCGAATTGCAGGTACTACCCGAGCGGCGCCGTGAAATTGAACCACAAGCCCTCGTTGAGCGAGCCCGAGGTGTGATTTCCGCAAGCCCGGGGCTCGCGCAGCGGTAAACGGTGCGGTCACCGGCGATCGCGGTCGTAGCGGCGAAGAGCAGGACAGCGGTGCCGATCAGTCGATTCATCGGCGGCATTTTCGATGATCCGCCCAAACAAGTGTTTAAACAACGAGGACGTAGGTGATGCCGCTTCCCTAGCGATATCGGAGGGTAATAAACCTCAAATCGTAGAAATGCTGGCCATTGACCCCGGGCGCATGTCAAATTGTTACCTTCGAATCGGGGGCATCGCATGCGTCTGCTTGAAATGTGGGATGATTTTGAGGATCTCGGCGATCAGCGAAAATTCTATCGGATAGCAACGATTCACTGGTCCGATCCTGAAGAATGGAAGCCTGGTGATGGAAATTTTAAAGTACCCGCGGGATGGGCCGGCCAGGGCGGCATATATGCAATAACGCGCCGCCATTGGCGGCAAGCCAACCGGGAGCAGATTGCCTACATTGGGAAGGCTATCAATTTTTCTAAGCGATTGATCATGCGCCACAATCATTTCGACATTGTCCGGCGAGCTGGACCAACGATGGTGTCATGCGGTCGCATTAAATTTCAGCGGATTAAGTCCCATACTGGACACTATCTTGAGATCGAAGACATCGTGAAGTTCGCGGTTTGGGACCACCTTGAAAACCATCAAGGCTTCCATTCGCTTCCGGGCTTTCGCAAAAACGCAAGCGCTCCGAAGATCATGCAGCCTTGGATAATCGAGAATACCGGTTATCGGTTCGAGCGCCAGATGCCGAGGAAGATTGTCTACCCAGCCATCGCCATTAAGATTTGAGGGTGCGCGGGTGCTGGTATGGCGGAGCCATCAAGGATGCGGCTGCGCCATTTTCCATGCCAAAGGCGCGGTAGCGAATGAGTCCAAATCCTTCAGAGCGAAAGCGAGAGTTGCTCACTGCGGGGGATCGGCATCGGGACCCGGGGCATAGGCACAAGAGGTTCTGCGAGATCGTCAGGTTGGATGGGCGAGACGCTGCCGCCTTGGGGATTGTCGAATTCCGCCAGGACGATTTCCGTTTTTGGCGAGGCGCCGCGCCATTCGACGAATGACGTGTTGATGCAGTTGAACTGCAACTCGATACCAGTCTGCTGACGAAGTTTCCGGAGGCACGGTTGGTCGATTGTTCGGTATTGGTCGCGAGCGTTCGAAAATTCGAGCGGCGCGGCGTTGGATTGGCGATTCGGTGCAGTTACTGCCCGGTCGGATGGTCTGGATGAACCGGCTTCGAGTGGTTCACAGCGGCCGCGATCGCCGCCTTCAGGGGATCGATGTCTGCCGGCATGATCGCGCGGCCGGCGAGGTCCATGATCGAGGCAAAGGCGATGAATGCCAGAACACCGGTGCGCTCCTCGTCGCCTTCCTCGATAGCGGTCGGCAACTTCTTGAGGACGCGAGCGATCTCGACGGCAACGCCCTCGAGCGCCGGCGCCCGGTAGGGCGCGAACACGGCCTGGACCGCTTTGCGGGCAGCCGGCGTTTTGCGGGCGGCCTTCGGCTCTGAGGCATTTTCAAATGGGATCTCGGCGACGTCGAGTTTCTCCGCCCGGGCGGCTCGCTTGGGCTTCCCCGCCTGGCGCTCCTTCTTCACGGCCCTCTTGCCGCCAGTCTTGGGCTCCGGGTCGAGATGAGTGCTGTTCACGTCGACAGGGTCTGTCATGGCGTCCTTGTTCATGGTGCGATGTTCCGGTTCGTATCTGAGGAAGGAGGAGCGCGGTCAGGCTGGAACAGTGGATCGGGCCGGCGGGAATTCGTCAGCGGAGGGAGCCATGGTGCCTAAGCGATCGATGATCGTTGCGACGCGGCCGGTCGTTTCCATGCAAGCGTTGAGCTCGGCGACCGTGCTGTCTGTGACAGGCATAGAGACAATAATGATCTCGAAGGCGTCCGGGTTGAGCGTGCTGGCCGCCGCAAGGCGGGAGCGGAGCGTATCCACGTAGGCGCGGACTGCCGTTGCGGTCCCGTGCTTGACGAGCGTCCCATCCTCTTTGTCATAGGCAACGGCGATTTCGTCGCTTGCCCCACAGACGCGAAGGTTCGCGGCACTTCCGATGGCCTTCGACCGGATGAACCAAAGGTCGCCGTGGAGGATCTGGTACATATCTTCTGACCTCTCTTCGGGGGGATGGTGACCCGCCCTTCCGGGCGCACGGGTTCTGCTGCCTGATGGCTACGAAAGATTATTGTTGAGCAAGCCGCTTCGGTCCGCGAGAGCACGAATCACGACTTTCGATGCCTGAGAGTAACAGAACAGGGTAACTGTGCTGCGGACTTGGTCAGTCCTGCAACCAACGAACCATTGCTGGGAACGACGGGCCCTGGTCGAGGTATCGCGCTCTGTGCGGTAACCTGGTCATCCCTGCAGCGGCAAGGCCATGGATGCCAATGTGCGAGCCAATGCTCAGGCCAACGGCAAGATAGGGTCCGGCGCCATCGAAGATGATGGGGTGGTCGGGAAAGGCGAGGGCCGGATTGATATCCGCGCCGATTGCCGCGGCATAGGACCAGGCAATGGCCTCCTGTTCACCGGCCTGCATGATCTTGCGAGCCAGCGGGTCCTCGGGTTCCTGGAAGGCGTCGGGATGCGCCGAGAAATAGGCGTCATAGAGCTCCTGGATTTCGTCGGCGTCGTCCGGAATGAACGGGCGATAGACCGCTGGCGTCACCGCGATGTGCCCTGCCTCGTGGAGGATGTCAGCAATGGCCGTTTCGCGAGGGAGCCTGGCTTCGTCGATGGTGATTTTCCCGCCCGTGATACTGATGCCGGCGAGGAAGGTCTGGTCAAGGCGACCAAACTCGACGGGGATGCCGATTGAGCGAACGAAGGCGATAGTTTTCAGGATGGTGGAGTTCATGAGAGACGAGATCAGTCCTCGAACGGCGATTTCAGGCTGTCCGGGAGGATAACATTGTCGATCACCGGCCGGCGATGGCGGTGATGGCGCTGGGCGACTTGGCGAACCCGAAAACCGACGGGATCGGTTGTCTTGGATTCGATGACCTCGAGAAGCTGTTCCGCCACTTGACCGAAGGAGATGAGATCGTGCTGTCGGCCGGCGCTATCGACCACGGTCACGCGCAACGTGTTGTGGTTCGGCCGCTGTGGGCTGCCTTGCCGCGCGAGCTCGTGGTGCTGGACGCGGCCGACAAAGTCGGGCGCCGGCGCGCCGGTTTTGTGATCTTCGGGAATTGACGACAAGCACTCTGAGATCATGGCGTGAAAGCGCTTGGCAGAGTCGATCTTGAAGTTGGAGCGGACCGACTTATAGAGGCGCTTGTAGAACTGGATCTTCAACCCGGTGGCGAAGTGCTCGAAGTTCGCCGGGTGAGGAACGCGGGTGTCGTCCTCAGGCTGGTCGTCGAACCAGGACTCCATGAAGGGCCGGATGACGAAGGTCGAGTTGCGATAGGTCGCGTGCTCGTCGCCGTCGGTCGGGAACTGCGCGTCTTCGTAGCGCGCATAGCCGTGCGAAGAAATTCCGATGCGATCGAAGAGGACTTCCAGCAGTGCAGGAACGAATTCAGGGCAATCATGTTCATGCGTGTCGCGTGTTCTGCTACTGATCATGATGTTGTCTTTCTTCATGGGGGCATTGCCGGCCGACTAATCCGCCGCTCCTTGCAATTACTCTCATGTCATTCATCAGTAAGCGTATCGCGTTATTCTGAAACCGCTACACCTTTCTGAAATCAATTTGATCAAGACAGCTGATGCTGCCGATGACTGTTGTGCGTGGGTCGGCGCGTTTTCAGTGCAGCGGGAGATCGTACTGCGCCGGGCCGGTGCGTGTTGCGCCCATGCGGCCGAGTGTTTGGCGGACCTTCGCCTTCCAATGAGTATTGCCGGCGGTCTTGCGGTGGCCTTCGATCGCGTCATAGAGCTCGACGAGTTGGAAGGGCCTACCGGGCTCTGCTCGCTTGCGGATCAGATCGGCCCGGGTTTCGTCGGCCAAGCCGTCCATGGCCACGGCAATCATGACCGGCTGTGAAAGGGCGACAAAGGCGCCCTCGATCTTTGACTGCGCAAGGCGTTCGACGTCGTCCTGGCCGTAGGCGATCAGGACTGAGGGAGCGCCGCCATTGTGCCTGGCCTGGCGCCCATCCGGATGATGGAAATAGAGGCGACCGGCGATGAACAGGAGGGCGTCAGCTCGGTCCCAAACGTGCTTGAAAAATGCCTCGGTGTCCGTCCGGGCGAAGATGAGGGCCGTTCCTTGGCCATGACAAGCCATGCGATGCATGAACGGATTGAGCAGCCGGCCATAGGGCGGATTGCACCATACGCGGCCGAACCAGGGGAGCCTCAGGCCATCTTGATGCGGCAAGGTGTAGTGGTGTGCGGCTGTCGGCCACAGCTCCGGGTCCGGCGCTGAGCACGGATCGAGATCGAAGAGACCAAGCGCGTCGAGGATGGGGCGCGGTGTTAGCCAAGTATCGCTTTTGGCATTTGCTGACTGGTGCGATCCCATGCCAGGGAGTTGACCCATAAGTTGATCTTCTTCAATGGCGGACATGGCTCTCCCGAGAACCCGGGGCAGTATTCATCGCGGGCGGATCGGTGAGTTGAGCGTTGATGTGCGGCCGAGCGGGCTTTCTTCAGCGATCAGCCGGTCTGACACTCGAGAGCCCCATCAGAATGCCGCCGGCGAAGGACGAGGCAGCCGAAGAGAGGGTGAGGATTGTGCGAAGAATGCTCCCCGGGAGCAGTGGAGCGATGGGCGCGAGTTCGGGCAGAAGAACTCCACTGGCGATCGCCAGTGCGGCAACGCCGAACACCTTAGTTCGTAGATTCGAGCCGAGCGGCAGCATGACCGTGATTGTGACGATTGCGGCCTGCAGGACGATGATCAACGGATTGACCGATCCCGGCGAGAAGACGGCGGTGGAAAGTAGGGCCGTCGCGTGGGCGAGCACCGTGGACAATGAAGCGACTGCAATGATCAAGAGCTTCCGATTGAGACCGTAGCTTTGAAATGGAATACGCATGTGATTGGGCCGGGGCTTAAGGGAAGGTACATCCGAGGGAACTTGTGATTGGGAGTGGTCGGGGCGACTGGATTCGAACCAGCGACCTAGAGTACCCAAAACTCTCGCGCTACCAGGCTGCGCTACGCCCCGATTGTAGAAGGCATTGCTGAAATCGTCAGGAATCGGCTTGTCGGTGGCCGTTGAACGGGTTCTGCCGCGGCTTGGCTGATCATAATTTCGATCGTCCTGATCTGGCTCTGAAATCGGCCCTCTGCAAAGGCCGCGTCGCACGAAGCCACGTGACCGCGTTGGCCATCAGTGCTTTCGAGAAGGAACCACTTCAGGTCCTTGTACTGCGCGTTGCAGGCCTTGAAATAGTCGAGCCTGAAGCGGACGGCCCGCAATCCTCGAAGGCTGATCTCGTCGTCATGGGCGGCGCACCTGATGAGATAAGATCCGCACTCGCGCGGCGCCCAATAGGCGGTATCTCCAGTCCTCATGGCGGCGCAGATTGCGCGGTCATGGACGAGGACATCGTTATGGTAATGCTTCACGATCGGGGCTGAGATCAGCTTGATCTGTTGATAGATGGTTCTCATTGTCGCCCTGTTGCGAATGCCCGACCAGCGGCCCTGACACGGTGTGTGAGGAGTGGAGGGGTTCTGTTGCTGGGCCGCCTCCGTCCCCGCTTACTCACGCGAAGTCGCGATTTGCGTAGTCGGCGTCGGCGAGGATTTCGACGGCCTCCTCGATGTGCGAATCGAAGAGCCCGCTTTCGCTGCGCGGTCTGACATGCCTGGCCCTCTGGGACGGCAACGTGCCGCGATCGTCGTCAAGGATCACGTAATTCTCCGGGTCTTCGACATCGAGCCAGGCCTGGATCTCATGGCCACGGGACTGACCGTATTCACCGGTCCGCCACCGTTCGTGGAAATCGCCGCGGAAGCCCGCAGTACGCAGGCGCTCGCGGACATCTGCGTCGAAACGCCAACTCGAGGAGATGACGACGACGGCATTAGTCCGTTCGACCAGCTTGTTGAGCATCTCAACCTGGGCCGGGTTGATATAGGTCTCCGAGCCCATGGCGTGCTTCATCCGGCTCGTTGTGACGACGCCATCGATGTCGAGGAGAACGACCGGACGATCGATCACTTCCATCGTCATTGAGCTGGTCTTTCTATGGGGGAGGGACTGGAGCTGTTGCGACTGCAGGTTCTTTGGCGGGAGGGCCTTCGAGGAGCCATGCGCGGAGCCTTTTGCGCATGAGGCCGATCTGGTCCTGGATCTCGACGATGCGTGCGTCGCCGGTGATCGCGCCCATGCTCTGAAAACCGTCGACGAACGCGCGCATGACATCGAGGTAGATGCTGCCGCCGACGAGAGCGATGTCGTTGAGGGGCATGCCGGCGGCTCGCCGCATGCCGTCGATTTCACAGGCGGCGTGCCCACCCGGCATTCCCGGTGGGCGTTTGCGTTTTGCCGGCGGCCAGCGGCCGCCAATGCCGCCGGCGATCATCTGATTGGCGGCGGCGCGGATGAGGCGCTTGTCGTAGGTGAGAATGGGGCAGCTGGCGTCCTTGAAACCGTGCTCGGCGGAGAGGAACGCGACCTGAGCCAGGCTCCCCTCTGGATCCGTCGTTCGCAAGGTTTGCCACAGGGGACCGTTGTATCGACGAAGGGCGGGGACCGGATGGGGCTCGTTGGTCTTGACCGCCGAGCAAGCGAGGATGAGCAACCGGCCTGGTCGAAGACGCGGGCGCCTTGCCGCCGGCTGATTTGCCTGGACAAACGCTCCGTTGGCGTTGGCGAGGATAGCGGCGCATTCCGAGCAGGAGATTTGCTCGCCGAGCTCGCTGGACCAGAGGATCTCGGGTGCGGCGCCGCAGAGCGCGGGCTCGCTGGGAAAGCGGTCCTTTGTCACCAGGTGCCATATTGGCGCGCAGTTGCGCGTGCCCGGCACCCGGCAGACGAACAGCTCCGTGAAAGTGCGCATGTCTGAACGTCCCGGCGATCGCCGTCAGGCGGCTTTCGCCGGCGGATCGATGGTGAAATCGCGAACTTTGGTGACGACCTTGCCTTCGTACTCGAGCTCCGATCGCTGGATCCAGGAGAGCCAGTCGTCGTCCTCGAGGTTGAAATCGATGACCTCTTCTCGGGACATCGGGTTGGAGTAGGCGATTTCAAACTCGGCAGCCTTGTCATCGGCGAGTTTGCTCAACCCGTTCTGGCCGAGGCTCGCGGCTTCGGCCCAGCTCAGACGCGCAACGACATAGTCGGATCCGAATTTCGGCTTCCAGCGATCGCCGTAGTTCTCGTGGTACTGGGTCGTGACAATAAGCATGGGCATTTGCGAGCCTTCAACGATTGGGCGAGACGATTGAGGCGTTTCGATCAGACCTGCGCGAGAAGGACGCGCGGCGCGGTCACACGGCTGCAGACCTCCAAGAGGTCCTGCAGCGCCGAGATTTCGTCATGCTGGAGTTCGACAGCTGCAGCGGGGCCGAAGGCGGTGCCGCCATTCAGGCGCACGCGTTGGGCAAGGCTTGCCAGCGGAAATTCGATAGCATGGTCGAGTGACCTGAGATCATGGACCAGGTCGGCAAGAGTGCTCGTGTCGGTCTCGGTCGCGGCGACATCGGTCAGCAGTTCCATCATGGTCGCGACGCGCGCCGGACACTCGCCGGTGAGCGTGATGGTCGTCATGGTCATGCGGCCGGCGGAAGAGACGACGTGGGCGGCGAGGGCGTAGGCCATGGTCTTCATCCTGGGGGACAGTTTCAAACGCTTCCTGACACGATTTATCTGTTGACCTGATCCGTGGCTGTTTTCCTGTCATCTCGGCATTTGATGAGTTCCGTGCGCGAAGGACGATAACAGAAGTTTACTAACTTCATCGGAAGCGCAACAGCTGAGCTTGATCAATGAGAGCGGGCGTGCTGTTTTCATGGAGCGCCGGCCTTGAGAGTATCAGTCGACATCAATTGTCGATTGCTGATCACCAGAGGCTGGACGACGGTCCGATCGAGGACTGTAGCTGTGAACGGTTTCGAGGGAGCGGGACGGTCATCTGGTAGCAGATGACGGTGTGTCTCGTGTGGTAATGAGCCTGGAACTAGCGATCTCTTGCCAATGGGCGGGAACGGGTGCGCGGCTATGCGCAGGCCTGGCCCGGCAAGATGGCGAACCTCAAGCAATTGCTGACTTTGAATCACGCTCAGGCGTGAACGCGCCCATTCGCGCGGCTCAAAAAAAAGACCGGGCAAGAAGCCCGGTCGTTTCCGTGACAGGCACGGTAAGGAGTGAGCCGATCAGCGTCGTTTAAAGTTGCCGCTCCATTGAGGGAAAGACGACCAAAAACCGAACGGAGATAGCCCGAAAGACAGGCTGTTCGTCTCACGTTCTCGTCGACTCGTCAATACAGTTTGGCTGTTTTACCGTCGTTCTTGGCGATGCTTCCGTTCGTGCCCATTCCTGATGAGGTTTGGAGATGGGACTTCAGTTATCGGCCCCGTTCGGAAAGACGGGGCTTTCCGTGGGCCAGGTCGTCGGGCAAGTGGTCGCGCGACGGGCCCCGGCGGACCTGGTAGTCAACAAGTGGGACATGTTCAAGGATCTGACCGAGTGCCGGCGGCAGCTCGAGATCTCCGACCGGGCCCTGGCCGTGATCTATGCGCTGTTGACCTGTGTGCCGAAGACGGCCCTTTCGCCCGGGAAAGACCTGGTTGTATTTGCCTCGAATGCCGAACTTTGCCGTCGCGCCAATGGCGTCGGTGAATCGACGTTCCGCCGGCATCTCGCCGCGCTTGTCGAGCGCGGCCTGGTTGTTCGGCGCGACAGTCCCAACGGCAAACGCTATGCGCGCCGCGGCGATTCCGGCGAGGTATCGTCTGCCTTCGGGATCGACCTGAATCCGCTCATTGCCCGTGCCAGCGAGTTTGCCGGCGGCGCTCGGGAGGCGCGCAGGCTCCGGGGCGAATGCAAGGCGCTTAAAGAGAGCATTTCGGTTGCACGGCGGGACATCTCCAAGATGATTGCTGCCGGGGCCGCTGCCGGCGTCGCGTTTGATTGGGAAGGGGCGGAGCTGCGCTATCAGCCATTGAATGCACCCTTGAAGCGCCAGGCTCCTGCCGGAGCACTTCGCATGCTCAACGCAGAATTGTTGAGCCTGGTATCTGAACTGTCTAATGCCCTGGAATGCCTCGCGGTTGTCGGCAACGTGGGCGGCAATGACAGTCAAATTGAGCGGCACATACGAGATTCAATAACCGAAAGTCCTTCAAGACTGAATCAGGGCCTTCGGGGCATGAAGCAACAGCTGAGCTTCCTGCAAGAGCCTGGTGCCGCCACAGTGGTGTCTTCGATCGAAGTGAGACCGGATGAAGAAGGTAAGACCGATGATTTGGGAAGGATCGCAGCCGAACAGCTTGCGAGGGTTTCTGACCGGGCCGCTGGGGTAGCCCCGGCGAGTGGAGCCGGCCAGCTGAGTGCGAGGTCCGAGACGGTCGACTTGGCACAGGTCGTTCATGCCTGTCCGGACGCGACACACTACGTCAGAGGCGGTATTCGATCTTGGGGTGACCTGGTCGTGGCGTCTGACACGATCAGGAAAGCACTCGGGGTAGGGCCGCAAGCATGGGGAGAGGCTCGCCGGGTTCTTGGCGAAGCTGGCGCCGCGGTAACAGCGGCCGCGATGCTTCAGCAGTCCGACAGGATCAAGAATCCTGGCGGCTATTTGAGAAGCTTGACGGCCAAAGCGATGCGCGGCCAATTTGCGGTGAAACCGATGCTCAATGCGTTGAGCGCGCGTCAGCTTTCGGTGGGGAGAGCGGCGGTGTAGCCGGGAGTGGCTATACGGATATGCCGCGCTGTCTAGAAGCCAGTCCGGCAATCTGTGTGCGCAGGCTTGGTAGCGGATCCTGTTGGCACACTTCAATGACTTGGCGACAGAGGGACAGATCGAACATACCGATGTGACATTCGCCACGCTGGAGGCGGAGGGTTGTCGTCAGCCAGCGGTAGGCGGCCGCGCGGGCCAAGGACTTCTTGTGACCCTCGTCGATAAGGCGCCGCCAGATCGGATCGAATGCGGCATGGGCCTGTTGCTTGGCCGCGCGTAACTCCGCGTTGGCAAGACGGCCGAGCGGCAGCTTGGTGCCTTGGTGTGTCCCGACATGCGCATCGCAAGGTGCGCAATGATAGAAGGTGCGATTCCAGAGGTCTTTTCGACCGGGATACATCGATCGGCCGGTGATCATTTTGGAGGACGTGCTGCAGTAAGGGCAGATCGGGAGTTTCATGCGTTCACGACGGGATAGCAGGGCGGTCGAACTTCTGGACTGCATCCACGGCCGCCTGCTGGGCCTTTGGATCGAAGTTGATCTGCTTCATTGCCCGTTTTCCGTGGCGTAGGCGTTTTTGAAAGCGAAAGCCCAGATCTCGTGACGGGGATCTTGTTCGGCATAGGGATTGCGGGCGCTGGCGCCGGCTGGACCCCAAGCATTTACTGCGGCATTCGCCGCCTCTTCGTGAATCTCCTCAATTTCCTCGTCGGACGGTTCGGTAAAGCTCATTGGCCAAGTCCGATCGTCGAGAGGGAAGCGTGCCCGTGCCGAAAACTCGCGGTCTGGCCGATCGCCATGCCGAGGCTGAATACCGATATCAGAAGGGCCGCTACCGAGACGATCAAGGACGGGATCACGAGCCGTCCGCTTGAGGGTTCGACGCCAGGATCATCGGTTGCGTTGCGATCATCATCGATCCGAGCGAGGTAGGCGGAGATCTCGATGACTGTGACGGCTTGAGCGCGCTGTACGTTGCTTTCGCCCGGCGAGGCCATTCTGGCGACAGTGCCGGCGGCAATTGCCGCGGCGAGGGCATCAGGGTCGAGGGTAGTCTCTGTCATGATAATTTCTCGCTTGTGAACCTGGTTGTGAGCGTTATGGCCAGGTTGTCCGTCTCACGCGCGCTTCGGGTTGCGGTCGACGAGGGCGACACCTTCGATTTCGCCGGCGACGAAGCAGCAAGGATGCGCGCCGAACCGCGGAGTGTGTGGCGGTCCGCCCTCCAGAAAGGAGATCGAGCCGTTGGCGAGGCGAACGAAATCCGCGGTGAACTGGTTGCGGGTGAGATCCAGTTCGTGCGCCTGGGGGCAGTTGATTGGGAGGGTCTGAGCGGTGACAAGCTTTCGGGTCAGCTCGTAAACGCTGTTGATGTCGATCTGACGCTCTGCGGTCAGCGTTAGCGCCCGTTGGGGATAATAATTGGATACCCCGACGATCTCGCCGTCGATAACGAACGCGCGGTATTCGATCGGATAGCCGTCAAGCGTTTCGATCTCGACCCACGGTCGGCCCCATGCCGAGAGTTCGGGCGAGGGATGTTCGGCGATGATGTCGAAGGCGCGGAAATCGTCGACATGGAGCTCCATGAACTCCGGTCGCCATTCCGGCCGGCCTTTTGACAAGTGGAGCTTGACGTCGGACATCGCACAGCAGCTCCACCGCAACATGTATCCAGTTGGGTGAGCTTGGCGGAACTTGTTCAGCGCTTTCCAAAAGGCGATGACGTCGGCGGGCGGCGGCGTGTCGAGCGGCTCGCAATGTTCGTAGAGTGCGAGCGAAGAAGCTGTGGCAACGCGCTCCGCTGGGATGTGGGGTACTCCCGCCCGGATGCAGAGGTCGATCCAGTCGCCGAGTTCGACCGTCGTAAAGTATCGGGCCGACGGGAGCGCGATGGGAAGGACCGGTTCCATTGTGTCGCGAACGAGGGTCGGATCTGCGGAGTGCGGGTTAGCTTCGATCATGGTTCAAATCCCAAAAGGCAATGCGGTGCCTTCGAGCCCTTGGTTTGTGGAGGCGCTTCCCCAGAGGGGCGGCATAAAGACATCGCTGGGGCCGTCGTAATCGACGTGCGTGATGTAGCTTCTTCGGACGAACGGCATGAAGGCCTGATAAGTCCGCCGGCCACCGGCGATCCAGACGGGACCCGGCGGTTGGTTCAGTCGCGCATATTCAGTGAAGGCCGTAGTGATAAAGGTTCGCGGATCCTGGCCGGCCCATACGAGGAGGTGGTGCCCGGGCAGCGATGGCAGCGCCGCGGCGGTTCTTCGCCCGACGATGACGACACAGCCCATTGTCTGGCGGCGAAACCAAGCGAGATCCTCTGGATCGTGCCAAGGCAAGGCGTCGCCGAGGCCGATCTGCCCGCGCCGACCAACTGCCGCGATAATTCGGATGTCCCTGGGCATGGATTAGTGCAGCGCGTCCTTGACGCCAAAGATGATCTCGAACGCCTCTTCGGTCGCAACGATATTGAATTCCGCGGGCCGCCTGCGAGCAGCGAGCGCTTCGAACATTGGGCGATCGATGGGCAGGTACTGGGCAAAATCATCGGGACTGAACGCCTGCTGCCGCGACCAGAAGTCCGAGTCCACTTTTGGGTTGTACCCTTCCGCATAGACACGGAAAATCCTGCCTTCCCCGTCGATAGTGTCGCTCGGCGTTCCACTCGAGATGATGTAGACGCCTTCATCCTTGACCAGAATGATGCCCGGATCAGTGATCTTTTTATCCGAGTAGGGCTTATTGCGCTGCTTGGGTGAGTTGAATGCGTGCGTGATGATGCGAGCGATATCGGCAGGCTGGAATTTGAGAACGGTCTTCATATTGAGCCTCGGTTTTGCCGGCGGTGTTCATGAGGTCAGGCCGTAGTAGGCGACCTGATTGGCGGCCCCGCACTAACCGACGGCGGTTTGAAAGATATCGGTGACGTCGATCGGTCTGGGCTCGAACTTTGCTCAAATTCCTCGCAACGAGACGACCAGGGATTCGGGAGCGAGGAGCGTGTGATTGAAGAATTCGGACGAGGACCTGGACTCGTAGAGACCGGCAATGAGCCCGCATTCGCTGACCGTCACGGTCGGTTCGGCTGCCAGTGCCTCGGGCGCGATTTCTTCGCTGCGAAACACGGCATAAAGCCGGGCGAGAGTTTTCGCCGGCGTATGACCCTTGGAGCGCAGGTAATGGAGGAGGTCGACGATCAGATCTTCAGCGGCTTGAGGGTAGGTCCGCGTCTGGCCGGTCGCTTTGGTGAAGGCTGTGATGGCCAGTTCGGCCGATTCGACGCGCTCTGCATTTGTCGGCATTTTCGCTCGTTCGATAATGGGGGTTCTGGGACATGGATCCCGCCAGGTAGATCAGGCGGCCGACGGCGTCGGGACAAGGTCTTCAGTCGTCTTCTGGTGGGCGGGGCCGTAGGTCCGGACCGTCCGGCCGCCAGCCACGAGAACAGATCCCGGCGAGACCTTCGTGCGGGTCGTCGGCATTGACCCAAGATAGGAGCCCGACGGGGAACCCAGCAGGCTTGCCCCAGAAGACGCGAACCTCGCCGTCGGCCTCTCCGAGGTCGAGGATAAAGACCGAGCCATCGCGTGGTGCTGTGGACAGACAATTGAGTTGCAAAGCAGTCATGAAGGGATTTCCGCGAGGGTGTCGTGGCCCTTGTCCCGTTTGGCTGCTTCGTCCTGCAAGAGCGCGTTGAGCGCTGCGGTGACCAGTTTGAGCTTGTGGCCGATATGGCTTGTCTTTTGGCCGAGCCTTAAAAGGCGTTGTTCTTCGGCCTCCAGGAGGGCGCCGGCGCGGGCCAGGTTCGATTGCGGGTCCCTTGGCTTCCAGTCAGCGGCCGGAAACGGCCATCCCAGCGGGATGCCGGCTGGGTCGTATGACAGGCGCCCGATATGATGGTGATAGTAGGCGATGCCAGCATGCATGATCTCGCCGTCGACGTGAGCATCGTCGTGGGCGCACGTATATCCGTGCTTCGAGATCTGGCGCTGCCGCTCTGCAGCGATGAGATCATTGGCGGAAGTCATGATCGATCCTTCGATGATTTATGGTTCAACCGTTGGCGATGATGTCGGGCCCAAGCCCTTCTATTCCGCAGCCAAGTGTCTTGGCGGCGTCTGCGCGGGTCGCGCATTCGAGGCTTCCTTCCTGCAGGCGCGTGAAGGGTCCGCTTGGGCCGAACTGCACGATGTAGGAGGGGATGGTGCAGTACCGGCCGCTTCGGACGGCGTGGATTGTCCCGACGCGTCCGCGATATCGACCGCGTTTCTGGACGACCCATTCCTTCGGTTTGAACTTTGTTTGGCGTTGAGAGCTCATGACGAGGTCCGCTTCGTGAGTGCGGCAAACGCCTCGAACGCTACGCGATCGCCGTCGGCGCACCAATATGTGGGCCTTGGCGGGCCACATTCCCTGTAGGGCAGCTGCTCGAAGCGAAGGCTCGCAGGGCCGTGGTTCATGCCGGGGAAACGGAAGCCGACGAGAACTTGCTCATGGATCCATCCAAGCTCGGGATGGCTTGCGAAGACGTGCGGGTGGCGCTCGTCCCTTACAAAGTCGGCCGGACCGAAGCGCTCTGTAACCATGTCTTCGAACGCTGCGACGACCTTGGTCTTGTAGACGGCGAGCGAGGCCTCCTGCTCGATGCTTTTCTGGCGGAATTCCTCGCAAGCGAAGACAGGTCCATCGATGAAGCCGACGATGCCGTCGATCGGCATATCTCGCTCATCGAGCCAATGCTCGCTGATCATTTGTCCGGACCAATTGCACTCAAAATGCCAGCCTTGAGCCACGGCTACGGATGCTGGAACGCGTCCTGCTTCGGCAAAGTCATCGGCCCAGGGGGCTCGACGGCACGTGAGCCCTGCGAATTGACCATCATTGTAGCGCTTGGCGCCGATGCGGCGCGCAACGACGCTATGGGAGGCGAAGACGATGCCTCCCGTGTTCTCACCCTCCTCGGTCACGGAATAGGCCTTGAGGTTGGTCATGGACTTCGAGCCTTTCCGCGCGGCGATCCTTAAGAATTTGACTGTTGTCATTGTTGGGGCAACTGCCTGAGCGTTTCTTCGCGAACTGCCGCGCCGCCCATGTCGCTCCAGTGGGTTGGCTGGGAATAGAGGAGCTTGCCATCCGAGCTTTTGAAGAACTCGGCGAGGATCCAGCGTTTCGTTATCCGGTCGTATCGCCCGATTGTGACGTCGCACGACTGTTCGTGATGAAGCCGAACAGTTGTGCCATTGGTCGGCCCTTCAGCGATGGGCCGCCTGCGAGTTTTGGCGCGCGGCAGCGCCGGCAGGGTTACCCTGTCGGCGACGGTCGAATCCAATTCTGGCGGGCGTGGCTTCATCTCTCGGGTCCTGCGGCGATTTTGTCGAAGAGTGTGTCGACCCTGCCGCCCTTTGGCAGGCCGGGGCCGGTGATGACTTTGAGCTTGGGCTTTCGCTTGACGTCAGGCAGCTGCTTGGCGTCGATCATGTTCGCCTGAACAAGCGCGTACGCGACATTGGGGCACACGCTGTTGCCGATTTTGTGCCGCTGCGCGGTGTCGGTGAGGGTCCCGCCGGCGGTGATGTCGTAGTAGTCCGGGAACCCTTGAGCCCTTGCCAGTTCCCTGGCAGTGAGCATGCGCATAGCGATGTCGACGATGACGAACGGACCGACCGTGACGAATTCGCCGCCGTCCCAGACGCCCTCCGATCGCAGGAACTCGGCGACCTGGCGAGCCCTGTCCTTCATGTCCTCGCTGAAGGGTGGTGCATGGGCGATCGCGTTGGTGAGGCCGAAGCGGGCCTTGCCCGTAGCGGTGCGAAGCGGGTCGTCGATCGCCGCGGTGTTTGAGTCGCCGCTCGAATAGTAGGACTGCACGAAGGGCATCTTGACGACGGCGTGGTGCTGGCCGTTGGCCAGAACAGTGCCCACAGGATCTGCGGGGTCGCCTTGGATGGTGTTGTTCTGGAAGGTCGAGAGATAAGTCATCACGGGCATCTGGTTGATGCCCTTGGCGACCATGGTCGAAACCGGCTCTTCCATGGAGTGGCCGACCATGCCTGTGTTGTGCTGCGCCATGAACGCGCTCATCACGCCGTGCGTTGTGCGACCCTTGACGGTAGAGAGCGGATCGTCCGGCGAGCGGGCATCAGAGCGCCCATACATCTCGGCGACGGTCGCGCCGACGACGTGGGTCTTGCCCTGGCCGCCCGGCATGACGGATCCGACTGGCTCGTCCATGCTGGAGCCAACGGAATTTCCGAAGGCGCGAGCGACGAAGGCTGCGACTGCGTGGGTCTGGGTGCCGCGGGTCGTGATGGTCGCCATCGGGTCCGCGGGATCGATCCCGATGCGATTGTCGTTGTGCTGCGCGAGGAATACCGATGCGAGACTGCCGCCATTGCCGGTAGGCACGATGGTTGGCGTCGGCTCGACGATGTCTCGGGAACGAGGTTCCTGGCCCGGGCGTTCGCCGTAGCGAGGGACAAGGTACGGAACGACCAGCGCATGACGTGGCGCGGTCGTTATAGTGTGTACCGGATCTGCGGCGCTTGCCGAACGATCAGTGCCGCCATTGCCGTTGCCGTAATAGGCGGCGAGCAGGGGAGCAATATAGGTCAAGCCGGCGCCGCCGGCTGTGATGGTGTAAGTGGGCTCGTCGGCCGCCGTGAACGGCTTGTCCGCGTTTCTCATCGTTGCGAGATGAGGGACGATGACCTGGTTCTGATCCTTCGACGATGCCGTGACCGTATGGAGAGGATCAGTTGCATCACGGTTAGCTCCGCCCTGTTGGGCATAGGAGACAAAGGGCGTGATCAGCGCCCGATCGCGCCCGGACGCCGCAACCGTGCCATGGGGCTCGTTGAGGCCGTAGATGCGGCGCCCGCCGCTGTCGCCATGGGCGACGGAAGCCATGTAGGGAGCCGCCAGGCCGTAGTGTCCTGCATTGTTGGTTGATCTGAGCCCGCCGGCAGTGTCGTAGGCGCCGGTGTGCAGTTCGCCCGAGCCCGTGTGAACCATGTAAGGCTGTACAAGCCCATGAGCATCTCGAGCGGCGGTTACCGTCCGGAAAGGGTCGCCGAGGCTCTGGCCGCGGAACTTGCCATCATGGTTCACCGTGACGATGAAGCGTTCGTTCCGATCGAGCACATATCGTTTCGTGCCACGGGCG
>BFBZ01000565.1_pt1 | contig 33770 bp, 27 predicted proteins | sample 1888401 | NCBI WGS metagenome assembly BFBZ01 (sample SAMD00112614, study PRJDB3348) | symbiont metagenome | host: Chara braunii | reverse complement strand
GCCGGATCCGCCCGGCGCGCCGAGACGACCGTCAGCACGATGATCGCGGCCGTCAGACAGGCCATGCCCAGCGCCGCCGCCCTCAGGCAGCGCCGGAGCCAGGTCACGCCGACGCCTCCGCCGTGAAGACCACCGTCACCACCTCGGGCGGCGCGAACAATCGCAGCGGCAGGCCGCTGCAGCCGAGGCCGGCGCTGACGATCAGGTGCCGCCGGCCGATCCGGTGATGGCCATGGGCCATGGCGCGCGGGATCCGGCTCGCCGGCATGTGCAGCACCGGCAGCCCGGGAATCCGGATCTGGCCGGCATGGACATGGCCGGCCAGCAGGATGCAGCCGTCGGGCAGATCGACGATGACGCCCGGATCGTGCGAGACGACGATCTCGGGCCCCGGCGCCGCGCCGACCAGGGCCGGTTGCGGATCGCCATGGATGTCGTCGGCCAGCCCGACGATCCTGACCGCCATGCCGTCGACCGGAATGGTCAGCGCGCGGTTCTCCAGAACCGCGATGCCGGCGGACTCGAACGCGTCGGCCACCGCCTCCAGGCCATATTCCCAGTCATGATTGCCGAGCACCGTCGCCATCGGTGCCGACAGAGCCTTCAGCGCGGCGGCAATGGTCTGAGGCGGAATACGCCCGCCACCGAACGACATCATGTTCATATGGTCGCCGCCGAGCAGCACCATGTCGGGGCGGCTCGCCTCGACCTCGGCGAGAATGGCGGCGAGCCGGGCGAGATCGTCGGCATGCGACCCGAGATGCAGGTCCGACAGGAAGGCGACCGAGAAGTCGCGCCCGTGCCAGCCCGGCAGCGGCAACCGGTAACGGACGTTGCGGTGGGCGGGCGCCCGGCTGAATGGCGTCCAGAAGCCCTTCGCGCCGGTCGGGTCGGCAAAGGGCGCTCGCGCGCCCCAGGCCGACCGTTTGACCGGGCGACGGGCCATCGTCTCAGGCCACGTCTTTCAGCCGCACCAGGGCCGCTTCCACCTTGGCCTTGCGCTCGACCGCCTCCTCGCGCTTTTCGCGCTGCTCCTCGACCACCTCTTCGGCGGCGCGCGCCATGAAGTTGGCGTTGCTGAGCTTGGCGTCGCAACGGGCGATGTCGCTGTCGGCCTCCTTCAGAGCCTTGCCGAGCCGGACCGTTTCGGCCGCGACGTCGACGATGCCGGCGAGCGGCAGCGCGATGGTCTCGCCGCGCACCACCAGCTGGATCGAGCCTTTGGGCGCAACCTCGACCGCGCTGACTTCCGAGAGCCGCGCCAGCCGGTTCAACAGATCGGCGTAACGCTTTGCCCGGCCTTTGGTTTGATCGGACACGCCGACCAAAGCCAGCGGCACCTGGGCGCCCGGCGCGACGTTCATTTCGGCGCGCACCGAGCGGATCGCCTGGATGGTATCGACCAGCCAGCCGATCTCGGCTTCGGCATCACCGTTCTCCAGGCCGGCGAAGTCAGGCCATTCGGCAAGCGCCAGCACGCCGTCGCGCGCCGGGCCCACCTCGCCGGTCACGCCCCACAGCTCCTCGGTGATGAAGGGCATGAAGGGATGCAGCAGCTTGAGGATCTGTTCCAGCGTCCAGGCCGTCGTCGCGCGGATCTCGGCCTTGGCCTCTTCGTCCGCGCCGGTGAACACCGGCTTGGCGAATTCCAGGAACCAGTCGCAGAACACGTTCCAGACGAAGCGATAGACCGCGTTCGCCGCCTCATTGAACTTGTAGGTCTGGATCGCCGCTTCCGTCTCGGCGATCGCCTTGGCGGTCTCGCCGACGATCCACTGGGCGAGGGTCGAGCGCACGCGCGCCGGATCGAAGCCGGCGACCCGCTGGCATTCGTTCATCTCGCAGAAACGTGCGGCGTTCCACAGCTTGGTCGCGAAGTTGCGATAGCCCTCGACCCGGTTGGTGGCGAGCTTGATGTCGCGCCCCTGGGCCGCCATGGCGGTCAGCGTGAAGCGCAGCGCATCGGCGCCGAACTGGTCGATCAGGTCCAGGGGGTCGATGACATTGCCCTTGGACTTCGACATCTTCGCGCCCTTCTCGTCGCGAACGAGGGCATGGATATAGACCGTGTGGAACGGCGTCTCCTTCATGAAGTGCAGGCCCTGCATCATCATCCGGGCGACCCAGAAGAAGATGATGTCGAAGCCGGTCACCAGCACGTCGGTCTGATAATAGCGCTTCAGCTCCTTCGTCTCATCCGGCCAGCCGAGCGTCGAGAACGGCCAGAGGGCGGAGGAAAACCAGGTGTCGAGCACGTCCTCGTCACGGGTCAGCGCGGTCTTGACGCCGTAATGCTCCTCGGCGGAAGCCAGCGCTTCGTCTTCGCTGAGTTCGACGAACACCTTGCCGTCAGGCCCGTACCAGGCCGGAATCTGGTGGCCCCACCAGAGCTGGCGCGACACGCACCAGGGCTGGATGTTCTCCATCCATTCGAAAAAGGTCTTTTCCCAGTTCTTCGGCACGAAGACGGTCCGGCCGTCGCGCACCGCGGCGACCGGCTCCTTCGCCAGCGTCTTGGCGTCGACATACCATTGGTCGGTGAGGAACGGCTCGACCGGCACGCCGCCGCGATCGCCATGCGGCACGGTGTGCATGTGGTCCTCGATCTTGGCCAGCAGGCCGCGCTCCTCCATCATCGCGACGATGCGCTTGCGGGCCTCGAAACGGTCGAGGCCGTCGAGTTCCAGCACGGCGTCGAGATCGGCGCCCCCTGCCCCGTCGAGGAAATCCTCGTTGCCCGCGAGCGTCAGGCTCGCCTCGACGCTGAAAATATTGATCTGGCGCAGGTTGTGGCGCTTGCCGACCTCGAAATCGTTGAAGTCGTGGGCCGGCGTGATCTTCACCGCGCCCGAGCCCTTTTCCGGATCGGAATAGTCGTCGGCGACGATCGGGATCAGCCGGCCGACCAGCGGCAGGCGCACCATCTTGCCGACATAGGGCTTCCAGCGCTCGTCATCGGGATGCACCGCCACCGCCGTATCGCCGAGCATGGTCTCGGGGCGCGTGGTGGCGACCGTCACCTTGACCTCGGGGTCATCGGCCAGCGGATAGTCGAAATACCAGAGCTTGCCGCGCGTCTCGGTCTGCACCACCTCCAGGTCGGAAATGGCGGTGAGCAGCTTCGGGTCCCAGTTGACCAGCCGCTTGTCCTTGTAGATCAGGCCTTGCCGGTAGAGATCGACGAACACCTTGAGCACGGCCTTGGACAGGCCCTCGTCCATGGTGAAGCGCTCGCGCGACCAGTCGCAGGAGGCGCCCAGCCGCTTCAGCTGGTTGACGATGGTGTCGCCCGACTCCTCTTTCCAGGCCCAGACCTCTTTCAGAAAGGCCTCGCGCCCCATCGTCCGCCGCGACGTCTTGTTCTCGCTGGCGAGCTTGCGCTCGACCACCATCTGGGTGGCGATGCCGGCGTGATCGGTGCCCGGCTGCCACAACACGTCCTTGCCGCGCATGCGCTCATAGCGGCACAGCACGTCCTGCAGCGTGTTGTTGAGGGCATGGCCCATATGCAGCGAGCCCGTCACGTTCGGCGGCGGGATGACGATGCAGAAGGGGTCGGCGCCCGCGCGCTCGGGCCTGCCGGCCCGGAAGGCCTCGGCCTTTTCCCAGGCGGCCCACATGCGGGCTTCGATATCCTTCGGCGTATAGGTCTTCTCGAGCATGGCGTTTTTCGGTTGATCGCTTTGGCTTGATATGGGGAGCGCACAAAGCCGGCCGAAACGCGCTCTGTCAACATTTCTGCCATGCGCCCATGCGACTTGCCGCAGTGCAACCGCCGGCCGCATAGCTTGTGCCATGACCATAGCGGCAGTCGAAGAAGTCGAGGCGGACACGGTTCCGTGGCGCGCGCTGTTCCTGCTCGGCGCCGCTTCGTTCGCCTCCTCGGCGGCGCTGCGCTTCTGCGATCCGCTGCTGCCGACCCTTGCCCACGCCTTCGACACGACGCCCGGCAAGGCCGCCATCGTGATCACCGCCTATGCCGTCTCTTATGGCGGTTTCCAGCTTTTGACCGGCCCGCTCGGCGACCGCTACGGCAAGGTCCGCATGGTCGCGCTCGGCGCCGTGCTCAGCGGCCTGTTCACCTTCGGCTGCGCCTTCACGTCAAGCCTTGAACAGATCTCGATCCTTCGCTTCCTGGCAGGCCTCACCGGCGCGGCGATCATTCCCAACTGCATCGCCTTCATCGGCGACACCATTCCCTTCGCCCAGCGCCAGGCGGTGCTGGCGCGCTACATGATCTTCACCAGCTTCGGCGCGATCAGCGGCCAGGCGATCGGCGGCGTGCTGGCGGATGCGCTCGGCTGGCAATCGGTGTTCATCATGGCCGGCCTGTTCCTGCTGTCGGCCGGAACCGTGCTGGCGATCCAGCAACGCACCAACCCGGTCCTGTCGCGCCGCTCGCCGGCGCCGCCCGGCGGCGTGCGCGGCTCGCTCGCCCAGATGCTGGCGCTGCGCAATATTCCCTACGCTCGCGTCGTGCTGAGCGCGGTCGCGATCGAGGCCGTGCTGTTCTACGGCACCTTCACCTTTGTCGGCGCCCACCTTCGGCACGTCTACAATATCAGCTACACCGCCATCGGCGCGATGACGGCGCTGAGCGCCGCCGGTGCCGCCGCCTATTCCTGGTCGGCGCCGTTCCTGCTCGGCCGCTTCGGCGAGCGCAGCGTCCTCGGAATGGCCTCGGTGTTCCTAGCCGTCAGCTTCGGCCTCTTGGCGCTCAGTCCGCCGCTCTGGCTGGTGGCGGCCGCCATCGCGATTGGCGGCTTCGGTTTCGTGCTGCTGCACAATCCGCTGCAGACCAACGCCACCCAGATGACCCCGGACTCGCGCGGCGCAGGCATAGCCACTTTCGCGTTTTGCTTCTTCGCCGGCCAGACCGCCGGCGTCGCCTTGTGCAGCCTGATCTTCGACCGTGTCGGCGCCCCGCCGCTGTTCGCCGGCGCGGCGATCCTGCTGCCGGTTCTGGTGTTCTGGTTCCGCGCCGGCCTCGCCCGCACCAAGCCGGTGTGAGTGGGGCGGACACCAAATAACCCTTTCCCAAACGGAGAGGGTGGCGCCGTCAGGCGCCGGGTGAGGGGCGTGAGCCCTCGGGACTGACGCGGCGCTCGTCGCGCATACCGCCGGATTCGGAGATGGACGTCCCCTCACCCGGCCGCTCCGCGGCCACCCTCTCCCTCTGGGAGAGGGTTGATTTGTCAGAGCTTTTTCGAGCTTCAGCGCGGCGGCGCGCCGCGTGAGACCCGCTCGATCTCGGCCCGCACAAGACGCTCCACCAGTTGCGGCAGATTATCGTCGAGCCAGTTCTTGAGCATCGGCCGGAGCATGTCCTTGACCAGATCCTCGATGGTCCGGGAATTGTTCGACAGGATCGTGTTGGCGAGCGAACCAAAAGCCGCGCCGACCGCGGCATGGGCCTGGGACGACAGCAAGGGGTCGGAGGCCGGCAGCGCTGCGACGGGCGCGCCGAAGGACGGCGCCGGCCGTGGCGGCTCGGCCATTTCCATGAACTCGACATCGGCGCGGCGGGAGATCGGCTTGATCATGCCGACCGCTTCGACGACCGCGTCGTCCTTGCTCAGTTCCAGAATATCGGGTTCGGCGACCTTGACCGGCTTCACCGCGACCGGCGGGGGCGCCGGAGGTGCAGGCGGAGGTGCAGGCGGAGGCGGCGGTGGCGGAGCCGGTTCGGGCTCGGCCTCTTCCATCGCGTCGAAGCCGGCCAGCAAGGCGTCGATATCGTCCTGCGATTTCGGTGCTTCCTCGGCCTTGGGCGCGGGCGGCGGCGGCGCTGGCGGCGGAACGGCTGCGACCTTGGGGGGCGCCGGCTTCGGCGGCTCGTCATCCGCGATGATCCGGCGGATCGACGCCAGGATCTCTTCCATTGACGGCTCGTTAGCCTTCGCTGCCTGCGACATCCCCGCCTACCCCCATTTACGCACGTCGTGGATCAAGTCGCCTCCCTTCGGGAACGGGAGAATCACCACGAATCAACTGAGGGAACTATGCACCCAGGCAGCAGTCAGGGCTAATCGCGCGATTGACGATCCACAACCAAGATGAGCGTAAGAAAAGACGGTGGAAAGCGCGACCTGCGCGCTCACCGCCCGTCGGGAGTACGCACGCCGAACCAGAGATCGCGAACCTGCTGGTAGTGTTGCGTCGGGTCGAAGATTTCGGTGCGCAGGGCCAGCCGCGGCGCATTAAGGCGGCCCATGGCCGACAGCACCGAATAGGACAGCACCACCCGGTCGCGCTGGGCGCGCACCAGCGCAACCCTGGCTTCGAACAGGTTCTGCGTGGCGTTCAACACGTCGATGATGGTGCGCTGGCCGACCTTGTACTCTTCGCGAATGCCGTTGACCGCGATCGTCTGGGCGCGGACCTGCACTTCGGCGGCCTGGATCTGGGCGCGTGCGGCTTCGAGCGCCGCCCAGGACTGCACCACGGCCTGGCGGACGCTGGCAGTCGCCGTTTCGATCTGGATGCGGCGCTGCCCATAGGCTTCCTTGGCGCCGCGGATGGTCGCGTAGTCGCGGCCGCCATTGGCGAAGATCGGAATGGTCAGGGTCGCGCCGAGGCTGGCGGACGACACCTGCGCACCGGTCGACTGCTCCGCCGCGCGGAACAGGCTGGCGCTCAGGCCGAGCGTCGGATAAAGCGCCGATTCAGCGATACGCACCTGCAGGAGCGAGGCATCGGCGCCGTAGCGGGCGCCGCGAATCGCGGGATGCTCGGACTGGCCGGCGATGATCGCCGCATCCAGCTGGCGCGGAAGCAGTCGCTCAACCGTGCGCGCCGGGGTCAGGCGGCCCGGCTGGATGCCGACCTGCTGGACATAGACCGAGCGGGAATTGGCGAGATCCGACTGGGCGCCGCTCTCGGTCGCGATCGCGCCTTGCAGCGCCGATTCGGCCAAGGCGACGTCGGTGCGCGTCACCTCGCCGACCGCGAAACGATCGCGTGTCGCCCGAAGCTGCTCGCGGAACACTTCGACTGCGCGATGGCGCAGGTCGAGCACCGCCTGCTCGCGCAGCACGTTCATATGCGCGGTCGAGGAGGCCAGGAGAATGGTCTGCTCGCTGTTGCGCAACGTCTCGCGCGCCACCAGCACGTTCTGGTCGGCCTGGCGCACGCTGTTGACCGTGCGATTGCCATCGTACAGCGGCTGCGTCGCGGTCAGCGTCGCCGAACGCGGAAAGCTGCGCGTGGAAGCGTGAAAGGGCGGCGCGCCGGTATGGCCGTTCGCGCCCGAACCGGCATCGGTATATTGGCCGCCGGCCGTGAGGGTCGCGGTCACCGAGGGGCGATAGCCCGAGAGTGCTGCCGGCACGCCTTCATTGGCGACTCTGACGCCGGCGCGGGCGGCATTGAGATCGGGATTGTTCCGGTAGGCCTGGATCAGCGTCTGATCGATGGATTGGGCCCGCGCGGAAACGGGCGACAACAGCGGGGCGAGAATCGCGACGGTGAGAGCCGCCGCAGAGCCGACACGAGTAAACGTGGCTCCGGTCATATGTAACACCTGCTTCGTGGCGTTACCCTGGACGATCCGCCAAGACCCAGGGCACCTTATGGATAAATGGATAACTGCTCCGGGACGGTGAAGAAAGCCCCGGCTTCGATATGGTACCGATTAGACAGGAAGTGGGGCCCGAATGCCACACTTCAAGCCGCTAGAAGACGAATCCGCGCTCCGCGGCAAAGCCCGGCAGGACCGGAATGGCAGCATCGAAGATCGGCCGGGCGCTGATCTCGTTGCTGATTCGGGTGTGGACGAGGCACTTCGCCGCGCGGCCGGACCCTACCACCGCGACCAGCCGGCCGCCATCCTTCAACTGGTCGAACAACGCTTCGGGAACCACTTCGACCGCGCCCTCCAGCAGAATCGCGTCATAGGGTCCCTGCTGGGCCGCGCCTTGCGCGAGCGTGCCGGCGACGACGGTGACATTGCCGGACGACGCCAGCGCCTGGCGCGCCGCGGCGACCAGCGCCTCGTCCTCTTCCAGGGCCACGACGCTGGCCGCGAGCCTGGCCAGCACCGCGCTGGAATAGCCGGTGGCGACGCCGACATCGAGCACGGCATCGTCAGGCCCGATCGCCGCGGCGTGAACCATCTTGGCCAGCACCATCAATTCGATCAGATAGCGTGCCGGCCGGCCATTGGCCGCCTCGTTCACCGCCACGTCGTCGTCGATATAGGCGAGCTCGCGGCGCGCCTCCGGCACGAAAGCCTCGCGCGGCACCGACAGCAGCGCCTCGATGATGCGCGCATCGGTCACATCGTTCACGCGAATCTGCGTGTCGACCATGGTCCGGCGAGCGCGCGCAAAATCGATCATCGCGAAATCCTCGGATTGCGGCGGCTCGGGGCCGCCTCAGCCCCGTCTTTAGCGGGGGAGACGGTCGGATTGCAAGGTCGGGCAAGGTCGAAGGAGATCGCGCGCGTCGTCATGCGCGAGGCCGTCGCGGGCTCGGTTGCGGTGCCCGGAACAGCGTGCTAGAGCGAGCCCACTCCGCGCCGGGTTCGCCCGGCGAGTTTCCCGGACGGCCTCGTGGCGGAGTGGTTACGCAGAGGACTGCAAATCCTTGCACCCCGGTTCGATTCCGGGCGAGGCCTCCACCTTTTCCGATCCTGTCGTGCTGATCGCCTTCCCCCCGCGGGATGGGCATGCGTCCCGCGCCAGGCGGGCGGCCGCGACGCGCCCGGCGCATTGCATTGTCCGATGGCCGAAGGGAAGATCGCGCCGGCGCCAGGCGCCCGCCTCTCTCCCGAGCAAGCATGCACCGTCGGAAGGACCGCCCCATGTGGCAGCCGAGCCAGCGCTATCCCGATCCCGCCGTCGAGATTCTCGATCCGAGCTTCGCCAGATACCGCATCTTCAGCGCGGCGGTGGAGCGCATCGCGACCGGTCTGCGCTGGGCCGAGGGGCCGGTCTGGTTCGGCGACGGGCGCTATCTCCTGTGCAGCGACATTCCGAACAACCGAATCATCCGCTGGGACGAGGAAACCGGCGCGACGTCGGTGTTCCGCAAGCCATCCGACTATGCCAATGGCAATACCCGCGACCGCCAGGGCCGGCTTGTCACCTGCGAGCATGGCGGCCGGCGGGTCACCCGCACCGAATATGACGGCACCATCACCGTGCTGGCAGACCGCTTCGAGGGCAAGCGGCTGAATTCGCCGAACGACGTCGTGGTCAAATCCGACGGCTCGGTCTGGTTCACCGATCCGCCCTTCGGCATCGCCGGCAATTACGAGGGGTTCCAGGCCGAGCCGGAATCGCCGCAGAACGTCTATCGTTTCGATCCCACGACCGGCGAAACGCGGGCGGTGGCCACCGGCATCGCCGGCCCCAATGGCCTGTGCTTTTCGCCCGACGAGAGCCTGCTCTATCTCGTCGCCTCGCGCGCCGTGCCGAACCGCCTGATTCTCGCCTATGACGTGGTCGACGGCGCGGCACTCGCCAACCAGCGCACCTTCATCGATGCCGGCCCGGGCACGCCCGACGGCTTTCGCTGCGATGTCGACGGCAATCTCTGGTGCGGCTGGGGCATGGGCAGCGACGAACTCGACGGCGTCCACGTGTTCAACCCCGACGGCAAGCTGATCGGCCGCATCCGCCTGCCCGAGCGCTGCGCCAATGTCTGTTTCGGCGGGCGCGCGCGCAACCGGCTGTTCATGGCGGCGAGCCAGTCGATCTATGCGCTCTACGTCAACACCCAGGGCGCGCCCGGCGGCTGAGGCGACGTCGCCTCCGTCCGTCAGGCCCGCGGACCGCGCAGCCAGGCGTTCAGCTTCGGCCAGCGCCGGCCGATCCGGATGGTCAGCCGGCGGCGCATGCGGCGGAAGAACGGGCTGTCGACCGACAGAATCGCCAATCCCACCGGAAACATCCACGGACCGAGGACGGGCAAGGCGCTGAGCACGCCCCCGGCGATGAAGGCCCAGCCCAGCACGCGCCGGCGCCAGGGCCGCTCCGGCAGTCGAAAACGCCGGCCCAGGACCGTCAGTGTCGTCGGAGCGCTGGCGGCCACAATTTTTTCCTTCAAAGAAACCGCCGGAAGCCGGCGAAACCCGCTCCTGCCCTAGGCTTCGCCTGGGGACAAGTCGGGGGCCATGGTCCTGCCATCCTTTCACGCCATCTTTGCCACTTGGCAATCGTGACGAACCTGTGTTATTCGCGCCGCTCACTCGCGGAAGCGATGATCCTCGGTAGCTCAGCGGTAGAGCAACCGGCTGTTAACCGGTTGGTCGCTGGTTCGAATCCGGCCCGGGGAGCCAATTTAAAGGCGGAGCGGACGAATGTCCGTTCCGCCTTTTTTGTTGTGCGGAAATGGCGGTGACTGCCGGCCCATCATCTCCAGGCGCGATGCGCGTCCAGCACTGACGCAACCACCCTCACCCGGCCGCTCCGCGTCAACCCTCGCCCGCTCCGGAAGCGGGTGCACACATCTCACGATGATCAGTGAAAAGGATTGGCCCTGCATCGGGCTTAGCCGTCCTTCGAGGCTCGCTTCGCTCGCGCCTCCACGCAAAAGCGGAGCTTTTGCGTCGGGATGAGGGGATCCGGTCTATCGCATTGATGCTGCTTATGACACGTGACCGCCGGAGAGCGTCGACTACCGCCGCCGATGCCAATCCCTGCAACCCTCATCCAAGGCGCTCGCGCCCTTGCGCGAGTCTCGAAGGACGACCGACCGGCGTGCAACTCACTGAGAGGGCCCACGTTTAGGAGATGCGTGAATCTGTTAGCCTAAAGGGAGAGGGTGGCAGCAGAGCGGCCAGACGAGGGTTTGAAGCAGGCCGGCCCATCACTTCCAGGGCCAAGGCACGCCCGTCGCCGCAGACAGCCCCGCGATGGCCCCAAACGCCGACGGCCGGCCGTTGCCGGCCGGCCGTCTTGCCGTGGTCGGAATGACGCTGGCGGCTATTGCGGCGGCGACAGGACACCGCGCCAGCGTGCGATTTCCTCCGCAAGCTTGGCGCGCAGCGCCGCCGGCGTGCGCTCGCCCGGCGCAACGACGATGCCGCCGAGTTCGCCGAACCGGGCGGTCAGCGAAGCGTCGTCGAGCGCGGCGGCAAGGGCTGCCTGCAATTTCTGCCGGATCGCGACGGGCGTGCCCTTGGGCGCATAGAGGCCGTGCCAGATGCTCAGGTCCAGTATGGCGAAGCCGGCTTCGGGTGCGCTTGGCACCTCCGGCAATGTCGGGATGCGCGCGGCCCTGGTCGTGACATAGGCTTTCACGTGGCCGCTGCGGATGAAGGTCGTCGTATTGGTGGTCTGGTCGCACATGAAATCGACCTGGCCCCCGACAAGATCGGACATGGCCGGGCCCGTGCCGCGATAGGGCACCGCGGTTGCGGTCATCTGCGTCGCCGCCAGGAACATCGTGCCGCACAGATGCGACGCCGTCCCGGGTCCGGCATGGGCATAGGTCGTCCGCCCCTCGCCGCGACGGACGAACGCGACCAGTTCGGCAAGCGAATTGGGTTCGAGGCTCGCCCGTCCCACCATGGTCATCGGCACGTCGACGATCAGCCCGATCGGTTCGAAGGCGGCGAGCGGATCATAGCTGGCGTTCGGATAGAGGACGACGCTGGTCGCCATGCCGATATGGTTGAGCAGCAGCGTATAGCCGTTGGGCTCGGCCTTCGCGACCCGTCCCGATCCGAGCGTGCCGCCGGCACCCGCGATATTCTCGACGATGATCCGCCCGCCGAGCCGCCGCCCCATGGCTTCGGCGAGCAGGCGGGCGACCGTGTCGGTCGGGCCGCCCGCGGCGTAGGGCACGAGAAATGTGATCGGCTGCGATGGATAGTCGTCGGGCGCGGCGATCGCGCAAGTTCCCGAGACCATGGCGATGATCGCCGCGGCCAAACTCCGTTTCATGACGTTCTCCCGGTGATGGTTCCTCAAGGGCGGTCTGCGCCGCCTTGCTTCGACCTCGTGTCGTGGCCCGTCCCGTCGGCGCGCGGCCGCAGCGAGCCTGGGGCCAGGGCTTGCCCGTTCGAGGGTGCGTCAGGCGCTCGCGGCCGCCGGCTGGCGCGGCGCGCGCGGCGGCGAAGGCGATGTCAGTTCATCGTCGATGAACTCCATGCGGTCCTTGCCCCAGAACATCTCGTCGCCGACGAAGAAGGTCGGTGCGCCGAAAACGCCGCGCTCCAGCCCGCCATCGGTTTCGGCGGCGAGCGCGTCGCGGATCTCATCGGACTCGACCAGCCCGACGAACGCGTCGACATCGACACCCAGCATCGCCGCGATCGGCTTCAGCCCCTCGACATCGCCGACGGAAGCATCGTTGCGTTCCCAATAGGCGGCGAAGATCTGTTCCATGAACGCCCATTCCTTGCCGAAGCGGCGCATGGCGAGCGCGCCGCGCAGCGCCGGGCTGGTCTTCATCGGAAATTTCGTCGGCATGCGGAACGGCAGATCATAGCGCCTGGCCCAGCGCATCAGATCGATCTTGCGCGCCCGCAGCTTGACCTTCGGCTCCTCCATCAGGACGTAGGCCTGCTTGCGGAAGACATGGCCGAGATTGAACGGCCTCGGCACGATGGTCGCGCCGTGCCTGGCAGCGACAGGCTTGATCAGATGCAGCGCGAAATAGCTGTTGGTGCTGCCGAGGTCCCAATAGAACTCGATCGTCTTGGTCATGGCGCGAACTCCGAAGGCATGATCATTGGGCAACCTCGCCATCCTGGGCGACAGGCTTGTCCGAGAATTGGTGGGTGCCGAACAGGTTGTTCCAGGCCGCGCCGGTGGGTGGCGCCTTGTTCTTCTGAAGCCGCTCGCCCAGCACCGCGAGGCCGCGCTGCACGGCCGGGCGCTGGCGCACCGCGGCGTACCATCGCTGGATCGCCGGATAATCGTCGAGCGTCTGGCCTTGCCAGGAATGGGCGCGCAGCCAGGGATAGGCGGCCATATCGGCGATCGAATAATCGCCCGCGAGGTAATCCCGCGTCGACAGCCGCTTCTCCATGACACGGTAGAGCCGGCCCGCTTCCGCGGTATAGCGCTCGATGGCGTAGGGTAGCTTCTCCGGCGCGTATTTCCGGAAATGGTGGGCCTGCCCCAGCATCGGCGCCATGCTGGCGGCCTGGAAGGTCAGCCACTGAATGACCTCGAAGCGCGCCGCGGCGTCCCGCGGCAGAAACCGGAAGCCCGCCTTCTCCGCCAGGTACATCATGATCGCCGCCGACTCGAACAGCGCGCAGGGCTTTCCGTCCGGCCCTTCGGGATCGACGATGGCCGGTATCTTGTTGTTCGGGCTGATGGCGAGGAAATCGGCGGCGAACTGTTCGCCCTTGCCGATGTGCACGGGCTCGACGGCATAGGGCAATCCCAGCTCCTCGAGCAGGATCGAGATCCGATAGCCGTTCGGCGTTGGCCAGAAATAGAGCCTGATCAAGCGTCCCCTCCCCGGGCACCGTCGTCATTGGACCGGCAAACGGTATGAGACGCCCCGACCGCCGTCCAAGACGATCCGTGACATGTTTCAGTCGCCGGACGACTTGGAATGGCACGCACAGGTCGCGCGCCGTCTCAATGAAGACGTCATCGGTATTGGACCCCTGCCCGCGCGCTGGATATCCCGGAAGTCGAGGCAATGATGCTGGACGTCGACGGGAAGACGACATGACAAGCGGCGCGCGACCGATGCTTTCGGGGATCAAAGTCATCGACATGACCCAGTTCGTCGCCGGCCCCACCGCGTCGCGGCTGCTGGCCGAGATGGGGGCGGACGTGATCAAGGTCGAGCTGGCGCCGTTCGGCGACAGGTCGCGCGTGCAGGGCGTCAAGCCCAAGGACGCGCCGGCCGATGCCGCGCCGCACAGCACCTATTTCTTCCAGCACAACCATTCCAAGCGCGGCATCGCGCTCGACTTCAAGAGCCAGGCGGCCCGCGACGTCCTGAAGGCCATGATCGCGCGGGCCGACGTGCTGGTCGAGAATTTCAGCCCCGGCGTCATGGCCCGGGCCGGCCTGTCCTATGACGCGCTCAAGGCGATCAACCCGCGCCTCGTCATGTGTTCGATATCCTTTGCCGGCCAGACCGGCGAGCTCAGCGAGAAGCCCGGCTACGACTATATCGGCCAGGCCTATGCCGGCGTCACCGGCATGATCGGCGACCCCGACGGCAGCCCGGCCATGGTGACCATGGCGATCGGCGACGTCTCGACCGGCGTCTCGGCGGCCATGGCGATCACGGCGGCATTGTTCCATCGCGAGCGGACCGGGGACGGCCAGCACGTCGAAAGCACCTTGCTCGACACCTATTTCCACATGCACGAGGCGAGCATTCCGCGCGTCTCCATGCTCGGCGAGCGCTATGTCCAGCAGCGAACCGGCTCGCAGCATCCCGATGGCGGGCCGACCGGCATCTTCCGCTGCGGCGACGGCCAATACATCACCCTGATGTCGCTCGCGCACCAATGGCCACAGCTCGTCAAGGCCATGCAGATGCCGGCTTTGCTGGAAGATCCGCGGTTCGCCGGCGCCAGCGCCCGGCGCAAGAACAACAGCCAGTTGAAGGACATCCTGGAAGGATGGCTGGCGACCATCGGATCGCGCGAGGCCTGTCTCGCGGCCCTCGAGACGCAGCGCATTCCATCGGCCCCGGTTCTCGATCTCGACGCGGTCATCGAACTCGAGCACCTGCGCCAGCGCGGCACCGTGCGTGCCGCGACCGATCCGCTGCTCGGGTCCTTCAAGATCCCCGGCATGCCGGCCCGCTTTTCCGCCTGGCCGGCGCCCGAACAGCTCGCCGCCGCCCGGCTCGGCGAACACAATGCCGAGGTCTTGAAGGAGTTCGGCCTGTCGGACGCGGAGATATCAGAGCTTCATGCGCAAAAGGTCTTCGTCAGGGACCCCTCGCTGAGAGAAGCGTCTTAGATCCGGGCGAAAAGGAAGCGCCGACAATCCCTAGATGACGCAAAGGTTTCCGCTTCGTCTCGGCCGTGCTTGTCCCTGATATCCACGACTTGAAGAGTCACGGGGAATGCGTGGATATCAGGGACAAGCCCGGGCAAGACGGAGGGGGCGCCCAAGTCGAACGGACGCCGGTGCTGCACAAGCGCGAGCCTCTGAAACACCCTTCTCCTGATCGCCCCAAACCCAAACGACCGCCTTCGGCCCCCTGGCCAGCCTCAAGCCCCACCAGCCGCCGGCAGGCCATGGCCGGCGGTCTTAAGCGCCGCCGCGGCCTGGAACAGGTTGCGCACCAGCATCGAGCGGTCATCGCCGCGTTTGACCAGCCAGACGGCGGTCTGTGCCTTGGCCTCGCGCAAAGGCCGGAAGCGCAGGCCCTCGAATGACAGCCGTTCGAGCGAAGCCGGAAGGATGGAGACGCCGATGCCGGCCGCCACCAGGCCCATCATCGTCGGGGTGGCGATGGCTTCCTGCGCGACGTTCGGGGAAAACCCGGCATCGCGGCAAAGATCCGCGACTTTCTGATAGAGCCCGCTGCCGATCGAGCCGGCGTAGAGAACCAAAGGCTCGGCCGCGAGGTCGGCGACCGAAAGCTCGCGGTCTTCCGAGGCCAGCGGATGGTCGGAGCGCAGCACCACCATCAGCGGTTCGCGCCAGATCTCGACGGAATCGATCGAGGCCGGCTGCGGCTCCAGCGGACGGACGAAGCCGACATCGAGCCGCCCGTCCAGGATCGCGTCGACCTGCTGGTAGGTCGGCATTTCCCGCAGCACGAGATTGACCGAGGGATGCCGCTGGCGAAAGCCGAAGATCAGCCGCTGGAAGGCGTCGACGAAGGGCGCCGAACCGAAGAAGCCGATCTTGACCTCGCCGATCTGCCCCCGGTGCAGCCGGGCGGCGAGCGTCGCCGCGCTGTCGACCTTGCCGAGGATCTCGGCCGCTTCCTTGAGAAACAGCTTGTCGGCTTCGGTCAGTTCGACCCGGCGATTGGAGCGTTCGAGCAGGCGTGCGCCGATTTCACGCTCCAGCGCCAGGATCTGCTGGCTCAGCGGCGGCTGCGAGATGCCGAGCCGGTCGGCCGCCCGGCCGAAGTGGAGCTCTTCCGCCACCGCGATGAAATAGCGGATATGTCTCAGTTCGATGTTCATCGGCCAAGGCTACCAGAAACCGGTGCCGCGAGGCATTCGCCCGGCATATCGAACCGGACCTAAAGGGTATTGGACGGGGCTTCCCCGCCCCGCGAGGGTTGCGCATGCACGCGCCCCCACGGGAGTTGACCTTGGCCGCAGAAAACCATCCGACCGACATGTCGCGCAAGGCGGATGACGCCAAGGCGGACCGTGAAAAAGCAGCGATCCTGACCGGCATTCGCGTTCTCGACCTGAGCCGGTTCCTGTCCGGACCGCAGGCCACCCTTTTCCTGGCCGGCATGGGCGCCGAGGTCATCAAGATCGACGAGCCCAGGGGTGGCGACCCGACCTTTGGCGCCCCGCCCTTTTTCGGCGCCGACGGTGTCACCTTCGAGCGCCGGTCGGAGGCCGATCTCGGCATCGCTTATCTCAAGCGCGCCCGCGGCAAGAAGGCGATCACGCTCGATCTCAAGGCCGCCGAAGGCCGCGAGCTTCTCCTGCGCCTGGTCCGCGAGGCCGATGTCCTGGTGGAGAACTTCAAGGTCGGCGTCACCGACCGCCTGAAGATCGATTACGCGACACTCCGCGAGGTCAATCCCCGGCTGATCTACTGCTCGATCACCGGATATGGCTCCACCGGCCCGGAACGGCACCGCGGGGCCTTCGACCTGATGGTCCAGGCCGCCACCGGCATGATGAGCATCACCGGCGATCCGGCCGGACGGCCGAGCAAGACCGGCGCATCCTTGTCCGACGGCATTGCCGGCACCTTCGCGCTCGCCGGCATTCTCGGAGCGCTCTACCAGCGTCACGCCACCGGGCTCGGGCAATTCATCGACGTCTCGATGGCCGACTGCCTGGTGTCGCTGATCTTCGACGAACCTTTCGAATGCTATCGCGAGCTGGGCATGGCGCACCGCCAGGGCAATCGGATCGCCCGGTTCTCGCCCTTCAACACCTATCCGACCGCCGATGGATCGGTGGCCATCGGCGCCGGCACCGCCGCCAATTGGATCAAGCTGCTGGGTATCATGGGGCGCGAAGACCTGCTGGCGTCCCGCGACTTCATGGATGCCGGCTGGCGCATCGAGAACAACGACAAGGTCGATGCCGTCGTCGCGTCATGGGCTCAAACCCGGCCGACCCAGGCGATCATTGCCGCTCTCGACCAGGCCGATATCACTTGCGGGCCGATCCGGACCATCGACGAGGTCGTGGCCTGGGACCATTTGCGCCAGCGCGGCATGTTCCAGCCGGTACGCAATCCCGGCTCGCCCTCGGCCGCCGGTCCGCTGGCCGCCGGTTTTCCGCTCAAGTTCAGCGGCGCCACCGTCGGCCACGAAGCGCGGGTGCCGATGCCGGGCGAACACAACCGCGAAGTCTATGAGGGCCTGCTCAATCTTTCGCGCGCGGACATCGAGCGCCTGGGCGACCAAGGAATTGTCTAGCTGCGGCTGCCCGGTCCGACGGCCGATATCGCGGCGATGCGCCGGCCGCCGCGCCCCCCGGTCCGGCCATAGCCCGCAAGAACAATCCGGGTTAGGCTCGTGCGGCTGTCCGTTGTTTTTGCTGCGGATCAGCGCGTCGCCGCGCCATGTCGGCAGGATCGACAATGACCCAACCCGGCTCGCCCGGACCTGGCTTGGAACGCATGGTCGCCCTGGAAGGGTTGCGCGGCGTCGCGGCCCTGACCGTCGTTCTGTCGCACGCGCTGTTCGCCTTCGAACCCGGCCTGTTCAAGGACGTCTATCCGGAAATGCAGGCGACCTGGCCGGAGATCGCCTGGCCGCTGCTGCCGTTCGAATGGCCGCCGCTCAACGCCCTGATCAACGGCAGTTTCTCCGTCTGCATCTTCTTCGTCCTCAGCGGGCTGGTCCTGACCAGGCTGTATAGCCAGACCGGCGACGCGCAGGTCCTGATATCGCGGGCGATCCGCCGGGTTCCCCGCCTGGCGATACCGATCGCCGCCTCGGTCGTGGTCGCCTACGCGCTCTTCGCCGCCGGGCTGATGCGGAATTTGCCGGCCGCCGCGCTGAGCAATTCGACATGGCTGGCGGGCTATTATCCCGACAGCCTCTCCATCGGTACGGCGCTGCGTGAAGCAAGCTATGGCGCCCTGCTGCGCGGCAGTGCCCTCAACTCGCCGCTCTGGACCATGCCGGTCGAGCTCATCGGGTCCTATCTGGCCTTCGCCTTCGCCATGAAGGAGCGCCGGGTCGGCTGGGTGCTCTTCGCGATCGGTACCTTCGGCGCGATCGTGCTCACCGGAAAGGCCAACCTGCCCTTCTATCTGTGCTTTGCCGCCGGCACGCTGCTCGGGCGGATCGACCCGGCGTCCGTCCCGCGCCTGGTGAAATTCGCCGCGCTTCCGGTCGGCCTCTATCTCGGCGGCTTCGAGGACAATGCCGCCTATCGGTGGATCATCGACGCCCTGGGCGGCAATGTCGTCCCGCTGCAGCGATCGGTGCACTGCCTCGGGGCCGTCTGCGTCGTCATCGCCGCCATCTCGACCGCCTGGCTGGCGAAATGGCTCGCCTCGCGCATTCCCGCGCTGCTCGGACGGCTGTCCTTCTCCGTCTACCTGCTGCATTTCCCGATCATGTGTTCGCTCGGCTCGGCGATCTATCTGGCGGCCATCGGATGGGGACATGGTGTCGCCTCCACTCTGGCGATATCAGCCGTCCTGATCGCGACGGTTGCCGCCGCCTATCCGTTTCACCGCTTCATCGATATCGGCGCGATGAGGGCCTCACGCCGGTTCGAACTGGCGCTGCGGCGTTTCGTTCCGCCCCGCCGCCAGAGCGCTTGAGTCTCACCGGCCATCATGCACTTTGGGCCGGCTGCACCCGGCTTCCTGTCAGCGCGCCGCCACGTCCCGTTCGGCGCCCGAACCGGCCTGGCCGCCGCACAGCGGTTGAGCCAGGATTTCGTTCAGCACGCTGCGGTCGCTGTCCCTGCCACGCGCTGCGTAGTGCTCGAAATGTTCGGCCGCCAAGGCCGCGCCCGCGGCGAGCGCGACCGCGGCAACCGAAGTGGCGGCGATCCATCGGGCCCGGGGCCGCCAGCCGCGGGCTGCCCGAAACCCGCGCCGCCTCGCGCTGATCAAGGCGATCAGCAACGCTGCAACCGCACAGCACATCAGCCTCGGCCCCCGCCCTGGAATGCACCACCATGTCGCGCCGTGACAAAGCCGCCCACGACCGGATCACCGGTGAACCGAACAGGTGCAGGCCGGCGCGTGATAGCGTCCATTCGGCTCCACCGTTCCGCCCTGGCCATACATGTCATGCGGCCGGACCCAATCGCCGAGCTGATGATAGGGACCGGTCTCGTTGCGCCCCTTGGGGGTCATGTCGAGCAGGGCATAGTCGCCAAGCGAGGCCTCCCCGCCGCGGCCGAAGCTCGAATAGGTGTGGAAGATCCGGCCGTTTTCGTCCTTGAAGAAAACGCTGATGCCGGACAGGTCTTCGACACCGGGATCGACCTGGCGAAAATTGTAGGACGCACGGCCCGCGGCCAGCTGTTCCGGCGTGAACGACACGTCGAAATCATAGTTGAAATCACTGCCGAAGGACGAAACGAAGGGAAATCGCCAGCCCATGCGCCGACGCAGGATTTCGATTTCGTCGATCGGCGCGCGCGCCACCGCGACATAGGAAAGGTCGTGGTTTTCCAGGTGGACCAGGATCCCCTCGACGTGATCGACCTCGAACGAGCAGCCGACACATTGGGTGACTTGCCCCGGTCCCTTCATGAAATGCTTGATCACCAATTGACTGCGGCCACCGAACAGATCCGCCAGGGTCAGCCGTCCCGCCGGCCCATCGAACATGTAGCTCTTGTCGATCCGGACCCACGGCAAGCCGCGACGCTCCGCGCTCAACTGGTCGCGTTGCCTGGTCAGCGCCTTCTCCTTGACGAGCAGCGCGAGGCGCGCTTCAACCACGCGTCGCGCGATACGATCTGATGGTCCATGACCGGCTTCCTGGGCTTTGCCTTGGCCAATACTTAACCATTTGGTTTAGTGATAAGTCAAGCGGCCCGGCCGGGCCGGCCTCTGGCCGACCATGAGAGCGCCTCAAGAGAGCGCCCCATCAGAGCGCCGCCTGCGGCCACCACCCCGATCCACTTTTTCGTGGCGCCGGAACCGCGATCGACGCACCATCGCGACCACTCACGAACGGCGGTCGAGTGGATGATCCATCGGTGCCGGCCGGTCGTAGACAGGCTGATGACGTCCATGCCCAGCGTGCCTGCCCCTGCCCTTGTCTGGTTCCGCGACGACCTGCGGCTTGCCGACAATCCCGCCCTTTGCCACGCGCTTGCCTCGGGCAGGCCCGTGCTGGCCTTGTTCGTCTTCGATGACGGCCATGCCGGCCAGCGCCGGCGCGGCGGCGCCTCGCGCTGGTGGCTGGCGCAGAGCCTGCGGCACCTTGCCGCAGCGCTCGAAACGAAGGGTGGCCGGCTGATCCTGCGTTCGGGCCTGGCGAGCGAGGTCGTGCCGCGGGTCGCACACGAAATCGACGCGAAGCTGGTGACCTGGAACCGCCGTTACGAAGCCGCCGCCATGGCGGTCGACGCGGGCATCAAGACCGCGCTGACCGGCGATCACATCGTCGCCGAAAGCTTCTCGGCCACTCTGCTGCGCGAGCCCTGGACGGTGAAGTCCCAGGCCGGCCAGCCGATGAAGGTGTTCACGCCGTTCTGGAGGGCGCACCAGGCCAAGGGCGAGCCGCGCGCAGTGCTGCCGGAACCGGCGGCGATCAACGGCTTCGATGGCCCGGTCGCCAGCGAGAGCCTCGATGATTGGGACCTCGAGCCACGTTCGCCCAACTGGGCCGAAGGTTTTGCCTCGGCCTGGCAACCCGGCGAAGCCGGGGCCAGGGAGCGGCTGGCGGACTTCCTCGACGAGCAACTCGCGACCTATGCCGGCGATCGCGACCGCCCCGATCTCGCAGTCACCTCGCGCCTGTCGCCACATCTGCGTTTCGGCGAGATCTCGCCGGTTCAGGTCTGGCATGCGACCGAGATGGCGGCCGCGCGCCGCGGCCCGCAGGGACAGGCCAAGTTTCTGTCCGAGATCGGCTGGCGCGAGTTCTCCTATCACCTGCTCTACCATCAGCCCGATATCGCCAGCGAAAACATCCAGAAGCGCTTCGACCGGTTTCCCTGGGTCAGCGACCATCTGCGTCTCGCCGCCTGGCAGCGCGGCCTGACCGGTTTCCCGATCGTCGATGCCGGAATGCGCGAACTGTGGCGCACCGGCTGGATGCACAACCGCGTCCGGATGGTCGCGGCCTCGTTCCTGGTGAAGCATCTGCGGATCGACTGGCGCGCCGGCGAGGCCTGGTTCTGGGACACCCTGGTCGATGCCGATCCGGCCAGCAATGCCGCGAGCTGGCAATGGGTCGCGGGGTCCGGTGCCGACGCGGCGCCGTTCTTCCGCATCTTCAACCCGATATCGCAAGGGCAGAAGTTCGATCCCGCCGGCGACTATGTCCGCCGCTGGGTGCCGGAACTCGCCAGGCTTCCGACCGCGGCCCTGCACCAGCCGTGGTCGGCCCCGGCAAGCGTGCTTGCCCAAGCCGGTGTCACATTGGGTGTCACATATCCCCGGCCGATCGTCGATCACGCCCATGCCCGCGGGCAGGCCTTGGCGGCCTTCGCGGAACTGAAAGACGCCTGAGCGCGTTGATCATCGGCACTGAGCAACGCGCTCAGCGCCGGGCAGGACTACAGCATTTGCGCCATTGAAGCTTGCCGCAAATCGCATAACTTGTGTTTCAGCGCCCTGTCCCGCCACCGCTCGATCCCGTTCGGGCCGGCCTTGCGTTCCCAAAGGCCCGAAGCGAGCGGACCAGCGTCGCTAGCGGCGTGATCGGTTCGTCTTGTGACACTGCCATGCAGCGAGCAGGCCTATGACTATCGAAAGCTATCCCTCCCATCTGAGCCAGACCATCGAGGTCACCCACGACAGCTTGCGCCGGGCGACCGAAGGGCTTCCGGCGGCCGTCCGCTTCGCCCTCGGCTACCCGCTCAAGATCCGCCAGGGCGCATTGACCATGGTGTTGCCCGATGGCCGGCGGCTCCTGTTTCGCGGCGCCGAAGACGGCCCGAGCGCCGAAATGGTGGTGCACGACTATCGCTTTGCCCGGCGCCTGATGCTGGACGGCGATCTCGGTTTCGCCGAGGCCTATATTCGCGGCGAATGGGACAGTCCCGACCCGGCCGGCCTGCTCTATATCTTCTGCGTCAACATCGACGCCGTCGCCCACATGCCCCGCCACAACCCGCTGGCGCGCCTGCTGCAGCATTACCGGCACTGGCGCAACCGCAACACCAAGTCCCGGGCGCGCCGCAACATCATGGCGCATTACGACCTGGGCAATACCTTTTACCGAGCCTGGCTCGATCCTTCGATGACCTATTCCTCGGCCTATTTCGGCGCCGGCGCGGCAAGCCTGCCGGAAGCCCAGCGGGCCAAATACCGCCTGCTGGCCGATGCGCTCAAGCTCAAGCCGGGCGACCACGTGCTGGAAATCGGCTGTGGCTGGGGCGGTTTCGCCGAATTGGCCGCCACCGAATATGGCGTACGCGTCACCGGCCTGACCCTATCGGAGGAGCAATTCGCCTATGCCACCCGGCGCATGCAGGAGGCAGGCCTTGCCGACCGTGTCACCATCAAGCTGCAGGATTACCGCGACGAGACCGGCTCGTTCGATGCCATTGCCTCGATCGAGATGTTCGAGGCCGTCGGCCGGGAATATTGGGGCACGTTCTTCGCCAAGGTGCGCGACTGCCTGAACAGCGGCGGACGCGCCGGGCTTCAGGTGATCACCGTGGCCGAGAGCCTGTGGCAGAACTACCTGCGCGAAATCGACTTCATCCGAGCCTATGTGTTTCCCGGCGGCATGCTGCCGACCGCCACCCATCTGCGCGAGTTGCCACGCGACGCCAGCCTCGACCTCCAGCAAGAGCGGGCCTTCGGCATCGATTATGCGCGGACATTGCGGGAATGGGCCGACAAGTTCACCGCGACCTGGCCGGATCTCTCGCATCTCGGCTTCGACGAGCGCTTCAAGCGGCTGTGGACCTATTATCTCGCCTATTGCGAGGCCGGCTTTCGCGCCGGCACCATCGATGTTCGCCAGCTGGTCTATGCCCGGACGTGAGGGGGCCAAGCACCTAGAGCATAATCGTGTAAGATCGACGCTTTGCATCAGGCTTGGCCGTCCTTCGAGGCTCGCAAGTGCGAGCCTCGAAGGACGGCCAGGCTTTGTGCAGGGTGCTTCAGCTTGAAGCGATCAGGCTCCAACACCTCGATCTTGAAGCACGGCACCAATGGCAGCCGTCCCAGGTGACCTGCGCCTCAATCCGGAACAAGTGGGCGCGAGTGCCTAGCAGACGAAAGCCCCGGCAGGACGACCGCCGTCAGCGCCGGAACATCCGCTCGATGATCCGGCCGAACCGGCCGGTCAGACGAAAGGGCGCGTCGGACACGATGAAGCAGATGCAGCCCTCGACCTCGTCGGCAACCGGATGATGGTCGACCGTCTCGTCGGCGAAACAGATGTCGCCGCGCCGGTAGACGCCGGAGGCATCGCTGAAACTGCCGCGCAGCACCAGGGCGACTTCGGTTCCTTCGTGTGTATGGACCGGGATCGCGCCGCCCGGCTTGACCGCGACCAGATGCGCCATGCCCCGCTCGTTCGGGCTGATCGCATGATCCGTGACGCCGGGGAGCATGGCCTTCCAGGGGATCTCGTTGCCCGGCCGTCCGACAAAAGCGCGCAACGGAGGCGGCAGCAGGTCGTCGGCGGGTTCCTGGGATGAGGTCTCGTCGGGCTGCTGCCCGAAGATGGCGGCCAGTTTGGCGTCCCGGTCGCGGACCGGCGCCGGCACCGCTTCCTCCAGCGCGTCGCCCTTCAGAATCTCCAGCGCCTCGACATAGCTCCGGCTTCGCGGCACGAGCGTCAGATGGGTCGCGACCAGCACGTGGAGCGGGCGGGACAGCGTGCCCGCCGCATAACCGGCAAGCAGCGTATCGATCGGCCGACCCTCGGCGTCGAAGAAATGCATCATCAAGACAAATTCCCTACGGATCAGCCGTCACGCTTGCCATAGGGCAAGCATGTCGCCTTGTTCCATGCGCAGTGCTACGAGATCGGGTGCGGCGCGGATCACTCGAAAATGCACAGATGACCTGCGTCATTTTGCACCATGTCCAATCATGAGGCTTGGCAGGGTGTCGGTCCCATGCCGGAACGAAACGCCCTGCGCTTGCCCGAGTCGCGAGGGCCCCGTTCTCCACCCCCGGCCATGGTCGGCGGTGATACGCTCAAAAGGCCCGGAAAGCCAGCCAAGGCCGGATATTGAGCGCTTTGGACATAACCCGGCCGGCAGGGTTGAGGTGCGACCGGGGCTCGGATAGCGTCCAACGATCCCAGGATGTCAGCCATGCCTATCCATGCCTCCCTTGTCGAAGCCATCGGCAACACGCCCCTGATCAAGCTCGGCCGCGCCAGCGCGGCGACCGGCTGCACCATTCTCGGCAAGGCCGAGTTTTTGAACCCCGGCCAATCGGTCAAGGACCGGGCCGCGCTGTTCCTGATCAAGGATGCCATGGACCGGGGGCTGGTGCGGCCGGGCGGCACGATTGTCGAGGGCACCGCCGGCAATACCGGCATCGGGCTTGCCATGGTCGGACGCGCGCTCGGGCTCGGCTGCGTCATCGTCATCCCGGAAACGCAGTCGCAGGAAAAGAAGGACGCGCTCAGGCAGCTTGGCGCCAGCCTGATCGAGGTCCCGGCCGTCCCCTACGCCAATCCGAACAACTACGTGAAGGTCTCCGGCCGGGTCGCCGAGCGGCTGGCGCGGGAAAACCCGGACGGCGCATTCTGGGCCAATCAGTTCGACAATGTCGCCAACCGGCAGGCCCATATCGAAACCACCGGGCCGGAGATCTGGCGCGACACCGCTGGCCGGATCGACGGCTTCATCTGCTCGATCGGCTCGGGCGGCACGCTGGCCGGCATCGCAATGGCGCTCAAGGACTTCAACGCCGGGATCACTATTGGCTGCGCCGACCCGATGGGCGCTGCGATGTATTCCTGGTTCGCCCATGGCGAACTGAAATCCTCGGGCTCTTCGATCACCGAAGGCATCGGCCAGGGCCGGGTGACCCGGAATATCGAGGGTGCGCCGGTCGATATCGCCTTCCAGATCCCCGACGAGGAGGCGATCCCCGTCATGTTCGACTTGCTCGACCACGAAGGGCTTTGCGTCGGGCCGTCGACCGGCGTCAACGTCGCCGGCGCCATCCGGCTCGCCCGCCAGCTCGGCCCCGGCCATACCATCGTGACCATTCTCGCCGATTACGGTTTCCGCTACGCCTCGAAGATCTACAATCCGGCGTTCCTCCGGTCGAAGGGGCTGGCCGTGCCGGAATGGCTCGAGCGCAAGGCGCTTCCCCTGGTCGACCTCGTTCCGGTGCCCTGATGCCAACCGAATTCCTGTTTCGCGACGACGCCTATCTCACCGAGGCCGAGGCGATCGTCACCGGCCTGACCGAGAAGGATGGCGCGATCGGCATCGCCCTTGATCGTACCGTGTTCTATCCGACCGGCGGCGGCCAGCCCGGCGATCCCGGCGTCCTGCTGGTCGCCGGCCAGGAGGTTCCCGTCGTCACCGCCGTCTATGGCGAGACCAAGCAGGACATCGTCCATGTCCTGGCGCCCGGCGCAGCGGCGCCCGGGCTCGGCGACAAGGTGACGGCACGGATCGACTGGACCGTCCGGCACAAGCGCATGCGCATGCATACCGGCCTGCATCTCCTGTCGGTGGTGCTGCCTTATCCGGTCACCGGCGGCTCCGTCGGCACCGACGAGGGCCGGCTCGATTTCGACATCCCCGAGGCAGGCCTCGACCGCGACGACATCACCGCCAGGCTGAATGCGCTGATCGATAAGGACGCCGCGGTCACCGAGCGCTGGATCACCGATGCCGAACTCGAGGCCAATCCGGGCCTGGTCAAGACCATGTCGGTGAAGCCGCCCATGGGCTCGGGCAAGGTGCGCCTCGTCGACATATCCGGCCTCGACCTGCAGCCTTGCGGCGGCACCCATGTCAGGCGCACAAGCGAAATCGGACCCATGATCGTTTCGGCGATCGAGAAAAAAGGCAAGCAGAACCGGCGCGTGCGCGTCGTCTTCGCTTGAAGGAGTAGCAAAGCATGACCGCCCTGCCGTCGCCCTGGCTGCGTTCGACCGACTGGCTCGCCGAACGCCTGAACGCGCCCGACCTCGTCGTCATCGACGGGTCCTATTACCTGTCGACGATGAAGCGCGACGCCGAGGCGGAATTCGTCGCCGGCCATATCCCCGGCGCCCAGCGCTTCGACATCGACACCGTCAAGGACGCCGACTCCGACCTGCCGCATATGATGCCCCCGACCCCGGTCTTCTCGGCGGCCCTGCGCAAGCTCGGCATCGGCGACGGCCAGTCGGTGCTGATCTATGACGGCGCCGGCCTGTTCTCGGCGCCCAGGGTCTGGTGGATGTTCCGCACCTTCGGCGTCGAGCGGGTGTTCATTCTCGACGGCGGCCTGCCGAAATGGCTCGCCGAGGGCCGCCCGGTCGAGACCGGTCCGGCCAAGGCGCGCGCGGCGCGCCACTTCACCGCCCGGCGCAACCACGGCGCGGTCGCCGATCTCGGCGACGTCAAGAAGGCGCTCGCCTCCGGCCGCGTCCAGGTGGTCGATGCCCGCCCGGCCGACCGCTTCCGCGGCGAGACGCCCGAGCCGCGCGCCGGCCTGAAGTCCGGCCACATGCCCGGCGCACTCAACGTTCCCTTCGGCGCCCTCGTCAAGGACGGCCGCCTCGCCTCGCCCGAAACCATCAAGGCCGCCTTCGAGGCCGGCGGCGTCGATCTCGACAAGCCGGTCATCACCAGCTGCGGCTCCGGCGTCTCGGCGGCGATCCTCTGGCTCGCCATGGACGCCGTCGGGCGCCAGCCTGCCGGGCTCTATGACGGTTCATGGGCCGAATGGGGCGGCCGCGACGATTGTCCGGTCGTGACGGGACCGGCGAAAAAGGGCGAGTAGCCGAGGGCGAATGGGGATGAAGCGCCGAACTCATCGCGCGAAAATCCTCGCCCGCTTGGGGGAGAGGGTGGGCCGCATAGCGAGTGCGAACACATCCCGCGTTCGCGCGATTCTATGAGGCCCAGGTGAGGGTTTGAAGAGGGCCGGCCCTCCATTTCGAGGCGGGATGCACGGCACGGGTGGACGCAACCACCCTCACCCGGCGCCTCCGGCGCCACCCTTTCCCACGAAGACGCCGGAAAGGGTTATCGCGCAGCCCGCTTCACCGGGCCGCCCGCCCCGATTTGCCACTCGCTATCAGCCATTCGCCTCAATGCAGGATCTGACTGAGGAACAGCTTGGTCCGCTCGTGCTGCGGATGCGAGAAGAACTCGTTCGGCTCGTTCATCTCGATGATCTGGCCGAAATCCATGAAGATCACCCGATTGGCGACCTGGCGGGCAAAGCCCATTTCATGGGTGACGCAGAGCATGGTCATGCCCTCTTCGGCCAGTCCCACCATGGTGTCGAGCACCTCCTTGACCATTTCCGGATCGAGCGCCGAGGTCGGCTCGTCGAACAGCATGATCTTCGGGCTCATGCACAGCGCGCGAGCGATGGCGACGCGCTGCTGCTGACCGCCGGAGAGCTGGCCGGGATATTTCAGCGCCTGTTCCGGAATCCGCACGCGCTTGAGATAGTGCATCGCCACCTCTTCGGCGTCCTTCTTGGGCATTTTCTTGACCCAGATCGGCGCCAGCGTGCAGTTCTCCAGGATGGTCAAATGCGGGAACAGGTTGAAGTGCTGGAACACCATGCCGACCTCGCGGCGGATCTCATCGATCTTCTTGAGGTCATTGGTCAGCTCGATGCCGTCGACGACGATCTTGCCCTGCTGATGCTCCTCCAGCCGGTTGATGCAGCGGATCATCGTCGACTTGCCGGACCCCGAGGGGCCGCAGATGACGATGCGCTCGCCGCGCCGGACCGTCAGGTTGATGTCCTTCAGCACGTGGAACTCACCGTACCACTTGTGAACGCCGGTCAGGTCGACGGCCACTTCATTGCTCGTCGTCGGCATCTTCATCGGCGCGGGACTGGCCATGCGGAACTCCTGGAGACTTAGTTGTCGGGACCGGCCGGATCTGGATTGGACCCTAGCGGCGGCGGCCCTTGTTGAGACGGTTCTCGACGAAGATCGAGTAGCGGGACATGAAGAAGCAGAACGAGAAATAGATGATCCCGGCAAAGGCGAAGCCGGTATAGAGCGTCACCGGGCTCGCCCATTGCGGATCGGTGAAGCCGGCGCGCATGCCGCCGAGCAGGTCGAAGATCGCCACGATCGAAACCAGGGTGGTGTCCTTGAACAGCCCGATGAACGAATTGACGATGCCTGGAATGACCAGTTTCAGCGCCTGCGGCAAGACGATCAGGCCCATCATGCGGGTATAGTTCAGGCCGAGCGCCTGGGCGCCCTCGAACTGGCCTTTCGGGATCGCCTGCAGGCCGCCGCGGATGACCTCGGCCATATAGGCGCCGGAGAAGATCGAGACGCCGACCAGCACGCGCATCAGCGGATCCGGCGACCGCTCCAGGAACAAGGGCAGCATATAGGTCGCGAAGAACAGCACGGTGATCAGCGGCACGCCGCGCACCAGCTCGATCAGGCCGACCGACAGGAAGCGGATGATCGGCAGCTTCGAGCGCCGGCCGAGCGCCAGCACGATGCCGATGGGCAAGGCCGCGACGATGCCGGTGACCGCCACGACCAGCGTCACCAGCAGCCCGCCCCATTGCCGGGTCTCGACCACGGGCAAGGCCGGAAGATCGAACATGCCGCGCTGCAGGATGAAGAACATCACGAAGCTGATCGCCAGCGCCGCGACGCTGAGCAGCAGCAAGCGCAGGTTCGCCCGACCCTCGATGAGGGTCAGGCCGCAGCCGATCAGGACGGCGAGCCCGACCAGCCGGTGCAATTCGAACCACTCCGGCCGTCCGTACCAGATGGCCACCGCGCCGGCGATCAACGCAACGGCACCGCCGAACAGCAGGCGCTCGTCCATGCCGGCTTCGCTCAGGCTGAGCAGATGGGCGATCAAGAGGCCGATGGCGGCAAGAATGGTCAACCAGTCGATCACGCTCAGCCAGGGATTGATGATCGAGCCACCCTGCAGCAGCACGAAGGCCAGGATCGGGAACAGGCCGAAGAACAGCACCGCGTTGAGCACCTTGTAGCCCGCCGACGGGATGAGCAGCGGCACCAGCAGGATCAAGGCGACGATGCCGGTCAGATTGMCCCGCCAGCGCTCCTCCACGGGATAGAAGCCGTACATGAACTGGCCGAATTTCGCCTGGACGAAGGGCCAGCAGGCGCCGACATGGCGCCCGACCTTTTCGTCGAGACAGGCCTCGCGATCGGCGCCCGACCAGACGGCCCGCACCAGCGTGAAGTCGATGAAGGTCCACAGCAGCTTGAAGGCGATATAACCGCCGACAAGCGTCAGCAGCGCATGCGGGATGGAGGAGAACAGGTTGGTGCGCAGCCAGCCGAGGGCGCCGGCGGTGGAGGCCGGCGGCGGCAGCGCTTGCGCGAGTTCCGAGCGAATGAAGGTCGTGGACGCCATGGTCATCGGATGGCCCTCAGCGTTCGACCAGCGCGATGCGCCGGTTGTACCAGTTCATGAACAGCGACGTGACGATCGAGATGGTCAGGTAGCAGGCCATCCACATCGCGATGATCTCCATCGCCTGGCCGGTCTGGTTGAGGATCGTGCCACCGACCGACACCATGTCGGGATAGCCGATGCCGACCGCCAGCGACGAGTTCTTGGCGAGGTTGAGATATTGGCTGGTCAGCGGCGGAATGATCACCCTGAGCGCCTGCGGGCTAACGATCAGGCTGAGGATCCGGCCTTCCGCCAGCCCGAGCGAACGCCCCGCCTCGGTCTGGCCATGGCTGACGGCCTGGATGCCGGCGCGCACGATCTCGCCGATGAAGGCCGCGGTATAGGCGACCAGCGCGATCAGCAGCGCGACGAATTCCGGGATGATCGTCATGCCGCCCTGGAGATTGAAGCGGCCCTGCACCGGCTGGTCGAAGCCCACCGGCAACCCGGTCGCGAGATAGGCGAGGATCGGCAGGCCGAGAATCAGGCCCCACATGGTCGGCCCGACGGGGAATTGCGCGCCGGTGGCGTCCTGGCGCTTATGCGCCCAGGAGCGCACCACGAAGGCGGCCACGATGCCGATGATCAGCGCGACGCCGATCCAGCCGGCGCCCGGCTCGAACAGCGGCTTCGGCATGGTAATGCCGCGCTGATTGACGAAGATGGTGCCGAAGATCGACAGCGAATTGCGCGGCGCCGGCATGGCCGCCAGCACGGCCAGATACCAGAACAGGATCTGAAACAGCAGCGGCAGGTTGCGGATGATCTCGACATACCAATAGGCGATCTTGGCGACCACCCAGTTGCGCGACAGCCGGGCGACGCCGACGATGAAGCCGAGAATGGTCGCCAGGATGATGCCGACGCCGGCGACCAGCAGCGTGTTCAACAGCCCGACCACGAAAGCCCGGCCATAGGACATCGCCTCGGCCCAGGGGATCAGCGCCTGCGAAATACCGAAGCCCGCGGTATTCTCGAGGAAGCCGAAACCGGCCGCGATGCGCTGATTGGTCAGGTTTGTCGCGGCGTTGGTAACGCCCCTGTAGGCCAGGAAAAGCAGCAGGCCGAGGGCCAGGAGCTGAAAGATCGTGCCGCGGATTTTCGGGTTGTTGAAGAACGCCACTTTGGGCGCACTTACCCCGCGAGCCGGCAACGTGCCGTCCGTCATGTTCGCCGTCCCCTTCTCTGGCCCGGTGAGGGACCCTTCCGGCGCCCAGCTCAGGGGCGCCGTGGATCGGTTGTCTTCACCGGAGAACCGTCCCGGATCGTGGACCCAGGACGATTGTCATGTCCAGTCGTAATCGCGCGTTCTCAACGGATCGGCGGGGCGTATTGCAGGCCGCCCTTGTTCCACAGCGCATTCAGGCCGCGCGAGATGCCCAATCGCGTATTCGGGCCGACATTGCGCTCGAACACCTCGCCGTAATTGCCGACATGCCGGACGATGCGCACCACCCAGTCCTTGGTCAGGCCGAGAGCCTCGCCGAAATTGCCTTCGGTGCCGACGACACGCCGGATTTCCGGATTGGTCGATTGCAGCATCTGGTCGAGATTGGCCTTGGTGATGCCGAGCTCTTCGGCCGTCACCTGGGCGTAGAGCACCCATTTGACGATGTCGAACCATTGGTCGTCGCCATGACGCACGACCGGCCCCAGCGGCTCCTTGGAGATGATTTCCGGCAGCACGATATGGTCGTCGGGCTTGGCCAGCTTGACGCGCTCGGCATAGAGGCCTGAAGCGTCGGTGGTGAACACGTCGCAGCGGCCGGCATCATAGGCCTTGACCGTTTCATCGGCCGTGCCGAACACCACCGGCTCGTATTTCAGGTTGTTGGCGCGGAAATAGTCGGCGACGTTCAGCTCGGTGGTGGTGCCGGTCTGCACGCAGACCGAGGCGCCGGACAATTCGCGCGCACTCTTCACGTTGAGCGATTTGCGCACCATGAAGCCCTGGCCGTCATAATAGTTGATGCCGGTGAAGTTCAGGCCGAGGGCGGTGTCGCGCTGCAGCGTCCAGGTCGAGTTGCGCGCCAGGATGTCGATTTCACCCGACTGCAGGGCGGTGAAGCGATCCTTGGCCGAAAGCGGCGAGAACCGCACCTTGGTCGGATCGTTGAAGATGGCCGCGGCGACCGCGCGGCAGAAGTCGACGTCGAGCCCGGTCCAGTTGCCGGCGCTGTCGGGCATCGAGAAGCCGGCCAAGCCCTGCGTTACGCCGCACTGGACATAGCCCTTGTTCTGCACGTTGCGCAGCGTCGTGCTGGGCGCCGGCGCCTGAGCAAACGCTGCGGTTGCCGAAAATCCAAGTACCGCGCCGAGCGCGAGAGTCGAGACGATCCGTTTCATGGTGGCAGCCTTTCCACTCTTTCATTGGTCGGTCGTTGAAGCTTGCGAGCAAAATGGCCGGCGCGACATTCCCCTCCTCGCCGCCCGTTTCTCCACGCAAACAGCCCCGATTTCAGGGCCAGATCACGGGAGACCTCGCGTTCCTGCATCACAGGCCATCTCCGAACGGGGGTCAAGGGCTTGCCGAGGGCTTGACGGCGATCGCCGCGGTCAGAGAAATGAGCCTTCCCACCCTCCGCGGGCCATGCTCGCTTTCCCCTGAGGCGATCATGGCAGGCCCATCCGACACCAAGCGCTTTTCCGAGCGGACGCGGCTCGTCCTCGGCGGTCGCGACCCCTCGGAGCAATTCGGCTTCGTCAACTCGCCGATCTATCGCGGCTCGACCGTGCTCTATCCCACCTATGACGAGCTGAAGTCCCGGCGGCAGCGCTTCGTCTACGGCACCAAGGGTACGCCCACCAGCCAGTCGCTGGAACAGGCCTGGACCGAATTGTCAGGCGCCGCCGGCACCGTGCTCGTCCCCTCCGGGCTCGCGGCCATCATGGTCGCGCTTCAGTCCTGCCTGAAGGCCGGCGACCACCTGCTGGTCACCGATTCCGTCTACCGCCCGACACGCAACTATTGCGACACCGTGCTGAAGCGTTTCGGCGTCGAGACCACCTATTACGACCCGCTCGTCGGCGCCGGCATCGCCGACCTGATGCGCCCGAACACGGCGGCGGTGTTCACCGAGGCGCCGGGCTCGCAGAGCTTCGAGATGCAGGACATTCCGGCCATCGCCGAGGTGGCGCACGCCCGCGGCGCCATCGTGCTGGTCGACAACACCTGGGGAACGCCGCTGCTGTTTCCCCCGCACGAGCGCGGCGCCGACATCGCGATCGAGGCCGGCACCAAATATCTCGGCGGCCATTCCGACCTGCTGATGGGCCTGGTCACGGCCAATGAGCGCTGCTGGCGGGCCCTGCGCGAGACATTCGACGCCATGGCCATTCTGTCGGCGCCGGAAGACTGCTTCCTGGCGCTGCGCGGCCTGCGCACCATGAAGCTCCGGCTCGACGAGGCCGGCCGCCAGGGCATGGCCATGGCGACCTGGCTGGAGGCCCGCCCCGAGGTCAAGACGCTGTTGCACCCGGCCTTCCCCTCGCATCCCGGACACGCCATATGGAAACGCGATTTCAAGGGCGCTTCCGGGCTGTTCTCCGTGATTCTTCATCCGGTTTCTGAAAAAGCCTTGGCGGCTTTCCTGGATGGTCTGGAGCTGTTCGGCATGGGCTATTCCTGGGGCGGCTACGAAAGCCTGGTGGTGCCCTTCGACTGCTCGCAATACCGCACCGCGACGACCTGGAACCCGGGCGGCACGCCCCTGCGTTTCCAGATCGGGCTCGAGGACGTCGCCGACCTGCAGGCCGATCTCGCCGCCGGCTTCGCCCGCATGAAGGCGGCCGGCTAAGGCACCAGCCAGCGCCCGTCCCAACGGGCGCTGGTCCAGTCGAACAGCGCCCGCCGGTGGCCGGCCTCGTGCAGCTGCAGCCATTCCAGCCGGTCGACCGTGATCTCGATCGCGATGAAATGCGCCGATCCCGCGAGAATCCCGGCTTCGTCGGCCGGCAGGACATA
>BFBZ01000564.1_pt1 | contig 33773 bp, 24 predicted proteins | sample 1888401 | NCBI WGS metagenome assembly BFBZ01 (sample SAMD00112614, study PRJDB3348) | symbiont metagenome | host: Chara braunii | reverse complement strand
TGATGGTCAGGTGGGCCGCGGCAATCGAGCAAATGGCTTGATAACGCCCTGCCGGCCTATGAGCCTCGAGGCAGCTGCCGGAAAGAATCCGGTCAGTCATGTTGGCAAGATCTACAATATCCTCGCACGCGAGATTGCCAGAACGCTGGCGGTGACAGTACCCGAAATCGCGGCGGCATATTGTTTTATGGTCAGTCTGATTGGCGCCCCGGTGACCAACCCGGCGCTTATACAAGTGAAGTTGGCGACCAGAGATGGCTTGCCGGCCATCCAATTGAAGAAGCGGGTAGAGGACATCGTCGCCGATCATCTTTCCCGCGTACCCAAGCTGATCGATGAGCTCGTCGCCGGCGCGATTGAGGTCTTTTGACTTCGAGCAACACCGTGAGGGCGTTGTGATAGTTGCCGCGGTGCGCGATGATGGCGGCAACGGCGAGCAGGCCGAGTGTGGCGCCGCACCATCACCTTATGTATGCCGAAGACCCAACTGAAGCCACCAACCCGCTTGGCGGCGTGCGAGCGACTCGTTCAAGGAGCGGGTTTTGATCTGGCTCAAAGAAGGTGCAGTCAATCACGATACAGTAGCGGTACATCGCTTTTTCTGCCCCGCGGTGCTTCGGACCAACCAAACTTCAACGAATTGTGGGAACAGGAAAGATGAAAGCAAAGAACGCAGAGACCTCGGGTCTCATTGTGGTCAACGAAACTGCGCCGGCCAGAGGGCCTCTGATGCGAAGCATGCCTGCTTTGACAATGCTGGCTGCGGCATTGATTATTTCGGGGTGCCAACAGTTGCCCGCTGGACATTGGGCCGGCAAGCCATGCGGACCAAAGCCGAGCGACGCCCGAAACTGCTACGGGGCTGATCCCTTTTCGCTGCCACATGGGCACTAGCTCATTGGTGCATTGGCTCGGCGCCACATCGAGTGAAGACGGGGTCTCGACCGGCTTCAAGCGCACGAGGAGGCTTGAGTCGACAGAGTTCGCCGAGATAACGCCAGGCGCTGATCCCTATGGGCGTGTCGTGCGTGCAGGTACCGGCCATGGCATCTGGCAAGGCCAAACGTCGACACATGTTCGTTGCTCGCATTTGCGCTGAATCAAAGCAACCATCCCGCTTAAGCTTACGACATCACAAAGTCCCGAAGCTGGCCGAGGCCGGCAGACAGCGCGCCTTCTGCGCCCCATGTGGATCCGAAATGCGTATTGCTCCGATCATCACTGTCGCTGTCCTCGCCGTCGCTGCCGCCGGGGGTTCTTACGCATACTGGCTGAAGGAACAGGCAGCCCGTGTTCCAGTGGGATTGGCACGGGCCAATGGTCGCATCGAGGTCGAACGGGTCGACATCGCAACCAAGTATGCCGGCCGCCTCGCTGAGGTGGGCGTCAACGAGGGCGCTGATGTCGAAAAGGATAGTATCCTTGCGCGTATAGACACGACAGAAATACTTGCGCAGCGCGCCGGGGCGAGAGCTGCCGTCCACCGCAGCCACCAGGGTGTGGCAACTGCCGAGGCCAATGTCGCGCTGCGCGAGGCGGAGTTGAAGCTGGCCGAAGTCGAGCTCAAACGCATCGTTGAGCTCGCGCGCACCAATACGTCCACACAAGCAGAACTGGACCGTCGCACGGCGCAGAGAGACATCTCAAAGGCCGCTCTGGACAGCGCCAAAGTGGCCGTCGAAGACGCCAAGACGGCGGTGGAGGCTGCTGAGGCTCAGGTCACCCAGATTGAAGCGGTGATTGCTGATATGACATTGAAAGCTCCGGTGTCGGGCCGCGTCGAATATCGTCTCGCTCAGGCTGGGGAAGTGGTTGCGGCCGGCGGGCGGGTGCTCACGCTTCTCGACCTCTCAGACGTCAATATGACCATCTTCCTCCCCACCAGCCAAGTCGGACGTGTCGAACTGGGATCGGAGGCGCGGATCGTGCTCGATGGAGCGCCGGAATACGTTGTTCCGGCGACAATTTCCTTCGTTGCATCCGATGCACAGTTCACCCCGAAATACGTCGAGACCGCCGATGAACGCGAGAAGCTGATGTATCGGATCAAGCTGCATATCGATCCGCGGATACTCGAAAAACACCGCGGTTATGTGAAAGCAGGCATGACTGGCAACGCTTACGTCAAAGTGCAGCCCGGAGCGGCCTGGCCGGCCGGCCTGACGCCGAGGCTGCCGGATGACCGCTGACGAGGGACCCGCCATACGCGTTGATGCGATCCGTCACCGCTATGGCAAAACAATTGCGCTCGACGGCGTCAGCCTTTCAGTCGCACCTGGAACGACAACAGCCTTCATTGGCCCGGATGGCGTCGGCAAGTCCACCCTGCTCGGTCTGATTGCCGGCGTCAAGCGCATCCAGTCCGGAACCGTGACCGCACTTGGCGGGAACATGGCGTTGCGTTCTCACCGCGACATGGTCTCGCCACGCATCGCCTATATGCCGCAGGGCCTCGGCCGCACCCTCTCCCCGACACTCTCCGTCGTCGAGAACATCGATTTTTTCGGCCGTTTGTATGGGCAGCGTGAAAGTGAACGCCGTCAACGCATCGCACGCCTGCTCGCTGCCACCGGCCTCGATCCTTTTCCGGATCGTCCGGCCGGCAAGTTGTCGGGCGGAATGAAGCAGAAGCTTGGACTCTGCTGCGCCTTGATTCATGATCCCGACCTATTGATCCTCGATGAACCGACGACCGGTGTCGATCCTCTGTCGCGGCGCCAATTTTGGGACCTGATCGGACGAATCCGCCTCGAACGTCCCGGCCTGACGGTACTGGTGGCGACCGCCTACATGGAAGAGGCTGAGCGCTTCGACCACATCGTCGCCATGGATGAGGGCAGGGTCATCGCCGCGGGTGACACGGCGCAGATCCTTGCCCAAACCAAGGCAAGCACACTGGAGGAAGCCTACATCGCTCTGCAGCGCCCTGAACGTCGTGGCGATCGCACGCAGCTCGCTATTCCAAAACTGCAACCTAGCGACGGTCCTCCCGCGATCGCCGCGGATAACCTGACCATGCGCTTCGGCGATTTCACGGCAGTGGATCACGTCAGCTTCCGAATCCAGCGCGGAGAGATCTTCGGATTTCTGGGATCAAATGGTTGCGGCAAGACGACGACGATGAAGATGCTCACGGGCCTTCTGCCGGCGAGCGAAGGGCGAGCCGAGCTGTTGGGAAAGCCGGTCGATGCCCGCGACATCACGACAAGAATGCGCATCGGCTACATGTCGCAATCCTTCTCGCTCTATGAGGAGATTTCCGTCAGGGCAAACCTGGAGCTTCATGGACGCCTCTTTCGGACTCCGGCGGGCGAACTTGAGGCACGCGTCGCCTCGGCATTGGCACGGTTCGACCTCGACGCCGTTGCGAACGCGTTGCCCACGGAGCTGCCGCTCGGGATTCGCCAGCGGCTCCAGCTCGCCGCCGCATGCCTGCATCAGCCGGAAATATTGATCCTCGACGAACCCACTTCGGGTGTCGATCCGGCGGCACGTGACCGGTTCTGGCGTCTCCTCGTCGAGATGTCGCGCCGCGATGGAGTGACGATCTTCATATCGACGCATTTCATGAACGAGGCCGAGCGCTGTGATCGCGTTTCGTTGATGCATGCCGGCCGTGTTCTTTCGATCGGCAGCCCTGAGGAGCTTCGCCTGGCGCGCGGCGCCGATAATCTCGAGGACGCCTTTGTGGCCTATCTCGAGGAGGCGTCGGCACAGTCGGTCGCACCGAAGAATGTACCTGCACCATCTGCCGGCGTCGAGCCGGCCGATGCGCCTGGTCTGTCGAGGTCATCCCACTCGGACCTTCCATACAGATCGACGGCGGCACCTCTGCGCCGAATCTGGGCCTTTGCTCGGCGAGAGGCCGTGGAACTCCTGAGAGATCGCGTCCGGCTTGCCTTCGCGCTGCTCGGACCTCTTTTGCTGTTGGCGACGTTTGGTTACGGCATCTCGTTTGACATCGAAAATCTTCGTTACGCGGTGATCGATCGGGATCAGTCTCTCGAGAGCCGCTTGTTCCTGGAGCAATTTTCGCATTCCCGCTATTTTGTCGAACAATCACCACTGACTGACGAGTTCGAGATCGACAATCGCTTGCGATCAGGCGAGTTGCGGTTCGCTGTCGATATTCCGCCCGGCTTTGGTCGTGACCTTCTGCAGGATCGGCAGCCGCAGGTGAGCTTCTGGCTTGACGGAGGCAGTACGTTTCCAGCGGAGACGGCGCGCGCCTATATCCAGGGTGCGGTTCTGACCTACGCGGCGGAGCGCCATCGTCAGCTGCAGGGCCAAGATCCGCAGATGCTGCCGGTCAATGTTGAGCCGCGGTTTCGCTACAACCAGGACTTCCGCAGCGTATTCGCAATCACGCCGGGGTCGATCATGCTTCTGCTGGTCGTGTTTCCAGCGATGCTGACGGCACTCGCCGTTGTCCGGGAAAAGGAAATGGGCTCGATCACCAACGTCTACGCGTCTCCCGCGACGGTCAGCGAATACCTCATCGGCAAGCAGCTGCCCTATGTTGCGACCGGTTTTATCAGTTTTGTGAGCCTTGTGGTGATGGCCGCCGCCGTGCTCGGCGTCGTCCCAAAAGGCTCCCTGCTCGCCTTGTCAATTGCAGCCCTCACTTACGTGTTTGCGGCGACCGCCTTTGGCCTTTTGGGGTCGGAACAAGAACTGTTCCCAGCGACACGCTAAGGTCGAACGGAGCATGAACGTCATGCGGCGTGGCGTAACCGAGCCGGAAGTCTGAGCGACCGGAAGCCTTCAGGCATCTGATGTTCTGCATCCCAGGTGTAGATGCCGGTCAGATTGATGTGTTCCCAGCTCAGCGGCGAGACGTGCTTGAGCAGATGATCCGGAATCTCGCGGTGCATTTTGCGCAAATGGGTGACGGCCCGTTCGATATAGACCGTATTCCAATGCACGATCGCGCTAACGACGAGATTGAGGCCGGAGGCGCGGAACGCCTGGCTTTCGAATGATCTGTCGCGGATTTCGCCGCGCTCGTGGAAGAAGACAGAGCGCTTCAGTTTATGCGCAGCTTCGCCCTTGTTGAGGCCGGCTTGGCAGCGCCGGCGCAATGCCGGACTTGAGTACCATTCGATCATGAAGAGGGACCTCTCGATGCGACCGAGTTCCCGCAGTGCCCTGGCCAGCTGGCTCTCCTTTGGCGAGGCCGAGAGCTTCTTCAGGATGGTCGACGGCACGACGGATCGCGTCGTGATCGACGCTGCCAGATGAAGAAGATCATCCCAGTGGTCGAGAATTAGCGTGGTGTTGATCGGTGCTCCGATGTGGTTCGACAATGCCGGGTATGCGTCGCCCTTTCCGAACGTGTGGAACTTCCGATCTTTGAGATTGCGTAACCGAGGTGCGAAGCGTTTGCCGATCAGGGCGAATAGCCCGAAGACGTGATCACTCGCGCCGCCCGTATCGGTAAAGTGTTCCTGGATATCGAGGATCGTATCCTGATCGAATAGCCCATCGAGCACGTAGGCCACCTCGCTTTCGGTCGGACTGATGGGCAGAATGCTGAAGTAGCCATACTGATCGGAAAGATGGCTGTAGAATTTCGATCCGGGCTCGCTGCCGTAATGCAAATTGATGTCGCCGCGCTTTGCGGCTCGATCGCTCGCGCGGAAGAATTGGCCATCGGACGATGAGGTTGTTCCGTTGCCCCACAGCCGAGAATGCGGATGGCGGGTGTGTGCATCGGTGATACATGCTTGCGCCGCGCGATAGGTCTCCGACCGAGCGTGGAAGGTGCGCATCCAGCCGATCTGGTGAGCGCTGATTCCTTTGGACGCGCTCGCCATTCGCTTCGGACCGAGGTTGGTCGCATCGGCCAGCACCCCGGCCAGCATGGCCGAGACGTCCCTCGGAGAGTCACCCGTGCGGACATGCGTGAAGTGATCGGCGAAGCCAGTCCAATCGTGCACTTCCCTCAAGAGGTCCGGCACCTCAACCATCGGATACATATCGCTGATCTCGGCATTCAGTTCCTCGGCCGCCGCCGGAACCTCGCCAGCCGTTGGTGTCACGATCAACGTTCCGGCTTCAAGACGAACACCTTCGAGCTTTCCGGACCGTGCTCTGTGCGCCAGGCGCTTCAGGTTGAAGTCGAGCATCTGGCGAGCCTCCGCGAGCCAGGCCGCGCCGTCTCCTTGGACACCAAGTCCGAGTCGATCCTCATCCTTCATGGTGGTGAATGTTGACCGCGGCATTAGATGCTCGTCGATCGGCCGGAAGGATCGGCTGCCGTCGACCCAAATGTCTGCAGATCGAAGCCGGTCTCGCAAGGCCGCGAGCGTCGCAATCTCGTAGAGACGGCGATCAGGCTTTCCTTGTTCGAAGATGAGCCGACGATCAGCTTGGCTGAGGTGGGTGACCGGGACGCGATCCGGGAGTGTCCGACGGCTCTCGGCATGCAGGCGTTTCAGCAGCGAAATCGCCGAAAGGAGTGGATCGTGTCGCCGCGCGGATTGGAACGAGAACGCCTGTAGGAACGCACCGGCATATTTGTTGACGGTCGCATATTGCTCGGCCGCCAAGGCCAAAGGCGACGCCTCGTTGTCCTCGACCATCGACTCAAGCTCAGGCTTCATCCGCAGCAACCGGTGCCACCCGACTTCCTGATCGAGAACCTCCAATGCGTTCCGGCCATAGTTGTTCGCAGACTGCAGGGCGGTAATCGTGTCGAGGAACATGCGCAGCGCCTTGGAGGTATCCGACCTGCAGTCCATGTGTCGCTGTTTCTTGCGGTTATTGGCCTGGGAGAATTGTCGACCCATCAGTTTAATGAACATCGCAACAGCATCGTCAGTTAGCTTCTGGCCAAGCTTGATGACCTGCGCCACGATCAGAGCGTGCCGGCGACTCGCATTGAAATCGTTGGCCAGCCATGCCGGTGTGGCGTTGCCCTCACGGATCATCTGATCCCATCGTCCAGATGGTATGCGCACCTGCAATTTCGCGTCGATTTCCAAGTTGCGCAGGAAGGCAATGCGTTCTGTCAGCCCGACTAGGTTTGACGCACCTGGCGCTTCTGGCGCCGAGCGCAGCCAATGAAAGCGCGTCTGGCCGAGGGCCGGGTCAACCTCCAACAGCCTGTCCAATGACGCAAGCCGATCAGGCGAGATACCCTCGATAAGTTCTTTCTCAGCCCGTCGGCGAGCTATCGCGCGACCGCCGAGACCGATCTTCTCGATGGAATGCAGCGAAGGCAGGAGTGCGTTTCGTTTCCGGAACTCGGCAATGACTGCTGTCGCGATCGGCAACCCGTGATCGCCGTTGGCCGCCGCATCGATTGCAGCCACAAGTGCGGCGCGGCGATCGTCTCTAGATGCAGTCCGGAGACCGAGGTAAGCCATCAACGATCGGCTGTGATCGAAACGCGTCTGTACTCGATGCGCATAGAAGACGTAGAGGCGCGCGTCGATACCGAGCTGATCCGCAAGATAGTTGATCACAGCCGCAGGTGGCTGCTCGTTGTCCCACAAGAGCCGCCCTGTTTGTCGCATCGTGCAGAGTTGAACGGCGAAGCCCAGCTTGTTCTGTGGTCGCCGGCGGAGTTCGCATTCCAATCTATCTGCCGGGCCCAGAGTAAAGTGACGGATCAGACTATCCTCGCCTGTCGCTATGCCCAGCAGTATCGCCGCTTCCTTTGGACTGACAAGCCGTCTTCTACCCACTCGCCTTCTCCCTCGGCACACTAAATTCCAAGGGGTAGTGGTTGGCCATCGGCCGGAAACTTTCAACCAGCCCGGTGGCGTCATCTACAGATCTATGCGCGTGTTCGCGCTTCGTTCGACCTTAGCGTGTCTGCGGGAACGGTTCTTGTTCCGACCCCGGATCCAAAGGTCGTCCCTGAAGCGGACGTGCAGCAGATTTTTCTTGTCTTTTTCGCAACGTTTTCCATGGCGACGGTGGCATTGATTCATAGCAGCGCCGTCGAGCGGGCCAAGAGCCTGCCTTTCTATACGATGTCCTTCCTGATTGGCCTGGTTTTCTCGCCTGTCGCGGGCTACTTGTGCTGGGGACCGCTCTCGCCTTTGACGAACAGCGGATTGCATGACTTTGAGGGTGTATTCCCCCTCTATATCTTCGCCGGCACGTGGTCGCTAATACTGTCGTGGCGACTTGGAGCAAGGCGGGGTGCGTTTGGCAAGGATCATGAGAACCTGCGCCCGGTCGCCAACAACTACGGCTTGGTCGCCGCAGGCGTGCTGATGATTTTCATCGCCATACCGTTTATCGCGCTTGGCTCGACCTGGATTTTCCCTGGAAAGGGTATTTACGGTATCTCGATGACCCAGACGGGTATCGGTATTATCATCGAGAATATCTTCTGCGCAATGCTGAGCGGCGGCGTCATCGGTTCCATCATCGCGGCGATTAGACGCGAAGTCGCGTGGATATTTCTCGGACCCATTGCCGGCGCGGTTATTGCTGGGACATTGTTCGACATAGGCACGCCTCTCGAGTGTATGGTTTTCGGCGCGATCGGCCCTGTCGTCGCTCTTGCGACGAGCCGCATCGTCCATGGACTGGGTATCGACGAACCCAAAGTCGTGCCTCTTGCCCTCGGACCTGGTGTCGTCGGCGCTATTTTGGTCGGCTTCATCCATTGGGGCACACCCACCGGTGGCTTTCCAGGCCTCGAAGGTGTTCTTGCTCTCGGCCATGCACAAATCACGCCCTACTGGCAGCTTGCGGGTGTCGTCACGACGATGCTGATTGCCGGCGTTCCGGCTCTCGTCCTGTGCTTTATTTTCGAGAAGACCGTCGGGCTGCGTGTTTCGTCGGAGATCGAGCTTCACGGGCTCGATGTATCGAAGTGGGCGACTGCGAATTTCTCCGACGACCTTCAAGTCGCCAGCTAAGAAGCATGATCAATTGCCCTGGCCTCCTGTTGGGGGTCGCGCAATTCGAAGGCAACGACACGGCTGTCCCAGGCGCGGCCGGAGAAAATTCTCCGGCCGCCGGTTTTGTAAGAGCCGAGGCCAATTGCATCACCGCCCGGCTTTGAGTATGCCTCACCTTGCGATTGTGACTGAAAGAAATTAGCTACGCTTCAAGGACGTCCCCAAAAAGGCCACGTCTACCCAAAAAGGTCTGAAATTTCCTCTTGGCTGTGTTGACTAGCGTAAGCGGCGACCGGCAAATACAAGGTTTGATTGTCATTCAAGACCGAAAAATGCCAGATATTTTTGCCAGCGCTTCAGGCCCGTTGTCCTCTCGCACCAGCGCCGGGATCGCGGATATCATTCGCCGAGAGATTCTATCGGGCAACCTCAAACCCGATCAGCCGTTGATTGAACGAGACATCGCGCTTGAGCTTGGCGTGAGCCGTACACCCGTGCGTGAGGCTTTGTTTGTCTTGCAGGGGCAAGGGCTCGTCGAGTTGGTGCCGCGCAAGTACGCGCGAATACGAAAGATAACTTACAACGATATTTCGCAAATCTATTCCCTGCGCAAGATTCTTGAGATCCACTCGGCTGAAAGTGCAGCAAAATTCGCAAGATCGGAAGACATAGTTGAAATCGAAACTGCGATAATTCGCCAGAGTAACCTAACTCGAGATTCCACGGCCATCGAGCAGTCTGATGCCGATCTAGCCTTTCACGCCGCAATAGCAGCATCATCTCACAGTCCAATCCTCAAAACAGTGGCGCATCAGGTTCTGGCCTTCACGGCCACGCTGCGCTCGCGCATGAAGTACGACGCGGCTCGAGCAAAACTGGTCCTTGGTCAGCACAAGGGCATCTTGGCTGCTATCAAGTCACGGGATTCTGAAAAAGCTGCCGCCCTGATGTCTGCACACATCGAAAGTTCCTTCAACTACGCGCGCACGCACGCTCTAGCTTTTCAAAATCCGGACACGGACAAAAGCGAACTTTAGAAGACTAGTGCAGCGGCTATCAGTTTGGAATTTGGATGCTCATAGCCCGCATCTTTCGCGCGCATGGACGCCAGCTTTCCTACAACGGATGTTCATAAAGTGGATCCTTCATGCTGCTAGGGGCTAGCACGCTTGAATGCGGTAGCGATGGCTTTAGCATGCTTGGCTAGCAGCAGATTAACGTCTTTTTTGATTAGACTGGTAATGCGGGGCAGCGGACCGACGACCCCGAGACTGTAGGCGATGCCCAGATCTCCAACGCTGATCGGGACGGCGACGGCAGCGAGCGCCTCATCAMCCTCGCCGATGCAGGTCCCATAGCCCCTCTCTCTGATCTTCTTGTAGTCGGCTTCAACCGCCGCGCGGGTGGTCAATGTATGCTTGGTGAGCTTCTCCAAGGGACCATTCAGCGCTTTATCGACGATTTCCTTGGGTTGAAAGGCCATGATGGTCTTCGCCGAGGCCGTCGCATGCGGCTGGAGTATCTTGCCGGGCAGAACAAAGCCGCGCCAGGGCGAATCCGGAGATTCCATCGCTATGGAACGCACGGCGTGCCCTTCCATCTTGGCGACATAGCAGGTTTCACCAATTTCCTCGCTGAGGTCACTTAATATCGATCCTGTGAACGACCGAACCCAACTGTCATCCAAACTATACAAGGCAAGTCGCTTGACCCGGTCCCCCAGCGAATAGGTCTGGCCGCGGCCGCCGGAAATACTGACGAGAGACAAATCCTGCATCGTCGCAAGCAGCCGGTGCGCCGTAGGCTTCGGCAAAAGAAGCATATCCGCGATGTCGTTGAGGGCTAGGCCGTCGGGGTGCGAGCATAACGCCTCGAGGATCCTGAAGTAGCGCTCGAGCGGTGCCGATTTGCGGTCGTCTTTCTTGGTCGCGGTCATCATGCCTGTCGAGCCCTCAATCCTGATGGTTCGGTTTGTCAGTTATCGAATGCGGATTGACAACACTCATTTTCACTGGTTATCTCTCGATAAATGATAAATATCTCGAAAAATGAGATCATAAAGAATGAGATCGGGCTTGTCAGCAGAAAAAATCGTTCTCGGAACTCGTGTTATCACGATGGAAGACAATGCTGACGCCGGCTGGCAGGGCGTGGTCGTGCGTGGTGACCGTATCGTTCGCCTGATCCGGCGCGACGATATCGGCAGCATGGCTCTTGGCGCTGCGGAGATCATCGATCTCGGCGACAGCACTTTGCTACCCGGCTTCATCGACGTGCATGCTCATTCCGAGGTCGTGTGCCGCACCGCCTTCAAGACGATCGATTGCCGGGCGCCGGAATGCGACACGGTTTCTGCCGTGAGCGATGCGCTGCTCGGCGGCATGGGGAATTCCAATTCCAACGATTGGATTGTCGGCCAAGCCAATCTCTTCTTCGACCGCAAGCTCAAGGAAGGCCGTCTGCCGACGCGGGAAGAGCTGGACCGCGTTAGCCGCCAGCGACCTATCGCGCTGCGCGCAGGCGGACATATCACTGTTCTCAACAGCAAGGCGCTGGAAGTCGCGGGCATCGACCGCAATTTCCAACCCCCCGCGCATAGCGTCACCGGACAGCCAGAAGTCGTCCGTGACAGCCATGGCGATCCGACGGGCATAGTAAAGGAAATGGACTCGCTGTTGCCGCTACCGTCGCCCGATGCCGACCAACTGCGCGAAGCGATTGAGAGCGGGCTGCATCGGTATTTCACGACCAATGGCGTCACGACGATCGGCGAAATTTCGGAGACCGTACTCGGCATCGAATGCATGAACGACCTTGCCGAGTCCGGCAAGCTGCCTGTCAGCATGCGCATCTATTTGTGGGCGCCGGGCACACTGAGCTTGTCTGAGGTGCAGAACTGGCGCGACCACATCCGCATCTCCGCGCCTGACAGCGCCATCCGTATCCAGGGCCTCAAGTTGTTTGCGGATGGCGGTTTCTCCGCCAGGAGCGCAGCGGTAAATTGCTGCTACGTGGGGCACGGCAGCTTCAGCGGCAACATAGCCTTCAACCGGTATTTCCTGCGGCGCGCTTTCATGATGGCGCGGGAACAGGGACTGCAACTGGCAGTCCATGCCAATGGCGATCGCGCTCAAGATTGGGTTTGCAAGACGATCATCGACCTGGGTGGTGCCGATACCGGGCGCAAGCGCATGAGAATCGAGCACGCCGGAAATTTCTTGCCAAGCTCCAGCACTGCGGATCTCTGGGCAAAGGCCGGCATCATCCCGGTGCCGCAACCCGTGTTCATCTACACCTTCGGCGAATATTTTCCGGACTACCTTGGTGAACACGGGCGAAAGGGGCGGTTTCCTTTCCGCTCGCTGCTTGCGCAGGGCTGGAAACTTTCCGGGAGTTCGGATGTTTGGATCGGCTCGGAGAGAGAGGCGACCAATCCGTTCTTCAGCATCTGGTGCTGCCTCAAGCGCCAAACCTATTCCGGCAATTTCATCGACGAGCACGAATCCATCTCACTGGATCAAGCGCTGCGAATGCACACGATCGATGCGGCCGCGGCACTCGGCGAAGAGGATGAAAAGGGTAGCGTCATGCCAGGCAAGATCGCCGACATCATCGCCGTCGATGGCGACCCCCACAATATGCCGGTCGATGATTTGCGACGCCTCCAGGTTAACTACGTTATGTCGCGCGGCCGCACGATGTTCAACAAGACACCACAACAGATGGCTTCCTGAACACATCGTGTGTTCAGGCTACTAGGAGGGTAACAACGTGAAGCATTTGGTTTTAGGTCTGGGTTTGATTTCCTGCGCTGTTGCTGGTGCGTGTTCGGGGGCCGCGGCCGGTCAGAAGCCCTGGTATCCTGTCCCGGTCGAAGTTTGGGTGCCGGCCTTCGATATGGCTAGCCCACGCTCGGCAGTCGAATATACGCCTTTGGAGAAGGCCTCCAAGCAGTGGAACATTTGCGTCTCCGTCCCGCATATGAAGGACGCCTACTGGATCGCAGTCGACTACGGCGTCACAGAAGAGGCAAAGCGACAGGGCGTCAAAATGACTGTCCTCGAGGCCGGCGGCTACACTAACCTTTCCAAGCAAATCTCGCAGATCGAGGATTGTGTCGCGGGTGGCGCTCAAGCGGTGATCGTCGGCGCGATCTCGGAGGACGGCCTAAACAACCTTATCAAGGAGGTATCGTCCCAGGGCGTTCCTGTGATTGATTTCATGAACGGCGTCACCAGCAAGGACATTGCGGCAAAATCGATCGTGTCGTTTCGCGAGATGGGTGTCGGAGCGGGAGCGTATCTGGCCTCGCTCCATCCAAAAGGCTCCGGAAAAGTCAAAGTCGCGTGGTTCCCCGGGCCAGCCGGGGCGGGCTGGGTCGAATCCGGAAACAAAGGATTTGTCGATGCGGTCAAGGACAGCGACATCGAGATCGTCGATACCAAATACGGCGACACTGGCAAAGAAGTGCAGCTGAAGCTCGTCGAGGACGTGCTGGAGGCATACCCAGATATCAGCTACGTCGTCGGCACTGCGCCCACTACGGAAGCGGCAGTCCAGATTCTGCGCGAGCGAAACCTTCAAGACAAGATCAAAGTCGTTTCCTATTACATGACCCCCAGCGTGTATGAGGGCATAGTTGCCAAGACTGTCTTGGCGGCGCCGACGGATTCGGCAGTGATCCAGGCTCGTATCGCCGTCGACCAGGCAGTTCGAATCCTCGAAGGCAAAGACTACGCGAAACACGTCGGCCCAAAATTGCATGTCATTGATGTCGGCAATCTGGGTCGCTTCGATGCGAATTCTTCGATCGCTCCGAATGAATTCAAGCCCGTCTTCACGGTCGACTAATCAGACTCGATCGTACCGAAGAAATATGAACAATCAGCAGCCGACTATTCAGTCCTCTCCAGCGGTCACACCCGCTGGAGGAGACGTTCTTTTACGACTGGAAGCCATTTCAAAAAGCTATCCCGGCGTCAATGCTCTGGCCGGCATCGATTTCGAGCTGAAGAGCGGCGAGGTCCACATACTTTTCGGCGAGAACGGAGCCGGAAAGTCGACCCTGATATCACTGATTTCCGGTGCGCAACGACCAAGCACGGGAAGAATGCTATTGCACGGCCAAGCCGTCGATTTGGCCTCCGTGCACAGTGCCCGCGAGCACGGTATCAGTGCCGTCTTTCAAGAATTCTCCCTCATTCCGCAATTGACCGTCGAGGAGAATATCTTCCTTGGGCACGAGATCACGCGCGGTCTCCTGCTTGACAAGAAAGAACTGCATCGCCGCTCGGTCGAAATCCTGGATCGGCTGGGCTTCGACCTGAAGACCGATGCGCGGGTCGCCTCACTTTCCCGCGCTGACAGGCAGATGGTGGAGATAGCCAAGGCTTTTACCTCTCCCCCTTCGGTCCTCATTCTGGACGAGCCAACCGCATCGCTCACCGAACGGGAAACCGACCGGCTGTTTGCCCTGGTTAATGCGGCCAAAAAGAGTGGGACAGGTATTATCTACATCACTCATCGGATGGGAGAAATCCGCCGTATTGGCGACCGCATCACCATTTTGCGCGATGGACGCAAGGTCGCCACCCACGATGTCGCCGATGTGGACGACGAGAAGCTGGTTGAACTGATGACCGGCCGGGTCATCACGCAGGTCTTCCCGAGGATCGCCTTCCGCCCGGCCGAAACGCGCCTCGAGGTGCGTAACATGACGACTGCGGGCAACGCGGTGCGAGACGTGTCCATCTCGGTTCGCGCAGGTGAGGTCGTCGGGATCGCCGGCCTGGTCGGGTCCGGAAAGGGTGAAGTAGGCCGCGCCTGTTTCGGGCTCGAGACTGTCGTTTCGGGCAGCATTCATTTGAATGGCGAGAATGTCACCGGAAAGTCGGTGATGCAGATGCTGAAAAGCGGCCTCTTCTATCTACCTTCGGACCGACGCGAAGAAGGCCTGATCTTGGTGCGGGGGGCCAAGGAGAACATCTCCCTGGCTGCACTCGACGACCGCTCCTTTACGAGGTTTGGCTTTCTAAGGCGCGCAGAAGAAACCAAGCGGACCCTGGAACTGGCCCGCCATGTCGAGCTGCGCCCGCTTAACCTAGATCGACATCTCGAACAGTTTTCAGGCGGCAACCAGCAGAAGGTGATGATCGCAAAAGCGCTATCGCGGGAAGTCGATCTTTTCATCTTCGATGAGCCGACGGTCGGCGTCGATGTCGGCACCCGGGTCGCCATCTACGGGTTCATCCGGGACCTTTGCGAGGCTGGAGCCGGCGTGCTGCTGATCTCGTCTGACCTGCCGGAAATTCTGCATCTAACCAACAGGACCTATGTCATGTACCGCGGCGAACTGCGGGTCGAGCTTACGGGCGAAGATATCACGCAGGAAATGGTCCTCAGCCACTTTTTCGAAAGAGAGCATTCGTGATGGCCGATACTGCACAGAATCCGAACCTGTCGACGACGAGCCCGGGCGCGGTCGTTTCCATCAGCCTGAGACGGATGTTTGTTCGTGTTGGCGTGCTGCCCTTCCTGCTTATCGCCGCTATGATCGTCTTTACCGCAATGTCAGACAATTTCCTGTCGACGCGCAATTTGATGAACGTGGCGCGACAATCGACCTATCTGACGATCGTTTCTCTCGGCCAAATGATCGCTCTGATTACTGGTGGCATCGATCTTTCGGTAGGCACCACCATGGCCGTCACGTCAGTGGTCAGCGCATTGGTGATGGCGAGTGTGGCTGTCGCCTATCCGGACCTGGTTTGGTTGGCCGTCATATCTGGTCTGCTTGCCGGCTTTTTGGCGGGATCGCTGATCGGCACCATAAATGGGGTCGGCATTGCGCTATTTGGTGTGTCCCCGTTCATGATGACACTGGGTCTCACCTCCGTCGGCTTCGGCGTGGCTCTCTATCTGACGAGCGGCATGCCGGTTTACGGCATGCCTGAAGCTTTCGGCGCCATCTTCGGCTTTGGCATCCTTCTGGGCATCCCTGTTCCGATCTATGTTGCAAGTGGTTTGGTTTTGCTCATGTATGTGCTGCTGAACTGGACGCGACTTGGCCGTTATTTCTACGCTGTCGGCGGAAATTTGAAAGCATCGCGACTGTCGGGAATTGATTCCGGAGCGACCTTGCTTAAGGCGTATGTTCTGTGCAGCGCGCTCACGGCCATCGCAGGCCTCATGTTGACGGCGCGGATGGCGACAGGAGAGGCCAATATCGGGGCGTCCTTGCCGCTGGAATCGATTGCCGCCTGTGTGATTGGCGGTGTCAGCTTGAGTGGCGGCGCTGGCAGGCTGGGCGGGGTGGTGCTGGGTGCCATATTCATCGGCCTTGTGCAGAACGGGATGAATCTGGCTCGTATCGATTCCTATCTGCAGATGGTCGTCGTCGGCACGATTCTAGTTGTCGCCGTTGTTGCGGATCGCGTGCGACTGCGGGTAATGGCCGAATTGCGCGACTGATCAATTCCCTCCTTAGTTCCACAGCGCCGCCGGTTACGGGGGGCCTTCCTTGTCGGACGGAAAAGTCCCAAAATAGTTTGCAATTGGACTAATAAGAGACTAATGGACGTACTGATAGACGAAAAAGTCCCATTCTAGGTTCGTTCTGAGAGGAAGTCGCAATGCATGCAGAAATCGCAGGCGCCGGGTTGGCGGGTTTGACAGCGGCGACCGCACTTGCCCGAAAGGGTTGGACGGTTCGCGTTCATGAGCGGGGCGGGGACTTGCGTGAAATCGGCGCAGGCATCTTCATGTGGGAGAACGCGCTGCGTGTTCTCGAGGCGATTGGTGCCTTTGACGAGGCCATCGATGGTGGCGAGCGTAACCAGTATTGGGAAATCCGCGATGAGCGCGAACGCCTCCTGCAGTCCGGCTGGATGATGCAAGGCACGCGGCTCTATACGATCCTGCGCACCCAATTGCACCGATCACTCGCCAATGCGGCGCGCGCGGCGGGGGTGGAGATCGTGACCAATTCCCGTGTCGCAGGTGCAACGTCCGAGGGCGAGATGCTGTTCGAAAGTGGTGCCCGAGCCAAGGCGGACCTAATAATCGGGGCGGACGGCGTCAATTCGGCGGTGCGCAACAGCCTTGGCCTTACCAAGCGCGTGGTCGATCTTCGTGACGGTTGCGGGCGCTATCTCATTCCACGCATGCCGGATGACGCCGCCGGAAAGTCTCTGGAATACTGGAACGGAGGGCGCCGGGTCGGAGTCGTGCCGGCCAGCCAAAAAGACGTCTACCTGTACATCTGTTGCCCGGCCTCCGATGCAGCCGGTCGCATTTCGCCACCAGACAGGGCTTCTTGGAAGAAGTCCTTTCCCGCCCTTGAAAGCTATATCGATCGGCTCGGCAGCAACGGTCGATGGGCATCCTTTAGTGACGTCACATGCCATGCTTGGCACAAGGGCCGTGTAGCTATCATCGGTGATGCCGCCCATGCGATGTCACCCAATCTTGGCCAGGGTGCCGGCGTAGCTATGCAGTCCGGTTTCGTTTTGGCCGACGAACTGGCCCGGACCAAAGATGTCTCCACCGCGTTGGGGAGATGGGAAACTCGCCAGCGGCCCGTTGTCGATGCCACCCAGAAGTTCTCGCGCCTCTATGGGCGTATCGGAACGCGCTGGCCGCGCCCCTTGCTCGACGTCCGATCGGCCCTGATCTGGGGCATAGGGAAGTCGAGTTCCATACAGCGTCGGGTCAACGTGGCCGCGCATAGTGACGTGACGGCCAGCGCTCATTGATTGTCGGCTTCGTTGGCACTGGTATGCGCATTACTAGATTTTTCGCAGCCTATCGCCTAATCGCAGCCGAGGCACATGATGGATGTAGGGAAATTGATGAAAATCGCCGGAGGCATCCAACGCGGGACACGATCCCGACACGGAGCTCCCCTTCGCGCGGGGCCAGACACCGAACTCGGCCAGTTGGATTTGGATATCATCCGCCATCTGCAGCAGGATGGACGCAAGTCGTTCGTGGATCTCGCCGATGCACTTTCCGTTTCGGCGAAAACGATACGTAAACGCGTGGCCGAGCTTCTATCGAACAATCAGATCGAAATCACCACCGTCACGGACCCTCGCGTCGTCGGCTACCAAAGCATCGCTATGGTGGCGCTGCGGATCACAGGTGATACGACACGCCCTGAACTTGCCGAGAGGCTGTTCGAAATCGAGGCGGTCGATTATGCGGTCACTACTTTTGGACGCTACGACGCGTTGGTCGAACTGACCTGTCTTGACGACAGGGACCTTGGCGAGGCGATCGACAAAAAGATCCGCAAGATTCCAGGGGTTAAGGATGTTGATGTTTTTCCCTACCTGGACCTGCACTATCAACAGCCGACCTGGGACCAGACGCAGTCCAAGAAGACCATGCCAACGCCATCGTCAAAACCCGCGCCGCTGGATGCAATAGACCGCCAGATCATCCAACATCTCAGCGACGATGGTCGCGTCACGTTCCTCGATATCGCCAGTTCGATCGGGGCATCGGAAAGTCAGGTGCGGAAACGATACGCGAGACTAACCGAAAACAATGTGGTGCGAGTCCTGGCGATCACAAATCCCCGTGGCCTTGGTTACGAAACCACGGCTTGGCTCTGCATCAACGTCGCCCCCGATTATGGCATACGCGACCTTGCGGACCGTCTCGCCGGAATTCCGTCGGTTGCCTACCTCGCAATATGTGCCGGCCGATACGATTTGATGGTCGAAGTCATTTGCCGCGACAAGGAGGATCTCCTGAATTTGATAAACAACGATGTCCGCGATCTCTCGGGGATTGCAGCCCTCGAGACCATTATTTGTGAAGACTTCTTTTATCGCCGGGTCATTCCGATGGCAGTGGATTTTTTGCGCCAGCCGGCAGAAAGTCTTCCTGATCACGCCTGAACCACCGTGAACTCTACCAGGTTTTTCTGACGCAGAAATGAACGCGTCGCAGGTAACTCGAACACTTTCATACGGTTGAGCGAAAATAGCTTTGAAGTCGAAGCTGTGAACCTCTTTGAAGCCGGGACCTGGCCTGCCTAATGCGCCATTCGGCCAAGGTGGCGCTCCTGGTCGATCATTCCTTCTCAACTGGGCGAGGCAGGCAGCGGAGATGATTGCAGCCACATTTGCCACTTCGGCTGCTTCCAGCAGGCTGCCCGGCTCTCTGGCTTCCTTCAGCTTCTCGCGGTCGTCTTCGGCGGCCCGTTCCTCGCCAATCAGATGTAGCCAAGCGCTTCCGTCAGAGTGCGGCATTCACCAAATCAGAACGGAGCGTTCTTCTCGAGGGGCAAAGGGCTAGATCGGCCATTCTTCGCTGGGCGCGGCTTGCGAGGACCGGGGCTCATCAGCCCCGGCCTCCTTCGTGACCGTCATTTGTTGCCGTTGATTGCAATGCGCCTGGCGTTTGCCTGGGCGTTCTTGGTCTTCGGCAGTGTCACGGTGAGCACGCCATTCTTGAACGTCGCCGTCACCTTGTCCTCTTCAACCTCGCGGCCGAGACTGAAGCGCCGCTCAAAACGCCCATAATAGCGTTCGCTGAACTGGCGGTCCTTGTCCTCGGTCTCCGCCTTCTTCTCGCCGCGAAGCGTCAGAACACCGGCATCCAGCATGACCTCGACGTCGTTTTCATCGAGGCCAGGGATTTCGGCCGTCACCCGGATTTCCTGATCGGTTTCCGAGAACTCCACGCTTGGCCAAGTGCCGTTGAGAGGGGCCATGCGGCCCAACACCGAAGGCGTGTCAAAACCGCGGAACACCTCGTCGAATAGCCGGTTGACATTGCGGTGCAACGACAGGAACGGATCCATGTCGTCACCGCGATAGATGCTCGGTGCCTGGCTGCCGCCACGGCTCCAGGGAATCAAGTCACGTACGCTCATTTGTCCTTCTCCTTTTCGTTTTTTGGGTCGCGCCCCGACCCCACCCGCGACAGGATGGGGTATCTGCTGCAGGCCGACCGCCAAAGATCAGGCCGCCGCGCTTTCAATGCGCTTGGACGCCGACTTCTTGTCGGTCTCGACATTGATCGCGATGCGGCGCGGCTTCATCTCCTCGGGAATTTCTTTCTTGAGGTCGATAATCAGCAGACCATTTTCGAGCTTTGCCCCGACAATGGTCACATGATCGGCGAGTTCGAAGCGGCGCGCGAACGGCCTCAATGCAAGGCCATGATGGAGGTACTGAACCTCGTCGTTCTCTGTCTTGGCGCCCTCGATCACGAGCATATTTGGCTCCTGCGTGATCGTAAGCTCATCTTCACCGAAACCGGCGACCGCGAGGACAATGCGGTAGGCGTCTTCGTCGAGCTTGGCGATATCGTAGGGCGGCCAGTTGTCCGCGTTCTGTGGTGGGCTGGCGTTTTCGAGCAGGTTGAAGATGCGGTCAAAGCCGATGCTCGACCGATAGAAGGGGGAAAAGTCCAGGTTCGTTCTCATAGCTACATCCTCCTTGGAGCAACATAGATACGAGGGAACGCCAAGAAGCCTGGCGCTCCCTGACACGTCGGCCCCTTGCACGGCGACCGACAAAGATGAATTGGGAATCGATTTCCGCGACGTCAAGAGGGACCGCCATGGCAGTTTCGCGACCGCCTTCGAATGGCTGGTGGCAAGCGCTCCATCGAATACCCATCTGTTTCGCGGGTATTTCGAACGGAGGAAAAGGATGCCCATGACACGCCAAGACGTTGTCTCGGTCCTCGGACCCGTGGACAACTCGACGATTGCGGAAATCATAGCGTCCGGTGCCTCGCTTGAGGATGTGAGAGAGGCATGGGCATGGGCCTTTGGTGATGAGGCGTTGATGAACCAGGGACGACCGCTGCCGGGAACACGGGTGGCAGCGCTAATCGACCTGATCGAGCCCGACGACGAAGCCGACCTGGTGTATCTAGCCCAAAGAGGCCCGGGCGCCGGCTATTGAATGGCGAAGATGCCGTCCACGGCTTCCATTCAGGCAGAAGCGCTCATTCGTGCGATCCGCTTGGTAAGTTGTCTGTGCCGAAGAAGTCATCCGAACTGTATGAACAGGCAACGATGAGGGCTTGGCTTTCCCGCGCCCGTCGCCAGGTGACGCGCCGCCGTGATGCTGCGGCGGTAGATTACCGCCGCAGTGAATTTAGCCGTCACTTTCCACAAGATGGTCTGCTCTGCTGATCTTCGGCCCTGTCATCCACTGTGGCGCTACGGGCACGTCCTCGATGACACCGACCCTGCGTGCCCAAGTCGTAAAGGCCTTGTTCGCCGCCTCGACAGCCTTCCGACCATCATAAGCGGAGTAGCATGCATCGGACGCCGCTGCGTGGAGCAGGCCGCGCCTTTCAACCGGCCATTCCTCCAGAAACTCTATCGCATCCATGACACAGCCGATCTTTTGGACACCGTAGCCGTCGTCTCTCACGAAAACCGGCTGTTTGAACGTCGCGCTTTCCATAGTGACCTCCCTTCAAACCGTGAGGGAACTGAATCCTGCCTCACGTTGCACGGGTTCCTGCAAACGATGCCGGCGAGCTTGGCGAACGCCACGGCAAACTACTGCGGGAACGGGATTTTCAAAGAGCATCGTTTCCATGCGATCCTTCCGCTCCTGCTCAACTCGACATCCGACAAGCCGCGCTGGACACATAAAAAGATTGGAAACGCCTCTTTTCAGTTCAAGGGAGCGGACCCGGCGCCGGCTATTGAATTGTGAAGATGTCGTCTACGGCCTGCCATTCGGAAGGCCGTATAACGCGGTGATGGGCGACGCGCACGGAATGCAGCGCGCCTTCGAGTTCGCGCTCCCAGCTGGCGTAAATCGCGCGATTGTTTTCAGCGTTTTGCTGAAATGCCTTGTCATGGCTCGCGGCGTCTGGAGAATTCCGCGCGTTGCTCCCCGCTCCGTGACACTTCGGAACAGATCAATGCGTAATACTTCGCTTTCTGCGGCTTTCACCTCGCTACGGTCAGGATCTGTAAGTTGCAGAGCTTGTTCGGCTTGGTCGAAGGGCCGCGTCTGCATTGTCGGAGGCGCAGCTCATGGCATGGCTCCTAATCTCGGCCAGGGCGCCTGCGTGGCCATCGTCAACGCGGTGGTTCTCGCCCGGGCCGTATCGGAAACGAACGATGTTCCCACCGCGTTGCACCGATGGGAGGCCAGCGAGCGCCCCTATATCGATCGCACCCAGCGCATGTCCTATCTCTATGGGGCCGTGGGAACCCGGTGGCCGAAGCGGTTCCTCGGGTTGCGAAGCAAGGTGCTTCCGCTGCTGGCCCGTACCGATCTCTTCCAGCATAGCCTGCGCGTCGCCGTCGACCACAAGCCCGGCATCTGACAACCACGCGGACACAGGAACAAGCGATGCATGCAATCAGCGGCAGCGGCGAGCCGGTCGTGTTCGTTCATGGCAATGGATCCACGCATGAGACCTGGAACGAGGTGATCGCCGCGATGAGCAGTCAGGCCAGATGCATCTCGTATGATCTGCGGGGACATAGCCCCACAGCGCCCAGGCTGATCGATCCGACGCTCGAAACCTTCGTCCAGGATCTGGAAGACCTGCGCTGCGAACTCAAGCTGGATCGATTCCATCTGGTCGGCCAGTCACTCGGTGCCTATATCGCGGCCGCCCATAGCCTCGCCCACCCGGAGCGCGTGCGCGGCCTAGCCTTGCTGGCAGCCCCTGCCAGCCGAGCTCCATCGGAGCGGGAGGCGCTTTCGGCACTGATCGAGCGCTTCAAGCGCGATGGCGTCATGCTGGTGATGCCTGATCTGGTGCGATATTGGTACACGGACGCATTTGCGGCCGCGCATCCCGAGGCGGTCGCAAGGCGACTGGCGCAAATCGCAGCCATCGACGAAGAAGTCTTTATCCGCACCTATGAATTGTACAACGCGACCGAGATTATGCCCTGGCTCAATGCGATCAACTGCCCAACCCTGGTGATGACGGGCGAATTCGCTCAAGGCTGCGGCGCGAGCGTCGCGCGAACGACTGCCGAGAAGATCAAGAATGCGAAGCTCGTGATCCTCAACGACTTGAAAAACGGTCTGCTGACGGAAAGCCCCCAGCGCGTCTCGCGTGAGCTCATCTCCGTCTTCGGGTTGGGGGCCGCGCGGCCAGGGTCCTCATAGAGATGGGGCGACCACGCCCCGGATCGAGCACCGGAACCGGCGTGTCGTCGGCGAACACGTTTCTTGCCAGCCGCTCATGCAGGGCCTCGAGCCACCTGCAGGCGCCGCCAACCCATCCGGCCAGCGTCGAGCGGGCGAGATCGATACCGTGCCGGGCGTAGATCTGCGACTGCCGATAGAGCTGAATCGGCTCGCCGCATCCTCCTGCTGACGACTCAGCGTTAATGATGCACCATCACTCCAAGGGACTACACACCTAGTCCGTGGTTACGGCGCCTCGTCAGAGCCGGGGTGTCAAACGGCTTCCAAGTCAATTCTGCTTGTTCAATCTGTCCGGTCCGAGGGGCGCACTCCAGTATCAGCGATCCGCCGTCATGGGATTGGCCTGCTGTCAGCGCGAGCCGGATCGGCAGCCCGCACGCGTCCACGACCACGTGGATCTTGGTCGTGAGCCCGCCTCGGGAGCGGCCGAGACATTGATCTGCATCCCCCCTTTTTCCTGTCGGAGTTAGATAGCGAAAATAAATCAAGCGGTTATGCCCCAGCGTGTCCCGCTAAGGCTTCCTGTGTCTCGCTAAGACGAAATCTTGCCATGCGGTCCAGCACCAACTGCTGCTGGGGCGTGAGCATCATGCCTGCAGCCAATCAATGGCTTTGAGCACGTAGTCCGGTATCTCGGCTTCGCGGGAATGTCTTCTGTGCGAAACGCGCTTTGCCGAAACGCTTGGCGGTGTTCAGCACACTCTTCCCAAGGGTCTCGTCGACTCCGACAATGTCAGCAATTGCGAGCTTGTCAGCAATTCGCGGGGCACCGAGCATTCGGGCCGCCTTTTCGAGCATGCCGACGTTGTCATCGAGCGTGATTTCGCGCTCGAACGTCGCCGCGCCCAAGAGAACTTTCACGAAGAGCTGCAAGCCCCACCTTCACGGGAAGGTCTGGCTCGGCGCCATCTTCATTTACGACACGTTCTGCGTCAGGCGGCGACTGATCGGCATCGGCCACAATGGCGCACCGCTTGGGCAAACAATCTTTGAGAAGAGACGCGAGTAAGAGCCGAAGTGAACTCCGTCGAACGCCACCACCGAGATGCCGGCGCGGTCCCATGACGCGGATGCCGGACTTGCGGGGCGCATGGGCAGGCTCATCGCTCATGTCGATGCCATTTTCCGGATGCACGAGTACTTCACCGACCCACCAGATCGGTCGCGGTCGACGCTGTCCCACGCTACCTCGACCATTCCGCTGCGGAACCTGATGATCGTACCAGTAGAATGTGCGCGGTAGCTGACCCTTTATGGAGCGTGCACCTCCGGAGAGGCTATCGGCTGTGGCCCCAACATGACAGAGATTTTCAAGGCCGGCTTCGGCAGTCTGATCCGCACCGCCGCCGCCGACAACCCGCGTCGCTCAGGCGTGCCGGAAGCGATCGTGGCCCGGCTACCCGATCTATCGAGGGATGGTTTGGCCATCACCGATCTGCGTGAAAGGGGTATGGCGCTCCTCTACGTCAACAGCGCATTCCAGGACATCACCGGCTATTCCAGTGACGAACTGATAGGGAGAAACTGCCGCTTCCTGCAAGGCAGCGATCGCCTCCAACCCGAAATCCAGTTCATCCGCGACGCAATCGCCCGGCGTGCGGATGTTGCCGTAACGCTGAAGAACTACCGCAAGGACGGTCGCTGGTTCTGGAACGAACTCCGGCTTACGGCGATCAGCGTCACTGGTGGCGAGCCGACGCACTATGTCGGACTGATCCGGGACGTGACGGCGAGCAGGGCCGCCGCAGCCCAAGTTGCCCAGAGCACCCGCGCCGACATGCTGACCGGCGCGCTCAACAGATATGCCTTCGTCGAGGACGTCGACATCCTGCTAGGTAAAGGGGAACGGCCGATCCTGATTGCGAAGATCGACATGGCCAGGTTCCATGACATCAACGAAGGCTACGGATATGATGTTGGCGACCAGGTGCTGATGCAGACTGCGCGACGCTTGACCAACACAGGAGCAGCACTGGTTTGCCGCACAGGATCCAAAGAGTTTGCGGTCGCCCAGCCGCTCAGGCACGCGGACGACGCCCGAACGACAATTGAAAGGATCAGGCAGTCCCTGGCGCCGCGGTATCTCGTAGCCGGCGCAACGATCAGCATTCGATTCGCAATGGGCTATGTCGTCGGCAGAGAACCGACGGACGCCATGACGCTGGTTCGTCGTGCCGGTGCCGCCTTGCATCGGTCGAAGTCGTCCGCGTTCCTCGATGTTTGCGCATTCAGCTCCGAGGACGATAGGCGCGCCCGAAACCGACTGCGAATGACCAGCGAAATGCAGCAGGCACTGGAACATGACGAGTTCGATCTTCACTACCAACCGCAGGTCGACCTGGCCACGGGGACTATTGTCGGCGCCGAAGCCCTATTGCGATGGCACCATGGCCTGTTCGGGGTTCAGTCGCCGGACAAGTTCATCGGCCATGCCGAAGACACGGGTCTCATACTCGACATTGGCGCCCGTGGTCTTCGAACCGTCGCCGACTTTGCCGCGCGCGTGAACAGGGACCGACAAGTGCCGATAGGCTTTTCGTTCAATGTTTCGCCGATTGAGTTCAAGCTTCGCGACATGCCGAAATTTGTCTCCGACGTGCTGACGGCCGGCGGCGCCGATGCCGCATGGATCAAGCTTGAACTCACCGAGAGCTTGATGGTCGAGAGTTCCACGGAAATGCTGTCGATCATGAGAGATTTGCGCGAACTGGGCGTCGGCCTATCGATCGACGATTTCGGTACCGGTTACGCAAATCTGCGCTATCTCGAAGATTTCCCCCTCACGGAAATCAAGATCGATCGCGGTTTTGTCAAAGGGCTAGCACAAAGCCGATCCAAGCGGGTCATCATTGAGTCGATCATCAGGATTTCCAGAGAACTCGGCTTTCATGTCGTCGCCGAGGGAATAGAGACCGAGGTGGAACGCGAGCTCTTGCGCGACATGGACTGCGATTTCGGGCAAGGATTTCTATTCGGTCGGCCGGTCAACGCTGCAGGATTTGAGTCGCTGGTTTGAGGGCTCGCGCGACCATATGAGCAGTTCCCTTACGTGAATGGTTTGATCGCCTCGCGGAAGCTTCGTGAACTGATCCCAAGGCGGCCTTTAATTGGGCCGCGCTGAATGTGAAGGCCCGGCGATGCTATCCACGAGGGCTATGGTTTGACCTGACGCAGGTCGATCCCCAACGGTGCAGCCTCCGCGGCCTGGCTACTGGCCTGATGGCGGCGCTTGGCGCGATCCATGCATCCGCCCGTTCTTCGACTGTCCAGGTCCCATACAAGCACTGATCTCCAGATGCCTTTTCTAAATTTTGACTATGAGTACCAAGATTCGATTAAGTCTGCTCCTATATGCTACGCGGATCGGAAGCTACGTCGGCCGAGATTCCACTTTGTCATTTGCTGTTCATCACCGCCTCCGCACCTTGATGACCTGGAGCAATATTCCGGCATTGATTGCCCTTGCCGTGCTGTTGATCGCGGGAATCTATGCCGACCATCAAAACAGCATTGTTGCCGAACAGGCATTGCGCGTTGATGTTGCCAAGGAGATGAACCTTGTCCGAGCCAGTCTTGAGGGCAATGTCAATGGAGACCTTCAGCTGGCGCGTGGTCTGATCGCGACGATCGTCACCGAACCGAATATGAGTCAAGCTCGCTTTGCCAAGCTGGCAGAGAGCCTCTTTCGCGAGAAGACACATCTCAGAAATATTTCCGCTGCTCCCGGCCTGGTCATTTCGTTGATGTATCCCATGGAAGGCAACGAAAAGGTCGTTGGACTGGATTTTCGCAGGGATGAAAAGCAACGTGAAGCAGTGCTTCGGGCACGCGACACCAAACAACTGGTGTTGGCCGGCCCCGTGGAACTCAAACAAGGGGGACAGGCATTTATCGGCCGCTTCCCTGTCTTCCTTGACCGCGACCGTCCTACCGAAACGTTCTGGGGCATAGTGGCTGCCGTGATCGACATCCAGAAGCTGTACGAGGACAGTGGTCTTCTAGACAGGAAATTGCCGATCGAGATCGCTCTAACGGGCAAGGACGCCCTGGGCCGAAGCGGCGCGCGATTTTATGGTCCCGCGCACGTCACGGAAGACAACCCCGTCACGGCCGAGGTGCGGTTGCCGACAGGATCGTGGCAGATCTCCGCCGTACCCAAGGGAGGCTGGAATACATCGTCGCGAAACGCCTGGATTTTGCGATTGACAATGCTCATCGGCGGCGCTCTGGTCGTGGTTCCGATTTTCATCGCAGGCAGGCTTTTCGAGCAACGGCATAAGCACTATGCTGCTCTGCGCCGCAGTGAACGACGGCTTGCACAGCTTTCGCAGAGGCTGGAACTTGCCCTTGATGCCTCGCAGATTGGCGTGTGGGAGCAGGATCTCGACTCGGACATCATTTACTGGGACAGCCGCCTGAACGAGATCTATGGAAAGCCGGGAGATGGCGAACCGAGGACCTTCGAGGAATGGGCAAGATCGATCCATCCGGACGATTTTGAGCAGGCAAGGAAGGATTTCGCGCAGGGAATCGCGACCGGCATATACTCTTCGGAATATCGTATCGTGCTCCGCGATGGAGTTGTTCGACATCTTCGCTCGCGTGCCAAGTGTTACAAGGACGGTACGGACTACAAGATGGTCGGAGCGGAGTGGGACGTTACGGCAGATGTCACTCTTACGCGGGAGCTGGAAAGAGCAAAGAACCTCGCCGAGGCGAGGAGTGCTGAGCTCGAGAAGGCGACGGCGCGCAATGCGCATGCAGCGCTTCACGATTCACTGACTGGTCTACCAAATCGCCGCTACCTTGACACCATCCTCGACCGCCACGCCACGGGTTCAATGGCTGGCAATGGCGCCGCGCTTCTTCATCTTGATCTCGATCGCTTCAAACAGATCAATGACACACTCGGCCATAGCGTCGGTGACGCCGTGCTGATCCATACAGCGAAGGTGCTGACAACAACCGTTCGGTCCGCCGATTTCGTTGCCCGAGTGGGAGGCGATGAGTTTGTCGTGGTCTGCGACCGTGACATATCAACAATCCAACTCAAGCAGTTGGCTGACCAAATCATACAGAGATTGCGACAACCGGTTCCCTATGAGGACCATCAATGTCGTATTGGGGCCAGCATCGGGATCGCGGTCGATACGGGCGGTCCGGTCGACGGCCCCCGCCTGATGGTCAACGCTGACATAGCCCTCTACCGGGCCAAGAGCCGGGGACGCAATCGGTATGAGTTCTTCACCGAAGATCTCCAGTCTGAGATCGTTCGGACCAAACGGGTCGCCGATGAGATTCTCGGAGGGTTGGAACGCAACGAATTTATTCCTCATTACCAACTGCAGTTCGACGCGAAAACGCTGGAGGTTGCCGGTGTTGAGGCGCTGGCGCGCTGGAACCATCCGATCGATGGTCTTCAGACGCCTGCCGGGTTCCTGAAGATTGCGGAAGAGTTGAGTGTCGTTTCGATTATCGACCGGCTGGTACTCGAACAAACTCTCCAAGACTTTGATCAGTGGCGGAGAGCCGGTCTGTTGGTGCCGCGCGCTTCGGTGAATGTCTCTGCGAGACGGTTGCAGGACGAGGAACTGATCAACAGCCTGACGTCACTTTCAATAGAGCCAGGGACACTTTCGTTCGAGCTTCTAGAGTCAATCTTCCTTGACGACAACGATGAGCTTTTGATGTGGAACGTCAACCAGATCAAGGAACTCGGAATCGACATCGAAATTGACGATTTCGGCACCGGTCACGCCTCGCTTGTCAGCTTGCTCAAGCTTCAACCGCGACGGCTGAAAATCGCACGCCAGCTAATTAGTCCAATCGCCGAGTCCGCCCAGCAGCGGGAGGTCGTACAATCGATTGTGCAGATTGGCAGGTCCTTGGGGGTGGAAGTCATCGCCGAAGGCGTCGAGACGATGCAGCAGGCCAAGATCCTCAAGGATTTGGGCTGCGACATCCTGCAAGGCTATGCGCTCAGCCGACCGATGAGCGCACATGAGATCATGAAGTTTTTAAGCAGCCCGCGAATGCTCGCGGCATCCTAAGATCGGCGCAGGCCGCGTGACGAGCATCGCGACTCCGGCCAAATGCCGAGATTCGGAAGTGAACTTTGAAAAAGTCCGCAACGAGATTCCGGTCCCGACTTTCCGGAAGCGTCAAGGATAAAGCGCGCGTTTCGTGGATCGGCTCTCAAAACAACCTGCCGTAACGCTTCGGCCTGCGAAATGCGCAGGACGATCCTCTCCTGAACGGTGAAGGCATCGAGTCCGAGCCCAGGCCCGTTCCGCCGTCTTGGCGGAAAGCCGCACCGATCGGCGGCCCGAAGGTCGACAGATCGTTTGCCCTTTTGCAGCCTTGCCTAACGAATGCTCCTTCGCGCCTTTATCAGCGCTGCTGGGGCAGGTGCGCGCCAGACCACCTGATAGGCCTCCACGACATTGTCGGCGGTCACGCCAAGGCCGGGGAGTGCGATCCAGGGCGGCGGCTGGCGCTCGAGCAGGCCGAGAATGGTGGCGATGCCGGCGGCAACGCCCTGGTCGTAAGGCAGTTGCGCGGCAATGCCCTTGATCAGTCCGCCACCGGCAAGGTCCGCCGCGACATCGTTGCCCAGGTCGACGGTGGTGACCGGGATCGTCTTTCCCGCCTCGCGGATCGCGGCGACTGCGCCGGTCGCCGGCACGTCCCAGACAGCGAACAGGCCGGCCAGATCGGGATTGGCCTGCAGCAGACCGGCGGTCGCGGCCTTCGCCTGCGGCACATCGGCAAACTTGCCGCGCACAAGCGAGAGATCCGGCCGGTGGGCCGCGATCCACTTGCGGAAGGCGATTTCGCGCTCGTGCGTGGCGAAGAAATCCACGCCATAGGCCAGGACCCCGATCTTGCCGCCCTGCACCACATGAGGCGCCAGCAACTGCGCCCCGATCTGCCCCAGGCCGAAATTGTCGGTGGAGATGACGCTGACATAGTCCTTGCCGGGCAGCATGCCGGTCGGAGCATTGTCGAGCAGCAGAAGCTTCTTTCCGGCCGCCGGTATCGCACGGTGAGCATCGGCCGCCCGGCTGCTGCCGATCGGAATGGACACCACGGCATCCACCGGTTCGGTGGCAAGGCGCTGCAATTCGGAAATCTGCCTGTCGATGTCGAAGGCGCAGTCGACGACCTCGACGACGGCCGCACCGTGGCGGCCAAGCGTGGTAACGATCCCGGCGAGTTCCTCCTTGGCCCAGTCGCTCATCGTGGTGTGGAGAACGACGGCGACCGAAAAGTGCCGCTGGCGGGCGGCATCGGCGTCGGCATCCGACAGTCCGACCTGGTCGGCGGGAACCGCTCGTTCGCCATGCGGCCCAAGACCGGTGATTGCCATTGCTCAATCCTCCTCAGGCGCCAGCGGCGTTCGATCGATTCCGCGGATACTATGCAAGCGTCCCACCCGGTGGCCGGGGTTTGGCTGGCCGTGTGCTGGTGTCGAGAGCGGCCCGTGCGAGAAAATCCTTGAATTCCGGATGCTCGCGTGGCGAGCCGAGGGTAATCCATCCCTGCAGGAATCTCGGATCGAACAGCGCCTCGGTCACGACCTGCGCGGCGCCGACAAGTCCGGCAGAACCACCCATCTGCGAGCGCACGATGCGCAGGTCGCGCGTAACCACCGGATGCGACTGGCGATAGACCGCCTCGCGCACGGCTGCCAGCAGGATATCACCGGTTTCGGCGACATTGCCGCCGAGCACGATCAGCGACGGGTTGAGCAGGTTGGCGAGCGGCGCCAGCACCTCGCCGACGGCGCGGCCGCAGCGCCCGAGAAGGTCAATGCAAAACGGGTCGCCCAACTGGGCGCCGTGGCCGGCATCGGTAACCGCGATCTCGCCTACACGCGCCAGCACATCGGCGAGGTAGGGGCTGCGCCCGCTTTCGGCTGCCTGACGGGCCTCGCGCCCCAGCGCCTCGCTGCCGGCGACAGCCTCGAGATTTCCGCCCTCGACAAAGGTGTAGCCGATCATGCCGGCAGCACCCTGAGCGCCGCGATGGAGCGTGCCTTCCGAGACGACGCCGGCACTTATGGAGCGTCCGAGCTTGACGAAGATCATGTCGGCCAGGCCGATGCCGCTGCCAGACTTCAGCTCACCCATCGTCATCGTCTGGACGCCGCTTCGCACCCAGACAGGCGCATCGACAAGCGTGGCCAACTGCTCCACGAAGGGAAATCCATCCCAGTTCTGGAACGCCTTCAATGCCGGCGCGAACAGCCGCTGGCCATCGGGCTTCTCGACGGCTCCAGGTACCGCCAGCCCCACCCCCCAGATGCTGGCCTCGCCGCCGTGCTCCTCCAGCATCCAGGCAAACAGCGTCGCCAGCCGCTGGAGCACCGGCTCGGGTCCCGAGCCAAGTTCAACGGCCTCGTGATGTTCGGCCAGCAGGCGTCCCGACAGGTCGGAAACACCGACCGCCAGCGAGGAATGATCGAGTACGGCGGCAAGGATCATACCCATGCGTGGACGGAAGCGGACATGACGGGGCGCGCGCCCGCCGATGGCGGGGCCGAGTTCGCCTTCTTCAATAAGTCCCAGCCGAAGCAGTGTGGCAAGGCGGTCGGTGACAACGGCACGCCCAAGCTCGGACTGGTGCTCCAGCTCCTGGCGGGTCGTCGCCGCGCCGGTCCGCACAAGGTTGAGCAGCGCGGCCAGGCTGCCATGCGCGGATTCGCTGGCGCGCGGCCGGCCAGCCGCACGACGTGGCGCGGCGACCTCGGTGCTGCCCTCGTCCATATCCTTGCCGCGCCTCATCCGCCGGTCCCGCGGTGCCGTCTCGCCGTCTGCCAAGGTGTCTCCCTGCCGCCCCTGCCCAACGCACCATTTTGCCATGGGTAACGTGGCCGCATTTACGGATCAAGTGATAACTTATGCTGATTATCAACAAAAGTATGGCGACTTCTGCATTTTAATGATTGACGCAAGCCGAAAGAAGCGCATAAGTATCGGCAGGGCCGGAGGAGAGCCAAGGGCGGCAGACCTCGCGAAGGCGACGGATGCCGCACGAGTATCGGCCAAACAACGATGCCGGGATCCACGCTGGGCTGGGTCGCGCGCCGACTATGCATGGGAGGATAAGAGATGCCGGTGAAACTGGCCTATCACGCCAATTGCTGGGGTCCGCTCGGCGGCAATGCCGTCGGCGTCACCTCGATCACCCAACTCACCTATCGCACCTTCGGCGACATGGAGCAGGCGATCCGTGACATCGGCGCGGCCGGATATGCCGGGACCGAACTCTTCGACGGCAATCTTCTCGACTATGAAGGACGTCACGGCGACTTGCGTGCTGTCTTGAACCAATCCGGCGTCGCTCTCGTCGCCGGCTACTCCGGCGCGAACTTCATCTTCGACGATATCCTTGGCGAGGAATTGGCGCGGATCGAACGCGGGGCGGCTGTCGCGGCCGAGCTCGGCGCCGAACATCTGGTCGTCGGCGGCGGCGCCAAGCGCGCCAAGGGCCGCCAGCCCGATGATTTCAAGCGTCTTGGCGCGGCACTCGACAAGGTCATCGACATCGCGGCCAGGGCGGGCTTGCGCGCGCATTATCACCCGCATCTGTCGACCATCGTTGAAGGTCCCGACGACGTTCGCGAGGTTTTCAAGCATACCGCGATCGATTTCTGTCCGGACACCGCGCATCTGGCGGCCGCGGGCGGTGATCCGGCCGCGCAGATCCGCGAATTCAGCAAGCGTATCAGCTACGTGCACCTGAAGGGTTGGCAGCGGAGTCCCTTCGCGTTCACGCCACTCGATCGCGGCGACCTCGACATGGCGCCAATCGTCCAGGCGCTGAAGGACACCGGATTTTCCGGCTGGATCGCAACCGAGCTCGATGCCTGGCCCGATCCAAGGAAAGGAGCGGAACTCAGCATGAATTATCTGCAAGAGGCTTTCAAACAGAGTTGAACCGACGGGTAGTGCGCCCGTCATCAGGGAGGAGACCTAAGATGACACGTTTCAAGACAATAGCCGGGGCTTTCACGGCGGCATTGCTGGCCACCAGTCTCTACACCGCGGCACCCGCCTTCGCCGACCCGGATTCCGCGCTTGCGGAGCTCCAGAAGACGGTGCTCTCCAAGGGCCCGAACGGCGAAGCTCCGGCGTCGGCGGCATCCGTCAAGCTGACCGACGAAGAACTGGCAAAGATCAAGGACATGAAGGCGACGGCGGCGATCGTCATGCACTATGGCGGCAACGACTGGTCACGTGCCCAGGTCGCCGGTCTCAAGGATCAGTTCGGCAAGATGGGCATCGAGGTGATCGCCACCACCGATGCCGGCTTCAAACCGGAAAAGCAGGTCGCCGACCTCGAAACGGTGATGGCGCAGAACCCGAAGATCATCGTTTCGATCCCGACCGATCCGTCGGCGACGGCCTCCGCCTACAAGGCAGTCGCCGACAAGGGCGTGAAGCTGGTGTTCATGGACAACGTGCCGGCCGGCTTCGTCGCCGGCAAGGATTATGTCTCCGTCGTCTCCGCCGACAATTACGGCAATGGTGTCGCGGCGGCGCATCTGATGGCCAAGGCGCTGGGCGGCAAGGGGGACATTGGCCTGGTTTTCCACGCCGCCGACTTCTTCGTCACCAAGCAGCGCTATGACGGCTTCAAGAAAACGATCGCCGACAACTATCCCGACATCAAGATCGTCGCCGAACAAGGCATTGGCGGGCCGGACTTCACCGGTGACGCCGACAAGGCAGCCTCGGCAATCCTC
>BFBZ01000560.1_pt1 | contig 33828 bp, 33 predicted proteins | sample 1888401 | NCBI WGS metagenome assembly BFBZ01 (sample SAMD00112614, study PRJDB3348) | symbiont metagenome | host: Chara braunii | reverse complement strand
CCCCCGAGCACATGTTTCTGAACCGCCGCGCCTTCCTGGGCACGGCCGTGGGTGCAGCCTCCATCGCGCTTGCACCCAACGCACTCGCTCAGCGCGCGGGCGAGGTGCCCGATCCCTCGATTGACCTCTATCCCGGCAAGCGCAACGAGAAATACACGCTCGACCGTCCGATCACCGACGAGAAGATCAACGGCAACTACAACAACTTCTACGAATTCAACTCGTCCAAGCAGGTCACCAAGCAGGCGCAGGCGCTGAAGATCCGCCCCTGGACGATCAAGATCGACGGCATGGTCGAGAAGCCGATGGAGGTCGGCATCGACGATCTCGTCCGCAAGATTCCGATCGAGGAGCGGCTCTACCGCCACCGCTGCGTGGAAGCATGGAGCATGGCGGTGCCGTGGTCGGGCTTCCCGATGGCCGAGCTGGTGAAGATGGCGAACCCGCTGTCGTCGGCGAAGTACGTTCGCATGGAAACCTTCCTCGACAAGTCGGTCGCGCCCGGCCAGCGCCAGAGCTTCATGCCATGGCCCTATGTCGAAGGCCTCACCATCGCGGAAGCAACCAACGAGCTCGCCTTCCTCGTCACCGGCGCCTACGGCAAGCCGGTCGCGAAGCAGCACGGCGCGCCCATTCGCCTCGCGGTGCCGTGGAAGTATGGCTTCAAGCACATCAAGTCGATCGTGCGCTTCAACTTCACCGACAAGCGGCCGCGCAGCTATTGGGAAGACCTGCAAGCCTCCGAATACGGCTTCTGGGCCAACGTCAATCCGGAGGTCTCGCATCCGCGCTGGAGCCAGGCGAGCGAGGAGCTGATCGGCACCGGCGAGCGCCGCCCGACGCTGCTCTACAACGGCTACGGCGATTACGTCGCGCACCTGTACAAGGATTTGCAGAGCGAACGCCTCTGGGCGTGAGGCTTTAGCTCACCCTTGCAACATCCACGACTGTCATCGCCCGCGAAAGCGGGCGATCCAGCACTTGCTTTCACGAACAAAGAGCTGGATGCCCCGCCTTCGCGGGGCATGACACCGGAGTGTGTGGCGCTCAGCAGAGACAATCGCTGACCGCGTTCTCTACCCCGTCCGCTTCCTTCGCGCCGGCACGCGATCCTCCGGCGTCGTCACCGGCTTGCCGTCGTAGAACAAGTTCTCCTTGCAGAACCCGCCGACGCCGGACACCGCGGCCCGGCATTGCTCCAGCGTGACGAAGTAGCAGTTCTGGGCGCCGCCGCCGCGTCCGGCGCTGTAGAGCGCGCACCACTTGTAGGGATCGGCGCTCGCCCCGGACGCAAGGATGGGCAGGCCTGCAACAACCAAACCAGCGGTCAAGATCAGCTTACGCATGTCGACCTCCAGCGTTTGTCGTCTGGTGGCCGATTGTGCCGCCGGGCCGGTCCGCGGCCCAATCAATCGCGCGTGAAAACGCGAAAGAATCGTAGCTTTCGCTACATCCCGCAATTCCATTGCGGGCCGATCGGCGTCTGGGTCCAGCACGGCCCGAAGCTGCCGCCGTTCCATTGGCCGCGGTAGAAGCCCGGCCGGCCCCACCCGTAGTGGGGGCCGCTCACGTAGCCGCCGCTATAGAATCCTCCACCGAGGTAGCTCCCGCCATAGTAGGTATAGTAGCGCGGCTCCGATAAGTACTTGTCGCGCTGCCGCTCGCGTTCGCTGCGCGGGTATCCGGGCAGGAAGCCGTAGCCCTTCCAGATCCGCTTCTTCACCGTCATCGTGGCGCGCTTCTTCGCGGGTCTGCCGTCGTCCGGCGCGCTGATCGCCGGCGCAGGCATCAGCAGCGATGCGGCGATCGCGGTGGCAAGCAAGCTCTTGAACGTCATTGTCGTACGGCCTCGGATTCCACATTTCTGTCATGAGCCGTTCCTGTGGTCAAAGCGAGGCGTTTCGGGACGTCTTGCCAAGCCCAGACCGGGCACGCAGGTTTTGTCGGTTTCAACCTTTCGATGATTTTGCCGCCAATGTTTTTTGCCGATGAAGGACCATGGCGGGCCGGGAGAAGACCGGCTGCTGTTCACGAAGCCAGTCTGATCGAATGGTTCTGGTGGCAGTCGATGCAGCGCAGCATTTTCGGTCGTTATGAAAGAGCCGTTCGGGCTGCACTCCGCGCCGCGGGCGAGCACAAAAATATGATAGCCGCCATGTCATTTGACGCGGACAGTCCGGCTCGGACGGCGTAGGCTTCCATCATCATCGGCAAAGCCTCAGAAGCAGGCGCCGATGGCTGAGAGACCGGTTGCGCTCCCGCCTGTTGAAATGGGGGAGGTCCATGATGACGATCATTCGCCCGTTGCTTCACGACGCGTCGTTCAATCCCGAAGCCCTCAATGCCATGTCGCTCGCTTACGACAGAGCGAAAGCGCTCATCAAAGAGTGCGATCAGCCTTCCTGCGACGCTCTTGCCGTACGAATCGTGACGCTGGCGTCTTGCGGCGAACTGGATCCCGACAAGTTGGCTCACCACGCGCTCAACGGCTTCGTGACATTGGAGCGCGTGTAAGCCGTTTCGGTCGATCGCCTCGATGTTCGTTCGGCGTCAGTACCGATTCCAATCGTCCCGATAGCGCGGACGCCGCGCGGCATAGGCGTCTTCCGGCGTGCGCACCGGCCTGCCGTCATAGAACATGTTGTGGCGGCAGAATCCGCCGACGCCGGAGATCGCGGCGCGGCACTGCTGGATCGTCATGAAGTAGCAATTGGTGCCGCCGCTGCGGCCGCCGTATTGCGCGCACCACGGATAAGGATCGGCCTGCGCGGCCGTGGCGCCGAGGAGCAGCAGGCCTGCTGCCAGCATCAGCTTAGGCATGGGGACCTCCCTTGAGATGATGGGCCGTTTTGTTTTGTCGCGCCGCGGGCCACGCGGGTTCACAGGCGCGCCGGAACGGCAATCGCACAGGTGGAATTCTGGTTCCGGCGCCGGGCGGAGGTTCTTCTTTTCCCTGGAACTCTGATTATCTCGAGGGCAGCCCCTTCGGACGGCTATGCCGGCCTTCCGGATTCGTAAGCGCGTACGATGCAAACCCGTATTGCCGTCGACTGTCTCAAGTGCGGCCACTGCTCCTCGCTTTCCGAGGATCAGTTGCAGCAGTTTGGCTTTGAGCCGGGCGGATCGCTCGTCACGCTGTCGAAGCGCCTGGTCTGCAAGAAGTGCGGCAGCAAGTCCGTTCGGACATTCCGTTACGTCGAGGACGACGGGCCGCCGCTGGTGCCCCAGGACTGAAGAATTTGTGCAGGGCCGCCGCTTCGCTCCTGCCGGTCCCAACGGCGTCTTCGAACGAAGCCTTTGCAGCGTCACCGAACGTGACACCGATTTGCCATCCGTTTTGGCCCGGTGCCGGCAGCCGTTGTTCCTGCGGAACACATATTCGTTTGCCGGGTGACAAAACGAACAAAGTTTCTGGAACTGAAATGGGTCGAGCGAATTAGTGCCGACTTACTAGGATTTGGTGAGGGGGAACTACTTTCTGGAACCGCGCGTTACCGTGGCACTTGTTCCCCACCGAACGTCAACAACCAGAGGGGGAGAGCCATGGAGACGACCAACAAACGCCCGCTCCCTGTCGAGCGGCTGGCGGAGACCGCGGATGCGCTCGCGAACGGCCTGATCGTCGTGGATACCGCGGGTCAGGTGGTTTGGATGGACGACGCGGTCCGCCGCGGAGTCAACGGCGGGCTGCACGATCTTCCGCTGCCGTTGGACAAGAGCAAAGTCAGTGCCGCTCCTTGCTTCCTGTCTAAGGTCGAGCTCGTGATCGACGGCAAGCCGGTGCAGATGTGCGTCCTCCAGGAGGTCGAGCTGCCGGGCGAGACGAGCCATGAGCTCGTCGCCGCGGTCGAGGCCGTCATGTCCGACACCTCCTGGTTCACGCGAACCATGGTCGAGAAGCTCAAGGCCTGGTACCAGGCGAAGCAGCCGGCGGCCAAGCCGGACGATCTCGATCCGCTGACCGAGCGCGAGCGCGAAATTCTCGCTCTCATCTGCGAGGGCCGAAGCGACTACGACATGAGTCAGTTGCTCGGTCTGTCGCAGAACACCGTCCGCAATCACGTCGCTTCGTTGTATCGCAAGATCGGAGTGAACAGACGCAGCGCGGCGATCATCTGGGCTCGCGAGCGCGCGCTCACGAGCTACGAGTTCATGAATGCGAAGCGGCGCACGCGTCCTCCGCGCGTGCGGGACGACAAGTAGATTTCTACCGAAATCTGGTAGGGGCCTTCCAACTAGTAGAGTTGGTACTTGTCACTCTCTTGCGCGGAACCGCCGGCTGATGTCTCTACGCACAGTCCGCTCATCACCCGGACAGAATCGCCGCTGCTCATGAAGTTGGCGAGGCGGCTTGAGCCGCCTCGCGTCTTGCGGAGACATCGCGATTTTCAAAGGTGATCCGTGCATGCATGGAAGGCGATGCGCACGTGAGCGACATCGTGCTCCGATTATACATTGCTGGGAAGTCGGCGATCTCTCTGCGAGCTCAGCAGAATATCGTTTCGCTGCAGCGTTCGATCAAACGCGGATGCAAAACCGAAATCATTGACGTTCTGGTCCGGCCGGACCTAGCCGAGCAAGCGGGCGTGCTCGCAACTCCCACTCTCTCGTTTGAACGCGGCGGCCATTCTCGCCGGATCGTCGGGGACCTGCATGACACCAAGAGGGTCGTTCAGTTTCTCGGGATTGAACTAGAGGAGAAAGACGCATGAGTGCGCAGGAAGAGGAACTCGTCGTTCCTGATGCGCTGGAGCGGGTTCGCACGGGTGTGGATGCCTTCGACGAGCTCGTGATGGGCGGATTGCCTCGCGCCCGCACCACCGTCGTCGGCGGAACGCCGGGCAGCGGAAAGACCATTTTCGCGACCCAATTTCTCGCTCATGGCATCACCAAGTATGGCGAGAACGGCGTGTTGGTGACGTTCGAGGAGCCGCCCGCCGACATCGAATCCAACATGCGCGGTTTCGGCTGGGACCTCGCGCGGTGGCGCAAGGACGGCCGTCTTGCCGTCGTGGACGCGAGCCCGCCGGCCAACGACGAACTGGTGATGGGAGACTTTGACCTCGCCGGCCTCCTGGCTCGCATCCTGCATGCGGTGCAGTCGGTCCATGCAAAGCGTGTCGTGCTCGATTCGCTGACGCAACTGTTCGATCATTTCATTGGCGATCCGAAAATCCTGCGGCGGGAGTTGTTCCGCATCAGCGCCGCGCTGAAGCGCGCCGGCCTCACGGTTCTGATGACGGCCGAACGCACCTCGGAATATGGCGAGATCACCCGGCATCGGCTCGAGGAGTTCATCGCCGACAACGTGGTCATTCTCCGCAACGTGCTGCAGCGTGAGAAGCGCCGCCGCACGATCGAGGTTCTCAAGATGCGCGGCAGCCACCACGCCGAAGGCGAGGCGCCGTTCACCATTCTGGGGAGCCACGGGCTCATCGCTGTGCCGCTGTCTTCTCTGAGGCTGGAGCAGCAATCGAGCGTTGTGCGGGTCACCAGCGGAAATCCGGCGATCGACGAAATGTGCGGAGGCGGCTTCTTCCGGGACAGCGTGACGCTGGTCAGCGGTGCGACAGGGACCGGCAAGACGTTGCTGGTCACGAATTTTCTCGCCGGAGGCGTTGCGGCGGGGGAGAGGGCCATCCTGTTCGGTTACGAGGAGAGCCGCGGTCAGTTGTTCCGGAACGCCACCGGGTGGGGCGTCGATTTCGCGCGGATGGAAGACGAGGGAAAATTGAAGGTGTTCTGTCTCTATCCGGAGGCTCAAGGGCTGGCCGATCATCTTCTCTCGATTCAAAATCTCGTCGACGAATTGAAGCCGAACCGCATCGCGATCGACAGCATCTCGGCGCTCGAGCGCGTGGCGCCCGATTTCGGATTTCGCGAATTCCTGATCAGCCTCACGTCCTTCATCAAGAAACGGGAAATCGCGGGCCTTTACACCGCGACGAGCAAGTCTCTGGTCGGCGGCGAAACCGCCAGCGAGCAGCACATCTCGACGCTCACCGATTCGATCATTCTCCTGCGGTATATGCAGGAGCAGGACATCATGCATCGTGGGCTGATGATGCTGAAAATGCGCGGAAGCGAACACGCGAAGGAAATCCGCCGATTCACCATCGACGGCACCGGCATGCACCTCGGAGAGCCGTTCAAGGCCGCCCCGAACGTGTTCTCGGGGGAAGAGATCGATTCCTACAGAAGATAAACCGGCGACGCGACAATGAGAAACGTTCCGCTGGATAGCGGCATCGATCAGGCCGATCTGAAATTTCTCGTCGAGAAGAATGCGGATGGCATCATCGTCGTCGACGGGAACGGCATCGTCTTGTTTGCCAACCCTGCAACCGAGCAGATCTTCGGCCGAACGCCGGCCTCGTTGATCGGTTCACCCGTGGGCATTCCGCTGGTGCACGGCGACACGACGGAAATCACCGTTCACCGCCCCGGCGGCGGTCATATCGACACCGAAATCCGCGTGGTCGACACGCGATGGAGCAACGGTCCCGCGCGCCTGGTCACCGTTCGCGACATTTCCGCACGCAAGATGCTCGAAGAGCAATTGCGGCATACCACCAAGATGGAGGCCGTCGGCCGGCTGACGGCCGGCATCGCCCACGATTTCAACAATCTGCTGACCGTCGTGCTCGGCAATCTCGAGCTGGCTCAGCGGCGCGGCACGCGTGAAACGCTGCCGAAGATGCTGGAGAACGCGATGAGCGGAGCGCGCAGGGCCGCGTTGCTCACGGAACGGCTGCTGGCGTTTGCGCGAAAGAAGCCGCTCGAGCCCAAGGTGCTGGATATCAACGCGATGGTTTCGGGGATGTCGGAGTTGCTCCGGCGCACCTTGGGCGAGACCATCACCGTCAAGACAACACTCGCGGATGGCCTCTGGACCGTCGAAGTCGATCCGACCGAGTTGGAAGCTGCCATGCTCAATCTGGCGGTCAATGCCCGCGATGCCATGCCTTCGGGAGGGGACCTGATGATCGAAACGGCCAACGCCGAGCTCGATGAGGCTTATGCCGCGATCGATCCCGAGGTCCGTCCGGGTTTTTATGTGCTCATTTCGGTGTCCGACAGCGGCATCGGCATGACGCCGGAGGTGCTGTCCCAGGTTTTTGAGCCGTTCTTCACCACCAAGCCAGACGGTCACGGCACCGGCCTGGGTCTCAGCCAGGTGTACGGATTCGTCAAGCAGAGCGGCGGCCACGTGAAGCTCTACAGCGAGCCGCATTTCGGAACGACGGTGAAAATCTATCTGCCGAAAATGATCGATGTTGCTTCGGCGGTTCAGGAGTCCGATCAGACCCGGCGCACCGAGCTGCCGAGCGCTCGGGAGGGCGAAACCATCCTCGTCGTCGAAGACGACAACGACGTCCGCAACTACACCGTGACCAGTCTGCGCGAGTTGGGCTACCGCGTGCTCGAGGCGGTTGATGCGGTTTCCGGAATGCAGGTCATCGAAAGTGAGGCCAACATCAGCTTGCTGCTCACCGATCTCGGTCTTCCCGGCGGCATCGACGGAAAGACTCTGGCCGATCGGGCACAGCAAGCGCGTGAGAACTTGAGAATTCTCATCACAACCGCTTACGCCGGCAACGCCTTGGTTCACGAAGGGCGATTGGACCGGGGCGTCGAGCTTCTCACCAAGCCGTTCACGCTCTCCGTGCTGGCCTGCCGCGTCCGCGAGATTCTCGACCGGGAGACATGCTAGGAAGCGCGTTCGCCATGCCGGTTGCGGTTGGCGCACCCGGTCGCGAAGCCCAAACTCTATCGCCGGTCGCTGCAAAAAATTCCCCGAGCCGGACGAGGTCACCGTGATGTGATTGGGCTCGCGGGTGCTCTGAGGCTTGTGGGCCACGCGCCGGAGAATTCCCTTCAAATCCTCCCGCTCGGCTTGCGGCGTCGTCGACGCGCTGGAGCCGGCTCGGTAGAAGAAGGGCGGCGTCGCATTCCGCGCCGCCGGCTGCTCTCCCCGTCGTCGAACACGCGGCGATCCGGGGCGGCTGGTCCCGAGAGTCTTTCATTCCATGTTGCGCGCCATTCTCTCCGCCGGTGTGTTTGCGCTTGGCGCCGTTTTTGGCGCCATTCTTGGCGCCGGGCCGTCGGCGCAAGCCGAAACGCGAAAGCCCGACAGGGTCGACAGCGAGCATCTGTTCGGCTTCGTCGAAGGCGCGGACATCGGCGTGTTGAAAGAAACGGAGATCGAGTCCGAGACGATCGGCCGTTTCGGCAAGGGCAGTGGGAGCTATAGCAACGCCGCGACGGCGGTCGAGATCAAGCACACGCTCACGGACAATCTCCGCGTCTCCGCAGCTGCGGCCTTCGCCTACACGGCACTGTCCGGCGTGAACGGTTTCGACGACAGCCGCAGGACCGCGGTGCAGGGGGTTGCGGTCGGGATGCGCTATCGCGTGCTCGACCGTGAGCGCGCGCCGATCGGCCTCACGGTCAGCGTCGAGCCGCGCTGGAGCTTCACCGACGATGTGAGCAACGCGCCGGCGGATCGCCAGAGCGCGGTGTTCCTTGCTCTGGCCGATCGCGAGCTCGTTGCAGGCCGCGTGTTCGGCGCGGTCAATCTTCTCTACGAACCGGAGCGCACACGACTGCGCGGGAGCGGTGAGACCGATCGCGAGTCGACGTTCGGCGCGGGCGCGGCGTTGACCGCGCAGATCGCGCCCGGGGTTTTTCTCGGTGGCGAGACGCGTTACCTGCGGCGCTACGAGGGTCTGACATTGAACGCCTTCGCTGGTCAGGCGCTCTACGCGGGGCCGACTCTCTATGCCGCGCTCGGCGGGCCGTGGTGGCTGTCGGCCGCTTGGGATGTGCAGGTGTGGGGCGCGGCGGCGAGCCGTTCGGATGCGCTCGACCTGACGCATTTCGAACGTCATCAGGTCAAATTCCGGCTGGGATTCAGTTTCTAGCACTGACCTCGTTGCATAGCTCGGCGCGTAGAGTGCTTTCGGAATTTGCGCGACGCGAGAATCCGGGATGAGAGTCGTCGCGGGCCGCTTTCGCGAGGTTCGTTCGCGGCGCGCGAGATCGGCGCAACGATCGGCTCCGAGGAACGGGTCTGATCACATGATCAAGGGCATGCTCACGTCCGAGCTTCGGCGCATATAGCGGCTGTTCGCGCGAACAAAATAAAAGCCGGACCCTTGCGGGTCCGGCTCAGTCATGTCGGCGCGGGACGGCCGACAATCACCTTCCAGAGGGGAACTGCTGAAAGCACTCGGCTGCATATCTGGGGGGATGCGACAACCGAAGCGCCAACAGCGCGTAGAAATATTGCGGCTGTATCGGCGCGTACACAACGCAGACATCGGCATGTCAGCCATGCGGGATGCGGCCCGCGAAGCGTCGCATGTCAGCCATGCGGCGTTCGCGCCAACTGGTATTTCTCGTGAAATTTCCGCGCGCTGCGGAAAGTTTTGAAAGCTTAGAAGCTCCAGCGCTGCGCTTTGCTGACGAGGAAATCGCGGAACGCCTGCACGCGCGCGACCGACTTCAGCTCCTCGGGATACACAAAGTACGCTTCGAGCAGCGGTGAATCCTCTTCGCTGAAAAGCTGCACCAGGCCGCCGTTTTCCTCGACGAGATAATCGGGGAGTAGCGCGATACCGAGTCCGCGCTGGCACGCGCGCAGCAAGCCCAGCACGTTGTTGATGGCGAGATGCGGCAGGCGAGGGTCCTTCGAGTCGCGCGCCACTTCCGTCAGCCACTTCCGGTTTTCGAGATAGAGCGGGACGATGGTGCCGCCGAGCACGATGATGCGGTGGGCGTCGAGCTGGTCGAACGAGCGCGGCGTGCCGAAGCGCTTGAGATAATCCGGCGACGCGTAGGCGTGCGAGTGCACCGAGAACAGCTTGCGCTGGATGAGGTCCGGCTGCGTCGGCTGGCGCAGGCGGATTGCGACGTCGGCCTCGCGCATCGCGAGATCGAGCTCTTCGTCGGTGGTGATCAGCGTGACGCGGATGTCCGGGAAGAGGTCGAGGAATTCGCCGAGCCGCGGCGTCAGCCAGTGAATGCCGATGCCGGGCGTGGTCGTGACCTTCAGCTCGCCGTTCGGCTTTTCGCGGCTGTCGGTGAGCTTCGCGCGCGCCGCCTCCAGCTTCATGAACACGTCGTGCGCGGTGCGATAGAGAAGCTCGCCCTGTTCGGTGAGGATCAGGCCGCGCGCGTGGCGGTGGAACAGCGAGACAGCCAGCTCCTGTTCGAGCGCGCTCACCTGGCGCGACACCGCCGACTGCGAGAGCCCAAGCTGCTCACCCGCATGGGTGAAGCTGCCGGCTTCTGCAGCGGCATGAAAGACTTTCAGTTTATCCCAATCCATTGTTCAGCCTTATTTGCTTCCCCGCCCCGCGCGGAAAGCAGCGAAATCGCCGCATCTTTCAAATTTCTATTCGGCCGCCTGCCGCTGTTCGGCCGTGTGGCCTGCGAGGAAGCGCTCGGCCTCGAGCGCGGCCATGCAGCCAAGTCCCGCGGCGGTGACCGCCTGGCGGTAGATGTCGTCGGCGACGTCGCCCGCGGCGAACACGCCCGGCACCGAGGTCGCCGTCGAGTGCGGCGCAGTCCAGACGTAGCCCGAGGGCTTCATCTTGAGTTGGCCGAGCACGAGTTCGGTCGAAGGCTGGTGGCCGATCGCGATGAACACGCCATCGGCATGCCGTTCGGTGACGGCGCCGGTCTTGACGTTCTTCAGCTTGATGTTGCGGACCTTGAGCGGGTTTTCGTCGCCGGTCACGTCGTCCAGCACCGAGTCCCAGACCACTTCGATCTTGGGGTGCTTGAACAGGCGGTCCTGGAGGATCTTCTCGGCGCGGAAATGGTCGCGGCGGTGAACGACCGTCACCTTCGAGGCGAAATTGGTCAGGAACAGCGCTTCCTCGACCGCGGTGTTGCCGCCGCCGATCACGAAGACCTCTTTGTTCTTGTAGAAGAAGCCGTCGCAGGTGGCGCAGGCCGAGACGCCGTAGCCCTTGAACTTCTGCTCGGAGGGCAGGTCCAGCCAGCGCGCCTGGGCGCCGGTGGCAAGAACAACAGTTTCCGCGATGTAGATATCGCCGCTGTCGCACTCGAGCCGGAACGGCCGGTTCGACAGGTCGAGCTTGCTGACGTGGTCGTAGACGATGTTGGTGCCGACGTGGGCTGCCTGCTTCTGCATCTGCTCCATCAGCCAGGGGCCCTGGATGACGTCGGCGAAGCCCGGATAGTTCTCCACGTCCATGGTGATGGTGAGCTGCCCACCCGGCTGGATGCCCTGGATCAGGATCGGCTCCAGCATTGCCCGCGCGGCGTAGATCGCCGCCGTGTAGCCGGCCGGTCCCGATCCGATAATCACCACCTTGGCATGGGTCGTCTTGGCCATCGTCCCCTCGGTCCGGGCGTCCATTTGGATTGCGTGCAGACGAGGACGTTCCGCCAGCAAGAAAGTGCGCCGGACCGCGCATCCCCGAGGGACCAATGTAAGCCTTTGGCTGAGCTATGCAAGTTACGCAACCCTTGGGTCCACACCCCTGAAATTGCGGTTTGGCGTCACAGGGATAGCCCGCGCAATAATCTTTCGCGGGCGGCCCAGGTCAGTGATAATGGATGGTAACGACTGGGGATTCTCGTGCACGAACGACTCGACGCCATCGACTGGAAAATCCTGAAAGAGCTCCAGGATGACGGCCGTATCACCAATGTGGAACTGGCCCGGCGGGTCGGGATTTCCGCGCCGCCCTGCCTGCGCCGGGTTCGGGCGCTGGAGGAGGCCGGCTTCATCAAGGGCTACCGAGCGCTGCTCGACGAAAAGGCACTCGGCTACGAGGTGACCGTGTTCGCCATGGTGCACCTCTCCAGCCAGGCCGAGAGTGACCTCAAGCAGTTCGAGGACTTCGTCCGCAAGGAGCCGCTGGTGCGCGAATGCTGGATGCTCTCCGGCGAGATCGACTTCGTGCTCAAATGCGTGGCGCCGGACCTCAAGACCTTCCAGGCGTTCGTCACCGAGCTCACCAGCGCGCCGCATGTGCGCAACGTCAAAACCTCGCTGACGCTCCGCAACTCCAAGGACGCTGCCATGGTGCCGATGGAGCTGAACGCGGCGGCGCAGGGTAAGTCCTAAGCCTTTCCCGTCTTCAGCTCGCGCAACAGCTTTTGCCGGATCGCCTGCATGAAGGTGCGGGTGGTGTCCGGCAATGTCCGTCCGGCCAACGTAACGAAGCCGACGTTGCGCCGCAGCCGCGGCTCGACCAGCGGACGGGCAACGAGATCGCGGCCCTTGAACATCGAAAAGGTGAGGGAAGGCAGCGCAGAGATGCCGAGTCCTGCCTCGACCAGCGCGATAGCGCTCGGAATTTGCTCGACCTCGTAGCGCGCCTCGATCGCGACTTCCGCATGAACGAACGCCGCATCGGTGACCCGGCGAACCGATGAAATCCGCGTGAAGCCGATGAAGGGACGGTCGCGTAGGTCCCTCCACCGCACGGATTTGCGCGCAGCGAGCGGATCGTCGCTGCGGCAGACGAGATGTGCGACGTCCGAAGCGATCTCCTCGAACACCAGTTCATCGCCCGCTGCAGGCTTGAGTGTGACTGCGAGATCGGCGGTGCCTTCGCGCACCAGCGCCAGCGCGCGCTCGTGCTGCACGTCATGCAGTGCGACGTGAATCGCGGGATGCTTCCGGCCAAACTCTTCGAGGGCAGCAGGTAGCACCGCGCAGGCGACCGACGGCAGCGCTGCGATGGTGATGCGGCCGGGCATGTCCTTGTCGCGCGCGGCGAGCCGGTCGAGCGCGCGCTTGAAGTCGCGCACGATCTCGCGGGCGACCGAGGCGGCGTGTCGGCCTTCGGATGTCAGTTTTACGGAACGCGTCGTTCGTTCGAACAGGGGCGCACCGATCTCGCGCTCGATGCGCCGGATCGACTCGCTGAGCGACGGCTGGGAAATCTTCAGACGTTGCGCCGCAGCGCTGAAGCTCTCGGCTTCGGCGGCGGCGATCAGGATTTCGAATTGCCGGTGCGTCAAACTCATAATCAAGACCTATGAATTCATCGGATGTCATTATTTGACACTATGAATGGTCGTCAATAGCGTCCGCCTCAAAAGGACAAAAGGATGGGAGGAATGCCGAAGGTTTTCATCGGCGCAGGGGCCGGATTTGCGGGCGATCGGACCGATGCAGCGGGGCCGGTGGTCGATGCGCTGGCCAAGCTCGATGGCCCCCGCTTCCTAATGTTCGAGACGCTCGCGGAGCGCACGCTTGCGCTTTCGCAACTTGAGCACCGCCGCGATCCCTCGCGCGGGTTCAACCCTGCGCTGGAGAAATTTGTCGGCCCAGTGCTGGCACGCTGCTTGCGCGACAAAATCAGAATCGTCGGCAATTTCGGCGCGGCCAATCCGCGCGGTGCGGCAGAACGCATCCTGGCTATGGCGCTTGAGCAGGGATTGAAAGAGCCGAAGATCTCCGTCGTCGAAGGCGACGATCTCAGCGGCTTGTTGTCGGCGGACGAGCTTGCGAAGCGTGAGATCGACGGCGCGATCTTGCGCGGCGCGCGTGAGGTGATCGCGGCGAATGTCTATCTCGGCGCTATGCCGATCGCGCGGGCGCTGGATCTGGGCGCGGACATTGTCGTAACGGGACGCGTCGCGGATTCAGCGCTCGCGCTCGGTCCGCTGATCCACACGTTCCGGTGGACGCTCGACGACTGGGATCGTCTCGCGGCGGGAACGCTTGCGGGCCACCTGCTCGAATGCGGCGGCCAGATCACCGGCGGCTATTTCGCCGATCCATCGTTCAAGGATGTGCCGGGCATGGCGGAGCTTGGCTATCCGATCGCAGAAATCGATTCCGATGGCGCCATTGTCATCAGCAAGCCTGCCGGCACGGGTGGACGTGTCGACCGCCTCACTGTGATCGAGCAACTCCTTTACGAGATTCACGATCCTTCGGCCTATCTGGCGCCGGACGTGGTGCTCGATGTGATGAATGTAGAGGTCTCGGAAATCGGACCCGATCGCGTTCGTGTCACGGGCACGCGTGGCAAGCCTGCGCCACAGACGCTTAAGGCGACCGTTTGCATTGAGGGCGGCTCGTTGGGCGAAGCTGAGATTTCCTACGCCGGGCCGAACGCTTCTGCCCGCGCCCGCCTCGCGGCTGACATCATCGCCGAACGAATGAGAAAACGGGCGCCGGATTTGCGTATCCGCGCTGACGCCATCGGTATGCTCAGCGTGTTCGGCGATAACGACGGCGCATTCTCGTCGCTGAGAAATTCCGCGCCCGAGGACGTGCGGCTGCGTTTCGCCGCGCAATCGTCGAATGCCGCTGAAGTTGAACTTCTGCTGGATGAAGTCGAGGCGCTTTACTGCGCCGGGCCGGCGGGCGGCGCCGGTGTCCGCCGGCGTCTCACGCCGCGCCTCGCCAGTGCCTCTTGCCTGATCGAGCGTAAGTTCGCGCAGCCGCGCGTCTCGATGATTGGTGGCGGCGCATGAACACCAAAACCGTCACGCTGCACGACATCGCCAACGCCCGCTCGGGCGACAAGGGCAATCGGCTGAATATCGCCCTCGTGTGCCGCGACCCGGCGCATTATCCGGCGGTTGCCCGGCAGATTACGCCCGAGTGCGTTGCTGAGGCCTTCGCGCGCCGCAAACCGTCGCGCGTTGTGCGTTACGACCTGCCGAAACTCGCGGCATTCAATTTCGTGCTCGACGATGTCCTCGAAGGCGGCGTCAACGCAAGCCTCGGCCTCGACGGACATGGCAAAGCGCTGTCGTTCCTTCTGCTCGAAATTCCGATTGAGATTCCAGTCTAGGGAGAAAGCCATGAGAAAAATTCTGACGGCAACGGCCGTCGCGCTTTTTACCGCCGCATCGGTGCTGAGCGTTGCCGCGCAGGACCGCTATCCGAGCCGCGGCATCAAGTTCGTCGTACCATTCGTCGCCGGCAGTGCGACCGACACCCTCGCGCGTCTGCTCGGCAATCGGCTGTCGCAAACACTCGGTCAGGCGGTGGTGATCGAGAACATCGGTGGCGGCAGCGGTGTCCCTGCCGCGCTGAATGTCGCGCGCGCCGCGCCTGACGGTTACACGATCCTCATCACCTCCAACACCACGCATGCCTCGAACCAGAGCATGCTCAAGCGCGTGCCCTACGACGCAGTCGCGGACTTCGAGCCGCTCAGCAAGCTCGGCACCATCACGCTGGCGCTGGTCGGCCATCCGTCGGTGCCGGCCAACAATGTGCAAGAGCTGATCGCCTATGCGAAGGCCAATCCGGCGAAGCTGACGTTCGGCGCCGGCTCGACCTCGTCGCGCGCCGCCGGCGAGTTGATGAAGACAATGGCCGGAATTGATATGCTGCACATTCCTTATCGCAGCAATCCGCTGGTCGTGACCGATCTTCTCGGCGGGCAGATTTCACTGTTCTTCGGCGACGTGTCGACTTCGCTGCCGCCGGTGCGCGGCGGCAAGCTGAAGGGCTTCGCGGTGTCGAGCCTGAAACGCTCGCCGCTTGCGCCTGATCTCCCTTCGCTCGATGAAGCCGGATTGAAAGGCTACGATCTGACCGCATGGTTCGCGGCCTTCGCACCGGCGAAAACGCCGAAAGTCGTTGTCGACAAGCTTAACACCGCGTTCCGTGAAGCGCTCGCCGATAACGAAGTGTCCACCAAGCTGAACGCGGCAGGCATCGAGCCGATCGCGAGTTCGCCGGATGAATTGAAGGATTTCGTGGTCTCGGAGACGAAGAAGTGGGCGAAGATCGTCGCCGACGCGAAGATTGAGCTGGAGTGATCGCCGTGCGTTATCGCGGATCACGCGCACACTCGTTGTTGCGAATGGAACGAAATACTTCGTCTTAAAATCTTTGCGTTAGACCTGCCCCTGCCGGCGGAAATATCGCGCCGGCACCCGCAGGCCGGACCAACCGGCCGCGGACTTAACGACAGGGGGAAGTCATGGGTAACTTTGTTTTCTTTCTCGGTGCGTTCGTGATTCTGGTCGAGCACCTTTCGAACCTGGCTTAAGCGTCGCTTAGTCGCCTTTGACGCCGGAGCTCCGCGCGACCTCCAGCCACTTCGGCGATTCCGATTGCATGAAGGGGCCGATTGCATTGGCGTCGATCGGCAGCGGTTCGAAGCCCGCGCGGTTCAATCCGCGGAGCAACTCCGGCGTTTTCAATCCGGCAATGATATTTCCGTTAAGCGTCTCAATGATTGGCTTCGGCATGTGCGGCGGGGCCCATACGCCCATCCAATAGCGCAGCGTCAGTTTCGGGAACCCGCTTTCCGCCATCGTTGGCGTATCAGGCAATTCCGGGCTCCGCGCCTCGCCGGTGACGGCGAGCGGGCGCAGCTTGCCTTGCTTGATTAACGCGAGCAGCGTCGCGGTGGTACCGAAGTTCATCTGGATGTGGCCGCCGAGCATGTCGGCCACGGCCTGCGCGCCGCCCTTGTAGGGCACGAGATTGATGTCGGCGCCAGTCGCAGCCTTCAGTGATGCACCGAGGATGTGGGGCAGAGTGCCCTGGCCGAATCCGAAGTTGATCTTGCCGGGATTGGCACGCGCGTAGTCGACGAATTCCTTCACGGTCTTCGCCGGAATATCCGGTGCAATGACAAGCAGGAACACGCCGCCGCCCGCGGTCGCAACGGGCGTCAGATCCTTGACGGGATCGAAGCCGACGTTGTCATAGAGCGCGGGCGTCATCAGGTGCTTCGCGCCTTCAGTGAACAGAAGCGTGTAGCCGTCCGGCTCTGCACTGACGACCGCCTTGGTGCCGATGATGCCGCCACCGCCGGACCGCGGTTCGACGACCACCGGCTGGCCGATGCTGGAGGACATGCTCTGCGCGACGAGGCGTGCCATGACGTCGGTCGGGGAGCCCGGCGTGGAGGGCACGATCATACGGATTGGTTTGTTGGGGTAGGTTTGCGCTGTCGCCTCTTGGACAAAACACGCGGCGAAGATCGTAAGCGCGAGCGCTGCAAGTTTCTCGTTCATTGTTGCATTTCCATTCTCAAGCCAGCGCGGGCATGACCTCTTTCGCGAACAGCTCAATCGAGTGCTGCGATTCCGCAAGCGTCATATCGCCGAACACCATGTGCGGCACGAAATAGTTGCAGTTGTTGGCGACGCATTCCTCCTCGACATAGCGCCGCACGGTGGCGGGCGATCCGGCGATACCGTTCTTGATCTGGATCAGCCCGTCATAGGTTTCGGGGTAAATGCCGATCACGCGCGGCTCGGCGCCGTGTTTGTTGAACAGCCAACGGAAGCTCTGTCGCCAGCGTGGATAGGCGCGGCGGGCGATCTTCAGAGCTTCCTCGTCGGTGCCGGCGACGACGACGTGACGGCTGACGCCGGCCAGTGTGCTGTCTGGGGCGCGGCCCAGCTTTGCACGGGTCTCGCGATAGGACTTGATGATCGTCGAGGTGTTGTCGCGCAGTCCGAGCGCGATGATGTTGACGTCGTTCTCCGCTGGCCACACGGCGTTGGGCGGCATCGTTACGCCATACCACAGAGGAGGGTGCGGTTTCTGCACCGGTTTCAGGATCATCGGCAGCTTGTCGAACTTGTAGAACTCGCCCGCGAAGGACAGTTCGTCGGAGCCGAGGCCTTTCAGCAGTACCTGGAACGCTTCGTGATACATCTGCTGGGTCTTCGAGAAATCGAGGCCATAAGCGGCGGTCTCGTACATCGACACGCCACGCCCGACGCCGAGCTGGAAGCGTCCGCTGCTCATCTGATCGAGCATGCAGACCTCTTCGATCAGCCGCAGCGGATGGTAGAACGGCAATAGATAGACCATCGGTCCGAAGCGGAGCTTCGTGGTTCGGTAGGCGAGGGCTGAGAAGATCAGGCTGGGCGAGGCCGCGGCACCGAGCGGTGTGATGTGATGCTCAGCGACGTGATAGCCGTGAAAGCCAAGTCGGTCGTAGGCTTCGGCGATAGTGAGCCGGTTCGCATAGAGTTCGCCGAGCGGGATGCCCGCATCGTCGATGTGGTCGAAGACTCCGAACTTCATTCCATCCCCCCGGCCCTGGCTTGTCGTTGATCGTCCGCGCCGTGCCGGCAGGTACTTTCCAAAACGAAAGCGGCCGGGACAAGCCCGGCCGCGTCGAATTCAATTTGCGTATCGTCTAGCGGAACGCGATCACTTCCAGTCGATCTTGGTGATCTCGTAGGCCTTCGCACCACCCGGCGTCACCACCTCGACGGTCTCGCCCTTCTTCTTGCCGACGAGCGCGCGCGCGAGCGGCGACGTGATCGAGATCTTGCCGGTCTTGGCGTCGGCCTCCGGCTCGCCCACGATCTGGTAGACGTGCTTCTTCTCGGTATCCTCGTCGATCACGCTGACGGTAGCACCGAATTTGATTGAGTCGCCGGAGAGCTTGGAGACGTCGATGACGTCGGCGCGCGCGAGCTTGTCCTCGAGCTCCGCGATCGCGCCCTCATTGAGCGACTGCTGTTCCTTGGCGGCGTGGTACTCCGCATTCTCCGACAGGTCGCCGTGCGTGCGCGCATCGGTGATCTGCTGAATGATGCGCGGCCGCTCGACCTGCTGGCGATGCTTGAGCTCCGTCTCAAGCACCAAGTGCCCCGCTGCGGTCATCGGAATCTTCTCAACCACTTCTCATCCTCCAATCGGCGAGAGACATAAATCCGAACGCGGGCCGAAAGTTTCCTTCGGACCCGCGAACAAATGGAACTTTAAGTCCCAACGCGACATCTTGACTGTGACCAGCCCTTTTCAGGCCCGGCCGCCGAAATAGCTCTGCAGCGCCCTCACCTCGAGATCGCCCCCAAGGTAGGCCTTAATTCCTTGCGCCGCGGCGACGGCCCCGGAAAGAGTGGTGTAGTAGGGGACTTTATGCAAGAGGGCTGCCCGCCGCAGAGGCCGGCTGTCGGCCAGCGCGGTGGCGCCCTCGGTGGTGTTAAATACCAGATGAATCTGGCCATTTTTGATGGCGTCAACCACGTGGGGACGCCCCTCGGCCACCTTGTTGATTTTGGCCGCGTCGACGCCGTGTTCGTTCAGGTAACGCTGGGTGCCGGAGGTGGCCAATACCTCGAATCCGAGGTTCCGAAGTGTCTTGAGCGATTCGAGAATCCTGGGCTTGTCGTCGTCCCGGACCGAGACGAATACGGTCCCGGCCTTCGGCAGACGGGCGCCACCACCGAGTTGGCTCTTGGCGAAGGCGACGCTGTAGTCGCGGTCGAGACCCATGACCTCGCCGGTCGATTTCATCTCGGGGCCGAGCACGGTGTCGACCTTGTCGCCGAAGCGGCCGAATGGGAACACCGCCTCCTTCACGCCGACGTGGTCGGCAGTCTTGATGTCGAAGTCGAGCGGTTTGAGCTTGAAGTCTGCGAGTTTCTCGCCGGCCATCACGCGTGCGGCGATCTTGGCGACCGGCAGGCCGACCACCTTGGCGACAAATGGCACCGTGCGCGAGGCGCGCGGGTTCACTTCAAGAATGTAAATGTCGCCATCCTTGATGGCGTATTGCACGTTCATGAGGCCGACGACGTTGAGCGAAAGCGCAAGGCCGCGCGTCTGCCGTTCCAACTCGGCGATCATCTTCTTGTCGAGCGAGTAGGGCGGCAGCGAGCACGCCGAGTCACCGGAGTGAATGCCAGCCTCCTCGATGTGCTCCATGATGCCGGCGACGAACGTGTCCTTGCCGTCGCACAGGCAATCGACGTCGACCTCGATGGCGTCGGTGAGATAGCGGTCGAGCAGCAGAGGACGCTTTGCCGACACGACAAGCTCCGACGGCCGGTCTAGGTCGCCGGTGAGGCGCACGAGATAGCGGTCGAGGTGTGCTGCGTCGTGGACGATCTCCATCGCGCGGCCGCCGAGAACGTAGGACGGGCGGATCACGATCGGATAGCCCATTGCCTCGGCACTGGCGCGCGCCTGCTTGAGGCTGGTGGCGATCGCGTTCTCCGGTTGGCGGAGCTTCAGCTTGTCGAGCAACTTCTTGAAGCGGTCGCGGTCTTCCGCGAGGTCGATCATATCCGGCGAGGTGCCGAGGATCGGCACGTTCGCCTTCTCCAGCGCTTCGGCGAGCTTGAGCGGCGTCTGACCGCCGAACTGAACGATCACGCCATGCAGCGTGCCGTTGGAGCGCTCGGTGTCGATGATCTCGAGAACGTCTTCGGCGGTCAGCGGCTCGAAGTAGAGACGATCCGACGTGTCGTAGTCGGTCGAGACCGTCTCCGGATTGCAGTTGACCATGATGGTCTCGTAGCCGACTTCCTTCAACGCGAAGGCGGCATGACAACAGCAATAGTCGAACTCGATGCCCTGGCCGATGCGGTTCGGGCCGCCGCCAAGGATGACGACCTTCTTCTTGTCGGACGGCGCCGCTTCGTTCGCGGCCTTGCCGGCAAACGGACGCTCATAGGCTGAATACATGTAGGCGGTGGGCGACGCGAACTCGGCCGCGCAGGTGTCGATACGCTTGAACACCGGACGCACGTTGAGCGCGCGGCGGCGCTTGCTGACTTCGTCTGTGCTCAGACCTGCAAGCTTGCCGAGCCGGGCATCGGAGAAACCCATGGATTTTAGGCGACGGAAGGCCTCCGGCGTCGCGGGGATGCCCTTCTTCTGGACCAGTTCTTCGGCGTCGATGATGCCGCGGATCTGTGCGAGGAACCACGGATCGACCTTGCAAGCCGCGTGGATTTCCGCGTCGGTGAAGCCTAGCCGCATCGCCTGCGCGACCTTGAGAAGGCCATCCTGCGTCGGCGAACCGAGTGCAGCACGGATGGCATTCTTGTCGTCGCCCTGGCCGAGGCCTTCGATGGTGATCTCGTCGAGGCCAGTGAGGCCGGTTTCGAGCGAGCGCAGCGCCTTCTGCAGGGACTCCTGGAACGTGCGGCCGATCGCCATCGCTTCGCCGACCGATTTCATCGACGTGGTCAGCGTGACGTCGGCGCCGGGGAATTTCTCGAAGGCGAAGCGGGGGATCTTGGTGACGACGTAATCGATCGTCGGCTCGAACGACGCAGGCGTCGCGCCGCCGGTGATGTCGTTGGCGATCTCGTCGAGCGTGTAGCCGACCGCAAGCTTAGCCGCGACCTTCGCGATCGGGAAGCCTGTTGCCTTGGATGCAAGAGCGGACGAACGCGACACGCGTGGGTTCATCTCGATGACGATCAGCCGGCCGTCTTTCGGGTCCACCGCGAACTGTACGTTCGAACCGCCGGTCTCGACGCCGATCTCGCGCAGCACCGCAATCGAGGCGTCGCGCATGATCTGATATTCTTTGTCGGTCAGCGTCAGCGCGGGCGCGATGGTCACCGAGTCGCCGGTATGAATGCCCATCGGATCGAGGTTCTCGATCGAGCAGATGATGATGCAATTGTCCTTCTTGTCGCGGACAACCTCCATCTCGTACTCCTTCCAACCAAGCACCGACTCTTCGATCAGCACTTCATTGGTTGGCGACGCGTCGATGCCGCGTTCGACGATCTCGATGAATTCTGCCTTGTTGTAGGCGATGCCGCCGCCGGTGCCGCCCATCGTGAACGAAGGACGGATGATGGCGGGCAGGCCAATCTCGTCCAGCGCTTCGAGCGCCTGGGCAAGTGTCTTGATCTGGTGAGAGCGCGGCGTCGCCAAACCGATCTTGGTCATGGCGTTGCGGAACAGCTCGCGATCCTCGGCCTTGTCGATGGCTTCCGCGGTCGCGCCGATCATCTTGACGTTGAACTTGTCGAGCACGCCCATCTTCTTGAGCGACAGCGCGGTGTTGAGCGCGGTCTGCCCACCCATCGTCGGGAGCAGTGCGTCGGGGCGCTCCTTCTCGATGATCTTGGCGACGATCTCGGGGGTGATCGGCTCGATATAGGTCGCGTCCGCCAGATCCGGGTCGGTCATGATCGTGGCGGGGTTCGAGTTCACCAGCACGATCCGATAGCCCTCTTCCTTGAGGGCCTTGCAGGCCTGGGTGCCGGAATAGTCGAACTCGCAGGCTTGGCCGATGACGATAGGTCCAGCGCCGATGATCAGGATCGATTGAATGTCGGTTCTTTTCGGCATCGGGCCTCAATTCGACACATAAAAAAAGGGCGCGCTGATGCGCGTCCTTCGCCCCTGCGGGAGACCGCCCCGCGCGCGGACTGACTAGACCAGAATCGGGCCCCCGCCAACCCCGGACGGTGCCCGAAACATAGTTGTCATCAGGCGTTTTTCAAGGAAACGGGCGGTATCCGCTGCATGGCGCCCATTCTCGGGGCGCACCGCCTCCAATTGCGGCCCAGCCGGCCCCGTCCGCTGCCAGGGCGGTCTAGTCGGTCTGGATTTTGGCCGCCTTCGCCACCGCGGCCCATTTCGACACCTCATCCTTGATGAAGGCATCGGACTGGGCTGCGTCCAGGGTGAATTGCTCATTGCCGAGCTTCTTTAACCCGGCCTGATATTCGGATGAAGCGAAGGCCTTCTGCATCGCCCCCGAAAGCTTCGTAACGATGTCGGGCGGCGTCGCCACCGGGGCGGCGAGGCCGAACCACGAGGCCGAGACGACCTTGGGATAGCCGACCTCCGCGAAGGTTGGCGTCTCCGGCAGGAATGGCGAGCGCTTCGGCCACGCCATCGCCAGCGCCTTCAGCCGTCCACCGCGAATGTTCTCGACCGTGGTGGACAGATCGCTGATGAACACATCGACGTCGCCGCTGAGCAGGCTGACCACAGCCGGGCCGCCGCCACGATAAGGCACATGCAGGAGATCGATGCCAGCCTCGATCTTGAACAGCTCGCTCGCCAGATGAATCGCGCCGGCGGTGCCGGATGATGCATAGCTGTATTTGCCCGGCTCCTTCTTCGCGAGCGCGACGAGATCGGCGAGCGTGTTGACAGGCAGGGTGGAGCGCACGACGAGCACATGCGGCGTGTAAGAAACAAGGCCGACGAGTTTGAGCTCCTTGTTGATGTCGAACCGAAGGTTCTTCATCACAGCCGGATTGACCGCGAAGCTTGAACTCGACCCGAAGAGCAGCGTGTAGCCATCGGGTGTGGCGCGCACGACCGACTCGGTTCCAACGACGCTCGATGCGCCGGCGCGATTCTCGATGAACACGCTTTGGCCGAGCGCTTCTTGCAGGAACGGCGCAAACACCCGCGCTGCGGTGTCGGCGGGCCCACCGGCCGCAAGTGCGACCACCAGCTTCACCGGCCGTTCGGGATAGGCCGCGCCGAGAGCGGCGGCGGGCACGAGCGAGCCCAGCAAGGCGAGGGTATGGCGGCGGTTCAGAACGTAAGGCATGTCATTCACCAGTTATTTCGTAGCGTCAGTTGGAGAGCGCCCGCGCCATGTTATCGGGCGAGGGCTTGAGCTTGCCCGCTTCGATCTGCCGCGCGATCTCGGCGACGCGGGCGTTGGCGGGCGAGGGACGCCCGCGCTTTTGATTTTCCTCGGCGACGAGGCCGTTAATCATCGAGACCTCGCTCGGCCGGTTCTTCAGGAAATCCTGCAACACGGTGTTGCGGCCGCGACCCGGACCGATGTGGCTTGCGAGCGTGTCGAACAGAAGCTCAGCCGGGCGGTTGGAGCCCGCGAGATCGGCGGGCGTCAGGCCGAAGATCGGTTCGAGCTGATAGCCGAGATCCTGGCCCGCGCGCATCGCCTCGTTGCCGATCTCGACGATCAGATCGCGCATGCCGGGGAGCTTCACCGCGTCGAGCAGGGTCAGCCCGACCATCGCGAAGGGGCCGAGGCACATCGCGTTGACGACGAGCTTGGTCCATTTCGCGGCGAGGATGTTCTCCTTGATCTCGACCTTGCCGACCGGGCCGAGCAGCTTTTGCATTTCCTCAAGGCGATGCCCCGGCCCGCCTTCGAGCAGGCCAAGGCCGATCCAGGTCTTCTTCGGCGGTGTGTTGCGCTTCACCTGCCCAGGGATGAACATCTCCGAGGACAGTTCCAGCACGCAGGCGATCGAGCGCTCCGGCCCGATCACCTCGCGGATGACGCCAGCCACCATGCAGTTCTGCATGCCGATGACCATGCCGTTCTCGGCGACATGCGGCTTGATCATCTCGCAGGCCCAGCGTGTGTCGTAGGCCTTCACCGCGAGCAGCACGACGTCAAACGGTTCCTGAAACGTGCAGACGTCACACAGATGATGCGCGCGCACCTTCACGTGCAGCTCCTGCTCCGGCATCGAGATCTTCAGGCCGTTCTTGCGCATGGTTTCGACATGCTCGGGCCACTGGTCGATCATGGTTACGTCGTGACCTGCATCGATCATGCTCGCCGCGATGCAGGAGCCGTTCGCGCCGGTGCCGAAAACCGCAATTCTTGGTGACATATTCCCAATCAGTCCTTCTGAAGAAGCCGTGCGAGCCACACCGAAATCACCGCAGGATTGCCTTTGCGGATTTGTTCGAGGCCACGTCGGATCGCGGGTTCGACTTGCGTAGGATCGGTGACGTTTTCGCCGTAGCAGCCCGCGGCCTCCGCCTCCTTCGCAAAATCGATCGGTGGATCGAAATAGCCGCCGTCATAGCCGGCCTTCGCCGCGAAACTGTCCTTGCCGTACACGCGATCAACGCGAAGTGTCCCTGTGGAATAGCTGCGGTTCTGATAGACGATAGACATGTAGGGCGCGTTGTAGTGCTTCGCGGCCCATAGCGCGTGGATCGGCGTGCCAAACATGTAGAAGCCGTCGCCGGAGATAGCGACCACGTCCTTCGTCGGCGCCGCGAGCTTGGCACCGAACGCTGCACCCGGCGTCCAGCCGCCGCTCGAGGCTGGGTTGTGGAAATAGGCGCCGGGCTGCGAGAGGTTCAGATAGTCGTGGACTTGGCTCTGCGCGATCGTCTCGTCGAACACGATGCAGTTGTCGCCAAGCGCCTCGCCGATGCAGTGCGACAGCCATTTGGGATTGATAGGATTGCTGCCCGCGACGGCGTTCGCTTCATCGGCGAGGTCCTTGCGGCGCTTGGCCGACATCTCCGCGCATTTTGCAGCGCGCGCCGCAAAACGGTGTTGATCGTCCGGCGTGATTAGCTTGCGAACTTCCGCATCGAGCGCCTCGATCACCGACATAGCGTCCGCGGTGAGCCGTAAGTCCGCGGTGAATTCCATCGTCGGGACTTTGCATTTGGATGGCTCGACATCGGTGATCGCGACCCACGCGTTGTCGGGCGGCGGGTTGGTGTCGGCCATCCACGGAATATCGATATCGAGACAGAGGATAACGTCAGCGTCCTTGAGGCTTGCACCGCTCATATAAAGCGGATGGTTGAGCGGGAAGCACTGGTAGGCGCGCAGACCCGACTGGGCGACCGGCAGACCAAGCAACTCACAGAATCGCACAAGTGCGGGAACTGTTGCCGGGTTGCGGCCTGAGCGCGCGGTCAGCACGAACGGATTCTGCGCCTTCACTAATCGTGCTGCGATTTCGCGGATGCCATCCATATCTGGTGCCGCGGGCTTCGCCACCCCGAGCTGATGCATGGTCGGAAACTTGGCGCCGTTGATCTTGTGCAGGGACACTTCGCGCGGCAGCGTCAGATAGACCGGTCCGCACGGCTCGGTGCGCGCCACCTGCAGGGCGCGAGAGATCATCAGCCCCGCGTTGTCCTGGAGCTGCATGCGGTGGTCCCATTTGGTGTACTGCCGCACGATCGAGTTCTGGTCGAAGCTCTGTTGCAACCAGATATGGCCTCCGCCGTCGCGCGCGCCGAGGAAGCTACCGGGCCAACTCGTCGGCGAGCCGCCGCCGGTGATAACCACAGGTAGGCCGGAGTGAAATGCGGTGTGCACCGCGCCACCGTAATGCTGCGTGCCGCAGTCCACATGCGCCGCCGTCACCGCGGGTTTCCCGCTTACCGCCGCATAACCCAGCGCCGCATTCAGGTTCGCGTGTTCGTGCGTCACCGTGATGAGCTTCGGCGCCTTGCGGCCGCGCGCATGCGCCTTCGCGATCGCCTCCTGATAGAAGCCGATCTCCGAGCCCGATGTGAAAAATACATAGTCAACGCCGGCTTCGGCCATCGCGGCGATCATCGCATCGCCGTTGTCGTCGGCAGGAACTTCAACCCACGCGCGGCTCTCATTCCGCAGACCGGCGACGTGTTTGCTCATGCAGCGCTCCCTGGTGGCCGGCGAAGTTTGTGCAGCTTTCGGCCGGATGGACAAGAGGCCGCATCCGCGCTTCTTGGACGACAGCGCGTTGCTGCGTGACATATCGCGAGCTACGCTCTCCGCAAAACAAACGACAAAGCAGGGGAGGAATTGATGATCCGCAAAAGCGGAATGCTGCTCGCTGCGATCTTATCGCTCACGATGCCAGCACAGGCTCAGATTGGCAGTGGGCGCACCATCACCATCGTCGTGCCGATTGGTGCGGGCGGTGGCGTCGATGCGATGGGGCGTCTGATCGCTGAGAAACTTCAGGAACGTTTGAGGCAGACGGTGGTGGTCGAGAACCGCCCTGCCGCTGGCGGGATGGTCGGCGCCGATTCTGTCGCCAAGGCGGCACCTGACGGCAACACGCTGCTGCTGATGGAAACTTCGGCTGTCTTGCACAAATGGTTGCACAAGAATGTGCCCTTCGATGTGGCGTCCGATTTCACACCGATCGCGCGTGTTGCTACCTCGCCGATCATTCTGATCGCGAACACGTCATTCGGCCCGAACAATGCACGCGAGATGATCGCGTTTGCGAAAGCTGAGCCCGGCAAACTCTCCGCCGGTACGCCCGGCATCGGGACGCCGCACCATCTTGCTCTCACGATGTTGAATGCTCTCGCCAAGATCGACGTTATCAACGTGCCCTATCGTGGCGCCGCTCTTGTGCTCAACGATGTGCTCGCAGCTCAGCTTCCGATGGGCTGGGTTGCTCCAACCGCTGCGATGCCGCATGTCGCTTCCGGCAAGCTCAAAATTTTGGGCGTAGCGTCCGCGAAACGCCCGGCGTCGTTGCCGAATGTGCCGACGATCGCCGAGAGCGGCGTACCAGGATTCGACCTGGAGATCTGGTTCGGCGTCGCCGCGCCGGCGAAGGCGCCGCCTGACACCGTCGCGCGGCTTGGCAAGGAGATCGCGGAGATACTCGCGCAGCCCGACACGCAGGAGCGAGTCCAGAAGTTCGGCCTTGCTGCGGCCTATGCCGATGGCGCTGCTTTCCGCGAACAAATTCGAGTGGATCACGAGCGGTTCGGCAAGATCATCCGCGAAGCCGGGATCGTCCCGGATTGATTTCTCGTGACTGCATCAGGTCAAAAAGAAAAACGGGACGAACACCTTGGTGTCCGTCCCGCTCTATTTGGAGGCCCGCCTTGGATTTGAACCAAGCTGAAAAAGCCTTGCACAGCTTTTTGCGTCGCCGCTCCGCCATCGGGCCGTAAACGCGAAAGTACCTCCGCCGCGTTGACATCGCGTTAGCAAGAACAGTTACCGCTTCCCAAACCCGGTCCCTCGAATTGTCAGGAATTGGGACGCGCCACAAATGTCATGCGTGAGGGATTGTGACCGATGTTGTTTTCGGCGCGTTCCGGGCTGAAATCGGCGGCTTTCAGCTTCGACAGCATCTCGTTTGCGCGATAGCGCGTGAGACCGAGCTCCGCGCGCAGCTTCCGGTAGTCAGAGAACACGGTGCGCACGATGCCCGTGAGGGCCGCGACGAAGAAGTGTTCGCGTGCGGCAAAACGCAGCAACGCCAAGACATCGGTGAGAGCGCTGGAGTCCGGCGGAATGATATCACCGACGACGAGAAGGCCATCAGGCTTCAGCAGACGGCGGAAGAGCTTGAACAATGCATTGAGCTCATTCGGTTTCATGTATTGCGCCACCGAGTGCAGCACGATCACATCAAGTGACCGATCGAGCATCGTCGCTACATCCGCCGGCGCCATCACTGCGATTTTGCCGTTGCCGGCATAACGCGTGGAGAGCATCGCACGCACGCTGGGCGCAGCGTCCGACAGGATGAGCTGATCCGCGATGTCGGCGATGCGCCCAGCGGCTTGCGTCTCGCCGCATCCGTAGTCGAGGGCCATTGCGCCCGGCTTCACGAAGCGGCGCAGATCGTCGGCGATGCGCCGATAGTGCACCTCGCGATGATGCGTGTTGACGTAGATCGTCTGCTTGGAATCCCAGAACGAAATCCAGTTCCGCGTCGCCATGACGGCGCCGGCTCAGGCTTGCCAGAGGCGGAGCAGCGGACCGGATGTGCCGAAGATCGGGTCGGTATCAGGCAAAGGAACGTTCGGAATGAACTCGATCGCCTTGTCGTGGTCGCTTTTGCTGGCGCGGCAGAGATCGTAGCGGCCGCTCTTGGGATATGCGCCGACGACGACGAGATCGGGGCTGGTCCAGAGGCTTTGATGGCCGGTGCCAGCAGGGAGCACGACGACGTCGCCTTGGACGAGATCGATCTCCTGGCCCTTTCCGCCGCCGAACCGCACTTTCGCGCGCCCACGCGCAATACCCATCGCTTCGTGAATGGACGAATGATAGTGGGCGTAGTTGTAGATGCCGTTCCGCCAGCTCTCGCCCCAATGATTGGTGCGAAACATTTCCTCGATAGAGATTTCGGGGTCGGCGATGCCGATGAAATCCATCACGCTGCGATAAAGCACGAATGGCAGACGCGGATTGTTCGGCACAAATCCGTCGTCCTCGAATAGAAAAGTCTGCGGCTCGATTTTGCGTTTCATGCGGCGTCCCGGGCCGGAACTTACTAAAAGATTCGTCCCAAAATCTTAATAACCGAGGGCTCGGGAGCGCGGTGCGAAACCGCGCTTTATGGCTTGTTAACCCACCTGGCGGCGGGGGGTGGCGTCCGATTTGCGCGCTCGCATCAGGTCCGCGAACCGGGCGAAGAGATAATGGCTGTCGCGGGGGCCTGGCGAGGCTTCTGGGTGGTACTGCACGGAAAACACCGGCAAATCCTTAAGTGCGATACCGCAGTTCGAGCCGTCGAACAGCGAAACGTGCGTCTGTTCGACGTTTTTCGGCAGGCTATCCTTATCCACGGCAAAGCCATGGTTCATGGACGTGATCTCGACCTTTCCGGTGGTCATGTCCTTCACTGGATGGTTCGCGCCATGATGGCCCTGATGCATCTTTTGCGTGCGTCCACCGAGCGCGATGCCGAGCATCTGGTGGCCGAGGCAGATGCCGAACGTCGGCGTGCCGCTGTTGATCACGTTCTTGATGACCGGCACCGCATACTTGCCGGTTTCCGCCGGGTCGCCGGGGCCATTCGAGAGGAAAACCCCATCGGGGTTCAGTGCGAGGATCTCTTCCGCGGAGGTTTTAGCCGGGACGACGGTCACCTTACAGCCAACATCAGCGAGAAGCCGCAGGATGTTGCGCTTGATGCCGTAGTCGATCGCGACGACATGGAATTCTGGAGCGGTCTGGCGGCCGTGACCTTTGTTCCACTGCCACGGCGTCTCATCCCAGGTGAAACGCTGAGCGCTCGTCACCATCGGTACGAGGTCCATGCCGACAAGGCCCGGCCATTCGCGAGCTTCCTTCTTGAGCGCGTCGAGATCGAACTTGCCGTTCGGATCGTGCGCAATCACGGCGTTCGGCATGCCGTCCTTGCGGATCAGCGCGGTGAGCGCACGTGTGTCGATGCCGGAGAGGCCGATGATGCCGCGCGCTTTCAGCCACTGATCGAGGTGGCGCGTTGCGCGATAGTTCGACGGATCGGTGATGGCGGTGTGCAGGATCACGCCCCGCGCGCCCGGCGTCGCCGCCATGTTGACGGTCTCGATGTCGTCTTCATTCGTTCCGACATTGCCGATATGCGGGAACGTGAAGGTGATGATCTGGCCCGCGTAGGAGGGGTCCGTCAGGATCTCCTCGTAACCGGTCATTGCGGTGTTGAAGCAGACCTCGCCGACCGCGTGGCCGGTGGCGCCGAGGCCGAAGCCTTCCAGAACGGTGCCGTCCGCCAGCACGAGGAGGGCCGTGGTTTTGGGCTCAATCCAGCCGGAATCGTCTTGTTTGGGGCTCATAAGGGGCTGTAGATAGGCCTCTAGCGGGCCTACGTCAAAGGCCGGGCGCGATATGTGAACAGCCAGTTCCCACTAGCGTTTTCCGGCGATTTTCTAACCAGAAATGAGGTTTCCGTGCTGCGCGACGATATCAACAACGCCATGAAGGACGCCATGAAGGCTCGCGACGAGAAGCGGGTCTCCACGCTGCGCATGGTCAACGCCGCGATCAAGAACGCCGATATCGAAGCGCGCGGGCAGGGCAAGGACCCGCTGGACGACGCGGCCTTGCTGAGTTTGCTCCAAAAGATGATCAAGCAACGCCAGGAATCCGTCGAGCTTTACGACAAGGGTGGACGCCCGGAGCTGGCCGCCGGAGAGCGCGCGGAGATCGAGGTCATCTCGTCTTATCTGCCCAAGCAGATGTCCGATGTGGAGATGACAGCCGCGATCGAGGCCGCGATCAAGGAGGCCGGCGCAGCGGGCATGAAGGACATGGGCAAGGTGATCGGCGTGCTTCGCGGCAAGTACGCCGGCCAGTTGGATTTCGGTAAGGCGAGCGGCAAGGTGAAAGAGCTGCTCAACAAGGCGTGAGCAAAGCGCCTAGTGTGCGACCGGCTGCGGCGCCGACGGCTTCGCCGGTAGTTTGCCGTGTCGCCAGGCAGCGGGCGGTGCGCCGACAAGCCGTCGGAATGCGCGATTGAACGCAGCTTCGGATTCGTAGCCGACGCGACCCGCGATCTCGCCGACGCCGAGCGTGCTGTCGCGCAGCAAATGCCGCGCAAGATGCATCCGCCATGCTGCGAGATATTGCATCGGCGTTTCACCGACCAGATCAACAAAACGTTTCGCAAGTGCCGCGCGCGAGATGCCGGCTTGCTGCGCCAACTCCTCGACCGTCCACGGTTTTGAAGGCTCGCCGTGCAGCAACGCCAACACACGGCCGACATGCGGGTCGCGCAGCCCCGCGAGCCAACCGTGGCGCTCTTCGGAGGCATAGCGCAGTTCCCAGCGCAGCACCTCCATGAATAGGAATTCCGCGAGCCGTGCGAGTACGGCCTGGTTTCCTGCGCTTGGTGTCGTTGTTTCGGAGATCAGATATCGCAACGAGGACTGCCACCAGTCCGCTTCGTGCTGCTGCACAATCGGGTGCGAATACCGGCCTGTTTCATTCAACGTTTCAAGCGTGACCGCGCCATTGCGGGCGCGAACGCAGAGCAGTGTGGGAAGAGACTCTGCTAACGGACCGAAGCGGTGATCGGAATGCATGAAGCCGCAGATCAGGCGCGTGGGGTCACCGCCGCCGCCATGCCTTATATCGGCGGTACAATTAAGCGATGGTTTGGGATAGATGTCTTTCATCAGTACGACGGGGAGGCTGGTGTCGCTCGTCGCCACATGATCGTCGCCGCGCGGAAATACGACGACGTCGCCAGTCTCGATCCACATAGCTGGAAGTTTTCCAACGCTGATCCAGCATCCGCCTGAAGTAACCACATGAAAGCAGGCAAGCGACTCCGCCTGCATATTGAGACGCGCCGCCATCAATCGTGGCGACGACCCGATCGACCACGGTTCGGTGAATTCGGCGCGTAAATGGACAGTGCCCGACAAGCGCACCACACGAAGAACTTCGGACAAGACATCCATATGAAATAGCCGCTGCTGCGCGCCGCAATAAAGGCGCGTGCGTTTCGGCAAACATATCCAGCGCCTTGGCCACACGGTCAAGGCCGATAGCGTTTCGGCAAAGAATCCGAGAGCGTCAGTTATTGCTGAAAATTGAAGATTTTTGCATGGAGCCGCGCCAGCCGTGGACCGTTTTGCGGCGTTTGGGGCAAAGCCATGCGGTGCCGGTTCGCCGTGCGCCAAAGTGTCACCATGGGCGGTTTCTCCTTCAGGGGACGTCGATCCCGGCTCGGCCATCGGCTCAGGAGTTCTGCAAGATCACATCCGCGAGCCACTGCGGCTGATCGACCATGATGTCGTGGCCGGTGCTCTCGTTGACGATCACCTTCCAGGTGCCGTCTGCCTTGCATTCGGCGAGCGCCTTGTCGAAAGCCGCTTGCGGATATTTCGGCGCTCGGATGTAGGTTTTCTTCGCGATTCTCTCACGGGCGCCGGTCAGCTTTATCGGCTGGAACGCGACGCCATTCGGCTGATCGGTCATCTTCGACTTCACCCATTCCTGGTCTTTTTCGCTAACGACGCCGAACGCTGTCGGGGGAGGCGCCTTGCGGCCGGGCTCGCCCTTTGCGACTGCTTCTTCCAGCGCCTTGCGGCTGAAGTCGGAAGCGTAGTCAGTGCCGCGCTGGCCACTCTCCGGCTTGAAGGCATCGACCCACACGATCGAAGACACGCGATCGCCGATCTGCTCCAGAGCGCCGGAGGATGGCCAGCCGCCGTAGGAGTGCGCCACGAGGCACACGCCCTTCAGGTCCTCCCATTTGAACAGGTTGACGATGTCTGTGATGTGGGTGTCGAGATTGATGTCCTTGCTGAGCAGGTGCGAGCGGTCACCGTTGCCGGTGAGCGAGGGCGCGTAGACCTTGTGCCCTTTGGCTTCGAGCAGGTCGGCCACGCGGCGCCAGCACCAGCCGCCGTGCCACGCGCCATGAATAAGAACGTAAGTCTTGCGCGAAGCACCCTGCGCCATCGCTTCACCTCCGCTGAGGGCGGCTGTGCTTGCGGCCGCTCCACCGAGCGCCGCACGGCGCGTGATCGAAGAATTGTTGGACATGAATGCCTCCCCGGATGCAGTCGAGCGCTCAAAGCGCTTTGTTGCAGACATTATAGAGGTGTGCACCACAAATTACCCACGATATTGATGACCTGAAAATTTCGATGATGCATTGAAGGCTGATGTGCTGAGAGTAGTGCTAACGCCAGCTTCTGATTTCGCTTTTCAATCGTCTGTGGTGTCTCGCAGGTGCAGGAGACACCAATGAAATTTAATCTCGTTCTCACCCTCGTGATTGTGGGCAGCGCGCTCGCGCTGTGCGCGCCGCTCCTGTTCGTGCCGTGGGCAATTGCCCCACTACAGGAATGTGCGAATGGCGAAACGCAGAAGCCCGCCTCGTTCTGGTTTCCGTATGCCGCTGGATTTGCCGCGGCTTACGCGGTGGCGTTCGTTGTCTTCTTGATCTTGCTTTGGCGCGCACCCGAGGTGGTCGAAGAAAACAGTTCGGGCCCGACACAGGAAGGCCGGGCCCGAATAGACGAGAACGAAACGCGTCAGATGTAGAGCGACGCCATCTGTCCTTCGGGATAGCGCGTGCCCTTCACGGCGTGGGCCGGCACTGCATTCGAGATGGCCGCGATATCCGCGGGTGTGAGCTTCACGTTCAGTGCGCCGAGGTTTTCGAGCAGCCGCGCCTTTTGCTTGGTGCCGGGGATCGGGATGATGTCGTCGCCCTGCGCGAGCACCCAGGCAATCGCAAGCTGCGAGACGGTGCAGCCCTTCTGCTTGGCGATCTCCTGCACGCGCTGCACCAGCGCCTTGTTGTGGTCGAGGTTGTCCTTGGAATAGCGCGGCTGGCGCTTGCGGGTGTCGCCGTCGGACAGCGTCGCCGGATCGGCGATGTCCTGCGAGAGCAGGCCGCGCCCGATCGGTGCATAGGCCACGAAAGAGATGCCCAATTCGCGCGTGGTCTTTAAGGTTTCCTCGGCGAGATCGCGATAGAGCAGCGAGAATTCGTTTTGCACAGCCGCGATTGGATGCACCTTGTGTGCCTTGCGGATGGTGGCAGGGGAGGCTTCGCTCAGGCCCAACGCGCGCACCTTGCCTTGCGCCACCAGCTTCTTCATCGCGCCGACGGTGTCCTCGATCGGTACGCTCGGATCGATGCGATGTTGGTAGTAGAGGTCGATCACCTCCA
>BFBZ01000563.1_pt1 | contig 33842 bp, 49 predicted proteins | sample 1888401 | NCBI WGS metagenome assembly BFBZ01 (sample SAMD00112614, study PRJDB3348) | symbiont metagenome | host: Chara braunii | reverse complement strand
CCTCGAGCTTGCGGCTTTCGGTGATGCCGCCATTCTCGGTGCCGCCGCCGGTCGGCCAGGCGATCACCGCCGCGGCCTGGTTGGGCTGGCCCTTGTGGAGCAGCGTCACCGGCGTGGCGACATGCGCGGGGAACTCCACCGGCGCGAGCGGCGCCGTGCTCGCCACGCGCGGCTTCAGCGCGCCGAAGGTGGCGCCCACGGCCTTCACCGTGGCCTCGGCATCCATGTCGCCGAACACCTCGACTTCGATCGGCCCGGTCGCCAGCAGCGGCTCCCAGAACTTGCGGAAGCTCTCCGGCGTGGTCTCGCGGATCGTCGCCTCGGCCGGCACGCCCCAGCGCGGATCGCCATTGTGGAGCAGCCGCTCCAGGTCGCGGTTCAGCACCTGTCTCTTATACACATCTAGATGTGTATAAGAGACAGCCCTTCACACGGGTGGGGTCGTAGGTTCAATCCCTACATCGCCCACCATTCCGCTCGCGCTTTTTCCCATTGATTTTTCTTGGTTTTTTGATGCTTTCCGAATACGGCCGCCGCGATCTCGCTCGGCAAACGCTGGAGAACGTCGGTGGAACACGGCATGGCAATCCGTGGAAAATCCGGGGACGACGTTCTATAGATGTTCTAAGCCTCACCTAGCCCCGTTTCATCCACCCGGCTACCTTCGCGATGTTCTCGCCAAGCGCCACGCCCCCGATGAAGATCGCTACCAAGGTAACGATGAGCCAGCGGAGAAATTTGCTCACCGCCTTGATGTCGCGGAACATCTTCATGAGACCCTGCACCTCTTCCTTCGGCAAGGTGGAGAGGTACTCCAGCGTCTTCACGTGGTCCGGCTTCAGTTGAGAAAGCATCTCCTGCACTTTCTCATCCAATTCGTTGAACCGCTGCGCTGGTTGGCTGGCTGCATCGTTCATGTTTTCACCGGCAATAGGCGTCACGGCGAGCATTTAGCGCTCGATTGCCCGCGACTGTTTCAGGGGTGTCTTTCGAGGCTGAATAGGTCACGGGCGCCCAGATGGCGCACACGGCCCTATCGGTTGTCGCGGTTGTACGGGTCATCGTTTGGCAACCTGCTAGGGCGAGCGTTAGCAGCGTCAGCGATGTCCTGAATATGCTTGGCATATGCATCGGCCTCCTTGGCCTTCTGTGCGTTGATTGCGGCGCTGGCGCCTGCCCTACGCTGGCGTAAGCCCCAGCCGATGGCACCAACGATCCCGGCGAGGATTGCGATGACTGTTGGATTGGCAAGGATGGCCGTGAGAAGCGCTGTCATTTCGCTCGTTCCTTATTCGGCACAAGCCACACAAAGGCGGCGGCGATGCCGCTGACCAGATCGTTTGCGGACTGTTGATCGAGACCGAAGTCGATCCCGTACCGAGACCGAATGCCATTGGCGGAGAGGATCAGGACGGCGATCCAGAATTTGTCTGCGGCGGTGATCATGGCTTAGGCTCCTTTGCGGAACAGGTTGAGAAGGGATGCAAAAAAGCCCGGCTTTGAACCGGGCTGGGGAATAGTCACAGAGGCCGTTGGCGGCGTTGGCGGCTTCGGAGGTGCGGGATCAGGCGAAACCGCTTCAGCGGGCGCGGCAGGCCGCAGCGCGCCATAGTATCCGGCATCCGACAGTGCTTTCTCGAATGCTCGGGCGTAGCCGGCGATCTGAGCCGCCTTGTCCATGCCATTCACGATGCGACGAGCGTTGAGATAGTCGACATAATCGCCGCTGATGTAGTCATCCAGCTTCTTGCCGGTGAACATGCCCTTGGTCATGCCGTCGAAGATCGCGCGGAGAGCAATTGGCCAAGTCATCATCTGGCCGGGTGTGGTGGCCCCGAACTTGCGGTGATTGGTCTCCCATGTCACCTGCACCAGCCCTTCGCCTACCCATGGATAGTAGGGCTTGGAACGCAGATACCTTTCGCCGCCACGTTCCCGGATCGGCTGCATTGTGGCGCCGGTCTCGTGGTAGTCAGTTGCCAGGATGTAGGAGAGATGGCGCATCGGCGTGCCCCGGCGCTCGGCCTCGTCAAGCACCTTCTCGACGCCGTCAACCTGCGACTGAGAAAGCGACGTGCCGAAAACGCCAGACGAGCGCATGCGCAACGCCGCGTAGAAACGCGAACGGTCCATGTTCTTTCCTTTGTTATTGCAAGAAGCTGATTTTCGGCTTACTTCTGCCGTTGGCCCGCTGACTAGCGGGGATTGGGGCGCTTGGAATGTCTTTTCTGAAAACTGTAATCGACGGGCTGATTCATTTCTTGGGGTTCTTTATCCCCCGGTATTGGGCCGCTGACCTCGAAAACAACCGGTGGCGCCGATGGAACGGACACGCCTTCGAATACCGTGAAATGACGGCCAATGAGCGCGATGACGCACTTGCCTCTTGGGAAATCCGTTAAGCGCGATCCCACACGTCACGCCAGCCCGCCAAACACGATAACGTCAACATCGCCCGAGGCATCGGCCAACGCTCCAGCGTGGTAGCATTTGATTTCAACGTAATTCGTTCCTTTGTTGCCGACGCGCCATTCATCAGCCGCCGCATAACCCGACGTTCCTACCTGGTAGTTTACGTTATCCAGAGCCGCAGAGAAGTTGAGGCGATACACTCCCGTCCCGACGTAATTCGCAAAAGCCACATTGAAACTACCTGTCTTCAATGTAGGGGTAGGAGTAATCCCGCCAGCCGCCGTAACAGCACTCACCAAAGCCGTCGCGCCAGAACCCGTACCGTTAGCAGTCCCCTTCACCGCAACGAGACGGTTGCTGTCATCGAGGACAATCTGCCTGCCTGCTACGGGGGGCTTTGCTGTGTCATTCGTAAAGACAAGCGACGCATTCGTCACCGTCTCCCACTGCTTTCCGACCGCCTTCGATTTCGTCAAGGTCAGCCGATCACCGATTGTGAAGCCCGTACCAAACTCGCCGGGGATGGCATTCCACCCGATCTGTGCAGTGTCCAGACCGAAGGTCAGAGGGGATAGATTGGCGTCCTCGTAGTGGTTGAAACTCAAGGCAACCGCAGACGACCATCCCGAAGTTATCGAGTTGGACGCAATCGTCTGTGTTGACGTCACGTTGTAGGTGCCGACGCCCCCCGGCGTTCCGCTGATCTGGCTGGTGAGCGTGGTGCCGGCATTCAGCCCCAGCCCCGCATAGGTTCCAACGAGCGTGTGACCGTTCGCGAGTGGATAGGTGTCATCCAGGACCTTGGTGACGGTCATTACGCCGCCTGCGAAACTGGCCTCCACGACTGCCTTTTCGATCAACCCTTTCTCACCGATCACTAGTGCTCCGGCCAGCCAATTGAAGTAGAGGAAATTGGTATCCTTGCTGGTAACGGTGACGCGTCCGCAGGACGTTTGCCCCCGGATAATGTCGCCCGCCACAGGCAGGGGAGAACCCCATGCAGCTACGCCCCCACCAACCGACACATAGCCAAAACGCAACACCGCTCCCATCATATAGAAGTTATAGGCGTTAAACCCCGCATAGTTCTGATAGACCCCATAGAACCTGTTCTGGTTCTCATCCCGAATAAACGGACCCGACGCTCGCACCGCTCTTTTCCAATGGGGCGCAACGGTTTGGCCGGGGCCGATGTGAGGATAGATGGATGCATTCACGTTCTTGGCAGTATTTACCACCAAGGCCGGATTGAGTGGGCTATCGAAGGACCATTCGCCCACCAGCCCGCTGCCGGGGTAGTTAGGGAAGCCGGAATTTACGCTTAGCACATGCGACTCGGACGCGCCTTGCCCTCCCGTAGGCACGCCAACGGTCAGATCGCTGCCGGCACCATATCGGATATACGCAAATGACTGACTGGTATTGGCGTTCCAATTGATCGCGTTTGAAGAAAAGCGAACACCGCGCCGAACGTTAAGGTACGCGGCGTAGCCGGGGTTATGGACGCTCATGGCAGCGAGCGCGGCATTGATAGCATTCGTGCTATCGGTGGCATTATCTGCCACCGTGCCGAACCAGCTATCTTCGTAGTTCGTGAAGTCAAACGACCGCACCCAAGCGCCACTTGCACCAGTCGGGGCGCTTGCCGGGGCTATATAGACGCCTTGCGCCGTGTCGGCGGTAACCTGTGCGGACAGGTTGGAACCGTCCCAAAAGAACTGGCCCTTGCGCCCTGCTTCCGTGAGATAAGCAGAGGTGTCTTTACTCGTATCGAGCGCTCTAAGCGCCGTCCGGTTAGCTACGTAGACCCCAACGGCCATGTTCTTGCGCGCGTTCGGCATGCTGTTCAAATCTGAAAGGTCGTTGGCCTTGAGCATGTCGCCCGTGCCGGTGCCGGTGAACCCTACGACGGGATTTCGCGGGTCGGTGTTATTGATGGAAGTGCTTTGTCCCGCCACAATTGTCTGGATGGCGGTATCGGCTTTCGTGCCCTGCGCTGCTGTCGCGAAAAACTCCGTTGCTTTCCGCGAAGCTGTGTTGAGGTTCAGCGCCGTGATCTTGGTATCGGCTAACGGACCCGCAATGACCTTCACCGCGTCGTCCAAAGTCGCCTTGCCCATGGCAACTCCGTCGTCCAACAAGACAAGGTTGGTAGGGGCTGGCGTGATCGTCTTCGTTACGGCGCGGATAGGCTTGATCGCCATGGGGTGGCCTCCATGAAAAAACCCGCCTCGCGGGCGGGAAGAAACAGCTTCGGGATTTGGGGGAGGGCTAGTAGGTAGCCTTGATGATCTTGTTCAGCGCCATTGTGGGCTGAACGTTATTGTGAGCGCTTCCACCGCCTGGATTGATCATCACCACGGTAGTGCTGGTCGAAACAGCAGTGATCGGCGTGGCGTTGTACGGAACATTGGCTATATTTGGCGGGCTCGCTGGCGCTGGCGAGAGTGCCTGCCCCCCGTACAATTGAGAGCCGGCGCCTATGGACGTAGCAGTTGTCGTGGCAGCGTCGTTTGGAATGTTTGCTGGCAATTGCGCCGCCGTAAGGGAAACGCTTTCGCTGCCTCCGACAGAGCCTAGTCCAGATATGCTGGCCAGTCTGCCGGCAGCCGTACCGCCCATATTGTCACGGCCGGCCACCGCGCGCCCGCGTAGATCTGGCACATTGAATGTCGTCGTTCCATCGCCGGTTCCATATGTCGTCCCGATAGCCGCAAACAACGCGGCATAGGCCGTTCTCGAAACCGCCTGGCCGTAGCAGAGCAGCCATCCATCCGGCGCAATAGAGCCTGCAAAGTCGGCCACCAACCCAATGGGTGCCGATGACTGCACCTGCCCGACCGTAGCGGCATTGGTTGCAATCTGGCTGGCCGCAACATTGGTGATCGGGAACGACCCCATGCTAAGCGGGCCGACCATGCCGTCCCGACCGTCTCTCTTGAGCACAGCCGAAAGAGCGTTGGCGATGTCCTCCAGCACGGGGTTGTGCTGCTCTGTGCGGATCGTCTGCCCTGGAGTAGCCTTATAGCTAGGGATGAGGCTGAAAGTACCGCCGCTGGCGAAAGGCATGGGCGCCTCTCCTGCTTGTGTTTCAGGAATGGGTGTGGGATTCTTGGGGTTTGCTGGGTATTTGATGTTTCAATGAACCGAGACCGAAAAACTATCGATCACGATCCTGACGAGCCGCCGCGCGATAGGACGGGAAACGGCCTCTATTGGATGGCCGGCATCTGCGTGTTGCTCGTATGGATAGGCAATTTGCTGGCCGGCAAAATTGACTGGGGTTCCGTTATCTTGGGTGCGCTTACAGGTGGCGTCTTTGCGATCATCATGATCGAGATAACCGGCAACAAAGCTCCAAAGTGGATGCGCTAGCGTCCTTCCAAAACAGGAAGCGCTCCACCTCTGAGGAGTGACGAGGCGATTGCCTGCCTTGTTGCATTGCGTTGTACCGTCTGCTTTGCGGCGGTTAGAACAGCGCGCGCCGCGTTTGGATCGGTTGTCATGAGCGCTTGGCCTACACGCTCCAGAACGCCAGGGGGCATTCCCTTGCCTTCGTTGAGGAGTTTACCAACCGCATCCATGATTGCGGCGAGGGGGCGCCCTGAAAACAGTTTCGCCATGACAGACGGATCGAATTTCGACATTTCGGCAGCATCGGCCAGATTGTCGGCTGTCTTCGACCCGCCAAGAGCGGCATTCGATGTTTCAAACATGCGCTGTTCACGGGCAACACGGTTGCCAAGCTGATCGGCCTGCCCCGGCGCGGCAAATTCGGGAAACTCCTGACCCGTCTTGGTTGTCATCAGGCCGCGCGCCTTGTTCGTGGTTGGCGAGATCGCACCACTCTCAGTTCGCGCAATGAAAGGATCGACATAGCCAGCTCGGAAAGCCGGCTGCTCTTCTGGCGTCATCCCTCGGAAAGTCGCGATGTTGTCGGCCGCGCGCGAACGTCCCGAAGCGGCATTGCTCCCGGTATCGATAGCGTCGATTGCGCGGCTCTGCTGACGGAACACGTCACGCGCCTGAGCATAGTTCGGGGATGCCTGCTCAAGCGCATTGTCCAGTGCGTTGCGGATCGGAATTAACTGGCGTTGAACGGCCGGCCTCGCGCCTTCAATCATCCCGTCCAATTCCTGTTTGGATCGAAGGGCGGCATTGAAGTCCGACAGATTGGAGCGGCCATCGGTGAAATAGGATCGTGCTCGGCGCACGGCCGCCTCGATGCTATCGTCAGCGATGTTATTGCCTGGGTTCATCAGGCCCGTTGCGCCCGGCGTCAGAAAGTCATCTGCGGCCTGGATAGCCCTACTGGTGTCAACCGCGCCTGCGCCTTCGCGCGCCGCGCCATAGTTGGCATTTGCGGTTGCTGTGCGCTGTGCAGATAGTGAGGTGGCGCGCTGTGCAGCCGTATCCGGCGCGGCGAAGCCTTCCGACAGGAAATTCGATAGGCGCTCTCCCTGCCCCATCTGTCGGCTGGTGAGCGCGTCCACGATCTGTTGCCGTGCTTCATTCGGATTGCGGACCACAGTTGACAGCATCCGGCCCCCTTGATGCCCGAGGGCATCAGCAACGGTAAACATGCCCTGATCATCGGCATTCGACCGCGCAAGCATGCTGGCAATGTCGTCTGTTGACATGCCAGAGCGCCGCACGCCCATTTCTAGTGCCTTATTGGCGTAGCCTTGCGGGTTAAGACGAGCAAGAAGAGGCGCGAGAAATGGTTTTGCGGTAGCACTTACGCCAGCTATCGCCAGTGGCGCCGCCAAACCGGTCAGACCGCCCAGGCCAGCGCCCCACGCTCCGCCAGATACCCTATTTCCCTCATCAGCACTGCCGGCCCCGTAGGCCCCTCCACCCACAATTCCATCAACCGTGCTGCCGAGGGCAATTTTGCCGAGAGTGCCACCGCCTTTTATGGCTGCCTTTGTCGCGAGACCGCCAACGCCCGAAACTCCCTGCGCCAATCCGCCGCCGATCTGCCCGGCAAGATACGAACCTGGGTTTTGCTGCTGAGCCGCTTTCGCATCGCCGCGCATCTCGGAAAGCACTTGTTCGCGCGGGACGCCGCTAAGCGCGCTGCCGAGATATGAGGCCAGCTCATCGCCCCAACCAAGCGTAGTCGCATCGGCCGCACCCATGGCGGCGGAGCCTCCACGGCTGTACTGCGGTGTGACTTCGCCGGTCTTAGGGTCGTACCCCTGCACACCGGGCGGAACGAATTCCGGCACGCCTCGCGGCTGATTGGTGGCAGGATCTACCTTCGGTGCTGCGAAGGATTGGAAAGCCGATAGCGCAGCTTTCTGGTCCGGCGCGTCGATTTCGTAGGTCTTGCCGTCAGGGCCTTGGAGTTCAAAAACAGGCATTATTGCTTCACCCTGATTTTGACGCCATTGCCCGCGTCGTTCCAGCCATCGCCGCCGCTGCTTGGCGCCGAACCGGCATAGCGAGGGTCTACATGTGAAGGATCGATCTTCAGGTCCTGCAGAACTTTCACCGCAGTTTTGTCAAGGAACATCGGTGCATCCTTGCCCATGACATTGCGATAGCGCTGATTGTATGTCTCGGTTCGGGCCGCTAGCATTTCCAATGCTGAAGTCACAGACGCTTTCAATTGTTCCGGGCCGCTGCTGCTACTAATTGCTTCTTGCCATGCTTTGACCTGCGACTCCGGTACAGTACCAACACCGTGGAACGCCTTGCCGAGTTCATCGGCGACGCCAAGTCGATACGTGTTAAAGGACTTTATGTCTGGATCATCGGTGTTCGAGCCATAAATATTCTTGATTGTATTCCATGGTGTGAACCACGTATTCCCGAGCCTCTCACCGGCCGCGACCATGCCACCCATATGTTTGATTGCGAGGTTGGTAGAACCTGCGAGTTTGGCCATTTCGCCGCTTGTATAGTCTCTCTGAGCGGCCGCGCGAGCGCCGACCTGTGACATGTCCCATGAAGGATCATAAAGAGATACGAGCTTGGCAAGTTCCTGCCTCTCGCCACCACGAAGAGATGTGACGTTCCTAATATCAATCCGCCCATCCGCAATGCCCTGCACCTGCGATGCGATAGAGGGGGGCAGTTGCTTCAGGAATTCTCCCTGTGCTGATTTATCTACGACGCCATCACCGGTCATTCCTACCTGGGGCAGGCTTTCCAGATCGACGGACGACCCGCCCACTTTCGCCGCTGCTGCCGGAGTGGGTGAAGTAAGCCACCTGTCGCTGTTCGGGTTGTAGATCGCGCCACCACCCGCGTTAATAAGCGGCTGACCATACTGCGCTTCACGTCGGGCTTTCTCAATCTGCGCCTGCCGCAACGGATCGCGAGCGTTCGCCTGCTCCTGATATTGCTGCTGGAAAACCCAATTGTTTCGGGCGGCCTGCGCCTGCGCCGTCGCCTGCTGCTGCTGCATCTGCTGCCCCAGAAGCATACCGGCGATACGCTTCGTCTGATCATCAGCGTAGGGGCTCGAAAGGGCTTCGATAATCGCTGGGTTGAAACCTTGAGACTGCCCCGGCTGATACACGCCGGCATTGCCGCCGGCAGTAACAGGGACGCGGGAAAGGTCTTGCCCGGTGAGGGCCTGCACAACCGTCTCCGGCGCGGTGGTGGCCGTTTGTGTCGCGCTGGCAGGCGCTCCCTGCATCGGCATAGGAGAACCGCCCGTCATCGAAGCCGGATCAGTCATCCGATCAATGAAGCCGGATTGTGCCGGACCCGATGCCAGCGGCCCCGGCTGCATTGCAATAGGGGTCGCGTTTGCCATCGTCAGACGGTCGCCCTTACCGGATAGCGCGGCGGCAACATCAATGGGCAGTTTAGGAGGCGTGTAAGGTTGGCCGATCTGGCTTAGCGTTGGCTGCAACTCAGCCTGCTTCTGCGCGCGCTCTTCTGCTGATAGGGGTTGACCAGTGAACGGAACGCCAATGTTCGCGTCTAAACTGGCGACTTGAACAGGATCGCCACCAGTCGCCAGATATCGGCGCTCGCGGGCCGCGCGATGCTCTTCGGCCGGGCGAAGGAATTGATTGACGATGGCTGCTGCTGCACTGCCAGTGTTGGGCGCGGCGGCGATGGTCTGATATGCTTTGGCTTCAGGCCCCTGAAGCTCCGACATGAGATAATCAAGCTGAGTGCCTGTGTCAGAAACTGGGGCGCCGCGCTGTGCAGCATATGCCTCAAGCGCCCTACGGCGAGGCCCTGTCCACTGAGCAAGGCCAAATCCACCACGGGAACCGGCAACAACCGGGTTTTGCTCATTCACGCCCGGATTAAGGCCGCTTTCGTCCTGAAAATTCATCACGAAGGCATCGGCCACCTGAGGGGACATGCCGCGATCAACAAGACCTTGCTTGATGTCCGCTGCGTTGTCACCAAAGGCGGTTTTCACGCGGGCATCGGCATAGTCCCCAGCCAAAGGGACGTTTGTTCCATTAGGAGCCGCCGGGAATTGCTGTCCGCCTGCGCCCGATAGCATCCGAGCGACAATATCGCGGGAGGTTTCGGCATTGGCCGCTTCGGCCTGATTGGTGCGATAATCACCATACGCGCCAACGGCGGCGTTCGCCACTCGCGCAAGTCCCTGCCACGGGCTGGCGATGGGCGAGAAGTCAACGCCTTTGCCCATAAGGGCGGCGGCCATCTCCCGGTCGCGTGCAATCTGCTCGGGCGTCTTGCGAGCGCCACCCGCACCCCAAACGAAGGGGTTGGCGATGTCTTGTAGGGCCATTAATGAACCCTCTCGTAATCGACCATGAGATAGCCGCTCGGGTGGCTGGCAACTGCTTCGGGCTGATCTTCCGCAACCTCTTGTGCCATGACGCCGATTTGCGGCGTCGGATCGCCTTTGTATCGATAGCGGTAAAGCGGCGTTCCTTCATCCGTTTCACCGATGCGCTCAATGTCTTCTTTCAGTCTCTCGTCTGAGAACTTGAGCATGGAGAATGGTGCGGAGAGCAGTCCGAATAGGCCGCCCATGGAAGCATTCGATTGCTGCAATTCGGACTGGTATTTCTGATTTACCAAACCCGTGTAATCAACGCCGCCGACGCCGGTTTGAGGTGTGGCGCCGGACATTTGAGCGGGATTGGAAACCTGCGATCCCGACATGAGCGCGGTAATTTCATTGATCGGTTGATTTCGCTGCGCCAATGCCTCGGAAAAGGCTTGCTGCCTGCCCGTCAATGCCAGCTGGTTCATCTGGTCGCTATTGGAATTCGTCAGGCGGGTCATTTCGCTGTTCCAAGCCGCTGTTCCGGGGCGAATGCCGGAGTTGATCAGCTTGGAACGAAGGTCCGTTTCATTCTGACCCTGCTGGGCAAGGATGCGGGGCGAAGCTAGATCGTAGGCCCACTTTTCCGCGTCGGAGTTATTGAACTGGAATGGCGTGTTCAGCAGATCGCGCATCTTGGCGGATTGGTCTTGTGCGATCCCGGCCAGATTGCCCTGCGCCGCCTGAGACTTGTCGAAAATTGCCTGCTGTTGTGGAGTAAGCGTCGTCGTTTGCGTGAACTGCGGCAGGGTGATGGTCTTCCCCTGTGAATCCACATAACTGTTCGTTCCGGTCTGATTGTAGTTGACCGAGCCCCACGGATTGACCTGGTTATTCATATTGAGCATCTGCTGATCGCGCGCGGTGTCCCGGTTCATACCGGCCTGCGCTTGCGCGGTGGCGACCGGGTCGGGCGCCTTAGGGGTGCTCACCATGGGTAGTCTTCCTTCAAAATGCCGACGATGAAGGCGTTGCGACCGGGGCCGAAGTGATTTCGCAACATGCCCTCGACCTGACCGCCAAGGCGTTCCGCAATCCTGACGATGCGCGGCTGTTCCGTGATCGCCGTCATGCGCTGACACCTAAGGGTGCCAAAGACATACTGTCCTACATCGGTAAGAAAGCTCTTTGTCCAACCGTGCCCGGCGACCGTCACATGCACATCGGGCGGCTCGTAAACATTGAAGAGAACCCCAGCGATAATCTCGCCGTGCCGTTCGATACCCATGCATGTGAACGGCGGGACAAATCCCTTCCCCACTGCATCGCTGATGAATTTTGCCACCCGCTCGTCAGTGACGATCAAGTGAAGGTGTCCCCGGTTTGATAGGTAACATCCAACGAAACAATCTGGACATCCAATGGCACAACCGCGCCGGATGTGACCTGCAATACTGGAGCGAGTCGGTAGCCATTGCCGGCAACTGAATGACGCCGCTTGGAAACGATCTTAGCCCGTTCGGCGCTCCATACGCTTTCATTCCAAGTCGCGTTGTCCCATTCGTTGCCGACCGGAACAGGCGCAACATCGGGCGGGGCTGGGATAGTGTCGTCAAAGTCGAAGCGGCAGGACAGCCGTTCATTGATCTCCGTTGCGGAAATCAGTTCCGACCGAGCAATGCGCGCAATCTTCATCCCGGTAGGTTTTCCGGCGTCCGAGAACAACGGCATATACGTTCCGGTGAAAGGCGTATCCATGTCCGTCCCGCCGACCATGGCTTGCATTACAAAGCCGTTTGGAGTGCCGAAATACATAGAACCCTCAAAGACTTCCATGCATAGTGCATTCCAGTTCGTGAATGGCGACCAGGCGCCTGTTCTTGCATTCGAGACAAGGAACAATGGCGACATTTCACCGGTAGGCGTGGCAATCGCGACCATCTGGCTTTCCGGCCATAGGCAGCATACCCAATCGGTGCGACCTCGCTGCGAAACAGCCTCATTCCATGCATCTTCAATGGCGAAGGAAACCGCCTTTGGCGCGAGTGCGGCCAGATCTACTTGTACAGCCGTCGAGAGTGAAACGAACCCAATCGTTGTTGCGAAAACCAGATCGCCGCCAGCCCGAATGAATGCCCGGCGGCCCATCGGAGTGCCGATGCGGTACGTTCCAACCTTGCTCCATCCATTAGTTACGGACGGATGCGGACCTTGGAATACGACCGCCTCACCCTCGGAAGAAACAAAAACATTCTGCTCGGAAAGACCACCCTGCCCTGAAGCATTGAGCGACCATGCCTGCCCGACTAGCAGCGAACCGCCCTGCCCGAACTCTGCACCAAGGGGGAGTTCTGTTGCCGTCCCGCCAATCTGATCGACAGGCAAATACCACGCTGAAAGGCTATCCTTCTGCGCGAAGTAGAGAGCATTTTTGTAGCTCCACACGAAAGCCATGTCAGCGCTGGTGAGCACGCCCGGGAACGTAACTCCCGGCACGACGCTTGACGCGACGCTTGCCGATGTAGCCGCACCACCGCCGCCAGTAATCGCCTCATTGTTTTGGAATGTGCCGGTAATGCCTGTCAGGAGCAACGCTCCTTCGCCGGGTACGGCCCCTATGACAACGTCCAGAATGGTTGCCGTTGCCAAGGATGTGCCGCCGGTCACGACGGCGCCCTTGGTGAACGGTGCCGTCCGCGCCTTATACGACAGCGCCCAAACCCCGCCCTTAACATTCGGGTAGAAGGCTGCCCCATCGTAGATGAAGCCGGTAGACTTCCCATTGACGCCAATCAGGTAGACGCCGCCCGTTACCGAGAATTGAACGGTGAACCAATTTCCTCCCAGTGTACCAGTCCACGCGATGTTCTCGGGCTGGATCGAATTTTCGCCAACGGAGTAAGAGCCAACCTCTCCAATCTCATCAGGAAGCTCACCGACAATGCTATTCGTCGGGCTTGCTATCGTCGTGACATCGTAAATCGCGTCGGCCGTGCCAGCGAACAGCTTTCGCTTGTTGCCGACCACGTATTTGAAAATGGACAGAACCGGCGTTTCTGTCGGCATTTCAGCCTTTGGGCCTGATCCTCGCCGAAGGATTGCCCCTGTCGCTGTCGGAAACCAGTTTTCCAGCACCGTCGCGCCCTGCGGTCCATTTTGCGGCAGCGCCAACGCACGGTTCCTAACCCATCCTGCGGTCGGTGCGGAAAACGTAACGGGCTCAGCCTCTCGCATGCGCGGCGCGGCGACCTGTCGAGCGGGAACACGCATCAGACTACCCCAATGGCCATGGATACGCGGGGCCGATGTTGAAACGACGCAGAGAGCGCCCCGAACGGATAGTGCGGGCGCCCTTGTCGCGCGTCTGCTCCTGCGAAAGAGCAAGCTCGAAGTCAGCAAATTCCTGCTGGTAATCCATGCGCTTGAGCGCCAGCCATCGCCACAGAAGCGAGAGCGTCAAAAGTCGCTCATCCAGCGCGAAAACATCCGTATCAGCCGTCAATTCGGCTTTTGGACTTCCATTCGTAGCGACCCATACGTTTTTCGAAACATAGGGGAAAATCGCCTTTTGCGACGCCCCCGGGGTCGGCATGAACTGAAACTGGTTCTTGCGGATTGTCCAGATGCCGGGAGAAATCAGGCCGATGCCGGAAATCTGGTATTGGAGCCATTCGCCATAATCTGAGATATGGCGATAGCCCCAACACCAATTGTTCGGGTCGTAGAGTTCCGAAGCCTGGACCATGCGGTCGTAGTCGGATGGAAACGGATATGCTGCATCCGTCCCGTTCGCTGTGATGGTGTAGAACTGGCTTAGCGCCTGCCAATCGTGCGACTTGGCGATCTCTACGGCGGCAGTCTGCGCAAGCGCGGTCATCTCTACACAGATTACGTCCGTGCTGGATACGACGGCTGCGGGCTTGCGCCCGACCAGCGTCATGATTGCCTGCTGCGCTGCCGAGAGGACCGACATTACGCAGCCGCCCCTTCCAATTCCTTGAGCGCGTCAACGAGTGTGGCCCGTGACGGATTGCCAAGCGGGCGTTTGCCATCATTCAGGGACGCGATGCGCTCCTTGATCTGGTCGTTCGATAGTGCTGCGTATTCATCGTCAGAAGCCTGTATGGCCGCGTCGATATCGGCCGGCGAAGCTTCTTTGACGGGGATGATCTGCGCCTTGAGCGCGGCCAATTCGGCCCTCAGCTTTTCGACTTCATCGGAATTGGCGTTGGACTTGTCGCGCGCGGCCATATAGTTCCGCGCCATCTCCTTCAGGCCGTTTCCAGCCATGCCAAGGCTTTTCAGCGCATCGCCCTCGAGATGGTGAAGTGCCTCGATAGAATAGATGCGCAGTGCCCGACACAGGGAGAGATTGGCGTCGGACATGCCGAAGCTTCTCAGCATCTCCAGCGGCGTCCCTGCGGCTTCCTGATCGGCTCCGGCGAGGAATGCGCGGTACTGATCTGCCCAGCGCTCAGCAAAGGTGATGACCTTGCCGTTCTCGCGCTTCCACATCGCATCGACGGGGAAAACAGGGGAATAGTTTTTCGATCCGGCGAAGCGGACCTCAACCACCTGGATCATATTCTTGACGAGATGGCCCGCACGCTCTGAAGCGTTGATGTCCTCGACGCTCTCATATCGAAACAGAGGCGTGACGGTGATTTCGCGGGTATCAAGTTCGATTGGCTCTGCCATGGTGAAAATCCTTTGTCTGAGTGGGAAAGGAAAAGGGCGGCTCGGAAGCCGCCCCTGATGTATGGCCTATGGAGTGTTAGACCGGCGCAGCGTTGTAAGCGCCACGGCGAATCCACAGCGCATCACCGTTCTTCACTGCGGTTGCCGGCGGGGTGTAAAAGCCGCCTGCGCCGGCCGCCACCGTATAGGCCGGATAGGTAAGAATAACCTGAGTTCCGGTTGCGGCCGTAGCAGCGATATCGGCGGTGGCGGTGACGAACCAATATTCGCCGCCGTCGCTGCCGAGTTCCTTGTTGCCGGGCTTGGGAGAAGGCGAGGTGATTCCCGCCAACTGGTCCCAATAGTTCGCGCCAGTAGCGTCAAGCTGCTGGCCAAGGTTCGGGGTGGTTCGGAATGCCATGATCGTTTCCTTTCCTGAATTGGGTTACGCGGTCTTGATGCGAACCTGCGAAAGCGGGTTCTCCACCACGAACTGGCCGGACCAGACGATGCCCTGTGCATAAGCATCCTGGTTGATCGGGCGAATGCCCTCGCCGGGATGGAACGGAACGAATTCCTGGTTCGGGAACGAGTAGATGCCCATGCCATCAGGATTGAGCGCGAAGATGGTATTGGACGGCATGACGTTGCCGATACCACCCGCCGCCACCACATCCACCAGACCGGCCGGGGTCCACACGCCAAGGCTTTCGAAGCCGAGGTTTGCGGCGCGCTGGGTGGTGATGCGCTGGTGAGCGACCATGGAAGCAGAAACCGCCGAATAGCTGTTCGCATCCATGACCCAAAGGTTCGGGTACATGTTGTTGCGCGAGCGGGCCAAGGCGACCTTTTCCATGATCGGACGCGCGGTCGTGCTATCCCACGCCGTGAAGCCGGACACATCACCCGCCGTCACGTCGTAATAGGTCGTGCGCCAGTTCGGCACGTTTGCACGGTCGATGCCGCCGTAAGTGCCGGAATTGGTCACGATAGGAACGGCGCCCCCGAGGCCAACCATCTGGCGGCCGCCCGAGCCGGTACCGTCACCCACGAGGGACGATTCCCACTCTTCCTTCAGGCTCTTTTCAGCCGCCTTGAGGTAGAATTCCATCAAGTCGATCTGCTCTTCCTCGCCGCTCGTATAGAGCAGTTCGGTACCGTTCAGGGAGAACATGGAGACGACACGCGACCAGTTGAAAACTGCCGAGTTCAGCAGTTCCTTGGGCGTGATCGGCACCTTGTCGTAGCCGGTGAACCACGTCGCATCGAGCTTGTCGAACTCGATAGGGATACGCAATTCGGGGCCGCCAGCGCGCTTGCTGCGAATGCGCCCGCTGTCCTTGAGAATGCGCGTGAGGGGCGTCGTCTTGTAGACGATATCCTGCACGACCTTGGAACGCTTTGCCACGGCAGCGGTCAGAAGCTGCCTATACTGGCGGTCTGTTACGATAGCCATTTGGATTTCTCCTTATGAAGCCAGCTTGCGCCTTTCGCGCGCCAGCAGCTTCCTGATGTCGGTTTCGTCGCCCTCGTCATCGTCCGGGTCTTGGCCGTTCGGAGCGCCACGGATGGATTTCGCGCCAGCATCGTCAGAGGGCGCGGGTTTCGCGACAGCAGGTTTCTCGGACGCTTGGGAAGATACGGATGAAGAAGCCGGATTGATCCGGACAGCCATGTCGTACGCAGCTTCAAGCCTTTCCTGAGGGGACAAGGACGCGGGGATTTTTCCAGAGGTGAGGAAGAACGCTATGTCGCCCTCAAGCTCATGGTATCGCGGGTTTGCGGCCGCGAATGGGGTGATGATCGATGTAGTCATCTGATCAGCGCGCATCGACTGGATCTCCTGCCGCAGCGCGATCACTTCCGGGTCAGGCCGGCGTTCCTGCTGCTGCGGGCGAGGCTGGTTGACGGCCTGCTGATAGGCTTGTGGGTTCTCCGCGACGTACTGGAGAACGTCCATCAGGTTCAGGTGCGAACCGTCTGCCTTACGTGGGCCAACCTCGCGAAGAACAGCCTCAAGCCCAGCAATCGGGTTCTGCGTCAAAGCGCGCTCGACCTCGACCAGCTTGGCCAAACTGTCTTTCAGTTCACGGCCATTCGACTTCGCAATTTCGTCAAACTGCCGGATCGGCTCATAGCGCTCGCCGGCCTCGCGATATTTGGTGACTTCCGCCTCATGCTCCTGGCTCATGCGGGCGATTTCGCCCTTCACCGGGTTAGGGACATTGCCCCACACTTCCTTGGCCTTAGGGAGAAACCGGGCAGGAGGTTCGTGATACCTCTGGCCCTCAGACTGGCGCGACTTATCCGCTTCCCCCTGCCCGGTCGCGGCCTTCTCAGGCTCGCCCTTGTCCACCTCAGCCTCCTTTTCGGCCTTGGCGAATTTCCCTGTCTCGTCGCGCTGCTTGGCGGGTTTTTCGTTCTCTGCCTTTTCGGTGTCGTCCACCTTAGCCTTGGCGTCCTTGGCGGCTTCGTCGCCCTTCGCCTTGACCTTCTCAGCTTCCTTCGCTTCCTCGTCTCGAATGCGCGCCAGTTCGCCCCTCAGCGTGTCGCCAGCATCTTCCGGCTTCTCAACCTTCGGAGCGGGCGCGGTCTCGACCGGCTTCGGCTCCGTCAGGCTGGGAACACCACCGCCCGTTCCTAGCGATGCGCCGCCCTGATCAATGGACGTGGAAAGGGGAGCCGTGCCCTGTACGGGCGCCGCTTGCATATCGGTCATCGGATTATCCTTTGTCTGAGGAAGGATGGCAGGTATAGTTCCAGGCCAAATGGAGACTGCAAATGGGTATCGAGAATGCCGATTACTTGCCGACCCTAGGACAGATGAGACAGGTCGCTCGCGTCGTTGAATGGAGCGACAACCCGATCATGTTTCTCGAAGTATTCGATGGCGAAAAATGGATTGATGCCCATTCTCCCGCTTTCCTTGCCATCAGCAAGAAGATGATCCTCGGGACCCCCGAAACTACTCGATAGCTGCGATTTCAGGCGGAAGATTGCCGGTCATCACGTCCTGCATCGCCTGCTTGACATGGGCCCGGCGCTCTTTCGGGTCGGCCACAGCCTCGACGGTCTTCATCGTCTCATTGCCGAGCGGAGTGAATTCTTCCCCGCGCGGGTTGCCGCTGGCCTTGTACGTGCGTTCAAGGTCGCGCGGCGTATCATACCACTTGCCATCCGCCATCGACTGTACAGGCTCGCTGAAGGCCCGCACCAGCATCGGCGTTGCCAGTTCGGATCGAGGACCGCGACACATCGGCCCGACCTTGCGATAGACGAAGCGTCCATTGCCAAGGTCGATCCAGTCGTAGGCGTCCATCAGGCTTTCAAAGCCGCGATGATGGAGTTGATCTTAGCTTTGTTCGCGTTCGCCAGCGTAATGACGGTCGTGGCGTCGGTAGCGTCCGGCGTCGCGACTGGCGTCAGCGCGGCGATCTGCGCCTTTGCGCCTACTGCGCCGTCGATCTGCGATGCGACTTCCTGCGCCAGCGGCGGAACCATACTCAGTTCAACAAGTCTGCTTTTGTTTGCCATGGGAGTTATCCTTTACGGGGCGGCTGTGGTGATTGCAGTTACAACGCCATTGGCGACGGTAAATGTGACCTTGCGGGGTGTTCCATCCACGGGGACGCTCGCAATGATCATGCCGCTCTTCACGGCGGCGGCAGTGCCTCCAACCAGCGTTATCGGCACGCCGCCAACCATATTGGTCACAGGAACGCCCGTATTGGTGATAGTGACCGGAATGCCGCTCATTGCGCTGGCTCCTTGGCTGCCTGCTGCTCGGCAAAGCTCTGCTGGCGATTGGCGCGGGTCTCTGCGCTCGTGCCCTGCCGTTCGGCAAATGATTGTTGTCTATCGGCCAAGGTAGCGCTTTTGTCTGCCGCCTTCGCCTGCTGGACTTGCCCGGCAGCCTGCATAGCTTGATCGACCTGCTGCGCCTGCGCATGATTGGCGGCGGTGTATTCCGATAGCTGCTGCTTGCGCTCATCGAGGCCAATCGACGCGAGGATTTTCGCCGTCTGCGCCGTGAGGTTGTCGATTTCGGCTTGCGCCTTTGACCCCTTGGTCTGCAAATCCCCGAGCTGCAATTTCAGCTTGCCGTTTTCCTGTTCGGTCTTGGCCTGATCGTTTTGAGCCTTGATCTGCAACTCGGCAATCTTGCGCTGGTTTTCGGCCTGATCGAGTGCGGCCTTGGCCTGTACGCCTGCCATGGCAGCCTTGGCCTTTTCCATTTCGGCATCGGCAAGCTTCGCATTGGCGTCGGCCATCGCCTTCTCAGCGTCGCCGTTGCCCTGCTGCCCTGCCATCTGAGCGGCCATCTGCGGCGCTGCATCAACGAAGTCATCAATGAGGCCGTTCAACTCGCGCCCGACACGGTAGGGAGCCGTCACGAACTTAAGGAAGCCGCCGGCAAGCGCAGCGCCCGCTTCTCCCATCTGAGCCAGCCCAACAAGAGCCTGCGTCGATTGGGCCACCACGCCCAGGAATTCATTGCGGGCCGCTTTCTCCGCAACCTCGTCGGTCATGATGGTGCTATCGGTCGCGATCTCGAAGGCAAAGCCGCGTGTGCGGTCATCGCGCAGTAGGTCAATCACGTCCTCGATAGGCACGGTTTCCTCGGCCTGCTTGAGAGGCCCGGCATATTTCTGGATGATCTGCTGTTGCGCGGCCTGGAACTGCTGTTGAGCCTGCTGCGGGTCGACCTGCTGGCCTTGCGGCTGTCCAGGTTGCTGCCCCTGCGCCGCCTGTTGAGCCATCCCCTTGGCCTTCTCTCCCAGCGCCTTCAATTCCTGCTTGGCGGATTCCTCGATACCCTTGATGTTCTTGGCGATCTCCGCTTTCGACGGGATTTCCATCTGCGCCATGTCAAGCAGCGTCTCTTTCGAGAACTTATCTGAGGCGATCTCGGCAACGATGCGAGCAACGTCACGCGCCACGCGCTGCAATTCATCGATCTTATCGCGGACGCGAACTGAGCCGTACTGGCTCTTGAGCTGCTGTGCGCCTAGCGTTTCCTGCGCTTCGGTAGCCCCTCGCATAATATCCGAGATGCCGGAAAGCTGGTAGAAATCCTCGAATAGCTGGCCGCGTGATGCAATCAGACCCTGGATGGCTTCCGCAAGCTCCTTAAGCGGCAGCGTTACCATAAGGTTGCTGCCGGCAGACGCCATAAGCGCCGCTGCCGGGACAGGGATAACGATCTCGTCGTCGTCGCTTCGGAGGGCTAGATCGATAGCGTCTCCGATATCGCCGCCGGCCGGGATAAGAACCTTCAACCGAACCTTGTCGAGCAACAGATAGATGCGGCTCGTGAGCGTGCTGATCTTCGACAGATGCGCGGCGTAGCGAACATAATCCGGCACCGGAACAAGCGAACGCCTACGCAACGTGCCATAGGCTGGCCGTGGGCACGGGTAGAAGTCGCGCAGCTTTAGGTGCGGCTCGCCCTCGTCCAGCATCACTGGGCAGTCTGGCGCGACCCAATAGACCTTGTTGTCATTGCGGTGCCAGACTTCCCAAACGCCAGCTTTCTTGCTGTCGTCGGCGCTGCCGTTGTCCTTGTCGTCACGGCGGATTTCGGTCTTAGCCTGCTGGTATGCCTTGCCGCTGGTACTACCGAAACGCTTGCGCATCTCAGTCTTGGTCATCCAAGCCCGACGAGCCACCCAGCCGACATCAGCCCAACAACGGGCCGGCTCATGAAGGAAGTCGGTGCGGTCCACATGGTCTACGCAAGCGCGCTGCTCGCCGTCCTCGCTCTCATAGGTGACCCACAGAACGCCGCGATTGGTGAAGGCCAGGTCATCACGCAAGGAAAGCATGGACTGATCGAGATTGGTACGGTCAAACGCCGAAGTCGTGACGCGTTCTAACAATTCCGCCGTGGTGTTGTAGAGCGGGCGGCGATCCGCAAACATTGGGGCCACGGCGGGAACCGGAGCGTGAGCGTAGATCGCCGGCTTGAGGATTTCCATGCTGGACCAGAACAGATCATAGTCCGGGTCTAGCCACGTGCTGTCATAAGTATTGTCGCGGCTGTAAACGTCATCGATGCGCCGGCACGTGTCCTGATAGTCGCGAAACGTGTCCGTTGCCTTCTTGATGGCAGACAGGACACGCGACGACGAACGGGCCTCGCCGCCCTCGTCTACCAGCGTGTCGCTGACTTCAGTTTCTAGTTCATCAGCCAATGGCTATCTCCTGCGCACGCTCGGCAGCGGCGGGGCACGGACATATCCGTCTTCGTGCGCGTATTCGGGCTTGGCTGGCTCTGGCTTGGGCTCAGGAATTGCCCGCCATGCCATGGATAGATAGCGGTAGGCATCTGCCAAGTGCGATGACCAGTCGTGGACTTCACTGGCCTTGAACGTCTTCTTGTCGTCGTCCCACTCTCGCCGATACTGCTCCAGCGCGGCAACGCCCTGCTCCTCGCAGCGTGGATGAAACACCGACCGCGCCAGCGTCTTACGGGCCGCGTTGATGCCATCCAACTTGCCGGCGAGCGGCACTACTTGAGGATGAAGCCCAAGCCCCTGCATCGTCTCGACGCGGGTGCGGCCTGTGCCCCATTCCTTGACCTTCGCGTCGTGAGGCACGAAGTCCGTGCCATCCTTCCAGCCGTGAAGCTTGCGGCGCTGCTCAACTATCTCCGCGAAGTGATCAACGCCGGCGCCCGACTGCGAATAGCAATCGAGAATGAAGACCTGCGTCCCAACGACCTGGAACCACCAAATTGAGGTATCATCCTTGACGCCGATATCCCAAGCCCGATGCACCGGTCTCGTCGGGTCGGCCTCGACTTCAGCAATGCGCCCTTCCTTGCGCACCGCAACCATTTCGCGGGCATAAAAGGCGCCGAGAATCGCGGCGTTGAAACTGCACTCGTACTCCTGTTCGAACTGCGCGCGACCTACGTCGTCGCCGTACAGGTCAATGTACTCGCTCAGGCTTTCTTCGAGTTGAGGAAGCGAAAGCGCCCCGGTGTCATGAATTGTGCTGAGTTCCGCAAAATAACGCGGGTTTTCAGCCATCATCCTCTTGTAGCGCTGGAATGTTGCGTGAGCGTGGTTCTTGCCGCGCGGCGTGGTGATGAACGCCGCACCACCGCCGTTTTCCTCCAGCATCGGACGGTGATAGGCCCATGCTGATGGGTTAGCGAGCGCCCATTCAGAATACGTGATGAACACAGGACCAGCGCCAACCGTGGCGTTGTATCGGTCTGATCCTATGCACTGCCATGTCGAGCCGTTCCGCAACTCAATGAACATCTCATCATTGAGTGTCCGGCGGCGTGTTTCTGGCGGGAAAGCCTCGTCAATGCGCCGCTTTCCTGTGTTGGCGTTGACGGCTTCCCATATTGCCTTCCTCGCTTGGGCATATTCAGGAAGGCAGTGCCAGTAGGTTCCAACGCGGTGATGCATCCGCTGATTTGCGGCACCGAGAGCGACTTCGTCCTTTCCCCAACGCCGATGCGCTATCTCTATTGCTCGGCAGTCTTGCGCATTGATGAGATGTTGGAAAAATGACGACTGATACCAGCGCCAGCGGCGGACAAAAGTCATTGCCCGTCCGGCTTCGCCTCAAAAATGTTCTGGAAGACAATTGGTGAGCCATCGGGGTTTGAAAGCGTGTGGTCCTGCTTATCCCGCCAGTTGTTCGGCTTTCGATTGGTCAACCACAGCTTTGCCGCCCCTGGATCGGGGGCGACGTGTTCGACGGTCGCAGCGCGAATGACCTCACCCTGAAACTGAAAAACCTTCTCACTTTCGAATGTGTAGCCAACCGCTCGATTGTAGAGCGCGCGCTCTACCCGTGTGTCGGAATTCTCCTTGCCAACTATGAGCGCCTGACAAAAATCTTCGTGGACATTCTTCCACCGATAGATTGTGCGAGTGTCCACCTTGAAGAAATCCGCCAACTCAAAGTCGGTAGCACCAAGTGCGCACAGCTTTGCTGCCTGCTCCGCATAATCCGGCTTGTAGTCTGTCGGCCTGCCTCGTTCGGCCATCACTGCACCGTATGGTGAGTAGCATTGCCGTCGCTGTCGATTTCGGTCACGACGCTTACGTCAGACCCCGAAGCAATATCCCATGCGATCTTGATTGCTACGTCTTCGGAAAGTGGAGCATAAACCTGATAGACGCCTGCGAGCACATCCAGCATTGCGTCTATGCCGTGCTTGGATGCGAAATCTGCGCAGGCAGTGACAAGATGTTCTGTGTCGTCAGGCATATGCACCTCACTCAGCCAAATCTTCGATAGCTTCCGAAGCTGCTTCGACTATCCGCTTGGCCTTGGTGACAGTGTATGGCTCATCGCGGTCCACGAGAGCACCGCCAAGCGTGACAACGTCAACAGCCGCAGATACCGGTAGCGTCACCGTATCAACGGCAATGCTGGCCACTTTGCCGATCCAATCGAACATGTGCGATGTCCTGATGTCTTGCCACTCTATGCGGTGGAAATGAATGGGCGTCTGAGCGGATTCGAACCGCCAACCTGTCCCGTTTGTCCCTCGGCCACCACGGCGTCATAGGCAGGACCGCTCTACCCTTGAGCTACAGCTTGACGAGATTGGTTAGATCCCGCTGCCCAACTCTGTCCGCTCTCGCGGAATTGGCTCCCCGGGGCGCACCCGCACTCTTCCGGGGAATGCTGTGATTTGGGCCTGGAACGCAAATCACCTGCATAGCAAAACACTACTCCCCGAGGTTCACCTCGTCAACCTATTTTCGCACAGCAATGCGTGTTTGTTGTGCGCTGCTTGAGTAACGCCACATCGCGCTCAGATCGTCCAGAAAGCCCCGTAGCGCGTCCATCAGCGAGAGTTGCGCGCGCTTCCCGTCCACCAGTTCATTGATTTGAAAGCCCTCTCCACAGACCTGAGAAACGAGCTTGTACCCCCTCTCCCCGAGCAATTCGCGGCAGCGCTTCAACTCGATACCGGCTTGCATCTGGCGAAGATCGATCGGTTCAGCAATCTGCCCCCCGTCCACTGGCTCCTTGGTGTAGTCGATGGCGCCAGCGCCTTTACCTCCGAGTGTTTCCCAAAGTTGGCGGAACCGCGTTGCCGACATGGCTTGCGCTTCGTCCAGCAGCTTGCGGGCAACCATGCCACCAACGGCACTTTCACGCGGATTGATGACAACCTGGATCAAGCGAGGATTGGTCTTGTCGCCGTCATGGGCGCGCGACCAGTTCGGGTTTTCAACGGTTGCTAGCGTGATCGTGGGCGCTTGTTGAGATTTGCGCTTTGGCTTTCCCATCTCATGCCTCTCTGTGCTGGCGGTCGAGCGCACTACGGCCCGGCAATGGATCGCCGCAAACCCGACCGGTCAGGCTGCGCGTATCTCTCGGGATGAATGCCATGAGCCTACGGGCCTGCTCATCAACCGCATGGCTGGAGACCATGTAGGTGAGCCCGGCCGCTTTTCGCGCCGCCGAAACCTCACGTGCTATTTGCAGATCGGCGGTCTTCGATTTGCTGCGCTTCGGAACGTTGTGGATCGTCATTTCAGGCGGCCTCCGATTTCCATTCTGACCAGCCCTGACCGTCGCCGGGCTGGATAAGGTTTTGGGGAACGCGGCTGCCGAGGATGCCGGGAGCTGGCCCCCACTCTGCCGTTGACCACTGGAGGCGTTCTCGGGCGAGGCGCAGGCGTTTCGCCCAGCGCTCATCATCGACATCCACGACTACCGGCTTAGTGACGCCCCTTCCCGCCTCAAGGCGTTGAGCATGCGCATCTCGAATGGCGTCAACGAAGTAAGCCCATGAGCCTGCCGGACGCTTGAGCCGCGACGCTCGGGAACGAACTGTCGGGAGGATATCGGTTTCGAGGTCAACGCCCTGAGTGATCAACTCGAGTATCGGCCCGACGACCAGCGCGCCGTGAGGTTGGATGTTTTCACCGGCAGCATCGAGCAAACGGCTCGTGAGCATTTCGAGATCGGCCGGTGGCAGCGCGCCAGAAACTACGCCGCTAGGTGTAGTTTCTTTCTGGTTTCTGGCTTCTGGCTTCTGGGCTTTATCAGGGGGGTTAACCCCCCGGTTTAGCTTTGGGTTGCCCCCTCGCTTGCCATTTGCCTTATCCTGATTTGCCTTTTCTTCGTCGCGCTTCATACGGCGAGAGTAAACCGTGCCGTTATCGTCGCGGCTGAACACGCCGGCTTGTTCAAGTTCGCCAACGAGGGCGCCGGCTTCCTTGAGAGATACGCCGGCAAGGGCGGCAAGCTGGCGTTCTGTCACCGGGTTTCCGTTCACCAGCAGATGACCGCGTGGCTCTGCTTCGTGCATGACACAAAGCATCTCGATCCAAAGCCCGCGCGCCGCCATAGAACACATGCGCAACGCCGGATCAGCGCGCCAGTCAGACGGGTAAAACTTCATCCATGGGCCGCTCATTGCAGCGCCCCGTTTCTCACGGCCGCGCAAGCCATGTCCGCGAAGAGCTCAACAGTTGCAAGGGGGCCGTTTCGCTGCTTGGCGATAATCAGTTCGAGCTTGTTCTGGCAGTCGATCAGCCTATCCGTTCGCTCAATCTGCGCTTCGGCAGAACCGCCTTTTTCCCGCTCTAGGTAGTAGGCTTCCCGGTAAAGGAACATGATGGTGTCGGCATCCTGTTCAATGGCGCCGGAATCTCGGAGGTCGGAAAGCTGCGGGCGCTTGTTGTCCCGGCCTTCTACAGCACGATTGAGCTGGGAGAGCAGAACAACGGCTATGTCGTACTCACGCGCCAGCCCCTTGAGCAGGCCGGTCATTTCCGTGATTTCGTGGACGCGGTTGCCTGAATAGCGAGACGATGCCCGAATCAGGCCCAAGTGATCGATGAAAAGAGCGCCAAGCGGAGTTCCAGCCTGTTGGCACTGCTCCATCATGATTTCGGTCTTCACGCGAATATCGGTGATGGAGAGCCCGGACTGGTCCTCAATCATGAGCGGCAAGTCGCGCATGTTGTCGGTCGCGGCAGACAGCGCCGACAGCGCTTGGTCATCAACCTTGCCGCGAATGATGTCGGAGTATGGGATTTTCAAACCGCGATCAAAGGCGAGGTCGGAAATACCGCGCGCGGCAAGTTTGTCGGCATCCATTTCGAGAGAGATGAAGCCGACGCCGACCTTAGATCGAGCGGCATTGATGCCCACCGAAAGGCCCAGTGTCGTCTTGCCCATTGATGGTCTTGCACCGATCAATGTCAGGTCGCGTCGCTGTATCCCTCCAGTCAGGCGGTTCACGTCTGTCAGGCCCCATGTGACGCCCGTAAGCCCCGCGCCGCGCTGGCGAGCGTCCTCTGCGGCTGTGAACGCATTTCCGGCGGCTTCCGCGAAAGCCAAGCGCGTCTTGCGCTTCGGACCGGCGCGAACGTCGGATGCGATGTCATCGAAAGTGCGTCCACATGACGTGATAAGCTGCATGGGGTCGCTGTTCGGATCGGCGGCGGCTTCTGCCAAAAGCTTTGCTTCCGCGACGATCTTCAACCGGCCGGCCTGCTCGACTACCTTACGCGCGCTGCGCTCAAGAAACCGGCCGCCGGAGATGCACCCGGCAACGAGGTTGGCGAGATAGGCCGACATGCTAATGTCAAGCCGCGCCTCCCACGCCCTCCGGTCTTCTTCCGGTATCAGCTTATAGATGATCGGCGGGGTGACCGAACCGAAGCGCTCAAAAGCCGACTGGAAATAGCCGAACAGGAAGGCGTGTATCGGCTCAACGAAATGATCGACGCGGACGATGCTGGATATACGTGGCAGTTCACCCGACTGCATGATGGAGCCAAGCAAGTCCTGCTCGATCTCGACAACGAAGCTTTCGGCCTTCGGCATTGCGGTCATGCAGCACCTCGCCGTGGAACTGGCAGAGACGCAAAGACGCGATTGATAGCTGTCCCTACCTGCTCCCAGGTATCTGCGTCAGCGGATTGGACAATGACAGTGCAGGGCGAGCCATCGTCTGCCCATTCCACGATATGTGCAAGAACCGTTGAGCGGGCATCACTGGCGATCACGCCATGCGATACGAGTAGATCGAGAACGCCCTTGAGATAGTTGTCGCTGTCGCGCTCGCGATTGTCTGGCGCGACAAGTCGAATAAGAATGCGAACCTGACCATCAAAAGCGGGCACGCGTTGGAGATTGAGCCGATATCCGGCCTCATCGCGCCATGCCTTGTATTGCGGGCTTAGGTCGCCTTTCCAGCGACCGCCACGAAAAAGACCATGTACGGAAGGCGGGAACGGAAGGTCGATGCGCGCAATTGCCATCATGCCACCGTCCATATGATCAAGCCAATGAAGACGGTCGCTATCACGAGCCCGACGAGGATCGCCATGACAATGCGGTGCAGCCTGTCGGATGGGTCGGGGCCGCGAAGATCGTCGGCAAAGTCGTGCTCGATCATCGCACGCTCCAGAAAAGTGCTATGAGGACGGCAGCAAAGGCGAAAGCAACGCCGATGATTGCGACCGCCTGCGGCCATGTCTGAACCGCCTGCTGCATGGATGAGATATCCTCAGGCGTCATCATTCACCCCTCAACTCAGGCGCGATTAGAAGGGCGAGCCATCGAGCGGAGCGCAGTAAAGAACGCGCTGTAGAAATCCGTTTCGTGGCCAGCCAAGAGAGCGGAGGCTTGGTCGATGAGTTCGTCGTTGGTGCGGAGTTCCTGCTGGCCATAAGACAACCCTGTCAGTTCTTCGAGGTCGCGGATTTCGTCCGCATTGAGGGTGATGCGGTCATCGGCGTACCAGCAGTCCTTGACCCGATTGGCGGTCCAGCGACGCTTGCGGTTGTCTCGCTTGCGGTCGTGGCGAAGGAGTGCTGAAATCGCGTGACGTAGGCGGATACCCGCCGATCCAAGCGACGGCGGTGCCACCCGCGACTGGAGCGCGAACTGCGCAAACTCAAGCGATGACATTTCTGATTTCTCCGATGACTTTTCGGACATTTCCGAAGCTCCTTGCTGCATGGTTGTGACCATGAACAAGGACAGCAAACGAAAGGTCGAAACTCTTGGTGAAGCCGCCGCGCGGTTGCTTCGCAGGCTTGAAGCGCGGCGGAATAGACCATCGGGCGAGATGCCCGAACGAATTGAACCGGAGGCGAGCAGCTCGGGGAGGAAAGCTCCTCAAGCCTCCGGTATCCGCGCCAACAGTCGCGGATTGGAATTGGAGGACGGGCAGCCGCTTTCGAGAGTTTCGATCTTGTGCGGTGAAACTACCAAGGATCGCGGCTACCCTAGCCTGGACGACGTCCTTGGTGCAGATCGCAACGGCAAGAAGCCGATGCTCCAGGTGTTCGTAATGCGCCGCAACGCCGTCGGCGCTCGGCTGGACGAAGGTTGGTTTCCTCGTCGCCTTCGTCCAGCCGTCTTGCGGGGCGCGAATGATAATAGGAAACATATTCGTCACGGCTCGACTCTCTTTTTGGAGCGATCCATGATCTCGCCAGTCAAATAGTTGATTTGCTGGGAGAGAAGCTGTTGTCCAAGAAAGCTATTGAGGTCGATAGGCCGAAGGGTGTTCGTGTAACCGACCCCTATCAAATACCCGTCACGTTCGTTAACGAGGTCGCCACCTGCGGCATTATTAATGGCGTCATGAACATGACCTTCGTCGTTGCTCGTTTCATGCCCGGCGAAGAGAAAACTGACGCGGACCTCGTTGTCGCATCCCGCCTTCGTTTCGATCTCAATACGGCAATTACGATCAGGAATATGATCGATAGTCAGCTTGCCATGCATGCGAAGCCTGAGGGGCCAGCGAACTGATCGCGTCGTCATGCCACCCTCTCTTCCTGGGAGGGGCCGAAGATGTCGGGGCGGAGATCGTGGCGAGAAATAACCGAATTGGTGGCGCGTTCGAACCCAAGCGACATTTCAGCGCTAAGTTGGCCGCCCTCTCGCAGAAGCAATGAAATGTACTGCTGCGAGCAGCCGACTTCTTTGGCGAGCCTGTTGCGGACCATGTACTCTTTCTCACGCCGAGATTTCGTCTCGGCTTCCATAAGTTCATCTGCCCACTGAGCAGCCTCGATCAACGCCGTACTCATGTCAGCCCCGGAAAGATTGTTTCCGATTTCGGAAATTCTTTTGTCGGACATGTTGATTTCCCTTCGGTACTTATGTGTCCGTCACAAGTACTGACTGAGCCGGTTGATCCGGCAGAAGGGGTAAGAAAGTGCAGTCGATTGGCGAACTCGCGCGCGGTGTCCTGGCAGACTGTGAGCGCGCGATGAGAGCCAACGGGATGAAGGTGTCGGGCGACCTTAGACGGCCCGAAGGAATAGAAAGGCCGGGAGCCGCGCGACAGACGCAGCAAGCTCCCGGCAGTCACATCACCGTGGGAGGACGCGGTGACGATCACGCTACGGCCAACGGAGAAAAGCGCAGCGGATTGGAAAGAGATCGGGGTACGGTGTCCGGTTGTTTCCTGACAGCCGCCGTACCCCTGAACGCGGGCGGAACTGACATGCCCAAAGATCGCGCAGATGCGCCCCACGTATTTGAAAAGCGCCGCAACCCCGCAGTCGGCGCTTGGCTGGGAGAGAGTGGTCCTCGTCACTCTCGCCCAGCCGTTTTGCGGGGAGCAAATGATAATCGCCGTCATGCCGCCCTCCCCGGCTTATTCAGCCAGAGTTGAGACGGGTCAAAGCCATCATCGGAAATTTCGCCCGAGGTAGTGGCAAGGGGGGCTTGGGGCTCTACCTCGGGCTCGGCAGGGAGAGGGTCTGCCGAATGGGAAAAGGGTGCCGCGATTTTGTCGCCCCGGCTCGCGGCGGGCTCTTGGGTGGAGACGCGGTGAAGAGGGACAAAGTCCTCACCATGCGACGAAGCTTCACGCGTGCGTCCCGCGCGAGGGCTGTTCAGACTGGCCCGGTACAGATCGCATATCGCATCAAATTCTTGGAGGGCGTCCTTGTCGCCAACCTGTTCGCGGAACACCGCGCGCAGGGCCTTCGTGTCGAGGCCTTGGCCGCGAGCTTCCGCGAACAACTCCTTGAGGTCGTCGGAGATGTTGCGCTTCTCTTCCTCAAGACGCTCCCAGCGCTCGAACAGCGAGCGGATCAAGTTGTCGGAGACGGTCGCGCTCATGCCACCCGCTCTTCTTGGGAGATCGGTGTTTCGCCAGCCATTTGGAGCAATAGCGCACGCGCGGTTCCACGTGGCGGCTTGCCATTCTCCCAACGCCAAACGGTTGAGAGATTTACACCAGCCAAATCGGCCAACTCCCTTTGAGTGAGGCCGCGATCAGCACGAATTTGTTTGATGTCCAAGTCGCTCATGGCGATGGAATATGCGTTATGCACATCGCTTCGTCAAGTCGAAACGCATATCGATAACGTGCAAAATGCACACCATGGCATTTGATGATCGTCCGGACCAGGCAAAGCGACTAGAAAAGGCGCGGGTAAACCGTGGCTTTCGCACAGCTAAGGAGGCGGCCCGTTTTTTCGGGTGGACCTACGAAACCTATATCCAGCATGAGCAAGGAATTCGAGGTATCAGCCGCGCCGCAGGCCGCTACGCAGAGGCGTTTCGCGTAGGGGAAGGCTGGTTGTTGACCGGTGAGGGAACGGGCGGCCCACCACCCAAGATCAGTGGAGAGAGGGCCGTAAAGGATCTACTTCGTACGATTGAGAATCTGCCGGAAGCTGCCGTCAACCCACTATGGCGCCTGATCAGCGGATATCTGGAAGACGCCGGGCAATCAGAACCAACCCCTCCTCCAGATCAAACTGTACTCGCCAATCGCCCCCGTACAGAAGCGCCATCGCGGTAGATATCTCTGCCGCCTTACGCTTGATAATCATCTTCTGATCGAGGGGAGCCCCCACACCGGCTGTATTTCTCAGGTCTGCGACTATTGCTTCGTTCCGCGCCTGCTGGCGCAGTTGATGATCCGCCAATTCATCTCACTCCCAAGCCCAATTCGGAATATAATAGGAACAAATTCCTTATCTTCTGTCAATCGGGCGTGCCCCCTCGCCACATGTCCAATTTTCGCCACAGGCCCTATCGTTTTCTTAACGTAATATTCCGACTTGTAACAACGCGGTGTGAATAGCGGGGATATGATACCGTACTTTGGTACTATCCTACCAATTAATGGAACGATTTCGGGACGTTAAGCTTTCGGCCATAAGGACGGGCCATGCCACAGTCCGAGCCGCCGAGCTTCCATATCCGGTTGTCAGCCGCCCTCATGAAGCGAATAAAACTCGCTGCCGTTGAGAATGATCGCAGCATCAACGCTGAAATTGCGGCACGAGTTGAAGGCTCTTTCGAGATATCAGACGCTGAACGCCGTCGGCTACGCGAGGCGCTGACTCAGGCCTTAGCGATTCTCGACAAAGGAGCTTCAAAATAGCTCGCCATCCTGGTTGATCTGGCCCGCCTCGTGCGGGCTTTTTCATGCCCATAGATTCGCACGGCTAAATAGCGACATCAAAATAATATGCCTTTCGCACATTTTCGCTTGACGATCTGATATGCATAATGCACATTGCTCTCATCAACCCAGCACGACGAGCACCCAACGGGGCGCCGATCTGCCGGAAACGATGGGAGAGACAGATGGTAACGATCACAGCACGAAACGACAGCTACGTCAGCGGCAAGCGTACCCGCCTCTGGGATGTCATTCGCGACGGCAAGATCGTCGCCCAGATGTCCAAGTCTTCCGAGGCCTTCGCCAAGTACCGCATTCTGGCCGGTCCTGTTTACCGCAACGACTTCACCAATCAGTCCGCCGCTTTGGCGTTCTGCGAAGCCCTGTGAGGGTCGACCGATGCGCATCAAGGAAATCATCGGCCAGCATCGCCGTGACTTCACCGCGATCTACGAATGCGACCATTGCGGCGAGACCCGCAAGGGCACCGGCTACGACGATGCCTACTTCCACGAGAACGTCATTCCGAACATGGAATGCAAGGCGTGCGGCAAGAAGGCGTCCGAGACCTATCGCGCGCTGACGACCAAGTACCCGGAAGGGATGCAGGTCTGATGAACGCCCCCCTCGCCCAAACCTTCGCCGACCTGACCCGTCCTCTCATGTCGATGGCCTCGCACGACCGTGCCGACCGTCTCGGTGACACGTGGCGCCACGCCTTAAGCGGCATCCGCGAGGATATCCGTTTCATCGGCCAGTATCGCAAAGTGATCGCTGAGAAGGATGAATTGCTGGCCGGAAAGTGGCCGCGTCACTCGGCAGCCTACGTCTCGGCTTGCCGCACCAATCTTGCAACGACGCTCAAGAGGTATACCGCCCGCGTCCGTGCCATCACCGAAGCCGAACAGGAAATGACCGCACTCGGCATTCCTTTCGCCACGTCGTCCGACGCTTGGGATGCGATGGCGATTGCGAACCGGAGGGCCGCCTGATGGAACAGACCCTCAAGCAACTCTGCGCCGAGCACGGGCTGACCGGCATCGGCGTCAACATCTTCCGGGCCGACACCGGCCCTTATGTGGGCGTCTACCTGCATTGGAAGCACGGCGAAGACAGCTGCTCCAGCGGTATCGGAGACACCTTTGAGGCCGCCATGGGTCAGGCCCTCACCGTCATGGCTGAGCGCCGCACACCGAGGGCCGCCTGATGTCGGCTCCCGTTTCCACCCGCGAAAAGCGGATCAAGTTCATCAAATCGTTCGGCTCGAATGCGCTCGAAAAAGCAATCACCGCAGCCGTCTACCGGATTGGTGCCGAGCATTTCCTGACCGACGAACAGCTTGACGAGATCGTCGAGCAACAGGCGCGAGACGCAATGTCTACGACCCGTCGTGTCATCCGTAACCGCAACGAGATCAAGGCCGAATTGGCCCGGTATCGCAACGATGAGGCCGCATAGCCATGGACACCAAGACCATCGACACGATCAAGGCGCTGCGCTCGGAAGCGGCCAATTTCGCCGGGTTCCACGAACTCTACTCGGCCAAGTATGCGCCCGACAGTCGTTGCGACAAGAAAGGCTACGGCTTCGGGATTGATAACCGGTTCTCGGCTTTCGAGATCAAGACCAGCTTCGACAGCCATGCCGGATATTACGGCAACTCGTCATGCAGCACGATCATGCGCGTCTATCACACCGATCTGGTCAAGCCGTTCCTGATCAAGGCGCTGAACGTCCACCAAAAGGAAATCTTCGCCACGGCTGCGCGCCTGATGCGCGAGGAAGCCTCTCGTCTGACCGACAAGGCAACCGCCGAGGTCGAGGCGATCCAGAAGATGCTTGAGGAGGCAAAGGCCGTCCTTAGCGTCGAGCCTGCTCCTGTCGAGGAGGTGGCGTGATGTCCGATCTCCTACGCATGGACTACATCAACCGCCTGCCCCCTCCGTTTCTGGCCCGCTTCTGTGGCGACAAGACATGGTGGCCGGTCAACGATTTCGAGGTCCAGACGGGCCTCATGCGGATTGACGTTTGCGGCAAACTGCAAGTCAAAAGCTTCGGCGAATGCATGGAAATCAAGGACGGAAATCTAAGCGTCCACGATCCAGAGACCTTCTACGTGGACTACGCGGAGACGTGATGTCCGCCCTCGACCACATCACCAACCGCCTGTTCCACAACCCACGCCTCGCATGCGCGCTGCTTTGCGCCGCGATCCTGCTGGCGGGGCAACTCGACGGGAGACTTCCCTGACCGCCTGACAACGAGGACACCACTATGACCAATATCATTCGCACAAAGACCAAAGCCCACGGCGGCATTACAGCCCGCGAGAAGGAATTGATGGACGAGCATGCCCGTCTCTGGATTTCGCGCGCCATGCGCACTGATCCAATCGAGGCTGACAAGATCGTCCCGGCTATCGAGGGCATCTACGCGGCGGCAGGATTGAAGCGCCCGCGCATCGTCATTGTTCCGTCGCCAATGGTCATGGCCTTTGCCTACGGTGCATCCGCAGCTATCTGGCACGCACAGAAGAACAAGGCGACCCGTCAGGCGACCCGTCAGGCGACCTATCAGGCGACCGATCAGGCGACCGATCAGGCGACCTATCAGGCGACCTATCAGGCGACCCGTCAGGCGACCGATCAGGCGACC
>BFBZ01000025.1_pt73 | contig 33846 bp, 29 predicted proteins | sample 1888401 | NCBI WGS metagenome assembly BFBZ01 (sample SAMD00112614, study PRJDB3348) | symbiont metagenome | host: Chara braunii | reverse complement strand
ACGCAGTCTCGAGCGATCACGTTTTCGAGCGGTCACATCAAATTGCGACGTGGGCCGTTTCGCAAGTGCGTCATATGTCGCGCCTCAAGCAGCCTGGTGAGCGCCTGCAAGCTGATGAGAGCGCTAGCTGGCGAGCGGCTTGAACTTCGACGATTGTTGAGGGTGCCACCAACGGCCGCCAATGACAACGCCTTCGGAAACGATCTTGCGATCACCGATCAGATGCTCGCCGACCACATCGACGTAATCGAACTGCCCCTCCCTGATCGAGATCAGGGTGGCGTCTCCCACGCTCCCCGGCTTGAAGCTGCCGAGCTCGGGACGCCGCAGCGCCATCGCCGCATTGACTGTCGATGCCTGGATCACATCGGGAAGCGGCATGCCCATGCACAGGAACTTGGACATGGTGGTCACCTGATCGAAAGCTGGGCCGTCGATGCACAATGCATGGACATCCGACGAAATGGTGTCCGGATAGAAGCCATTGGCGAGCAACGCCCGCGCGGTCTTGAAGGCGAACGAGCCCTTGCCGTGGCCGATGTCGAACAGCACGCCGCGTTCGCGGGCCTCCAGCACCACCCTTTTTACCGTGCCCTGCGCGGTGACAGCCGTATTGGGAAAGGGACGGAATGCGTGGGTGAGCACGTCGCCCGGGCGCAGGCGCGCAACCACCTCCTCGTAGCTCGGCGGCGGATGATCGATGTGCGCCATCAGCGGCAACCCGACTTCCCCGGCAACCTCGAGCGCGATGTCGAGCGGCACAATCCCCGAGGTGCCCGAGGAGTGACGGCCGACGCGGACCTTGATGCCGACGATGAGATCGCGATTGGCGTCCGCCACGGTGACGGCGTCGATCGGATTCATCAGCCGGAGCTCCTCGCTCTCGCCGACCATGACGCGGTTCGAAAAGCCGAAAATGCCGGCGTGCGAGACATGCAGATAGGCGAGAATGCGGACCTGGCTGGGCTCGATCACGTGCTTGCGGAAGCCGGCGAAATTCCCCGGGCCGGCACTGCCGGTGTCGACCGCCGTGGTGACGCCGGAGGTGCGGCAAAATTCCTCGGCATCGATGCCGAGCGAGGTGCCGCCCCAATAGACGTGGGTGTGCAGATCGATCAGCCCCGGTGTGACGATGAACCCCGAGACGTCGCGCACGTCCGTCCCCGGATCGGTCGCGAGATCGGTCCCGAGCTTGACCACCTTGCCGCCGGCGAAGGCGACATCGGTCACCGCATCGAGCTTCTGGGAGGGATCGATCACGCGACCGCCGCGCAGCACCAGATCAAAAGGCATGACAATCTCCGATTGCGGCGTCTCTTTCGGCGGGCATCACGATGGGGACATCGCGAAGGGACGAGCCGGCCATGCCCACATTAGCAAGCCTCACGTGAGAATTGGCAAGCCTCACGCGAGGATCAGCAAGTTTCGCGCCATGAAACCGGAAATTGAAAACACAGACATGCACATCTGCCTTGCGCCACCATCGGCCATCCCGGGAGATGGATCCTGACGCGCGTCAAATACGGCCCACCTGCCGGCGTGATCGCTTGGATTTGAGGATCATCTTCACGACCGGGCACAGCGCTCATGCGACAAAATCATGGCAAGGTCGACCTCGAGCGCCTATGTCTGTTGCCTTGCCCGCATCCGACAGCCGGAGTTTCTGCAATGAGCAGTCCGCCCGATTACGTGCCGCCCAGTGTCTGGACCTGGAATAAGGAAAACGGAGGCCGGTTCGCGAACATCAACCGCCCGATTTCCGGCGCCACGCACCAGAAAGACCTGCCGGTCGGCCGCCATCCGCTTCAGCTCTACTCGCTCGCCACGCCGAACGGCGTCAAGGTCACGGTGATGCTGGAGGAACTGCTGGCACTCGGGCACAGCGGCGCGGAATACGATGCCTGGCTGATCCGGATCGGCGACGGCGATCAGTTCGGCAGCGGCTTCGTGGACGTGAACCCGAATTCCAAGATCCCCGCCTTGATGGACCGCAGCGGCCCCAAGCCGATCAGGGTGTTCGAGACCGGCGCGATCCTGGTGTATCTCGCCGAGAAGTTCGGCGCGTTCCTGCCGACCGAGACCGCCGCGCGTGCCGAATGCCTCTCATGGCTGTTCTGGCAGATGGGCAGCGCGCCTTACCTCGGCGGCGGGTTCGGGCATTTCTATGCCTATGCGCCGACCAAGATCGAATACGCCATCGATCGGTTCGCGATGGAGACCAAGCGCCAGCTCGATGTCCTCGACAAGCGCCTGGCGGACAACGAATACATTGCGGGGCCTGACTACACCATCGCGGACATTGCGATCTGGCCCTGGTACGGCGCTCTCGCGAAGGGCACGCTCTATGGCGCGGGAGAATTCCTCGCCGTGCAGGAATACACCCACGTGCAGCGCTGGACCGAAACGATTGCAAAACGTCCGGCCGCCAAGCGCGGGCGCATGGTCAATCGCACCTTCGGGGAGCCATCGAGCCAACTGCACGAGCGGCACGACGCCGGCGATTTCGACACCAAGACGCAGGACAAGATTCCGACCTCGGGCTGATGCGTGCAGGCCAATTGATCGGCGCAGGTCAGTCCTTCGGACGGACCGCGTCAACCTGATGGAATCTGTTGTTCCGGCCCCTCGGACAGCAGCAGAAGTTCGGTCGCGGCCAGAAATGCCACGGCAATTCCGATGCCGATGCTGAAGTGCATCGCGCGCGTATGAGCGAAGCCAAGCACCCAGGGCGACACGATCAGCCAGACGCCCAGCACGACGTTGATCCATTCCTGCCAGCTGGCATATGCGATGATGGCGAGAATGGAGACAAGGCCGATGGCCGCGCTGCTCATCCAGATGTCCAGCCGGGTGACCTCCTTGGCATAAGCGAACAGCCAGGGCGTGGCGAACAGGAAGGCCACCAGCACCAGATTGTAGATATCGAGAACGGCCTCGCGGCGTAGTTTCGGTGAGTTCGACAGAACCGGCATTTGGTCCTCCCTCCGTGACATTGCTGCCCCGAAGTGCCGCCCCGACGTCGATACGGCCAACAGGCGCGAAGCCGTCACTCAAAATGATCGGCCAAAAATGGTCGGCACTGATCTCTCATCAATGGAACGCGCGAGTTCACCGCGTGTTCCCGCTCCATCGTTCCTTCACGATGATGTCACCGGCGCAACGCACGGTCGACGCGCGCGCGGCCCGGGCTTGTCTGGAAAGCGCGCCCCGTCCGCAATGAAGCCGGCCGTCCACCTGCTAGCGCTTGTCGCGCGCCATCGCCTTGGCGTTCGAGGCCTCCATCAACGCGTCGCGGATATTGCGCAGGTGCCGGGTCATCGCCGCACTTGCCTTGCGCGCATTTCCGGCGGAGACCGCCTCGAAAACAGCCTCGTGATCCCGCAGCCAGATCGACCGGTAATCCTCCATGCGCATATGGGCGTGGATCTCCTGCCAGATGCGGGAATCGCCCTGCGCGCGCCAGAGCGAGTCACAAATCAGCACAAGAGCGCTGTTGCCCGTGGCTTCCGCCAGGAGGACGTGGAAACGGTGATCCGAGGCATCGGCTTCGCGGCCCTGGGCATGCTCATGGCGCATCATGGCGAGCGCATCGGCCAACTGGGTTACGATCGCCTTCGAGGCGCGCTGCGCCGCCGCCGCCGCGATCTGCGGCTCGATCATCTGGCGTGCTTCGAGATTCTCGAAGGGGCCGGCGCCTTCGAGCGCATGCACGTCCGGCAGCTCCCGCCGGCTGATGACATAGGCGCCGCTGTTGCTGCGGACCTGCAGCATGCCGGACATGGCGAGCGAGAGAATGGCTTCGCGGATCGTCGGCCGCGAGACTCCGAAGGTCCGGGCGAGCTCGCGCTCCGCGGGCAATCGCTGGCCGATGCGATAACTCGCCTGCACCATCGACGCGATCCGTTTGGCAACGACCTCGAAACTTCGCAGCGGCGCGACGGGTTGAGTCGAGGACCTTGAAGTCGAGGACTTGGAAGTCGAGGACTTGGAAGCGGCGGACATAGCGCGGCATATCGCCTTTTTTTGCGCCTTGACAAGACAAAACTGGTCGGACCAAATTGGCCTGACCAAAAACAGAGCCCAACCTCGGCACGCAGCAAGGCTGCCGATACAGGAGAAGGGCCTTTGACCGTGTTGACGCGACTGCCGAATTCGACCGAAGCGCGGGACGTGCTGTTCCATCTGCACTCCCAGACCAACCCGACCCTGCATGCCGAAACCGGGCCGCTGGTGATGACCCACGGCGATGGCGTCTACGTCTACGGCGCGGACGGCAAGCGTTATCTCGAGGCGATGGCCGGCCTGTGGTGCACCTCGCTGGGCTTTTCCGACAAGCGCCTGAAGGCCGCCGCGATGGCCGCCTACGACAAGTTCGGCTTCTATCACACCTTCAACCACAAGGCCCCCGACGCGGTGGTCGATCTCGCCGAGGAACTGGTGGCGCTCTCGCCGATCCCCGATGCGCAGGCCTATTTCGCAACGTCTGGGTCTGAAGCAACCGAAACCATGGTCAAGCTCGCCTGGGTCTACCACGCCGCGCGCGGCAAACCCGGCAAGCGCAAGATCATCGCACGTGATCGTGGCTTCCATGGTTCGACCATCGTGGCGGCCTCGATGTGCGGCCTGCCGCGGATGCATCGCGAATTCGGGCTGCCGCTGCCGGGCTTCCTGCACACCCATTGCCCCGATCCCTATCGCGGCCCGCAACCGGGCGAAACCCTGGAGGCTTTCACCGACCGGCTTGCAACCGATCTCGCCGAGATGATCGAGACCGAGGGGCCGGACACGATCGCGGCGTTCATCGCCGAACCGATCAATGCGGGCGGAGGCGTCGTGGTGCCGCCGAAAGGCTATTTCGCAAAGATCGAGACGGTGCTGCGGCGACACGACATCCTGGTGCTGGCCGACGAAGTGGTCTGCGGCTTCGGCCGCACCGGCAACTGGTTCGGCTGCCAGACTGTCGGCATGCAGCCGGACATGATGGCGCTGGCCAAGGGGCTGTCGTCCTCCTACTTTCCGATTTCCGCCGTGCTGCTCGGTCGCCCGATCCGGGATGCGCTAGCCGAGATGAACAAGGCGGGCGAGCTGTTCGGCCATGGCTTCACCAATTCCGGCCATCCGGTCGGCTCCGCCGTCGCGCTGGAAACCCTGCGCATCTATCATAGCATCGACGTCGTCAATCATGTGCGTGCGATGGGCGCGCGGGTGCGGGCCGGCCTGGACAAGATCGCCTCGGAGTCGTCCATTGTCGGCCAGGTGCGCGGCGAAGGCCTGATGTTCGGTGTCGAGCTCGTGGCCGATCCCGCGACCAAGGCTGCATTCGATCCCGCGCTGAAAGTCGGCGCCGCATTCGACGCCGAGGCGCTGGCGAACGGCCTTGTCATTCGCGCCATGGGCGACACCATCGGCCTCTGCCCGCCCCTGATCATCAAGCCCGACGAGGTCGACGAGATGCTCCATCTCTTCGCCCGGACCCTGAAAACCGTGGAAGCGACGTTTCCCGATCGGGCGTAAGCCACTGACGAACATCTATCCCTCGAGAGCCACTCGCAAGGAGAATCGGGATGCGCCGTCGAGACCTGCTTCGTTCCAGCCTGGGCGCCGGTCTCGGCGCCGCTCTCGGATCCTCGCTTGGCGCCCCGCTCCTGCTGCCGCGGATCGCGCGGGCGCAAGGCGCCCGGACCCTGCGTTTCGTGCCGCAGGCCGATGCCGCGATCCTCGATCCGATGATCACCACCGGCCTGGTCAATCGCAATCACGGCTTCTTGGTGTTCGATACGCTCTACGGCGTCGACGAGAGTTTGCAGCCGCAGCCACAGATGGTGGCCGGCCATGTGCTCGAGGACGACGGCAAGACCTGGGTGATGACCCTTCGCGACGGGCTGAAGTTCCATGACGGCGAGCCGGTCCGCGGCCGTGACGTGGTCGCCAGCCTGAAGCGCTGGGCCTCCCGCGACGCCTTCGGCAATTCGCTGTTCAATATCGTGGACGAGATTTCCGCGCCCGATGACCGCACGGTGCGCTGGCGCCTCAAGAGCCCGTTCCCACTGCTGCCGGAGGCGCTCGGCAAGGTGGGCGCCATCATCGCCTTCATCATGCCGGAGCGGCTGGCGCAGACCGACAGCGCCCTGCCGGTGAAGGAGCTCGTGGGCAGCGGCCCCTTCCGTTTCAAGGCGGACGAACATGTGCCGGGCGCGCGCCTGGTCTATCAACGTTTCGACGGTTATGTGCCGCGGCCGGATGGCGCGGCCAGCCTGCTCGCCGGGCCGAAGGTTGCGAACTTCGATCGCGTCGAATGGCAGGTGATGCCCGATCCCGCGACCGCGGCCGCGGCCCTGCAGCGCGGCGAGATCGACTGGTGGGATCAACCGATCCTCGACCTGCTTCCGACCCTGCGCGCCAACAAGGCGCTGAAGGTCGAGCTGCTCGACAGTATCGGCAATGTGGGCGTGCTGCGCTTCAATCACACGCAACCGCCGTTCGATAACCCCGCGATCCGCCGTGCCGTGCTCTCCGCCGTCAGCCAGCGCGATTACATGTCCGCGGTCGCCGGCGACGACACCAACCTGTGGCGCGACAAGATCGGCTTCTTCCCGCCCGGCTCGATCATGGCCAACGATGAAGGGATGGATGCACTCAACGGACCGCGCGACATCGCGGCCGCGGCCAAGGCGATCAAGCAGGCCGGCTACAAGGGCGAAACGGTGCTGCTGATCGCACCCGGTGATTTCCCGGTGATCGGCCAGATGAGCGAAGTCACCGCCGATCTGTTCAAGCGGCTTGGCTTCAACCTCGACTATGCCGTGATGGACTGGGGCTCCATGCTCAAACGGATGAACAGCCGCGAGACGCCCGACAAGGGCGGCTACAACGCCTTCTGCACCTATTCGGCCGGCGTGACGCAGCTCAATCCGTCGGCCCACAACTTCATCCGCGGCAGCGGCGACAAGGCCACCTTCGGCTGGGCGCGCAGCCCCAAACTCGAGGAGTTGCGCGACGCCTGGCTGGTCGCCCCGAGCGCAGCAGCACAAAAGAAGATCGGCATCGAGATGCAGCGCCAGGCCTTCATCGACGTGCCTTATGTGCCGCTCGGCGTGTTCTACCAGCCGACCGCCTACAAGAAGGAGCTGACCGGCATGCTCAAGGGCCTGCCGCTGTTCTGGAACGTGCGGCGCGCCTAGAGCTTCGTTCCGATAGAATCGGAACGGGGCTCTAGATTCTTGTTTTTGACGCGTTTTCCTCGCGCAAACGCTTCGCGTTTGTCGCGGGGAACCGGAATCCACTTCGCTGGAAAACGCTCTGATCGAGAGAGATTCCCATGCTTCCAATCACCGGCTATGTCGACCGCTGGAGCGTGCGCCCCGGCGAAGAGATCAACTTCATGATCGGCGTGCGCGGCGGCGGACGCTTCCGCGCACGCATCGCCCGCGTGATCTGCGGCGATCCCAACCCGCAGGGCCCGGGCTATCGCGAAATTCCAGTCCCCTGGGCGCTGGAGGGCGAGCATGACGGGAAGGAGCAACTTGTCGCCAAGGGCTCGTGGATCGATATTCCCCACCTTGATCTCGGCGCTGGCGAGGGTCCCGTCGCCTTCGCGGCCACGATCTGGCCGACGCTGGTCGCGGCCGACCGGCAGGCGGTGCTAGGCTGGACGAGCGGCGACACCTCGCTGACACTCGGCATTGGCACAAAAGGCGCGTTCTGCAGGCTCGCCACGCCCGCGGGTGTCGTCGACATCGACACCGGCGTTCCCCTGACCGAGCGTGCCTGGCACGACATCGCCTGCGTGTTCGATCCGGCCACCGGAACGCTGCAACTGGCGCAGGCGCCGCGCAAGGCGAGGCTCGACCGCGATGAGCGCACCGTGACAAGCGCCGCAGCCAAAGGCGCCCGGCTGTCCGGCGCTGGTGCCGCGGCCATCGCGGCACAACGCCAACACGACGCCGCCCATCTGCATTTCAACGGCAAGATCGAACGGCCACGCATTGTTACTGGCATCGATGGTCTTGACGCGGTGCTAGCGGCGCAACGCGCGGGCACCGCGACACCAGCGGAAACCATCATCGCCGAATGGGACCTGTCGATCGGCATCTCCACGGACATGGCCACCGATATCGGCCCGGCGAAGGCGCATGGACGCTGCATGAATCTGCCGACGCGCGCTATGACGGGCTCGCGCTGGGCGGGGGCCTTCCATCGCTGGACGGAAGCGCCGGAGCAATGGAGCGCCATTCATTTCCACGACGACGATATCGGCGACGCCGGCTGGACGCCCTCGCTTAGCTTCGTCGTGCCACAGGATTGGACAAGCGGCGTCTACGCTCTGCATCTCGAGAAGGATGGTGCACGCGACAACATCGTATTTTATGTGCGTACCGCCAAAGCGGGCTCGCAGGCCAAGGTCGCCTTCCTCGCGCCGACCTTCTCCTACACCGTCTACAGCCAGTATCAGAAAAAGGGACGGGAGGCGCTGATCACCGAGCGGTCGAGGGCCTGGGGCGCGCTGGCGCAGGCGCCGGACGGCCACCCCGAATACGGCGTCTCGCCCTACAATTTCCATTCGGACGGCAGCGGCGTGGTGATGTCGACCATGCGCCGGCCCCTGATCGACAAGCGGGTCAACCAGATCCATCTCGTCGACCCCAGCCCTTACGGCTCCGGCCTCTATTGGATTTCGGCGGACAGCTACATCACCGATCTCTTGACGCGCAAAGGCATCGACTTCGAGGTGATCACCGATCACGACGTCCATGCGGAAGGCGCGGCGCTGCTCTCAAACTACAACGTCGTGCTCACCGGCCAGCATCCTGAATACCACACCACCGAAACCCTCGATGCGCTCACTGCCTACCTGGAAAACGGCGGCCGTTTCATCTATCTCGGCGGCAACGGCTTCTACTGGAAGGTGGTGCCGCATGCGAGTGGCCCCTGGTCCTTCGAGCTGCGCCGCGCCGAGGGCGGCATCCGCCTCTGGGGGACGGAGCCGGGCGAAAGCTACCACGCCTTCGACGGCTCCTATGGCGGCCTTTGGCGTCGCCTCGGCCGCCCGCCGCAGTTGCTGGCCGGGGTCGGCTTCAGCACACAGGGCGAATACAAGGGTTTCCCCTACACATTTCTCGACGGCATCCTCGATCCGCGCGTCGCCTTCATGCGCGAGGGCATGGAGGACAAGGCGAGGCCCGGCGGCGTTCTCGGCGAGCGCGGGCTGATGGGCGGTGGCGCCGCTGGCCATGAGCTCGATCGCGCCGATGTGCGCCTCGGCACCCCGCACCATGCCATCATTGTCGGGCGAGCCGTGATCGAAGACCCGACCTATCAACCGGTCAATGAGGAACGTTACGACCACACCTGGCCGGCCGCACGCGAGGATATCATCCGCTCCGACCTGACGTTCTTCGAGACGCCGAAGGGCGGCGCCGTGTTCTCCGTCGGCTCGATGAACTTCATCGGCGCGCTGCCGATCGACAATTACGACAGCGTCGCGGCGCGATTGATCACCAACGTGGTCAAACGCTTTGCGAACCCGGCGCCGTTTCCCGTCCCGTGAACAGCCGCGCCGGCGCGGTCCATTTCCACGTTGCAAAGCGGAATCGCGGCAGTTCGTCCAGATACGGCGTCAAGTCGAGTTGCCTGGAATATCCGTAGCTTGTCACATAGGCGTGCAGCACTGCGAAGTAGGCCCGCTCGCTGATCCAGCGGATCGAGCGTCCAAACAAAGCATGCACATGGCAGCCGCGCACGACGCTCATGCGCCAAAATCATGGCTCGCGCGGCCTCGAAGGCTTATGTCTGTAACCTTGCCTGCACCCGACAACCGGAGTTTCTGGAATGAGCAGTCCGCCCGATTACGTGCCGCCCAGCGTCTGGACATGGAATAAGGAAAACGGAGGCAGGTTCGCGAACATCAATCGCCCCATTTCGGGTGCCACGCACCAGAAGGACCTCCCGGTCGGCCGTCATCCCCTTCAGCTCTACTCGCTCGCCACGCCGAACGGCGTCAAGGTTACCGTGATGCTGGAAGAACTGCTGGCGCTCGGCCACAGTGGCGCGGAATATGACGCCTGGCTGATCCGGATCGGAGACGGTGATCAGTTCGGCAGCGGGTTCGTTGAGGTGAACCCGAATTCCAAGATCCCCGCCCTGATGGACCGCGGCGGCCCCAAGCCGATCAGGGTTTTCGAATCAGCCTCGATCCTGATGTACCTCGCCGAGAAGTTCGGCGCGTTCCTGCCGACGGAGGCCGCTGCGCGCGCCGAATGCCTCTCATGGCTGTTCTGGCAGATGGGCAGCGCACCTTATCTGGGCGGCGGATTCGGGCACTTCTATGCCTATGCGCCGACCAAGATCGAATACGCCATCGATCGCTTTGCGATGGAGACCAAGCGCCAGCTCGATGTCCTCGACAAGCGCCTGGCGGACAACGAGTACATTGCCGGCCCCGACTACACCATCGCGGATATTGCGATCTGGCCCTGGTACGGCGCCCTGGCGAAGGGCACGCTCTATGGTGCGGGAGAATTCCTCGCCGTGCAGGAGTACACTCACGTGCAACGCTGGACCGACGCGATTGCAAAACGTCCGGCCGCCAAGCGCGGGCGCATGGTCAATCGCACCTTCGGGGAGCCATCGAGCCAATTGCACGAGCGGCACGATGCCAGCGATTTCAAGACCAGGACGCAGGACAAGCTTCCATCATCAAGCTGATGAGTGCGGGAGAGCCCGATCGATGCCCTTCAGTCCTCCGGCCGGGCTCAATTTCCAGAAGCCGCCGGGAATGTCAGGCTGGCGGCAGCTGCTGTTCCGGTCCCTCGGATAACAGCAGACGCTCGGATGCGGCCAGGAATGCAACGGCAATTCCGATGCCGATGCGTATCAATCGACGCCGGATGTTGCGGGCCACGCGGAAAGCTGAAGTCCTGTTCAGATAAGCGGATGCGGCTTCTAGCTGGCCGGCGCCTTCTTCTGCAGAAAGCGCGCCAACTCCGGAATATAAGCCTGGCCGTGGCCGTTCTCGACAACGGTTGAGATCGCAGCGGCGACGCCGTCGGCGATCGACCTGGAGGCTCCCGAATCGCTCGCCATCGTCCTGTAGTAATCGATATCCTTCAGGGCATTGCTGATGAAGAACGGCACGGTGCTCGCGTCGCCCTTCACGATGAAGGGCGCTATCCGTTGCAGCGCGACGCCGGCTCCGCCGCCTTTGGTGAGAACATCGACGAAAACCGCAGGATTGACGCCGGCATCGGCAGCCTGCGCAGCCGCCTCGGCGATCAGCGCCATGGAGCCAACCGAGACATAGTTATGAAGCAGCTTGAGCCGATGGCCAAACCCCACCGGACCGACATGTTCAACACCTTCGGTGAAGGATGCGAGAACCGCACGAACCTTGCGAAGGTCTTCGGCGTCGCCGCCAACCAGAAGATTCAGCGTCCCCTCCTCCGCATGCCTGGCCGTGCGCGTCATGGGCGCGTCGAGGAAAGCTCCGCCCGCTGCCTGAACGGCGGCGGCCATGCGCAACGTCGATTCCGGCAGCGCCGTCGAGCAGTCGACAACGATAGCGCCCTTGCGCAGTCGGGACAGAACACCCGTTGCGCCGGCCAGGACGGCCTCGACTTGAGGGGAGCCAGTCACGCAAAGGATGATCACGTCCGAAGCGTCCGAGACGTCGCCGGGGGTCTTGCAGGGCGTGGCGCCAAGAGCGATGAGATCGTCGACCGGCTGATTGCCAGGATGGTCAAGAAAGGCCAGCGGAAAGCCGCCCCGAGCCAAGACGTTCTTCGCAATTCCGTGGCCCATCAGGCCGACACCGATCATCCCGATCTTCATCATAGTCACCTCATTCCTCATTCAGATGCGTCCGACGTGCTTAATGCACGGCCGCGTACATGATGTGCTTCTAGGTCGCCTCAGTCGCCCGGATCTCTTCGACGATCTTGCCACGCTCGGCGACCAGAATGCGGTCCGAGACCATCTGAACTGGCGACAGCTGGCAAGACCTGTTCATTGCGGCGACCTCTTCAGTTTATCGGGTGAGAATGAGTGTGCGAGGAAACATCCTGCCATATATAAATCGAAACCAGGGCGCGGCCTCACGAGCATGCAGCTAAATTCGGATTGATGCGAGCTTGTCATATCGGGGCGCGATACGCCGAGATTGCTTGATCTTGCTGCAGCATCGGTTTGATGGAGGTCCATTCGGAATCGCGGAGTTCGCAGCGCATGGTTCGAGGGCTCCGGTTCGGAGCTTGAATCGAGTCCCGGACCGCATCATTAACGGCAAATGCCCGTTGGCCATGCCGCTAATACCCTGAATTTGCTCCTGCTTTCGGCAACATGGCGGATTTCGCCGGACTTGCTGCTGGCTTGCCGCGGTCGCAATTGGACCGAACACGGAGATTGGCGACCTCGATAATCTGGTCCATCCGGGTTGCTTGAAGCGAACGGGCGAACAGACCCGCCTTCGGTCGCAAGATCATGGCCGGCTAAAATGCAGCCCCGATAGGCTCGCCCCGCGCTCATGAATTGTGTATTTGGGTTTAATGGAACGCCGAGGATGATTTAGGCTCTGTCGCGGTGACATGCGATGATCGATGAAAAGAAGCTCGAAGAGCGCCTGGTCGCGCTCGAAGCGGCCAAATCCTGGAGTCCGCGCGTCGTCTCACGGCTGGAGACGCTGCTGCGCTCAGGCACGGACGAGGCGCTCTACCGCATCAATCCGATCCAGTTTGCTACGGAAAAATCGATTGCCGAAACCGAAGGGATCGATCTTTTCCTCCATGCCTGCGTGGCTGGGCTATTCGACATGGACTGGCTGCTGGTTTGTCCGATGTGCTCCGACGTTGTCGAGAGCTTCCGGAGCCTGCGCAAACTGCACACGCATTTCCACTGCCATCTCTGTCAATGCGATTACGACGCTGCGCTCGACGATTACATTACGGTAACATTCACGGTTTCACCCGCCGTACGCGGCATCCGCTTCCATCAACCGGATACGCTTTCGGCCTGGGATTACGTCTTCCATTATAAATTGATGCCGAACGGCCTCTTGCCCGACGGCGTGCCATGGAGCGAGGCTGCCAAAGGGCTGGTCAGGGTACTCACCCGCATAGAGTCGGGTACTACGGCCGATCTTGAGGTCGACGCCACCGAGGGCGCGCTGCTGGGCCAGGATTTCGGAAGCGACGCTCATTTTTTTGTCCCGGTCGCAAAGGGAATGGATGTAACGCCGCCCCAGGTGCCGGTCGCGCTGGACAGCGGCAAATGCACGGCCGCCGCAGCAAGCATCGCACCCGGCAAGGTCGTTTTCGAAGTCCACAACGCCGGCAACCTGCCGGTGGTATTCGGCATCCTGCAGCTGCCGACGGCAACGTTTCAGCGCCCGAAGCTTCACTTTACGTCATCCTTGTCCGGCAAGCGGCTGCTGATGACACAAACATTTCGCGACTTCTTCCGCTCGGAGGTGATCGGCGCGACGGAGGGCATTGCGGTTCTCGACGTGACCCTCGTCTTCACCGACCTCAAGGGTTCGACAGCACTCTACGAGCGGATCGGCGACCTCAACGCCTACATTCAGGTGCAGCGGCACTTCCAGCATCTTCTCGACGTCACGGTTCGGCACAATGGCGCTGTCACCAAGACGATCGGTGACGCCGTGATGGCGGCGTTTTTGACGTCGGCCGATGCGGTGCAAGCGGCGCTTGACATGCGCGAGGCCGTGGATCAGCTCAACCGGGACCGCCCGCAGCGTGATTTCATCCTGAAAATCGGCGTGCATCGGGGAGCCTCGATCGCCGTCACGCTCAACGAGCGGCTCGATTATTTTGGCCAGACGGTGAATATCGCTGCACGGGTGCAAAACCTTGCCGATGGCGACGAGATTTGCATCACCGAAGACGTTTACGACGCGCCGGCCGTGGCGGAAATTATTGCGCGATACCCGATGACGAAGGGCGAGGCGGAACTCAAGGGCGTCAGCAAGACGATGTCGGTCTATTGTCTGGCCCGAATGACATCCTAGTGCCTCATGATACATTCACCTGCTTGTGGACGAAGACCTCGAAGCTTCAAGCAAGCGAATTGACACCAGCAGCAGACGGTTCGCCGGCACGGCCATACCGAGTTTTCCCGCCGTTCTGACCACGAAGCCGTTGAGGTATTCAATTTCACTTCGTTTGCCGTGCTTGATATCCCAGGCTGTCGACGAAAACTGGTTCGGCATCGCCGAAGCGAGGTTCAAGACTTTGGTGAGCATATCGTCCGGCAGGCAAACCTGCAGCGCCCGCGCAACAGCCAGGCATTCGGCAACGACATCGGCCATGACGTCGCGCACACCCTCGACCTCGATCATCCGCCCGTAGGGCAATTGGGCCACGGCACAAAGCGCGTTGTAGGCGCAGTTGACAGTCAACTTCGCCCACAACACGCTTTTCACGTTTTCGGAGATCTCGGCCGGAATACCTGCGTCGTCAAATATCTTCGCCATCACCTGGCTTGACGGGTGATTGCCGATCACCAGTTCGCCCCGACCATTGTGCTTAACACGCCCCGGCGCGGACAGCTCCGCCGCGACATAAACGGCAGTCGCGATGACCGACCGCCCCAGGACGACTTCAAGACGCTCGGCGTTATCTACGCCATTTTGGAGGCTCAGGACTGCCGCGTCCGGCTGGATGAAAGTCGATGTCTCTTCCGCCGCGCGAACGGTGTCATCGGATTTCACACAGAACAACACCGCCTCCGCAGCTCGCACACCAGCGGGGTCGGCGGTGGCGCTGACCGACGCACTGCGAATGCCCTGGGCGGTCTGCAGAACCAGACCGTGCTCCTGCATCGCCGAAACATGCGCAGGCCGGCCAATCATCGTCACCGAATGCCCTGCCAGGGCCAGCATGGCGCCATAATAGCTGCCGACCGCGCCGGCCCCGACGATCGCGATTTTCATCGAGCCTTACCTCTTTCTGAAAGATGGACAGTCAAACGAGAGGGCAGCATCTTCGCGAGGCGAGAATGCGAACGACTTCATCGGACCGGAATGGTCTTGGAGGGATCGATGGAAATTTGACGCTTCAGCGTTCGCAAGCCGAATGTGGTTCGCGACTGCCGAATTCCAGGTATCTTGTACAGTGCTTGACGCAGGAAACGTTCGTAGTGATCCGTATCTCGCACGACGACCTTGATGAGATAGTCGTAGTCGCCTGTCACCAGATACGCTTCCATCACCTCCGGAATTCCCGCAAGAGCCGCGCCAAAACGTTCGAGAACCTTGTCGTCGTGCTTGTCCAGCGTGATTTCGACAAAAACGATATTCGCAAACCCGAGATTGGGATGATTTAGCACCGCAACATATTTTTCGATCACGCCGACTTCTTCGAGTCTTTTGACCCTTGTCCAACAAGGTGAACTCGACAGCCCAACCTGTTCGGCAAGCGCACTCGTCGTCAACCGGCCGTTCTCGCAAAGCGCCGAGAGAATTCGGCGATCCAGCGAATCAAGCTCCTCGACGGATTTCCGTTTACCAGGCATCGGCAGATCCTTCTGTCTATTGTCTTTTTAGCGGAACGCTTTCCCGCAAAACCCGTCATCTGGTTGGCAATTCGGAATTTATTTCAGAAACGGAAGATTATTATTGTGCCGTGAGAGAGTGTGAGATGCAACCTCAACCGCACAGGCACATCGGCGTGACGGCCTCCGTGTCCGATCCATTTGACGGGATCGTGCGACTTCTCCTTGATGCCGCGCGCTTCGGCTTTGGCCTTGATCAGGTTGCGATGACAGCGGGTCCGGATGCGACGTGGGCAATACGGATGACCCTGGAGATCGAACCCTCGGTTGATTGTCAGATTGTCGCACACAGGCTGTCGCGCCATCCGACGATCACAAACCTGCGCGCGGTGGAACTTTCGCACGACGAATTCGATTTCCTCGGTGTTGCTCATCCATCAATACATGCAAACCAATGGATGCGGCCATGACGGACGGCACGTCGCTTCATTTTCACGTTCCGGAACCCGCGAGCCGACCGGGCGGCAAGCCCGACTTCTCTGGTGTCGCGATCCCAAAGGCCGGCTCGGTCCGGCGCCCGCCCGTGAACGTCCCGCCCGAAGACATTCGCGACCTCGCCTACTCCTGTCTCTTATACACATCTAGATGTGTATAAGAGACAGGTGCAGCGCCCGCCGGTCGATGTCGACCCCCGCGAGATCCGCGACCTCGCCTATTCGATCATCCGCGTGCTCGACCACGAGGGAACAGCAGTCGGCCCATGGGCGCCGGAACTGGGCCAGGACGACTTGATCTCGGGTCTGCGTCATATGATGACGCTGCGCACCTTCGATGCCCGCATGCAGGTGGCGCAACGCCAGGGGAAGACCTCATTCTATATGCAGCACACCGGTGAGGAGGCGGTGAGCTGCGCTTTCCGCGTTGCGCTCGGCCCTGACGACATGAATTTCCCGACCTACCGTCAAGCCGGACTCCTGATCGCGCACAACTACCCACTCGTCGACATGATGTGCCAGATCTACTCCAACGCCAGCGATCCGATGAAGGGGCGTCAGCTTCCGGTCTTCTACTCATCCAGGAAACACGGATTCTTCTCGATATCCGGCAATCTCGCCACACAGTTCGTTCAGGCCGTCGGCTGGGCCATGGCTTCGGCGATCAAAGGAGACAATCGTATCGCCGCTGCCTGGATTGGAGACGGTTCGACCGCAGAGTCCGATTTCCACGCCGCTCTTGTGTTCGCCTCCACCTACAAGGCTCCTGTCGTCCTGAACGTTGTGAACAATCAGTGGGCGATTTCGACCTTCCAGGGTATCGCCCGCGGCGGTTCCGGCACTTTCGCCGCGCGCGGCCTCGGTTTCGGTATTCCGGCGCTCAGGGTCGATGGCAACGACTACCTTGCAACCTATGCGGTCGCGCGATGGGCGGTCGAGCGGGCGCGGCTCAACCTCGGACCTACTCTTATCGAATATGTCACTTACCGTGCCGGCGCACATTCGACCTCCGATGACCCCTCCGCCTATCGGCCCAAGCACGAATCCGACGACTGGCCGCTCGGCGACCCGATCGTCCGGCTGAAACAGCACCTGATCGCGATCGGCGCCTGGACCGAGGAGCGCCACAAGCAGGCCGAGGCCGAGATCATGGCGACCGTCATCGCCGCGCAGAAGGAGGCCGACGAAAGTTTCGGCACTTTGCACTCCGGCAGCAAGCCTTCCGCCCGCGACATCTTCGAGGACGTTTATTCCGAGCTGCCTCCGCACCTGCGGCGCCAGCGCCAGCAGATCGGAGTGTGAGTCATGCCGCGCATGACCATGATAGAGGCCGTCCGCTCGGCGCTCGATGTCTCCATGGAGCGCGACGATAACGTCGTCGTCTACGGGGAGGATGTGGGCTTCTTCGGCGGTGTCTTCCGCTGCACACAGGGTTTGCAGCGGAAGTACGGAGTTTCACGCTGCTTCGATACCCCGATCAGCGAATGCGGCATCGTCGGCACCGCGGTCGGCATGGCCGCTTATGGTCTGCGCCCGTGCGTCGAGATTCAGTTTGCCGACTATATGTATCCGGCCTACGACCAGATCGTCTCCGAGGCGGCTCGCCTGCGTTACCGCTCCGCCGGGGATTTTACCTGTCCCCTCGTGATCCGCATGCCGACGGGCGGCGGCATTTTCGGCGGGCAGACGCATAGCCAAAGCCCCGAAGCCCTCTTCACCCATGTCGCGGGACTGAAGACCGTGGTGCCGTCAAACCCCCATGATGCGAAGGGCCTCCTGATTGCAGCGATCGAGGATCCAGACCCCGTTATTTTCCTCGAACCAAAGCGTCTCTACAACGGCCCCTTCGACGGTCACCATGATCGCCCGGTCACGGCATGGTCGAAGCATGAGCTTTCCGAGGTACCCGAGGGGCACTACACCATACCACTCGGCAAGGCCGCGACACGGCGCGAAGGCGATGTCGTCACCATTCTTGCCTACGGTACCATGGTCCACGTGGCGCTGGCGGCCGTCGCGGAATCCGGTATCGACGCCGAGGTGATCGACCTGCGCACCCTGGTCCCGCTCGACCTCGAGGCGATCATCGCCTCCGTCTCCAAGACCGGCCGCTGCATCGTGCTGCACGAAGCGACACTAACCTCGGGCTTCGGCGGCGAGCTCGCCGCGCTGGTGCAGGAGCACTGCTTCTATCATCTCGAGGCGCCTGTTATGCGTGTCACCGGCTGGGATACGCCATATCCACATGCACAGGAATGGGACTACTTCCCCGGCCCGGTCCGGCTTGGGCAGGCGTTGCGCGACATCATGGAGGCACGCTGATGGGCGAGCGGACCATCAAGCTTCCCGATGTCGGGGAAGGTATTGCCGAGGCTGAACTCGTCGAATGGCACGTCAAGACGGGCGATCTTGTTCGCGAAGATGACCTGCTCGCCACCGTGATGACCGACAAGGCGGCCGTCGAGATTCCCTCACCGTTCGAGGGCGAAGTCACCTGGGTCGGCGCCGCGATCGGCGACACGGTGCCCATAGGCTCCGCCCTGGTGAAGCTCAAGGTCCTCGGTGAAGATGACGCGGTGAGCGAGACCCGCGATGGGGCGCCGGCTGAAAAACCTGCAGCGTCGTCAGTTCCGGCGAAACCCAAGAAAACGGTTGCCTTGCCGACCTCTTCCACAGCCGAACCGGTCGTACCGCCGGCGTCCACGGGACGGTCGGTTGCGACGCCCGCCGCCCGCCGCACGCCGGGCGAGAAGCCGCTGGCGTCGCCGGCCGTACGCCTCAAGGCGCAGGAGGCCGGCATCGACCTGCGTCAGGTCCACGGCACGGGCCCGGCAGGACGCATCACACATGAGGACATCGACGCCTTCCTGTTGCGCGGACCAACACCGATCCATGGTCCCGGCCTGATCCCGAAAACCGCCATCACCGACGTCAAGGTGGTCGGCCTGCGCCGTCGCATCGCGGAAAAGATGTCGCTGTCGAAGTCGCGCATCCCGCACATCACCATCATCGAGGAGATCAACGTCTCTCCGCTGGAAGACCTGCGCGCGACGCTGAACAAGACACCAGCTCCGGAGCGTCCGAAACTGACGCTGCTGCCTTTCCTGATATGCGCCGTGGTCAAGGCGCTTGCCGAACAACCCGCCCTCAATGCGCTTTATGACGACGACGCCAGCGTCATCCATCAGCACGCCGGCATTCATATCGGCATTGCGACACAGACGCCATCCGGTCTTGTTGTGCCCGTGGTGAAGCATGCGGAAGCGCGCGATCTCTGGGGTTGCGGCATCGAGCTTAACCGTCTTGCACAGCGCGCCCGCGAGGGCACGGCGACACGCGACGAGTTGACCGGTTCGACCATCACCATCACCTCACTCGGCGCACTCGGCGGCCTCGCGACAACGCCAGTGATCAACTATCCCGAGGTCGCCATTGTCGGCGTCAATAAGATGGCGATTCGTCCGGTCTGGGATGGCGCGAATTTCGTGCCACGCAAGATGATGAATCTCTCCTGCAGCTTCGACCATCGCGTCATCGACGGATGGGATGCCGCGGTCTTCGTGCAACGGCTCAAGCAGTTGCTGGAGAATCCGGCGGCGATCTTCGTCGACATCTGAGCCGAAAGAGAGGCCATGACCGAAATCACCTGCAAGCTTGCCGTGATCGGCGCGGGACCAGGCGGTTACGTATGCGCCATCCGCGCCGGCCAGCTCGGCGTCGATACCGTCATTGTCGAGAGCGGCAAATTGGGTGGAAGCTGCCTCAATGTCGGCTGCGTTCCCTCGAAGGCGATAATCCACGTCGCCGAGGAGTTCGAGAAGCTGGCCGATGCGGTGGCTGGCAAGACGCCCTTTGGCCTGACCGCGGCGCGGCCGGCGCTGGACTTCAAACAGGCGGTGGCCTGGAAGGACGGTATCGTCCATCGGCTGAACAATGGCGTCGCCGCATTGTTGCGCAAGGCGAAGGTCAAGATCGTTCAGGGACACGCACATTTCCGGGACGGCAAGACGATTGTTGTCGAGACCGAGACCGGTCCAAAGACGATCAAGGCCGAAACGGTGGTGATCGCCACGGGCTCGGCCCCCATCGAGCTGCCGTCCTTGCCATTCGGCGGGGCCATCATCTCCTCGACCGCCGCGCTTGCCCTCCCCGAGGTGCCGAAATCCATGGTTGTCGTCGGCGGCGGCTATATCGGGCTGGAGCTCGGAACCGCCTTCGCCAAGCTGGGCAGCAAGGTTTCCATCGTGGAGGCACAAGAGCGCATCCTGCCGCTCTACGACATCGAACTGACGGCTCCTGTTGCGAGACGCCTGACCGCGCTCGGCGTTAAGGTGCTGACCGGCGCTCGGGCGCTGGGCTTGACCGCTCAGGGCGGCGGATTGCGTGTCGAGACGGCGGATGGCCAAGAGCACGGCCTGCCGGCTGACAAGATCCTTGTCACGGTCGGGCGCGCGCCGGTTACCGCCGGTCTGGGACTGGAGCAGCTCGTTCTCGACATGGATGGCCCGTTCATCCGCATCGGCCAGCGTTGCGAGACCTCGATGCGCGGCATCTACGCAATCGGCGACGTCACAGGAGAACCGATGCTCGCCCATCGCGCCATGGCGCAGGGCGAAATGGTGTCGGAAATTGTCGCAGGCCTCCCGCGCGCCTGGGACAAGCGCGCCGTTCCTGCGATCTGCTTCACCGATCCCGAAATCGTCTCTGTAGGCTTGTCGCCGGAGCAATGCCGTCAAGCCGGTATCAACATCAAAACGGGACAATTTCCCTTCGCAGCCAATGGCCGCGCCATGACACGTCACGGCGAGACCGGCTTTGTGCGCGTCGTCGCCAAGGCCGAGGATCAGCGAGTTCTCGGAATCCAGGCGGTTGGGCTGGGTATCTCGGAACTTTCTGCCGCATTCAGCCTGGCGATCGAGATGGGGTCGGTCCTGCAGGACATCGCCGGCACGATCCATGCTCATCCCACACTGGGTGAAGCAATGCAGGAAGCCTCACTCAAGGCACTCGGCCACGCGATTCATATTTAGAGTGATCGCCGAGCGATGCCAGGAGCTGTCGTCACAGCCGGCCGATCAGCGTGTCGGACTGGCGACAGTCGGTTCAGGTGGTGATTTCAACAAGAAGGCGCGTCGAGCCATGCACCGCGTCCCGAACGCAATGCATGTCTGATCTCGCCGTCGATCCAGTCCCAATCGACCTTGCCGGCGAGCTGAACCAACTCGTGCTCCATATTGATGACCAGGCCGTACCATATGCGGAACAGATCGCTCGCCCCGTCGTCTTATGCCTCTTGACCGCATCGTGCCCTCCAAACGATAGCCAAACATGCTTCCGCCCCGTGAGGGAATCCCGCGAACGAAATTCCAGGATTTTAGGACTCCCAAAGCTTCAAAGCCTTGCAATCTCGAAACAACCAGCAATCGCGAATGCGATAAAGCGCAGCGCTTTCGCGCGCGAATGGAAACTGCAATAGGACGCCGATCGAGGCGAGCGGTAGTCACGCCGAACATTCAGGACCAGCCAATTTATTTCCAAGTCTTCCTGCGAAACGATCGCCCGCCGCGAACGCCCGTCCGAGGGTGACGTTTATTTAATGTTCGACGTAAAGTTCTTCACAGCTTTCTTTGCAACGTCCGATTGCTGAGACACTGAGGCCGATATACGTTTTAGGAAGAATAAGCACCAATATATTTTTTGATAAAGAACATCCGAGCGAAAGCTCTTCGAACTAACCGCAGCTAAACATTGCCGGAATCGTCTCATGCTGCTCGCTGTCGCGAGTGGCAGGATTGATTTGTGCGGCCGCCACGAGGTCAAATGGCGATCCTGCAGTCCACTCTCGATCTGCTGCGCGCACGTCTCGATGCGGCATTTCAGATTTCAGATCCGCGTGCAGAGGAGTGGGTGACGCTGTCCAATCCTGTCGACCTCGACGGACGCGTCTCGGAACATGCGCGCAACAAGATCATCATGGCGCTGGCAGGTCTGCAAAGCGAAACGACGACAGGAAATTTCCCGAGCTTCGTTCCCGTGGCCGGAGACCAGTTCGCGCGGGTCCCCCCGCCGCTGCACCTCAACGTTTTTGTGGTGTTTCTGGCCAATTTTACCGACGGCAACTACGCCACCGGCTTGGGCATGCTCTCGCGAACGATTGCTTTCTTTCAACAAAATCCGGTGTTCACACACGATAGCCTGCCGGGCCTGTCGGAACAGGTCGACAGGATCGCGCTGGATTTCGTCAACCTCGATCTGATGCAAACCAACTACCTCATGGGGATGCTCGGCCTGAAATATCTTCCGTCGGCACTTTACCGGCTGCGGATGCTGAGGTTTGCGAGCGACGCCAGCACTGAATTTGCGCCCGCGACTCGAAAGACAAGACCCGCGGACGCCGGAGTCACGGAATAGACGACCCGCGGCCGCTGTCGCGGCAGCGGCCCAGTGTTTTCGGGAAAAGTGATGGAATCCGTCCCTGCGATCCGTCCAGCGCTGCAGTCCGCCGATCGGCCATCGCCGAACCAGCTGGTGCGCTATGAACGGTTGATGTCGCTGTCGGTGCGGCATGACTTCTATGGCGCAACGGGAGCTTGCTCCGATTTCGTCGTCGTCCCGACCGTCTCGACGCAAGCTCTGATGCGAAACCTCGGGCTGATTGCCAAACCGCGCCGGGACGGCATCGACATACTCTATTACAACGGCCGGGCCGCAGCGATGCGTCGCTATCTTTGGAACCGGAGAAAGGATCATCAAAGCGGGTGGTCCGAACTCGATCTGCCGCGGATGCAAACCGGATCCTGGGCGCGGTTGACCCTCGCCTTCACGCTCGACAATCCTCTGTTCACGAACTTCACCGAGATGCCGTTTTCGGTGCAGCCTGGGGGACACACGCTCTATCTCTCCAACCGCGCGGTGCACCCGTCCGACAGCCCCATCAGCCTGGCGTTCGACTGGCGCCAGGCCATTCCAGGGCAGGTCATCACATTCTCCCCCGCCCACCTTCGCATTCCAACTTCGAAACATGCAACGCGCGCTGTGCTCTACAATACCTCGGGCCGCGCCATGCTGATTGCGGACCTCAGTCATCATCCGGCCGCCTCCTCACAAACCGGTCCACAAGCGAGCCAACGGCAGATTCCGCGGCGAATTGGCCTGCAGCCGGGGCATGACATCAACCTCGATATGACCCGGGAGTCGGCGGGCCTCTATAGCTACGTCATCACACCCGACACGGGCGGCCAGGAGAAAGTATTCCTCTATCCGGGGCTGCGGGATGCGCCGCTGCTGATGGTCGATCTCTTCCTCGATGGCCCGGACGAAGCCCATATACCCGGAAGTTTCCCCATCGATTTGTCCGAGAACCCGGCGAACGAAGACAACGACGCGGCACAGCAGCACATCACCCCGATCGAATACGAGATCCGCTTCAAGGCGCGCGAAACGATCTGGGCCTATCACGTCGTGCTGCCAGAGGGACTGACCGTGCCGAACGGGCTTGCCATCGAGGCGAAATCGAAGCGCGCCCCGTCGTTCACGCCTCCGATACCAACCCGGCTGGCGACCGGGAGGCCGGCCTACAGTTTCACTGCCATAACCCCTTGGGCGCTGCAGTTTCGCTCCGATGTTTCGTTGTGCTTGCGTGAAGCCGGCCCCCCGGGAAACGGATCGAGCCGCATTCTGCTCGAGCGCCTGCCGCTGCCCTCAGCCGATGCGATCTCCTTGCACCCGCTGGTCCGCGGACACGCGAGATCCGACGTCTTTGTCTATCTGTGAGCCCTGAACGAACGTGACCCACGCATCATATTTCTGAAAGGAACAACACCATGGCGGTCCAATACCAATACAAGACTCCCGGCGTCTACGTTCAAGAACTCGATGCGTTCCCACCTTCAATCGTCGGTGTCGAAACCGCGGTTCCCGCCTTCATCGGTTATACCAAAAGCGCCGAGAAAGCCGGACGTTCCGTGACACTGCGGCCAATACGCATCTCCTCCATGGTGGACTACGTCTCGATCTTCGGCGGTGCTCCCAACTACCAGTTCGCGTTCCAGGCGATGCCGACCACCGCGGCCGATATCGCGGCGGCAAAGGATAAATCAGACAAGGCTGCGACGGCCAAAACGGCGGCGGATGCGAAAGCCGCGGCGGCGGCCGACCCCGACAAAGCCGGAGCACAGAAAGCCGCGACGGATGCGGATGCGGCCGCCAAGCAAGCAAGCGACGACTATACGAAGTTGAAAGCCGCATTCGACGCGACACCCGCGGGCCAGGCGGAGGAAAAGGCGCTTGCTTCGGAAAAGGCGGCGGCCGACGCCGCTCATGCACTGACCACGAACCAGAACGATGCAACCGCGAAGGCGCTGGCAGACAGCACGGCCAAGACGGCCGCCGACGACAGAAGGGCGGCGAACGACGCGGCGGCGGCGGCGCTCAAGGCCGTGCCAAAGGACGTGACGATCGGCGGCAAGAGTTACGGACTGGTTCTCGACAAGACGCTTTATCTTTATAACAGCCTTCGTTTGTTCTACGCCAATGGCGGCGGCGACTGTTACATCGTCTCCGTCGGATCATACGACGATGCCATCTCGCTGAGCGACCTGACCGCTGGCCTGGATGCAGTCCGAGATCTGGTCGGCCCGACCATGCTGGTTGTTCCCGAGGCGGCCGAGCTCGGCCAGTCGCAGCACGCCACGCTGGTCCAGGCCATGCTGAGGCAGTGTTACGAGAAGCAGGATCGCGTTGCGATTCTCGACGTCTGGAATATCGACAAGCTGGCACCCAACTTCACGCAGGCCGATCTTGCCGACAATATTGCCCCTTTCCGCAACGACCTTGCCAGCGTGAACAGCCTCTACCTGAAATACGGCATGGCCTATGCCCCATTCCTCCAGACCTCGATCGTCGACCCGAGCGAGGTGTCATTCATGAATTTTTCGGCCGGCAGCCGGGCCGATTTACAGACCGCGATCGAGGGCGAGATCGCGCGGCTATTCCCGGACGCCAAGATAGCGAACCTCGAAACAGGCTTTTTTGGCGAGCTGAAAACCATCGACGCCATTGCGGACGCCGACGAACAGACCAAAAAATTCAAGCAGCTCAACCAGAACCTGGTCGTGCAGCTCCCGGTCTTCAAGGACATCTATGCGGTGATGGCCGCAAAACTGGGAACACTGCCTCCGAGCGGAGCCATGGCCGGGATTTATACGCAGAACGATGCCACGCGTGGCGTCTGGAACGCGCCGGCAAACATCGGCCTGGTGGCCGTCACCGGCCCGACGATCCGCATCAGCAACACGATGCAGGACGACCTCAACATGCCGATCAACGGCCTGGCAATCAACGCCATCCGGGATTTCGTCGGCCGCGGCACGCTGGTCTGGGGCGCCCGCACGCTCGACGGCAACAGCAACGACTGGCGCTACATCCAGGTGCGCCGCGCTCTGATCTACATCGAGCAGTCGGTCGAACTCGCACTCAATAAGTTCGTGTTCGAGCCGAACGTCGCACAGACCTGGGTGACTGTATCGTCGATGATCGGCAGCTTCCTGCGCGGGGTCTGGTCCGCCGGAGGCCTGATGGGCGCAACGCCGGCGGAAGCGTTTTCCGTTCAATGCGGCCTCGGCAGCACCATGACGGCGCAGGACATCCTGGACGGCAGGATGATCGTCCAGATTAAGCTGCAGATGGTCCATCCGGCCGAATTCATCGTGCTGGCCTTCCAGCAACAGATGCAGGGCGGCAACTAGTCTCCCGCCGAGCAGATCCAACACCGTAGACGAGCCCCCCTTATCAGGAGACCAACATGGCTGACGACAAAGGCGACAAGCAGGGCAGCACCTGGCCGCTTCCCAAGTTCTACTTTTCTGTCCAACTGGGCGACGACAAGGACGTCAAGTTTTCGGAAGTGAGCGGACTCGAGGCCGACACCAAAGTGATCGAATACCGTCACGGCGACAGCAAGATCTTCTCTCCCATCAAGATGCCGGGCCTCGGCAGCGTTGGCAACGTGACCATGCGCAAGGGCATCTTCGTCAAGGACTCGAAGTTCTGGGCGTGGTTCTCCGAGATCAAGATGAATGTGATCTCGCGCCGCGCCGTCGTGATCAACCTGCTGGATGAAACCGGCGCACCGAAGATGGTGTGGACGCTGCACAACGCCTGGCCGACCAAGATCACCGGCACCGACCTCAAGTCCGAGGGCAACGAGGTCGCGGTCGAGTCCGTCGAGATCACGTTCGAGACCCTGGAAGTGAAGGCCGCCTGAACCATGTCGATGGATTACCCTCCCGTTGCCTTTCACTTTGGCGTCAGCCTGGACGGCAACGGGGCGTCCGACGCGAGCTTTCAGGAAATCTCCGGGATCAAGGTGGAATTCAGCAACGAAGAGGTGGTCGAAGGAGGCCAGAACCAGTTCGTGCACCGCCTGCCGACCCAAGCCAAGTACGCCAATCTGGTGCTCAAGCGAGGCGTGGTGGTCACAACCTCGCCGCTCGCCGACTGGGTGTCTCGAACGCTCGCCAGCTACCTGACGAGGCCGATTGAGCTGCGCCAGCTGATGGTGACGTTGAAGAACGCCCAGCACGACCCGCTCATCACCTGGACGTTCGTCAATGCTTATCCGGTGCGGTGGGAGATCTCGCCACTGAACGCGATGGAAAGCACGATCCTGACTGAAACGATGGAGCTGGCGTATCACTACTTCGAACGATCCGTTATCGACCGCCGTCCCAGCCAGCCGACAAGCCCGCCGCGACCTACCGTGGCCGACCTTCAGGCCGGCATTGCCAGACTCAGAAAAGTGAAAGTGTGAGGCGCAGACATGCCGCTGGAAATCCGTGAGATCGGCATCAGCTTGCGCGTGGGTGATCAATCGTCTGCCATCGAAGCGCCCCCCCGCGAGCAGCCCCCCCGGACCGCTGCGGAGGACATCGTCGACGAATGCGTTCGCCGCGTGCTTCAGATGCTGAAAAACCGACAGGAGCGCTGACCTTGCCGGAGGGGGCGCTCGCCAAACTGAAGATCGAAGCGTACGCGGATTCGCGCTTCAGCAAGCCGGCGCCGCTCCCGTCCTCCCTGGTGGTGCCGATCAATCCCGCCAAATACACCCGCAACGGGACCATCTCCTATACCGACAAGAAGGGCGCCGGCGCGGCAGGCGGCTCGCCCGTCTTCAATCGCGTGGAGCATGAAACCGTCGGCTTCGAACTGGTGTTCGATGCCACGGGAGTGGTTCCCGCATCGCCCGGCATCACCACGTCGAACGGTGTTGCCGATCAGATCGAGACGCTGAGGAAGGTCACCTATGCCTACAGCGGCGATATCCACAGCACGCGCTTCCTCAAGCTGTCCTGGGGTACGCTTCTGTTCAAGTGCGTGCTCGAAAAGCTGGATCTGACCTACAGCTTGTTCGCCCCCAGCGGCATACCGTTGCGAGCCCGCGCAACGGTCTCGTTTCAGGGCTACATGGACGAGTACCAGCTGCAGGCCGGGATGAAGAAAAGCTCTCCCGATCTGAGCCACCTCGTAACGGTGCAGGCCGGCGATACCTTGCCGCTGATGTGCCATCGCATCTATGGCAACAGCAAGTACTACAGCCAGGTGGCCGAAGCGAACGGCCTCACCGGATTCCGCGACCTGCGGCCCGGCATGCAGCTCATATTTCCTCCTCTTTCCGGTTCAGCGTGATGCTTGCCCCGTCTCCCGTCCTCAATGACAGCGCGCTGCCCACCGTAGCCATCGAGGTGGATGGCAAGGCGTTCGATTCCGACGCCATCGTATCGGTGGAAGTGTGGACTAGGATCAATCGCGTGCCCCGCGCACGCCTTGTCATCAATGATGGCGATCCCGCCGGCGAGACGTTTCCGCTGAGCGAGGCCGATACGTTTCTGCCGGGGAAGCCGATCACCATTTCGGCGGGGTACGGCAGTGAAACGACAACGATTTTTTCCGGCGTGATCGTCAGACATGCACTCGATATCACGCCGAACACCCATGCGAGACTGATCGTCGACATGACGGACAAGGCCCTGAAAATGACACTTCAGCGCAATAACGCCGTGTTCAAGACCACGAGCGACCACGACGTCGTGACCAAGCTGATCAACGCCAATGGCCTGACCGCCGGCACCAACGACGCACCGAGCTCGGTGCAAGACGCCATCGTGCAGTACCATGCCTCGGATTGGGATATGCTGGTCACGCGCGCCGAAGCCAACGGGTTATTGGTGGTGGTTGCCGGTGGCCAGATCAGCGTCGAGGCCCCCGACACATCCGCCGAGGCTGCGCTGTCGATCGAGTACGGCGATTCCATGCTTGCGCTCGAAGCCCGGCTGGACGCTGCAACGCAACTCGCATCTTCGGCGGTGAAGAGCCGATCCTGGAGCTACACGACCCAGGAAGTTCTCGAAGGCGCGGCGACCGACACGCCGGTGCAGACACCGGGCAATGTCGAAGCGGACACGCTGGCCAAGGTCTTCGGCCTCAGCGACGCTCCGTTCCAGAGCGCGGCCATGCTGGCCAAGGACGCGCTGGACAGTTGGTCATCCGGCGAACTGCTGCGGGCGCGTCTTGCCAAGGTCTGCGGCAACGTCCGGTTCCAGGGCAGCGCTCTCGCCAAGATCGGCAAGACGATCGAGCTCGCCGGCGTCGGACCGCGTTTCAATGGCACCGCTTATATCACCAGCGCGGACCACCTGATCCGCGACAACCGATGGCTCACCAGCGTCGATTTCGGTCTTCCAGCCGGCCGTTTCGCCGCCGAGACGCCAAACATCGCCGACGCGCCGGCGGCCGGCCAGCTGCCACCGGTGCAGGGATTGCAGACCGGACAAGTGAAGCAGGTCAGCGAGGATCCCGACGGCAATCACCGTGTTCTGGTCACGCTACCGCTGCTCGGCGGCGAAACCGCAGGCGTCTGGGCGCGGCTCGGCGGGATCTATGCGTCGAACGCTTTCGGTGCGGTATTTTTTCCGGAAATCGGTGACGAGGTGGTGCTCGGCTTCATGAGCGAAGATCCGCGCAATCCGGTCATCCTCGGCAGTGTCTACAGCAAGGCCCGCGCCCCCGCCTATCCCGCCAACAAGGACAACGACAAGAAGGCCATCGTCACCCGCTCCAAGCTCGAAGTCACCTTCGACGACAAGGACAAGATCATCGAAATCAAGACACCAGGTGGCCACAGCATCCAGCTCAACGACAAGACCGGAGAAATCCAGATCAAGGACAGCAACGCCAACTCGGTCGTGCTCGGCAAGAGCGGCATCACCATCGACAGCGCCTCGGATATCGCCATGACGGCGAAGGGAGACATCACCATCAAAGCGGGCGCCAACCTGGCAATGCAGGCGACTGCGGATTCCACGCTCAAGGCGCTGAACATCACGGAACAAGCAAGCGCGAAACACACGGTTTCAGCCAACGCCGCTGCGGAATTGAAGGCCAGCGGAATGGTGACCATCAACGGCGCGCTGGTGAAGATCAACTGATCCGGAAACAATGCTCATGCCACCTGCCGCACGACTGACCGACATGCACCAGTGCCCGATGATCACGCCGGGATTGCCGCCGATTCCCCATGTCGGCGGGCCGATCATGGGGCCGTGCGCCCCCACCGTGCTGATCGGCGGCCTGCCCGCCGCCAAACTGGGCGACCTCGCGGTGTGTGTCGGGCCGCCGGACAGCATCATCAAGGGATCCTCGACGGTCCTGATCATGGGAATGCCAGCGGCGCGTCTCGGCGACAGCACCGCCCACGGCGGCACCATCATGGTGGGGTTTCCCACCGTTCTGATCGGCGGATGACCCCATGACATCGAAGATTGCATCAATCACGACGTCAGGAGCGGCCTCGACCAACGACCCTGCATTTCTCGGATCAGGCTGGAGCTTCCCGCCAACGTTTTCCCGCCCGGAGCTCGGCATCGAGATGGTCAGCGGCGTCGAGGATATCCGCGAAAGCCTGCGTATCCTGTTTTCCACCGCGCTGGGCGAACGGGTGATGCTGCCGGACTACGGCTGTGATCTCTGGCGCATGGTGTTTCGCGGATTGACCACGACCTTGACCGCCGAACTCAAGGACATGGTGGAGCAGGCGATCGTGCTGTGGGAGCCGCGGATCGACCTGCTGTCCGTCAGTGCCGTTCGCGATCCCGACCGGGATGGCCTCGTCAATATCGAGGTCACGTTCAATGTCCGACGCACCAACACTCGGAACAACTTCGTCTATCCGTTCCTGCTGAGGGAAGCGACGCTCGTGAGATCGGACCCGTAGCATGCCCGAGCGCCGGCCGATCATCATCACCCGATGGGCCTCTCAGGCCGGCCGATCCCGTGCCGCGCTCGCACCCGACTATGTCGGCATCGACGAGCGCACCTTGCCCGATCTGCTCGCCTTCGCCCCGGCTTTCGCCCGGCACATGCGTTATGTCGACACCGACAATCAGCCGGACGGCAACTGGTCGGATTTCTTCCTCACCGATGGCGCCATGTTGCGAGCCTGCATGGCGGTCTTCGATGCGGCAGAGCACTCAAGGCGCTTCAGCGACGCAAGCCGGCAAGTGCAGCTGGAAACCTCGGACACCCTGAAGCTTGAACGTCTGCAGACATTGTTCAACATCATCCTGGCGCTGATCCGGGACGTCGACGTGTGGCATGTGGCGGCAGAACGGCTTCCCGACGATGCCGGCGCCGATGCGTTGCGCGACCTGCTGACATCGACCATCGGCCAGGACCTTGCCCCGTTGCTTGCGCGACTGCGGGGCTATGGCGTGGGAGCGGGACAACCGGGCGGCATCGGCCACCCCCTGGCAGTCGACTGCCGCCATTTTCAACCGATCTGGCAGACCGAATTCGTCTGTCCGGACAGTTCGATCTACCAGGGACATTTCCGGCGGCAGAAGATCAACGCGGCACTCGGTCCCCTCGCCTCGCTGTACGAATTGCTGCTGGGTTCGGTCTCCGACCTGACGGACCGCGTCAGGCGCGACTTTCCCGCGAGCTTCGCGCACGGACGGCTGAAGCCGCACATCGCGCTTTACGCGGCCTTTATTCAGCAGTTCCAGGTCGCGCAAAGCCGGCTCAACGAACTGCCCGGCCGCGTCGTCGACTTCTATTACCGGGACGTGCTGCGCGAGCGGCTGCGGCCGCCAGTGCCGGACCAGATGTTCCTCACCTTCACGCGCGCGTCGGGAATCACGCCGGCCAGGGTGGTCCGCGGCACGCCATTTCCCGCCGGCGCCGATGCGGAGGGCCGCCCCATCCTATTTCTCGCGGATCAAACTCTGGATATCGAGCGAGCGCTGTTGGTACGCGCCCGAGCGATACGGACCACGCGAGGACCGCTGCACGACGGCGCAACTCGAAACGCATCGGCGCAATCCAGCAACCGTCTTCATCGTGTGAACGTGACCAATATTCTGGTCGCCCCGGATGCAGGCTCCACCGACGACAAACCCTGGGATGGCAAGCCCTGGACCCCATTCGGCACCGCGGCCGCGGGATGCGCTGGCACAATGACCCAGCCGGCGCCGCTCGGTTTCGCCATCACATCACCGGCGCTGCTGCTCACGGGCGGCCAGCGCAGCATCAAACTGAGCCTGTGCTGTCCCCCACAATTCGGCCGGGCGATTCTCGCTCCGCTGCTGCAGGACATTGCCGAGGCCACCGGCCTCGCCGCCGCTCAGGCCTTGAAGCAAGTCGTCACCGAAGCGTTCAACCTCAGCGTCACGACCCCGACAGGCTGGCTCGACATCGCATCGCGCGACGTGACGGTGTCGCCGGACGATCCGGATGGCCGGATCATTTCGTTTCAGCTCGAGATGTCAGCGGCTGACCCGCCACTCATGCCGGCAGCAGGACCTGCACCTCCCGGCACGCCGACCGATGCCGTTGGCGTGACCCCCGCCGTGCTGGCACGGCTTCGCCAGGATCCCGTCACGCTCACTGGCCCGGTCGGCACGGCAAGTGTGTATCCCCTGGCGTTGCTGGAGGATTGGCCGATCGAGCGCGTCATCATCGAAACGGGCGTCACGCATCTTCCAGGCGCCACCATCAGAACACGTGGCGGACCGGTCGACGCGACTGCGCCCTTTTTGCCATTCGGCGCGCCGGCGCGTGCCAACGCCTGGTTCCAAATTCAGCACCGCGAGCTGTTTGCGAAACCGCTCGACCGGCTCACGGTCTCGATCGACTGGCTCGGCGTGCCCGCCCACCCGCGCGGCTTTGCCGGCTATTATGAGCAGTACGTGGTGGGGCCGGACCGCACGCTCGAATTTTCAGGCATCGCCAACACCTCCTTCCGCGTCGCGGCCACCCTGGTCGGCGACGCTCCCTGGTCATTGGTCGAAGCCGCCCAGCCCCTCTATTTGTTCCACACCAAGGACGGGCGCGACCCGCCCGAGGCTGCCGGGGCGCTGGACACGACCACAAACATCGTATTCGCAGCGCAGCCGCGCACCGAGGCGGCATCGCGAGACCCACAGGACGCGGCGCTCCGCATCACGTTGACGGATCCGCTCTTTGGTTTCGGCGATGAGCTGTACGCACCCAACGTGCTTCATGCCGTCCATTCCATTCAGGCGCTTCCGGCTCCGCCGAGGGGGCGCCTGTGTCGTCTGATCGATCTGCTGTTCTCCCGCCCACAGCCAGCCCCGCCCGTCCCTCCTGATATGACGGCGCTCTATCCCAATCCGGCCTGGCAGCCGGAGATCGCCGGCTTCTCGATCGGTTATCACGCGATCGCGACGCTGGACGTGCGAGACGCCCAGGCATCGGCATGGCTGCATCTGCTGCCCTCGGGAGCATTGGCGCCGGCCACGCCTGACCAAAACGGCGGCCGCCTGCTGCTGCCGAGAATGCCTCAGCGCCCGCAACTCGACCTCGGGTTCGCGGGTCTCGGGGCAGCGCAAACCCTGACCATCCTTTTCCGCATGACCGGCAACGGCCGCGCCGGTGGCAACGGTGGCGGCCTGAGCTGGCGCGCGCTGGGAGCGGACGGCTGGTTCGACCTGACGGCGAATGCCGGTTGCCGCGACGGCAGCAACGGATTGCGACAATCCGGCATCGTCGCATTGGACCTGCCGCCGATGGCCTCCGATGCGGCCGAGCGGCTATCCTGGATTCGTGCCGTGCCGCTGGGCGATCCCGACAGTTTTCCGGACATCGCCGCCATCACCCCCCACGCTCTGACCGCGACGCGCACAATCGCGACCGGCACAAGTGCATTGCCCGCGATTGCGCCAAAGACGGTCAAGGCCGCAGCGACACCGCTGGCAGGCGTCGCCACCATCGACCAGCCAATGGCTTCCTTCGGCGGACGGTCAGCCGAAACGTCCGCAACATTGCCGATCCGGCTCGGCGAGCGGCTCCGCCACAAGGAACGCGCCAGCCTCGCCTGGGATCATGAAAGGTTGGTGCTGGAGCGGTTTCCGGACATCGCCAAGGTGCGCGTCCTGCCCGCGCGCAACGCCGCCGGATCGCCCAAGCCGGGCGATCTCCTGATCGTCGCGGTGCCGAGCCGCGATGCCCTCCCCACAACCGACCCGCTGATGCCGAGAAGCGACGCAGACACCCGCGGACGTATTCAGGCCAGCCTTCAGGCCGCCAGCAGCCCGTTCGTGCGGGTCCATGTGGTCGATCCCCTCTATGTGCAGGTTACCGTGCAGGCCGACATCGTGGTCCGAACAGACATCCCGGCTCAGGAGTCCAACGACGGGCCGACCCGGCTCGGCGACGATCTCCGCGAATTTCTGTCTCCGGGCTCAAGTGGATTGGATCTGCCACATGATACGGGACCCGACGAAATACGCGCCGCGCTTGCAAATTTTATCGCGACCCGAAGTTATATCGCCGGCCT
>BFBZ01000561.1_pt1 | contig 33884 bp, 20 predicted proteins | sample 1888401 | NCBI WGS metagenome assembly BFBZ01 (sample SAMD00112614, study PRJDB3348) | symbiont metagenome | host: Chara braunii | reverse complement strand
GTACGCACTCGCGGCCGTCGCGCCTGAGACCTTCAGCAGGTGGAACCACAGCAGGTAGGCGAACACGGACACCAGCAGGACGAGGAACGCCATCGCCCACAGCAGCCGCCAGGTCGGCACCACATCGGCGATGCTTTCGGTCGCGAATGCGAACGGCAGCAGCGCAAGACCGGCTGAAAGACTCTGCACACCGTTGCCGACCCACAGCCCGCCTTTCGGCGCGAATTTCTTGAACAGGATCGTGCCGATCACCAGCGAGACGAGCGCGATCAGTGTGTAGACGATGCCGGTGAAATGATCGGCGCCGCCCATGATGCGTCCCTCGACGACGAAGGCGACGCCGCAGATGCCGAGCAACAGGCCCGCCACCTTGCGCGCCGTCATCCGCTCATCGAGGAAGACCGAGGCAAGCACGGCCGTGAGCACCGGATTGGCGCTGATGATCAGCGCCGATAACCCGGCCGACACCGTCTTCAGACCGACGTAGCCGATACCGAGATAGACCGCCTGGTTGGCGACGCCGAGCGCCGCGAACAGCAGCAGATCACGGCGGCTCATCTTCAGCGAAACGCCGGTGATGGCCGCGAGGCCAAGCATCAGCACACCCGCGAGCAGGAAGCGCGTGGTGAGCAGGATGAGCGGCGGACAGTCGGCGATGGCGAGCTTCGCCACCGAAAAGGCCGAAGACCACAGCAGGCAGAATGCCAATACCGCGACCGGTAGCGGGATACGGAGCGAAGATGATGGAGCGGTGGCGACAGCGGTGCGCATGGGAATTTCCTTTCTGCGCACTTCAACTAGGCCCGGCCCTTCTTATTTGGAAATTAAATGATAAAATCCGGATCAGTGGATTTCTGAATAGGTGATCCCATGCTCGATCTCGAACTCCTTCGCAGCTTCGTTTCCGTGGTCGATGCCGGCGGCTTCACCCGCGCGGGCGAGCGCGTCCATCGCACGCAATCGACCGTGAGCCAGCAGATCCGCCGACTGGAGGAAACGCTCGACTATCCGCTGCTCTACCGAGCCGGCAAGCAGGTCAGGCCGACCGAACAGGGCGAGCGGTTGCTCTCCTATGCACGGCGCATCCTCGCGCTCGAACAGGAGGCCCGCGAGGTGATCGCCAAGCCCGGCAGCGAGGGCGTGCTGCGGCTCGGCATCCCGGAAGACTTCGCCGCCTACCGACTCACCAAATTGTTGTCCGACTTTGCGCGCGAGCGGCCCGGCCTGCGCCTCGACGTGCGCTCCGGCGTCAGCATCCAGTCGCGCCGCGCGCTGGAGCGCGGCGAACTCGATCTCGCGCTGTTCAAGCGCAACGCCGGCGAAAGCGGCGGCATCGCGTCATGGCCGGAGCGATTGCACTGGGTCACCAGCAAGAAGCATCCGATCGATTTCGACCGCGATCCCCTGCCGCTGGTCATGTCCGAGCCGGGCTGCCTCTATCGCAACCGCATGATCCACGCGATGGAGGCCGCCGGGCGCGGATGGCACATGGCCTACACCAGCCCCAATGTGTTCGGCATTCAGGCCGCGGTTTCCGTTGGCCTTGGCGTCAGCATCCTGTCGGAGGTCGCCGTGCTGCCGGAGCATCGCGTGCTGAAGAAGTCGGACGGCTTCCCGCCGATCACAAACACGGAGGTCGCACTCGTCGCCGCGCCCAACGCGACGCCTGCAACATTGCGGCTCGCCGAGATATTGGTCGAGTTCTGCTCGTCGAGTGACCCGCGCAAGGCGCCAAGAGCTGCTTGAAAGCTCTGACCTGTTGAAGCTCTGACCTGCTCTCTCCTTCCCCTCTCCCGCTTGCGGGAGAGGGTGCCGAGCGAAGCGAGGCGGGAGAGGGCGGCAAGGCGACTTCAAAAAATCCCTCTCCCGGCTTCGCGCCTATCGGCGCTCAGCCACCCTCTCCCACTTCGTGGGAGAGGGAATGTGCCGCTTGCAGTTCATCGCTTTCGGCAGGGCTGCAATGCAGGCGAACGGAACATGCGGTTAACGCAACACAAGCAGCCGCGACATCCTTCTCCGTAGCGCTCCGCGTGCAGCACGTTCGTTCTCACGCCGGATCGAATGACAAAATATTACGCACGCTGACATCATTTTTTGCAGTGTGCGTATGAATTTCCAACGCGGCTTCTGCGCAAGTCTTCAGCGCACGCTGCCGCATGATTGGACTGGCTCGTTTTGCTGCACTGCATAAATTGATCGGCGGCTCCAACAAGAAGGGTCGTCATGAACCGTCGTAACTTCCTGCGCGCAAGTGCCAGCTTGAGCGCCGCCTTGGCCTCGGCTTCGCTTTTTCCGGCCACCGCCTTTGCAAAGTATCCCGAGCGCCCCGTCCGGCTGATTGTGCCGCGCACGCCCGGCGGCGTCGTTGATGTGATCGGCCGCGAATGGGCCGCCCGCGTCCAGAATTCCGTCGGCACTGTCGTCGTCGAGAACATGGGCGGCGGCGGCGGCACCATCGGCGCGGCCACCGCGGCGCGCGCGCCTGCCGACGGCCACACGCTGTTCCTCGGCTCGACCAGCGAACTCGTGCTCGTCCCGATCCTCGGCAAACCGAATTATGACGCCGCGAAGGATTTCACGCCGATCTCGATCATGACAGTGTCGGTCGGCGCCGTCGTCGTGCACCCGTCGGTGCCAGCGAACAATCTGAAGGAGCTCGTCGCCTACGCGAAGGCCAACCCCGGCAAGCTGAACTACGGCTCGGCCGGCACGGGCTCATCGTCCAATCTGACCGGCGAACTGTTCAAGCACCTCGCCGGACTGCCCGACATCGTGCACATCCCCTACAAGGGCGCGACGCCCGGCCTCACCGATCTTGTCGCGGGCCAGGTGCCGATCTTCACGCCAATGATCTCGGGCAACATCGTCGAGCTGCACAACGCCGGCAAGGTCCGCATCCTGGCCTCTGCTTCGGAACAGCGCATGGCGGCGTCACCCAACATTCCGACGGCGGCCGAGCAGGGCTACCCCGATCTGGTCTCGGAGCTTTTCATCGGCCTGTTCGCACCCGCGGGCACGCCGCAGCCGGTCATCGATCAGCTCGTCAAGGCGACCAGCGACGTGACGAAGGAGAAGGAATGGCAGGCCAAGCTCGTCGTGGCGGGCTTCGAGCCGGTCTCCGACTCCGATCCCGAGAAGGCGTTGAAGTATTTGAAGGCCGAGACCGCGCGCTGGACGCCGGTGCTGAAGGATTCCGGCCTGGTAATGTCGCAGTAGCTTTCAGCGGGCGAAGCAAACTCCGCTCCCGTGTCCCGGGCGCGGCGCAGCATGAGCCACCATAAGCGCGTTAGCGCGCTTATGGTGCGAAATGATGCGACGCAGACCCGGGACCCCGGTTTTTAAACTCAGTCAAATTTCGTCCAGCGCCGTTGCGGTACCGATGCTAACCGGGGTCCCGGGTCGGCAGCGCATCACTGCGCTGCGCTTGTGCTGCGCAGCGCCCGGGACACGAGACCACCACCGACGCCTACCTACTTCGAAGCCATCCGCGTCTGCTCCAGCACCTTCATCAACGCACTCAGCGTCCGGTTCACCGGCGTCGCGATCCCGAGCGTCTCGCCCTCGCGAGCCACGTAGCCGTTCAAGTGGTCGATCTCGGTTCGCCGGCCCTTCTCGATATCTTGCGCGGTCGATGACCGCTGCTGCGGCATGGCGTCAGCCAAAGCGAAATTGATCTCGGCGACGTTGTCGGGCAGGCGCACGCCCTTGGCCCGCGCCACCGCCCTGATTTCATCCACCGCGTCCTGCATGATGCGGCGGATCTCAGGCGTCGCGACCATCCGGCCGTAGTTCGAGCCGCTCAGCGCGGAAACGGCGTTGTAGGAGCCGTTCAACACGAGCTTCACCCAAAGCTCGGCTTCGATGTCGTCGGAAATCGTCACCGACAGACCGGCGCGGGTGAGCAGAGCCGCGATCCTGTCGACCGCCGCGCGATCCTCAGACCTCATCGCACCGGTCACCAGCTTGTTGCCTCCGGTGTGCCGCACATGGCCGGGCGCCGGACTGCTCACGCCGATATAGATCAGCACCGGGATGACCGGATTGGCGATGTGCCGCCGGATGCGCTCCGGATTGTCGACGCCGTTCTGAAGGCTGAGCACGACGGCGTCCGGTGCAAGATGCGCCGCCATCTGCTTCGCCGCCTCGTCGGTGTCGAAGCTCTTCACGCAGAACAAAACCAGCCCCGCGCCCCGGACCGCGGCGATGTCGGTTGACGCCTCGACCTTGATCCGCTCTTGCGTGCCGCCGCTTTCGAACAGCAATCCGTCTCGCTTGATCGCCTCCACATGCGCAGCACGCCCGATCAGCGTTACAGCCGCGCCCGTGCGCGCCAAGAGGCCGCCGAAATAGCTTCCGACAGCGCCCGCGCCGACGACCGCGATGGGAGACCAAGCCTGCTCACTCATCGCCTGTTCGCTCATCGAAGTGGCGGCCCGACCGCCGCCTTATCCCTTGTTGTAAAACACCGGCACCGGCACGCCTTCGTTGATCGAGCCGATGCGGCTGTCCTCGCCCTTCTTCTTTTTCTCGCACAGCTCGATCACGTCGATGATGCGGTCGCGCGGCACGAACACCACGCCGGTGTCGTCCGCGATCACGAGATCTCCGGGGTTCACCCGCACGTTGCCCATCTGGATCTCGCCGTTGATCTCGACCGTCTCGATGCGCCACTTGCCGGTGACCGGCGTGATCTCGCTCGCCCACACCGGATAGTCGATCGAGCGCGAGTGGCGCACGTCGCGCACGCCGCCCATCACCACCGCGCCGCGCTCGCCCTGGCGCTGGCCGGTGAGCGACGAGATGCCGCCCATGTTGGACACGCCCGCGACACCCGAGATCACCAGCACGTCGCCGTCTTCCGCGAGGTTATGCGCCTCGAACTCGGCCATGCCGTTCTGGTTGTTCTTCGCGGCCACGAAGGGATCGACTCTCCGGCGGATGTTGCGCACGGTCAGCGCCTGCCCGACCATCAGCTTGCCGGGGATCGTCGGCCGCAGCACCGACGCGCCGATCGCGCCCTCCTCGATGCCCAGTTCGTCCATCACGTCCGACACCAGGCTGGTGCATTCACCAAGCGCGATGAAACGCTCCACCGCGCCCTGCGGCGGCTTCGGCGTCGAGGTCATGCGGATGCGGTCGGCCTTGATGCGGCCCGTCAGTCTCTTTCCGTTGAGTTCGGTCACGGCACTCTCCCTAATCCAGCGAAATCTTCGCGTTCTTGATCACCACCGACAGCCGCTCCTTCTCATCCTTGATGAAAGCACGGAACTCATCCGGCGTATTGGCAACAACATCGGCGCCCTGCTCCGCGATCCGCGCGCGGACCGTGGGGTCCTGCAAGACCGCGAGGCTGCTCTTGTACAGCGTGTCGATGATCGGCTTTGGCGTCTTGGCCGGCGCGAGCAAGCCGAACCAGGTGCCGGTTTTGTAATCGACGCCGCTCTCGGCGAACGTCGGCACATCCGGCAACAGCGGCGAGCGTTTGTCGGAAGCGAGCGCGATCGGCTTGAGCTGGCCCCCTTTGATGAGGCCCAAAACCGGCAGAATGCTGGAGAACAGCATCTGCACGCTGTTGCCCATCACGCCGACCGCGGCCGGGCCGCCGCCCGTATAAGGCACGTGCACGATGTCCACGCCGGTCTTGAAGCGGAACAGCTCGGTCGCGAGATGTGGCCCCGAACCGAGGCCGTAGGAGGCGTAGTTGAACTCGCCCGGCTTCGCCTTCAGCAGCGCGACGAACTCAGCCACCGTGTTCGCCGGAAACGACGGCGGCACGACGAGCACGGTCGGCGAATTCGCGATCAGCGTGATCGGCTCGAGATCGGTGAGCGGATCGAATTGCAGCCGCTTGTAGAGCGACGGGTTCGCCGCAAGCCCGATGCTCGCCATCACCAGCGTGTAGCCGTCCGGCGCGGACTTCACCGCCTGAAGCGTGCCGGTGTTGGTGTTGGCGCCCGGCCGGTTGATCGGAACGAACGTCTGGTTAAGGCGCTTGCCGAGCCCCTCGCTCATCAGCCGCGCCAGCAGGTCCGTGCCGCCGCCCGCGGCGAACGGCACGATCAGCTCGACATTCTTCGCCGGATAGGTCTGCGCCTGCGCGGGAAGGACCGACACAACGCTCAGCACAAAGGCAGCACGCAACAGCGCGGCAAACATCAAATGCAACTCCGATTGATCTAACGGCCGAGCGCGCGCGCCATCACCTGCTCGCAGCGCTGGTTCTCTTCCTCGACCAGTTCGCCCGACATGGCCTTGCGCGCGAACTCCGACGGCACGCCCGCCATGCCCCAGCGGCACGGAAAGACGCCCAGTTCCTTCCAGTATTTCGCATCGTGGAAGACATAGCTGTCGTCCACTTGTTCGACTTCGGTGGTGTATTCGGTGACGAAGCCGTTCGGCTCGACGAAATAGGAGAACACGTTGCTGCCGGGGCCGTGGCGGCCCACGCCCCAGGCGATCTCGTAGCCGTTCTTCTTGAGGCGTCCCGCGCCGCGCATCAGGCCATCGATGTCCGGCACTTCGTAGGCCATGTGGTTGAGGCACGGGCCGTTGCCGCGCGCGAAGGCGACGCTGTGATGATCCGAGCAGCAGCGCACGAAGTCCATCATCTGTGTCGAGTCGGAAAGCTTGAAGCCGAGCACATCGACGAAGAACTCGGTCTGCTTCTCCACTTCGGCGCTGTTGAGCACCACATGCGTGAGCTTGGTCGGCCGGGTGTGATCGTCCACCGCCGCGGCATGGTCGGCGACGTTCGACGAGATCGTCAGCGGATGGCCTTCCGGCGTAAACAGGCTGAAGCCGTAGCCGCCGCCCGCGATCTTGTCGAGCTCGCCCGGCGCCTTCGCGATCTTGGCGCCGATCTTGATCGCGTTGGCATAGAGCCCATCGACCGCCGCGCGGTCCGGCGCCGAGAAATGCACGCCGAGAAGCGACGCGCGGGGACGTTCTCTGAGCGTCAGCACATGGTGATCCTTGCTGGTTCCGCGCAGATGGAGCGTATCGCCCTCGCCCGACACGTCCTCCAGCGCCCAGACCCGGCGGTAGAACTCCGCCGACGTCTTGAGATCGTGGACGGCAAGCTCGACGCTGCGCAGGCCGTTGATCTGTGCGGTGCCCATAACGATTCCTCCGAGAACTGCCCACCCTTATAGCACTCCGGCGGCGCGGACGGAGAGCCGGTTACGCCCTGCGGAACGCTTAGCCCCGGCCCCTGCAATCCAGCGATGCATTTTGCGCCGCACGCTCGCGCCCCCACTTGTTGCTTTCGGCTTCCGGCGGGGGCAGATTCCCACTTAGAGCTATTCGAGGGAGCGGCCGGCGGGAACCCGAGGCCGAAGCAAGGGCTCAGATATGGCACAAGAAAAATTCGTCGCGAAAAACTCCGAATTCAAGAACGGGGACCGCCGCATCGTGTTCGTCGGCGAGCACGAGATCGGCGTCTTCAAGCACGAAGACAAGCTCTACGCCTACAGCAACTTCTGCCTCCACCAGGGCGGCCCGGCCTGCGAAGGCCTGACGATGGCGAAGGTCGAGGAGCGCCTGCGCCCCGACAAGACATCGCAAGGTCTCTACTTCTCGGAGACGCAGATGAACTTCATCTGCCCGTGGCACGGCATGGAATACGACATGAAGACCGGCGAGTGCATCTCGGACCGGAAGCAGAAGCTGCGCAGCTACAAGATCGTCGAAAAAGGGGACGAGATTTATGTCGTCGCGTAAGACCGCGGCGGCGAAAGCCGCGCGGCGCCCTGCTGCCAACGGCAAGGCTACAAACGGCAAGTCGTCCAGGCCGGCGAAGACCAAAATCAAGGTCATCGCCGCGAAGCCCAAATCGTTGCCTGAGAAGCTGTCGCCCGAAGTGGCCGCCTTGTCGGACGAGGCGATCAAGCTCGCGCGCGAGATCGAGAGCGCATTCAAGAAGAGCGACAACGCGATTTCCGAAGACGCGATGCAGACGCTGATGGGTGCGCTCTGCCGGGTTTATGCGGCGCAGGTCGAGAATGGCGCGAAGTTCACGCCGATCGCGGAGGGCCAGGTCGTCAGCCCGACCGGCGTCATGGTGACGGCGAGCGGCCTTCTTCGCGCGGCCAACCTCGCGGTGTTCGAATTGGGCATGTGGCAAAGCTGGACGGGGCGCTGAGCCTCGCACGGATCAAGATCTAGGGATCTCGTCAGGAGAGACGTCATGGACCTCATTGCTGATCGCGGACGGCGCGTAACGGTCGAGGAATTGAACACCAGTCAGTTGCTTTCTCACGCGCGCAAGCAGGCCGTGAAGCGCAAGCTCGACGACATGCTGATCGTCGACGTCGACGCGCATCACTACGAGAACGAGCACTTCGCCGAGATCCTGCCGTTCATGGACAACGAGGTGTGGAAGCAGCTCGCGATGTCCGGCACGTCCAAGACTCGCGGCCGCGGCGCGATCTCCCCGCAGACGATGGGCTTCCAGGACATGGGCGGCCGTGTGACGCGCTATCCGCTGCGCGGCACCGAAAAGACGCCGGAAGTCGGCTCGTTCCGCGACGTCGAGCTCGGCCATCGCTGGATGGACGCGATGAGCGTCGATTACTCCTGCCTGTTCCCGACCGGCATGCTCTCCATCGGCCTGCATCCGCAGACCGAGATGGAGGTCGAGCTGTGCTGGGCTTACAACCGCTGGCTCACGGAGAAGGTGCTGCCCGAATCCGGCGGCCGTTTCTTCTCGATGCTGACGATGCCGTTCTCCGATCCCGACGCCTGCCTCCGCTGCGTCGAGGAATTCGGCGACCGCAAATACGTCGGCGGCTTCATGGTGACGACCGTCCGCAACAACCTGGCGGTGAACGACAACCGCTACATGAAGGTCTATCGCGCGATCGAGGAACGCGGCCTGGTGCTGTCGTTCCACTCCGGTCCGAACTGGGGCGAGCCGATCTTCAAGAGCTGCAACCGCTTCCTGGTGGCGCACGCGCTCGGCTTCTCCTGGTACAACATCGTCAACCTGTCGAACTGGGTCATCAACGGCATGGGCGAGCGCTTCCCCAAGATGCCGGTGGTGTGGATCGAGTCCGGTCTCGCCTGGGTGCCGTTCCTGATGCAGAAGCTCGACCACGAATACATGCTGCGTCCGTCGGAGGCGCCGCTGCTCAAGAAAAAGCCGTCGGACTACATGCGCGACATGTACTACTCGTCGCAGCCGATGGAGATTCAGGACATGCAGGCGCTGGAGGTGACCTTCCGCATGATCAACGCGGAAACCCAGCTCATGTACTCCTCGGACTATCCGCACTGGGACTTCGATCTGCCGTCGACGATCACGGACCTGCCGTTCCTCACCGAGAAGGCCAAGCACAACATCCTCGGCGGCACCGCGGCGCGCCTGTTCAAGCTGCAACCGCGCAACGAGAAGCAGAAAGAGAACCTGATCAAGTTCGGCAACTACACCGCCGCCTGATCGGCTCTATCAGTCGCGAAACATCGGGGCGGCCTTGTGCCGCCCCGATTTGTTTTCCGAAGCATCAACCGCTCGTCCCCGCGAAAGCAGAAATTGTGCTTGGCTCTCTCCACGTCATGCCCGGCCTTGTGCCGGGCATCCACGTCTTACTTTCTTCTCGAGCAGTTAGACGTGGATGGCCGGGACTAGCCCGGCCATGACAGCGGAGTATGTTGCTTGGCTGGGTCCCCGCTTTCGCGGGGACGAACGGGCGGGAGCAAGCTCCGTTCTATTTCAGGCCTACCTGCTCTAAGCTTCCTTCAAACCGGACCGCGCAACGCACGCGGCCGGGTCGAGGGAGGACCGCCATGCGCCGGCTGATGATCGCCGCACTTGCCGCGGCTTGTTTGAGCGTCATGACCTTCGCCACCACCGTCCAAGCCGCCGAGATCAAGCTGATCGGCTCGACCGCGATGCGCGAGGCGCTCGACGAATTGATCCCGATGTTCGAGAAGGCGACCGGCCACAAGGTCGTCATCAACTTCCAGTCCGGCGCCGAACTGCCCGTGCGCGTCGAGAAAGGCGTGCCTTCCGATCTCGTGCTGACGACACCTGACAACATTGACAGGCTGGTCAAAGGCGGAAAGCTCGCGCCGAACAGCCGCGTCGACTTCGTCCGTTCGCGCGTCGGCGTTGCAGTGCGCGCGGACGCGCCGCGTCCCGACATCGCGACACCCGAAGGCTTCAAGGCCGCGATGCTTGCCGCGAAAACCATCGGCATCAGCAAGGGCCCGAGCGGCGTGCATCTGATGAGCGTGATGGCGCGCCTCGGCATCGCCGATCAGGTGAAAGCCGAGGCCATCATGCCCGCGCTCGGCGTCCGCGTCGGCACGCTGGTCGCCAAAGGCGAGGCCGAGATCGGCGTTCAACAGGTGACTGAGTTGCTGCCGATTGCCGGCATCGACTTCATTGGGCCGCTGCCGAAGGAACTTCAGACCGAAATTGTATACGCAACTGCACGCACGTTGAACGCCAAGGAGACCGCGGCCGCCGACGCGTTGGTGAAATTCCTCACTTCGGAGACGGTCGCACCATACCTCAGGAAGATGGGCCTCGATCCCGCGGGTTAACTGTCAGGATCAGCCTGACGTTAGGGATGCCGCACAGCTTCGCTAGCTCATATGACTTTTCGTACCATACAGTCCGCCAAACCTAGGGTAGAAGGCTCGGCCTGACCTGGGGGAAGGATTGTGGACAGAACAGTGACGAATCTGCGCGCTCCGGCCGCGACCTCGGCCAGGCGGCAGCGGATGTACGGCCACCGCGCGCGCATCGGCTACACGGCGCCGCCGGTGACCGCCGAGACGTTCCCCTACGAATTCTACAAGGTGGTGCCCGACGGCGTGACGCTCGCCATCGCGACGCTCGCGGTCACCGTCATGAGCAAGACCGAGATCGACCAGTCCTATGCGCGCAGCATGCTGGCCGCGCGCACGATGGTCGAGGCCGGCGTGGACGCCATCATGTTCGGCGGCATTCCGGTGACGCTGTCGCGCGGCGAGCAGAACAACGAAGCCATCGCCTCGAGCCTGGAGACCGCGCTCGGCGTCCGCGTCTCGACCTCGGCGGCGGCGCAGGAGCGCGCGGCCCGCGCGCTCGGCTGCAAGAAGATCGTGATCGCGCATGCCTACGACTCCAGCCAGCACGCGCGGCAGGCCGGCTACGTCTCCAAGTTCGGCTGCGAGGTCCTCGGCATCACCGGCTGGGGCACCGTGCTGCCGAAGTTCGGCTGCGTGCCGCGCGACGCGGCGTATGAGATGGCCCGCGACCTGCTCAAGCAGTATCCGGAAGCGGACTCGGTCTTCTTCCCGTCGATGCAGTGGCCGACCATCGAGGCGATCGAGCCGCTGGAGAAGGAGTTCGGCGTTACTGTCGTCAGCGCGTCGCAGGCCGCAATCTGGGACGGCCTGAGAATCTGCGGCATCCCCGACAAGATCGAAGGCTACGGCCGGCTGCTCAGAGAGTTCTAGAGTCTGATCCACTTGAGTTGAAGCGCGTGCCGCGAAGGCGAGCGTAGCGAGCGGTCCACACTCCGCTGTCATGCCCCGCGAAGGCGGGGCATCCAGCACTTCTTATTTTAAGTGCTGGATCGCCCGCTTTCGCGGGCGATGACACCGGTGGGCATGTCAAGCAACAGCGGTGCTCTTGGGCCCCCTGGGTTCCCGCTTTCGCGGGGACGAACGGAGTGTGGCTGCTCAGCCCAAATGCTTCTTGAAGAAGTCCACCGTCAGCGCCAGCGCCCGATCCGCCTCCGGCTTCGAATACGTCTTTCCGCCATGCCGCGCGAACGCGTGATCCGCGCCGGGATATTTGTGGATCGTCACCAGCGGATTGGGTGACAGCCGCCGCTCCAGCATGTCGTTGACCTCGGCTTGCACCCAGCGGTCCTTCATCGCCATGTGCAACACGAACGGCCGGTGCAGATTCTTCGCTTCGACAATGCGGTGCTCGATGTAGGTGCCGTAGTAGGCCACTGCGCAGTCGATGTCGGTGCGGCAGCACATCAGGTAGCAGAGCTTGCCGCCGAGGCAGTAACCCACCGCGCCGACCTTGCCGTTGCACTCCGGGATTTTCTCCAGATAGTGCCAGACGTCCTCCATGTCGCGCACGCCGAGGTCGTAGTCGAACTCGTAATAGAGATCGAACGCCTTCTGCACATGATCGGGATTCTTATCGGACAGTTCGACGCCCGGCTCCTGCCGCCAGAACAGGTCCGGCACGAGGCAGATGAAGCCCGCCTCCGCGAACTCGTGCGCGTGATGGCGCATCGTGTCGTTGACGCCCCAGATCTCCATGATGGCGATCACCGCACCGACCGGCTTCTTGTCCGGATAGGCGATGTAGGCGCCCATCTCGCCGTCGCGGAGTTTCACTTTGATATTCTCTGTTCGCATCGGTCCTCGCCCATCACTCTTCTGTTGTTGCCGCTCACTCCGCTGCTGTCTCCACTCACTCCACTGTCGTCCCCGCGAAAGCGGGGACCCAGCTTCGCAGCAACAATGAGCGGTGGTTATGGGTCCCCGCTTTCGCGGGGACGACAGCCGATTATAGCCTCAGCAGCTTCCTCGCATTCCCCTCGAAGATCGCCTTCTTCTCACTCTCCGAAATCTCCAGCGCCTTCACCGCTGCGATCGTGTTTCGCATCAGCGCCCGCCCCTGCTCGCTGTCGAACGGCGCGTCGGTCGCGAACAGGCAATGCTCGGTGCCGAAGAACGCGTGCCCGCAGCGCGTCGGCGCCACTTCTCCCAGCGCCGTGTCCGCATAGAGCATCTTGAAATAGTCGAGCGGCGGCTTGGCGAGCCCCGCCTCCTCCGCCACCGGATTTCGGTCGGTCTGCCCGAAAAAGATCTGCCGGAAGCCGAGCTTAATCTTGCTCGGAAAATACGGAATCATGCCGCCCATGTGATGGCTGATGATCTTCAGCGCCGGCAGCTCGTCGAATAGTCCCGAATAGATCAGCCGCGTCATGCAGGCGGTCGTCTCGTAGGGCCAACCGAAGCTGAACCAGATTTCGGCTTCCGACGCCTTCTCCGCCGCGTAATCCGAAAACTGCGCCGCGCGCATCGGATGAATCCAGACCGGCAGATCGTGCCCCGCCATCGCCTGGAAGATCGGACGATACTCGGGGGCCGACAGCGGCTTGCCCGCGACGTTGGTGAAAAGCTGCACGCCCCGCGCGCCAAGCGTCTTGATCGCGCGATCGGTCTCGGCGACCGACGCCTCGACATTGTTCATCGGCAGCGAAGCGACGAAGCCGGGGAAATGGTCGGGATACTTCCGGCAGATTTCCGCCATCGCGTCGTTGGCGAAGCGCGCCAGCTCCGGCGTCTTGTCGGGCGTTGCGATCAATTCAATCGGCGGATTGGCGAGCGAGATGACATGCTGCGTGTCGCCGAACTCGTCCATCAGCTTTCGCCGCGCATCGACGTCGAGCAGCGTCTTCAGCCGCGGGAATGCGGTGAGCACCGGATGGCCGGGAATCAGCGTGCCAAGCCGGTCGAAATAGGCCTGCGGCATGAAGTGATTGAAGATATCGAGCATCACGGGGGCAGATTCCTTCCCTTGGTACGCTGCTCTCTCCACGTCATGCCCGGCCTTGGGCCGGGCATCCCGCTTAGGTGGGCACCGTGCCATCCTAAGCGGGATGGCCGGGACAAGCCCGGCCATGACAGCAGAGCAAGGTGCAACTGCATGCCATACATTCCGTTCGCCCCCGACGGATTCAACCCCTAGCCCTTCTTCACAATCGCCTGTGCCAACCTCGGCAACAGCTTCAGCGCGTTGTCATGTTCGATACCACGCCGGGTCGCCGCATCCCACCCGTCGAACGCCTCGAAGCCCTTGATGCTGTCGCGCACGTCCTGCTCCGGATCGGTGTGCCGCGAGAACGGATAGTCGCTGCCGAACAGCACGCGCGATGGGTCGGCAACTTCCATCAAAGCCTTGAGCGGCGCGGGATGGTTGACCTCCGCCACGTCGTAGTAGAGCCCGCGCAGCGCGCTCTCCACACTGCCGCCGGGAAGCTTCGCCTGCACCTTCGGATGATTGTCCATCGCGCTCGCGCGATAGACCAGGAACGGAATGGTGCCGCCGCCGTGCGGCATGATCCATTTGATGTTGGGGAATTTTCCGAACGTGCCGTTCCAGAGCAGATTGTGAATTGCTCGCGTGGTGTCGAGAACGAGTTCCGTCATACCCGCCGGATAGGAGTAGGCCGGCATGTTCTTGGCCTGATTGCGCAGCGGATGCACGAACACCACCGCCTTGCGCCTGTCGAGCTCGGCATAAAGCTCATCCTCGTCGGTGTGGCCGAGATGGCGCGACGCGGTGTGCGTGAGCAGGCAAATGCCATCAAGCTTCAGCGTGTCGAGCGCATAGGCCGCTTCCTTCGCCGCGGCCTGCACATCGGGAAGCGGCAGCAAACCGAACGCACCGAACTGGTGCGGCCGGTCGGCCACCATCTTCGCCGAGCCTTCGTTGCACTCGCGCGCAATCGCGATCGCCTTGTCGATGTCGCCGAAGTACGCGCCGGGCGACGCCACCGAATTGACGACCGCCTTGATGTTCAGCTCACCCATCAGGTCGAGCTGCTTTTCGATGCTCCACTCCGGCCACGGGTTTTCGCCGGAGCCTGTGATGCCGGCGCTCGCTAGCGCGCGGGCGTAATAATCCGGCACCGGATGCTGGTGCGTGTCGATCAGAGGTCCGTGTGCCATGTCCCGCCCGTTGCCTTGAAAACGGGCGAAAGACTGACGGGCCTATCTGCACCGGTCAAGCGATGCGGACAGTCTCAATCTGCGTTGCGGGAATGCACTCTATGCGAGACATCGGCAGTCTCGTGTCCCGGGCGCACCGCAGCACGAGCGAAGCGAAGTGATGCGGTGCAGACCCGGGACCCCGGTTATCTTTCTTCGACGAAACAACCGGGGTCCCGCATCTGCGGTGCACCGTTCGCTGCGCTCACGCTGCACCGCGTGCGGGACACACAACTACAACGTTCACCAGGTGAAGTAGCGCTTCGCTCTCTCCACGTCATGGCCGGGCTTGTCCCGGCCATCCCGCTTAGGGAGGCACGGTACTCACCTAAGCGAGATGCCCGGCACAAGGCCGGGCATGACGTGGTGAGGACTGTGCGTTAATTCCGGATTCGCCCCAGCGGGGACAGTTAAGCCGCGCTCTTCTGCGGCACACCAATCCCGAGCTTCGCCGCGACCTCGCCGATCTGATTCCAGGTCCGCGCCGGCACCGGAATGCCCTCGCGGCTCCGCCGCGCATAGGCGCGCGCGCCGCGCTCACCCGGCAGCAGGATCTCGTCGAAGCCTTCCGCGCGCGGCTGGCCCTTGATCGAGAGCGCCAGCATCGCAAGCTCGGTCTTGAGCTGCTCGACGTTGCCGAGCACGCTCGCGTCCATCGCGATGATGAGACTGTTCTGGCGAATGTCCTTCATCAGGCCCGGCTCGTTGAGCGCCGACGAGATCAGCGGATTGCCGAGCATCGCGCCCGTCATGCACTCGATCATGAGCGACAGGCCCGCGCCCTTCGCGCCGCCCATCGGCAGCATTGTCTCGGCAAAGTTCGGATCGGTCGCCGCGCGGCCGTCCTTGTCGAGCGCGAGACCAGGCTGAAGCGGCTTGCCGGTGATCTTCGCGACGTCGAGCTTGGTGCGCGACGTGGCGGAGGTCGACATGTCGAGCATGATGCCGCCCGGCATCGCGATCGCCATCGGACTGTTGGAAACAGCGACGCCCTTCGTGCCGTGATAGGCCATCGCCGGACGCAGCGCCGACATCACGATCGCGACCATGCCGTTCTCGGCGACGCGCTGCGCGTAATAACCCATCGCGCCCGCGTGGGCGTGGTCCTGCACCAGCACCCAGGACACGGCGTGTTCCTTCGCCTGCGTCACTGCGGCATCGGCCGCCATGATCATCGCAACGGGGCCGGACGCGCCGTCGGCGGCAATCTTCACCACCGCGCCCTTCTTGAGCACGGCCTTGGGCTTTGCCTTGGCGTTGATCTGGCCGCCCGCGATCCATTCCGCATAGGCCGGAACCCGGACCACGCCGTGCGCCGGGTGCCCGCGCATGTCCGCCCAGACCAGCGCCTCGGCGGTCTGCTGAGAATGTTTCACCGACAGGCCGGCTTTGCGAAAAATATCCTGCGCAAACGCCTTCAGCACGTCAGCCTTGATGTTGATACGTTCAGCCACTTCGATCCTCTGTTCACTGTCCTGGTGCCTGGCGCAGCCCGGCGCTACCCAAGCAATTTCCTTGCCGTCCCGCTGTCACAATCCGAATGCCAGCTATAGTCCCTTGATATGATCGCAGACCTGACCTTTTTAAGGCGCGGAACCTATATCGGCTTCGCCGCATGAGCTACCCGGAATGAGAATGGCGGACCAGCGATGAGCAACGTCAAAACCGTTCATACCGGCAGTCATTGGGGAATTTATGAAGTTGATGTGACGCAGGGTCGCATCAGCGCCGTGCGTCCCTCGCCGCACGATCCCGATCCGACACCGCTTCATCGCGCGCTTCCGGACATTGTTAATCATCAGAGCCGAATCCGATTTCCAGCCGTCCGCCAGAGCTTTCTTAAGAACGGTTACAAAGCGGACCGCACGTCGCGCGGCGCGGAGCCGTTCGTGCGTGTGTCATGGGATCAAGCGCTCGATCTGGTTGCCGCTGAGATCGACCGCGTGAAGCGCGAGCACGGCAACGAATCGATCTTCGCGGGTTCCTATGGCTGGGCCTCGTCGGGCCGCTTGCACCATCCGCGCACGCTGATGAAGCGCCTGCTCAACCTGCACGGCGGCTTCACCGATCATGTGCTCGACTACAGCCGCGGCGCAGCCCTCGTCATCGTGCCGCGCGTGGTCGGTAACGATGAGCCGGTCGGCGGCAAGATGACCGCCTGGGACAGCATCATCGGCAACGCCGAGATGATCATGAGCTTCGGCGGCATGGCGCCGAAGAATCACATCATCGATTCGGGCGGCATGGGCGTCCATCGGTCGAAGGGCTGGATGGAGGGCGTCCGCAAGGCTGGCATCGAGGTCGTCTATACGAGCCCGCTGCGCTCCGACATTTCGGAATCGCTGAACGCGACGTGGCTGCCGATCCGTCCGAACACCGACACCGCGATGATGCTCGGCATGGCGCACACGCTCCACGCCGAGGGCTTGCACGACAAGGAATTCCTCGAACGTTACTGCACCGGCTACGACATCTTCGCGCGCTATCTCCTCGGCGAAACCGACGGCGTGCCGAAGACCGCCGACTGGGCCGCGAACATCTGCGAGATCGACGCGGACACCATCCGCGGCCTCGCCCGCAAGATGGCGGGCAAACGCACCATGATCGCGCTCGCCTATTCGCTCCAGCGCGGCGATCACGGCGAGCAGCCGATCTGGATGGGCATCACGCTCGCCGCCATGCTCGGGCAGATCGGCCTTCCCGGCACCGGCTTCGGCGTCGGCTACGGCTCGATGGGCGCGAAGGGCATGAACCGCGCACCCGCGCCGCTGCGCGCGATGGCCGCGGGCGTCAATCCGACCGGCAAGTACATTCCGGTGTCGCGTGTCACCGACATGCTGCTGCATCCGGGCGAGAGTTACGACTTCAACGGCAAGCGCCTCACCTATCCGGACATTCACATGGTGGTGTGGGGCGGCGGCAATCCGTTCCACCATCATCAGGACCTCAACAAGATGCTGCGCGGCTGGCAGAAGCCGGACAGCATCGTGGTCAGCGAGATTTTCTGGACGCCGGTGGCGCGCTTCGCCGACATCGTGCTGCCTGCCGCCTCGACCCTTGAGAGGAACGACATCAGCGCTGGCTGGTTCGACAATGTCGTCTACGCGATGCAGAAGGCCGTCGATCCGGTCGGTGAATCCCGCTCCGATCTAGACATCGTCACGGCGCTGGCCGAACGCCTCGGTCACAAGGAGAAGTTCACCGAAGGCCGCGACGAGATGGGCTGGGTGAAGTTCCTCTATGAGTCGCTAAAGGAACAAGTCTCGCAGGAGCAGATCCGTCTGCCGGACTTCGACGAATTCTGGAAGGCCGGCCGCGTGGAGATGCCGGAGGCCGCGAAGCCCTATGTGATGTTCGAGGACTTCCGCCGCGATCCGAAAGCGAATCCGCTCAGGACGCCGTCCGGCAAGATCGAGATTTTCTCTTCAACGATTGCAGGCTTCGGTTACGACGACTGCCCCGGCCATCCGGTGTGGATGGAACCCGCCGAGTGGCTTGGTTCGAAGAAAGCGGCACGTCATCCGCTGCACCTGACCTCGAACCAGCCGGCCCCGCGCCTGCACAGCCAGCTCGATCCTGCGCCGGTCAGCGTCGCGCAGAAGGTGAAGGGCCGCGAGCCGCTGTGGATCAATCCGAGGGATGCGAAGGCGCGCAACCTGCGCGACGGCGACATCGCCCGCGTGTTCAACGATCGCGGCGCATGTCTCGCCGGCGTGCATGTCACCGACATGATCCGCCCCGGCGTCGTGCAGCTTGCGACCGGCGCGTGGTACGACCCGGATCGCCCCGGCGAGATCGGCGCGCTCGACAAGCACGGCAACCCGAACGTGCTCACGCTCGACAAGGGCACCTCGAAGCTCGCGCAGGCGCCAGCCGCGCACTCGCTGCTGGTCGAGGTCGAGCGTTACGAGGGTGAGGTGCCGGCGGTGACCGCGCATGAGCCGCCGGTGATCATCGATCGCGAGGTTCTTCCCGCGGCGGAGTAGCACTGGGTTCAGTTCGGCTCCGACGATCGCGCAGATCACCTGATCAACGGCATGCTCGCGTCCGAGGAATCGTCGGATCTCGGCGCCTCGTCATCGTCGGGTCATGGGCCTTTGCGAAAGTTCCGCAATCTGCCTAAAAATCCAGCAGTTTCAGTCGGTTACGATCCAAACGCTAACCCTCTTGGCAGACTCCAATGGCCTGGAACTTGCTTATTAGCTAGGCATGATGCGCGTATTCGCAGAGGTCCTGTAGCGTCCCATGTCGGTCCTCGTCAGTCTTCATCACGCGACCCGCTATCGCTACGACCGGCCTATCTCATTGGGCCCTCAGGTCATTCGCCTCCGCCCCGCGCCGCATTCGCGCACGAAAATCCTCAGCTATTCGCTCACCGTGAAGCCGGCCGAGCATTTCGTGAACTGGCAGCAGGACCCGAACGGCAACTGGCTTGCCCGTTATGTTTTCCCGGAAAAGACCTCAGAGCTGATGATCACCGTCGACCTCACGGCCGACATGGAGGTGATCAATCCGTTCGACTTCTTCGTCGAGCCGCAAGCCGAGAATTTTCCCTTCGCCTATCCCGCAGAACTCACTGACGAATTGTCTCCGTACTTGAAGGCCGAACCGGCGGGTCCGTTGCTCGAAGCCTTCATGGCGCTGATCCCGCGCGAGAAGCGCAATACGGTCGACTTCCTCGTTGACCTCAACCAACGTCTTCAGAAAGCGATCCGTTACATCGTCCGCATGGAGCCCGGCGTGCAAACGCCGGAGGAAACGCTTTCCAGCGGAGCAGGCTCCTGCCGCGACAGCGCCTGGCTGCTCGTGCAAATCCTGCGGCATCTCGGCATGCCGACGCGGTTCGTCTCCGGTTATCTCATTCAATTGAAACCGGATATCGCCTCGCTCGACGGCCCTTCCGGCGCCGCGGAAGACTTCACCGATCTGCACGCCTGGACCGAAGTGTATCTCCCCGGCGCGGGCTGGATCGGCCTCGATCCGACCTCGGGCCTGCTCTGCGGCGAAGGACACATTCCGGTCGCCGCCACGCCGCATTACCGCTCCGCTGCGCCCATTTCAGGTGTCGTCGAACCGGCAGAAGTCGCATTCGCCTTCGACATGAAGGTGACGCGCATCGCCGAAAAGCCGCGCGTTACGCTGCCGTTCTCCGAGGAGGCCTGGAACGCGCTCGATAATCTCGGCGAAAAGGTGGACGCCGATCTCGTCGCGCACGACGTGCGCCTGACGATGGGCGGCGAGCCGACGTTTGTTTCGATCGACGACTACCAATCCGCCGAATGGAACACCGATGCTCTCGGCCCGACGAAGCGAATTCGCGCCGAAGAACTGATACGACGTCTGCGCGACCGCTTCGCACCGGGCGCGCTTCTCCATTACGGCCAGGGCAAATGGTATCCCGGCGAGCCGCTGCCGCGCTGGGCATTTTCGGTGTTCTGGCGCAAGGACGGCGTGCCGGTCTGGCGCAACGCCGACCTGATCGCGCTGGAATCGAAGAAGACGAATCCGAGCATCGTCGACGCGCAGCGTTTCACCGAAACGCTCGCGGCGCGGCTCGGCATCACGCCAGAGTTCGTACAACCGGCGTTCGAAGACCCCGCCGATAGGATGCTCAAGGACGGCGAACTGCCGCCGAACATCGATCCTCGCGATCCGAGGATCGAAGATCTGAACGAGCGCGCGAAGATCATGCGCGCCTATGACCGGCACCTCACCCAACCGGCCGGCTACGTGCTGCCGATCCAGCGCTGGACTGCGCAGGCCGCCGGAAGCTGGCTCAGCGAAATCTGGCAAATGCGCCGCGGCCGCCTGTTCCTGATGCCGGGCGACTCGCCCATCGGCTTCCGCCTGCCTCTCAACGCGTTGCCCTATGTGCCTCCGGCGTCGTATCCACACGTGATCGCCGCCGATCCGTTCGAGCCGCGTGATGAAATCCCGCACATGAACGATATGGCGCAGGAATTCACGGCGGACAATTTCGGCCCGTATGGCTCGAATTCGCGCGGCGTGTTTGCTCCGCCACTCGTGCCGCCGCCCATGCCAATCCAGCAGACCGGCGTGGACCCGGCCTGGACACCGCCGCCCGGCTCGATCCCGGTGCGCACCGCGCTCGCCATCGAGCCGCGCAACGGGCACCTGTGCGTATTCATGCCGCCGGTGTCGCAACTGGAGGACTATCTCGAACTGCTCAACGCCATCGAGTCGACGGCGACCAATCTCAACATGCCGGTCCACATCGAGGGCTACGAGCCGCCGCCCGATCCGCGCTTGCGCGTCATCAAGGTCACCCCTGATCCCGGCGTCATCGAAGTGAACGTGCAGCCCGCCTCAAGCTGGCGCGAGGCAGTGAACATCACGCGCGGCCTCTACGAAGATGCGCGACAGACACGGCTCGGCACCGACAAGTTCATGACCGACGGGCGCCACACTGGCACAGGCGGCGGCAACCATGTCGTGCTCGGCGGCGCCACCGCACCGGACAGCCCGTTCCTGCGGCGGCCCGATCTGCTCAAGAGCCTCGTGCTCTATTGGCAGCGGCGGCCATCGCTTTCCTATCTTTTCTCTGGCCTGTTCATCGGCCCCACGAGTCAGGCGCCGCGCATCGACGAGGCTCGCAACGACATTCTCTACGAGCTCGAAATCGCGCTCTCCAAGGTGCCGACGCCGGGCAACGGCAACGGTCATGCTCCGCCTGCCCCGTGGCTGGTGGACCGCCTGTTCCGCAACGTGCTGGTCGACGTCACCGGTAACACGCATCGCGCAGAAATCTGCATCGACAAGCTGTTCTCGCCCGACGGTCCGACCGGCCGCCTCGGCCTTGTCGAATTTCGCGCCTTCGAGATGCCGCCCGATGCTCGCATGAGCCTCGCGCAGCAATTGCTGCTGCGCGCGATTGTTGCGCGGCTGTGGCGCGAACCGATCGACGCCCAGCCGGTGCGCTGGGCCACCGCGCTGCATGACCGATTCATGCTCGAGCATTTCATCTGGCAGGACTTCCTCGAAGTGCTCGATGACCTCAAGCGCTTCGGTTACGACTTCGACCCGATGTGGTTCGACGCGCAGCGCGAATTCCGGTTCCCTCGTCATGGCGTGGTCGAGCACGGCGGCGTGAAACTCGAAGTGCGGCACGCGCTCGAGCCGTGGCACGTGCTCGGCGAGGAAAGCTCAGCCGGCGGCACTGCGCGCTTCGTCGATTCCTCGGTCGAGCGGCTTCAGATCAAGGCCGACGCGTACAACACCGAGCGCCACATCATCATGTGCAACGGCCGACGCATGCCGATGACCTCCACCGGCCGCTCCGGCCAGTCGGTTGCGGGCGTGCGTTTCAAGGCGTGGAAACTGCCGTCCTCGCTACACCCAACCATCGACATCCACGCGCCACTGACCTTCGACATCGTGGACCGCTGGACCATGCGCTCGATCGGCGGCTGCGTGTATCACGTGGCCCATCCGGGCGGCCGGAATTACGAGACGTTTCCTGTGAACTCTTACGAGGCCGAGGCGCGGAGGCGCGCGCGCTTCCAGGACCACGGGCATACTCCCGGCCCGCTGAACATGATTCCACCGGATGAACGCTCGCTGGATTTCCCGTATACGCTGGATCTGCGGCGACCGAACTGAGGTCCATAACCGCTGATGGCGGCTCAACCTGATAGTGCCCCCGCGCCGAGCGGCGACGGCATCGAACGGCTGCTCGCGGGCTATCGGCCGTTTCCGGGCGTGTTCGACGAGTTGATGGACAAGGACGGCCGCCTTCGCGCGCACTGGAAGCCGTTCCTGTCGATGCTATCCGATCTGGGGCCTGAGGAAATCGGCCGCCGCTTTGCTGCCGCCGACCGGCACCTGCGTGACTCGGGGGTGTTCTACCGCGTCTACGAGGACCCGGCGGGCGCGGAACGGCACTGGCCGCTCAGCCACATTCCGCTGATGATCGATCCGACCGACTGGGAGCGCCTCAAGACCGGCCTCGCCCAGCGTGCGGAGTTGCTGGAGGCCGTGCTTGGCGACGTTTACGGCGCGTCCAAGCTGATGCACGACGGTCGCCTTCCCGCAGCACTGACCGCGGGCAATCCCGAATTCCTGCGTCCTCTGGTCGGCGTCGAGCCGCGCGGCGGCGCTTACCTGCGGATGGTCGCTGTCGACATCGGCCGCTCCGCCGACGGCAAGTGGTGGGTGCTCGGCGACCGCGCGCAGGCACCGTCGGGTGCTGGCTACGCGCTGGAAAACCGTCTTGCGATGGTGCGCGGACTGCCGGACATCTATCGCGCGCTGTCGGTGAACCGGCATGCGCCGTTCTTTCAGGCGTTTCAGTCGGCGCTGTCGTCGCTCGTCAAGCAGGACGATGGCCGCGTGTGCCTGCTCACGCCCGGTCCGATGAACGAAACCTATTTCGAGCACGCTTATCTCGCGCGTTATCTCGGCTTTCTCCTCGTCGAAGGCGAAGACCTCACGGTGCGCGACGACGGCGTGTTCATCCGCACCGTGTCGGGCCTGCGCCGCGCGGAGGTGTTGCTGCGCCGTCTCGATGCGGACTTCGCCGATCCGCTGGAGCTGAACGCGCGCTCGCACCTTGGCGTGCCGGGCCTCGTGCATGCTGTCCGCGACGGCAATGTCGCGATTGCCAACGCGCTCGGCTCGGGCTTCGTCGAGGCACGTGGAATGCTGGCATTCCTGCCGGCGCTGGCGCCTGCGTTACTCGGCCAAGATTTGGCGATTCCAAACGTCGCGACGTGGTGGCTGGGACATGCCGAAGCGCGCAAGAAAGCGATCGAGAACATCGACTCGATGGTGATCGCGTCGGCGTTCGCGGACACGCTCGCGGGCGATGGCGTCGGCGACGGCGTGATCGGCGCTTCGCTGAAGCCGGAGCGCAAAGCGCGCGTGCTGCAGGCCATCGAAGACCGCGGCGTCGATCTCGTCGCCCAGGAAGCCGTCAATCTCTCGACCATGCCAGTGTGGAGTCAAGGCAAGCTCGAACCGCGCCCGTTCATCCTGCGTGTGTTCCTCGCCAAAACCGCGAGCGGCTGGGCGGCGATGCCGGGCGGCTTCGTGCGCATCGCCGATCAGAAGGACGCGCACGCCGTCAGCCTGCAACACGGCGGCAGCACCGCCGACGCGTGGGTGCTCTCCGACCGACCGATTCTCGAAACGACGTTGCTGCCGACTCCCGAGCGCATCACCATCAAGCGCTCCACAGGTATGCTGCCAAGCCGCGCAGCGGACAATCTGTTCTGGGTCGGCCGCTATATCGAGCGCACCGAAGCGACGCTACGGCTCGTTCGCGCCGCGATCAATCGCCTCAGCGAGTCCGACGAAGGCGTCATTGACGCGGTCGGCCGCATCGTCTCGCTGCTGAGCGCCTGGGGCGCGTGGACCAACGACATTCCGAACGCCAAGCCCGTGCTGATCGCGCGCGCGGCGTTGCAGCGCGACGACGTCGATGGCGCGCTGCCGCAACTCGTGAGCGCGACGCGGCACGCAGCCTCCGTGATCCGCGACCGCCTTTCGCCGGACGCATGGCGCGACCTAACGAGCCTTGCCGAAATCGTGAAGATGCCGCTGCCGCCAGGACCAGCCGAAAGCGCGATCTTCGAGCGCGTCGATGCGGCGCTCCGGATCATCTCGTCGTTCTCAGGTCTGGCGCAGGAGAACATGGTGCAGCTCGGCGGCTGGCGGTTCCTCGAATTGGGACGCCGTATCGAGCGCGCGCTGCTGACCTGTCGGTTCATCCGGCAGTTCGACGGCGAGCCGGCACAGGATGCCTCGCTCGACGTGTTACTGGAACTCTGCGACAGCCAGATTACCTATCGCCAGCGCTATGTGATGGTGGCCGCGCGCGCGACCGTTGTCGATCTCGCCGCGCTCGATCCCGGCAACCCCCGCTCGGTCGCCTACCAGATCGACCGCATCGAGCAGCATCTCGCGGCTCTGCCGCAGCACCGGCATGAAGGCCGGCTCTCACCGCCGCGGCAAATCACGGCGTCGATGGCGACGATCCTGCGCACCACAGACGCAGCTTCGAGCGACGATAAACTGTTCCTCGATCTCGAAACAGCGCTGATGAAGTTGTCGGAAGCGGTCGCAGCCGAATTCCTCAACCATAACGAACGCTCGGCCGATGACTGGGAAGCACAGGGATGATCTACGACGTCCGGCAGACCACGGCCTATAGCTATGCGTCGAAGGTCGGTTCCGCCCATCACGTACTGCGCCTTACACCGATCGACCGGGCGCAGCAGCGCGTTCAGGCAGTCGCGCTCGACATCGAGCCCGCGCCGGTGAGCCGTAGAGAGGGCAAGGATTTCTTCGGCAATCGCCTGACCTGGATCGAGCTCGATCAACCGCACGACAAGCTGGTCATCAAGGTCGCGGCGCGCATCAGCGTCGACAAGCCTGCGATCCCTGAGAACACGCCGCCGTGGGAAGAGGTCCGCAACCAGGCGTTTGCGACCGCGGACGGTGGCGCGGAATCGCCGGCGAACTATCTGTTTCCGAGCCGGCAGGTGACGCTTGATCCTGAAATTCGCGACTATGTGCGCGAGAGCTTCCCGGCCGGACGCCCTATCTACGAGGGCGCGACCGAGCTGATGACGCGGATCAAGAACGATTTCGTCTACGAGATCGGCGCAACCACCGCGTCCACGACACCGCCGATGTCCTTCGCGTTGCGACGCGGCGTCTGCCAGGACTTCGCGCACATCATGATCTCGGGGATGCGCGGCATCGGCCTGCCCGCGGGCTACGTCAGCGGCTATCTGCGCACGGTCGCGCCTGCGGGAATGGCGCGGCTCGAAGGCGCCGACGCGATGCACGCGTGGGTGATGGTGTGGTGCGGCGAACAGCACGGCTGGCACGGGCTCGATCCGACCAACGCGATTCCGGCAGGCGACGACCATGTTGTGGTAGCGGTAGGCCGCGATTATTCGGACGTGGCGCCGATCGACGGCGTGGTGCTGGCGTCCGGGCAGCAGCAGTTGCGCGTGGCAGTCAGCGTGACGCCGGTGCTCTAGCTACGATGCGGCCATCCGCTGGACGTCGCTCAAGTGCTGCGCGCCGACGTCGATCTCTGAGCGGACGAACATGCGCTGTAACGCCTCGCGCTCGATCGGCTTCTGAAGCACAGGAACCGCGGCGAAGCGGCGGTCGATGCTTTCGGGGCCATAGCCGGTCACAAAAATGAACGGCACGTTTGCTTCGACCAGCTTCTCGGCGAGCGGATAGACCAGTTCGCCCCCAAGATTGATGTCGAGGATGGCGGCATCGATGCCGCCTTTCTTCAGCGCAGCCGCAGCCTCGGACACACGGCCGAACGGACCGACCACCGAAAAGCCGAAGTCCGTCATCAGCTCGTTCACCGACATCGCGACCAACGCCTCGTCCTCCACCAGCATGATAGACGATGCTGGAATCGCCTCGGGGCCGCTAGCGATCGGCGCGCGCGTCACGAACCGCCCGTTCGCATAACTCTCGGGCGGCGCGATCTCGTCGCTCAGCGGCACCGTCATCACGCATTGCAGCCCGCCGGGCATCCAGTCGAAATTGACTTTGCCGTTGAGCTGGCCTTCGACGCTGGCGAGGATGATGCGGGTGCCGAAGCCGGACGTCGCTGGCTTCTTCGCCTCGGGACCGCCGGTTTCGGTCCATTGCAGCGCGAGGTTGCCATCGTGGACCTTCCAGACGAGTTTCACGCAACCCGACGGTGACGACAGTGCACCATACTTTGCCGCGTTGGTCGCAAGCTCATGCAGCGCGAGCGCCAGCGTCTGTGCCGGTGTCGGCTGGAGCAGCATCTTCGGGCCTTCGAGCGCAATCTTACCGGGGTCGCCGGTGCGGAACGGCTCCAACTCCTCCGCGACCAGACCGCCGAGGTCGGCGCCCTGCCAGCGCGACAGCGCCAACACCGTATGAGCGCGCGACAGCGCCTTGATGCGTCCCTCGACCGCACCGACGTATTCCTTGACGCTATCGGCGCGGGTCAGCCGCACAATCGACTGCACCAGCGCAAGCGCGTTCTTGGCGCGGTGATCAACCTCTCGCGCGAGCAGGCCCTGGCGCTCCTCCGCCTCCTTGCGGTCGGTGATATCGACGGTGACACCGCTGATGCGGATGACGCGTCCGAATTCGTTCACCGTCGGCGCCGCCGAGCCGGCGCACCAGCGGATTTCGCCGTTCGCGCGGCGCACCCGGAACTCCATCTGGTACGGCTCGCGCTTGTTGAACAGATGGTCAAGCGCGGTTTGCATCGCATCCCAATCGTCCGGATGGATCAGCGCGCGCACATTCTCCGCAGTCACCGCAAACGAACCTGGTTCCACGCCGAAAATCCGGTAATGGCCGTCGTCCCACAGGCAATCGCCGTTCTCGCGGTCCCAATCCCAGGCTCCCATGTTGCCGGCGACGAGCGCCAGGCTACGGCGCTGCTCACTTTCGAGCAGTCGCGCGGTCGAGGCCTCGAGTTCCGCGGTGCGCGAGGCCACGCGCTCCTCCAGCTCGACGTTCAACCGCTCAAGCTGGCGGGTCTTCCGATACAGTTCCGCGAACACCTTCACCTTGGCGCGCAGCACCTCTGGAATCACCGGCACCGGGACATAGTCTACCGCGCCCATCTCGTAGCCGCGCAGCCGGTCCATATCGGACAGGTGGATGGCGGAGATGAAGATCATGGCCGTCTTCTGGAAACGTGGATGCTCGCGAATCATCGCCGCGAGCTGGAAGCCGTCGAGGTCCGGCATGCAGACGTCGACGAGGACAACCGCGATCTCGTTCTTGAGCAGATGTTCGAGAGCCTCGCGGCCGGACGAAGCCTTGATCAGGTTCTCGCCGAGCTCACGGAGGATGACCTCGTAGCTCAGGAGCTTGCCCGCCTGATCGTCCACCAGAAGGATGTTGACCTTGTCGTCGCCCGTCATGGGCCACCCCCTTCTAGCGGTGAAGCCACATGCGCAACGCCGCCAGGAGCTGCTCGGTATTCACCGGCTTGGCGAGATAGTCGGATGCGCCGGCCTCCAGGCATTTCTCGCGGTCGCCCTTCATCGCCTTCGCTGTCAGCGCGATGATCGGCAGACGGCGGAACTGCGGCTTCCGGCGAATGACCTCCATCGTCTGATAGCCATCCATTTCCGGCATCATGATATCCATGAGGACGATCGCGAGATCCGGCGTTGACTCGACAAGCGCGATCGCCTCGCTGCCGGTCGTCGCGGTCAACACATGCATGCCGCGACGCTCCAGAACGCTCGATAGTGCGAAGATGTTTCGCGCGTCATCGTCCACCAGCAGCGCAGTGCGGCCGACGAGGTCCTCGTCGGAGCTGGTCAGCTTCTCCAACATGCGCTGCTTCTCAGCCGGCAGGTCCGTTACCACGCGGTGCAGGAACAATGCGGTCTCGTCGAGCAACCGCTCGGGAGATTCGACGCCCTTCACCACGATGCTGCGCGCCATCGTGTGCAACTGTGCATCCTCTTCGGCCGACAACTCGCGGCCGGTGAACACCACCACCGGGATGTCGGACAACGCGTCATCCTCGCGGATTTTCTCCAACACCTCGAAGCCGGACATGTCGGGCAGCCGGAGGTCGAGCACGACGCAATCGCACGTCTTGTCGCGCAACGTGCTCAAGGCGCCCTCGCCGGTGCCGGCGGTGACGATCTCGATGTCGTCATGCCCGAGCAACTCGGTGATGCTCATCTGCTCGGCAGCGTTGTCCTCCACCACCAGCAGGCGTTTCCGTCGCGGCGCCGCGTATTCCTTGATGCGCGCGATCGCGGCTTCGACGCCCTCGGTCGTGGTCGGCTTGGTGACGAACGAGAAGGCACCGCTGGCAAGCGCATGCTGGCGGTCCTCGTCGAGCGTGATGATCTGCACTGGGATGTGGCGCGTCAGCGGGTTTTGCTTGAGCTGACTCAACACCGACCAGCCAAGCATGTCCGGCAGGAAGACGTCGAGCGAGACGGCGTTCGGCTGGAACTGCTTGGCAAGGTCCAGCGCGTCGGCACCGCGCGTCGACACCAGAACCTTGAAGCCCTTGTCGCGGGCGAGGTCCATGATGACGCGGGCGTAGTGCGGATCGTCCTCGACGATGAGCAGGATGCTGTCTCCTGCCTCGATCTCGAGACGGTCGTCGGGGATTTGCTCGACCGGCCGTTCGGGGAGCGTCGGAGTCAGGACCGGGATCGACGGCGCGAACCGCTGAACCTGCTGCGGGTCGCCCTGTTGCTGGCGATGCGCGCTGGCCGGCCCGATATACTTGAGCGGCAGATAGATCGTGAACGCACTGCCAGTGCCGGGCGTCGAGTGAAGCTGGATCTCGCCGCCGAGCAGCATGGACAGCTCGCGGCTGATCGCGAGACCAAGGCCCGTTCCGCCGTACTTGCGGCTCGTGGACGCGTCGGCCTGCTGGAACGCCTCGAAGATGATCTTCTGCTTTTCCAGCGGAATGCCGATGCCGGTGTCGGACACCTCGAACGCGATAACCGCCGGCACTTGACTGAGCATCGGGTGGTCTGGAGACCAGCCGCTCGTCGCAGCAGAGACCTTTAGCCGGACGCCACCTTGCTCGGTGAACTTGAAAGCGTTGGACAGAAGATTCTTGAGTATCTGCTGCAGGCGCTTGGCATCAGTGGAGATGCTGCGCCCGAGGTGCGGATCGACTTCGACCTCGAACGAAAGCTGCCGGTTATCAGCCTCATGGCGGAACGGCCGCGCAACGGCATCAACAAGGTTGGTGACGAACACCTCTTGCGCATCGACAGTGACGGTGCCCGACTCGATCTTCGACAGATCGAGGATGTCGGAGATAAGGTTGAGCAGGTCTGTGCCGGCGCCATGGATCGTGCGGGCGAATTCGACCTGCTTCGGCGACAAGTTGCCGTCGGGGTTGTCCGTGAGTTGCTGACCCAGGATCAGGATCGAGTTCAGCGGCGTCCGCAACTCGTGCGACATGTTGGCCAAGAACTCGGACTTGTACTTCGAGGTGAGAGCCAGCTCCGAGGCCTTTTCTTCGACCGCACGGCGGGCTTGCTCAATTTCCTGGTTCTTACGCTCCACTTCGACGTTGCGTTCCGCGAGTTGCTGCGCCTTCTGTTCGAGCTGCTCGTTGGTCTGCTGCAATTCGCGCTGCTGAGTCTGCAATTCGCCGGCGAGCTGCTGCGATTGCTTGAGCAAGCCTTCGGTCTGCATCGTGGCCTCGATCGAGTTGAGCACGATGCCGATCGAATCCGTAAGCTGTTCGAGGAATGTCATTTGCAGCGCGGTGAATTCCGACATCGATGCAAGCTCGATGACGGCCTTCACTTCATTTTCGAACAGGATTGGCAACACGATCACGTTGCGCGGCACGACCTTGAACAGCGCCGACCCGATCGGAACTGCATGAGTCGGCATTTCGGTGATCAGGAGCCGCCGCCTGTCCGCAGCGCATTGGCCGATGAGCCCTTCGCCAATCCGCAGATACGTCGGATGGCCATTCGCACCGTCGTCGGCAAAGGCAGCAAGCTGGCGCAGGCTGCGGCCTTCCACGCCCTCCACTTGATAGATGACGCCGAGTTGCGCATTGACCAGCGGAGTTAGCTCCGAGAGCAGCAGCCGGCCGACGGTCGTCAGATCGCGCTGGCCTTGCAGCATGTTGGTGAACCGGGCGAGGTTGGTCTTCAACCAGTCCTGCTCGGTGTTTCGGTCGGTGGTGAGCCGCAGATTGTCGATCATCGTGTTGATGTTGTCTTTGAGCTCGGCCACCTCGCCGCGCGCGTTGACCTGAATCGATCGCGTCAGGTCACCCTTGGTCACGGCGGTCGCCACCTCGGCGATCGCGCGAACCTGCGTGGTGAGGTTCGCCGCCAGAAGGTTCACGTTGCCGGTCAAATCCTTCCAGGTGCCGGCTGCGCCCGGCACGTTGGCCTGACCGCCGAGGCGGCCTTCGACGCCGACTTCGCGGGCCACCGACGTCACCTGGTCGGCGAACGTCTCCAACGTGCCGGTCATGTTGTTGATGGTTTCGGCAAGTGCCGCGACCTCGCCCTTCGATTTCACAGTGAGGTTCTGTTTCAGATCGCCATTCGCGACCGCGGTCACGACCTTCACGATGCCGCGCACCTGCTCGGTCAGGTTCGCCGCCATGACATTCACGGTGTCGGTCAGATCCTTCCAGGTTCCTGCGACGCCAGGCACCGCGGCCTGACCGCCCAGCAGGCCTTCGGTGCCGACCTCACGCGCCACGCGCGTCACTTCGCCAGCGAAGGCGTTGAGCTGATCCACCATCGTGTTGATGGTATTCTTCAGCTCGAGGATTTCGCCCTTCACATCGACAGTGATCTTGCGAGACAGGTCGCCGCGCGCGACCGCGGTCGTCACCTCGGCGATGTTGCGGACCTGGGTGGTGAGGTTCGCGGCCAGGAGATTCACGTTGTCGGTGAGGTCCTTCCATGTGCCAGCGGCGCCCGGCACGACGGCCTGACCGCCAAGGCGGCCTTCGGTGCCAACCTCGCGCGCCACGCGTGTCACCTCGGCGGCGAAGGAGCGGAGCTGCTGGGTCGTGGTGTTGAGCGTGTCCTTGAGCAGCAGAAGCTCGCCGCGCACGTCCACGGTGATCTTCTTGGTGAGGTCGCCGCCGGCGATCGCGGTCGCGACCTCGGCGATGTTGCGGACCTGGGCGGTGAGGTTCGACGCCATGAAGTTGACGTTGTCGGTGAGGTCCTTCCAAGTGCCGGCCACTTCGGGCACCTGCGCCTGACCGCCGAGCTTGCCTTCGGTGCCGACCTCGCGTGCCACGCGCGTGACCTCCGAGGCAAAGGCATTGAGCTGGTCCACCATCGTGTTGATGGTGTTCTTCAGCTCCAGAATTTCGCCCTTCACGTCCACGGTGATCTTGCGGGACAGGTCACCGCGCGCCACGGCGGTGGTCACCTCGGCGATGTTGCGGACCTGAGCGGTCAGGTTGCCCGCCATCGAGTTCACCGAATCGGTCAGATCTTTCCAAGTGCCGGCGACGCCGGGCACGTTGGCCTGACCACCGAGACGGCCTTCGGTGCCCACCTCGCGCGCCACACGCGTCACCTCGCCCGCGAAGCGGTTGAGTTGGTCCACCATGGTGTTGAGCGTTTCCTTCAACTGAAGGATTTCGCCGCGCACGTCCACAGTGATCTTGCGTGAGAGGTCGCCGCCGGCGATGGCAGTCGCCACCTCGGCAATGTTGCGCACCTGGCCGGTCAGGTTGCCGGCCATCGAGTTCACGTTGTCAGTCAAATCTTTCCAAGTGCCGGCGACGCCCGGCACTGCGGCCTGACCGCCGAGCTTACCCTCGGTGCCGACCTCGCGCGCCACGCGCGTCACCTCGCCCGCAAAGGCGTTGAGCTGGTCCACCATGGTGTTGAGCGTTTCCTTCAACTGAAGGATTTCGCCCGACACGTTCACGGTGATCTTCTTCGACAGGTCGCCCTGCGCCACCGCGGTCGCGACTTCGGCAATGTTGCGCACCTGACCGGTCAGGTTCGACGCCATCGAATTCACCGAGTCGGTCAGGTCCTTCCAGGTGCCTGCCACGCCGCGCACCACAGCCTGACCGCCGAGCTTGCCTTCGGTGCCGACCTCGCGCGCCACGCGCGTCACTTCGCCGGCAAAGCCGTTGAGCTGGTCCACCATCGTGTTGATGGTGTCTTTCAGCTCGAGAATTTCGCCGCGCACGTCCACGGTGATCTTCTTCGACAAGTCGCCGTTCGCCACCGCGGTCGTCACCTCGGCAATGTTACGCACCTGGCCGGTCAGGTTGCCGGCCATCGAGTTCACCGAATCGGTCAAATCCTTCCAGGTGCCGGCGACGCCGAGCACGTTGGCCTGACCGCCAAGACGGCCTTCGGTGCCGACCTCGCGCGCCACGCGCGTCACTTCGCCGGCGAAGGCGTTGAGCTGGTCCACCATCGTGTTGATGGTTTCCTTGAGCTGGAGCACCTCGCCCGACACGTTCACGGTGATTTTCTTCGACAGGTCGCCGCCAGCAATGGCGGTGGCGACGTCGGCGATGTTGCGGACCTGAGCGGTCAGGTTGCCGGCCATAAAGTTGACGTTGTCGGTCAAGTCCTTCCAGGTGCCGGCGACGCCGGGCACCTGCGCCTGACCGCCGAGCTTGCCTTCAGTGCCGACCTCGCGCGCAACGCGCGTCACTTCCGAGGAGAAACCGTTGAGCTGGTCCACCATCGTGTTGATGGTGTCTTTCAGCTCGAGAATTTCGCCGCGCACGTCCACGGTGATCTTGCGCGAGAGGTCGCCGCGCGCCACAGCCGTGGTCACCTGGGCGATGTTGCGGACCTGGTCGGTCAGGTTTCCGCACATGGCGTTCACGGAGTCGGTGAGGTCTTTCCAGGTGCCGGCGACACCAGGCACGATGGCCTGACCGCCGAGCTTGCCGTCGGTGCCGACCTCGCGCGCAACGCGTGTCACTTCCGACGCGAACGAGCGGAGCTGGTCCACCATCGTGTTGATGGCTTCCTTGAGCTGAAGGATTTCGCCGCGCACGTCCACAGTGATCTTCTTCGACAAGTCGCCGTTCGCCACCGCGATCGTCACTTCGGCGAGATTGCGGACCTGGCCAGTCAGGTTCGACGCCATCGAGTTCACCGACTCGGTGAGGTCTTTCCACACGCCGGTCACCTCAGTGACCCGCGCCTGCCCGCCAAGCTTGCCTTCGGTTCCGACTTCGCGCGCAACGCGCGTCACCTCCGAGGTAAATACGCCGAGCTGCTTGATCATGGTGTTGACGATGGTGGCCGATTGGAGGAACTCGCCTTGCAGCGGACGGCCATCGACATCGAGGCGGACGGTCTGGATCAGATCGCCCTGCGCCACCGCGGCAACCGCGCGGGTCACCTCGCGGGTGGGCCAAAGCAGGTCGTCGATCAGCGTATTGACCGAGGTTTCCATCTCGCCCCAGGCACCATCAGAGAGGCTGAATTTGACGCGGTCCCTCGCTTTGCCTTCGCGGCCGACGCGCTGACCAACGCGCTCGAGCTGCTGCGCCATGCGCTGGTTGGCGGCGACGATCTCGTTGAAGGTGTCGGCGATTTTGCCTTCGATGCCGAGCCGGTCGCCAGCCATCCGGACGGAGAAATCGCCGATCCGCATCGCCTGAAGCGCAGCCAGCAATTCATTGGGGTGGAAGGTGTCGG